>LDZR01002329.1_pt1 | contig 176325 bp, 179 predicted proteins | sample 615371 | NCBI WGS metagenome assembly LDZR01 (sample SAMN03408294, study PRJNA278302) | terrestrial metagenome | isolation source: oil reservoir sample K2 | place: USA: Alaska, North Slope, Kuparuk formation | collected 2013
TTCTTCTTCTTCTTCTTCTTCTTCTTCTTCTTGATTATTAGGGGTTTTTAATGTGCATTCCAGAGGAGGTTTGCTTTGTGGAGGAAAAGCGCTATTTTGCCATTGTGTGTCTAAACAGTTATTTTGGAGCAAAAATACTAAAACCCGGCATGAATCTTGTTTTAAAAAAGGAGCCGGAAAATGAATTTGATGCGGAAGCCATTGGGGTTTATCTGGAGCCGGTAGGGAAGGTTGGTTATGTGGCAAACAGCATTCATACTGTTCCTAGGGGCTGCTGCAGTGCGGGTAGGCTTTATGATCATTTTAATGAGCAGGCATACGGCGTGGTAAGATTTGTCCTTGAAAATACAGCCATTGCAGAATTTTGGGAAGAAAAACCTCCAAAAAGTTATGGTCAGGAGCAGGAACTGCTGATAATTGTAAAGTCAAATATTTAAACTAAATATTAAAATAAAAAAGCATGGGGCAGAGGGGATTTTTAGGTAAAAAAATGGCAGCTCTGCCCCATATTTTTTATACCAGCTCCATTCCCCTTTTGAAGGACTTAATGTTTAGCTCCAAATAAGGGCTTTTGAAGAACTCATTAAGAGCCTTTATGAAAGGATCTGAAGGCATTATTTCAGTAATTTTCAGTGCTGTCCCCAAAGCTAATATGGTTATTCCCAGGGGATGGCCTAGTTTTTTTGCTTCCTTTGCAAAGGGAAAAGAATATTCCTTTACCCTTCCCATAGGCTCAACAGCTGTATCAGAGTCATAAAGGATGATTCCGCTGTCCTTTACCATGGGTTCATATTTTTTGTATGCTTCAGAGGTTAGGGCAAGAAGAAAATCTGCTTCTTCAACAAAGGGATAGATAATTTCTTCTTTACTTATTATAATTGTTGACTGGCTTAGACCGCCCCTTGCCATGGCGCCGTAGCTCTGATTATGTACAGCGTTGTAGTTTTTATATATAATTGCAGCTCTTCCAAGAATATTTCCAGCTACTCCCAGTCCCTGTCCCCCTGAACCCGCCAGTATAATATCCCATCTTGTTTTCATATACCTCACATCCTTCTTTCTATTTCATAGCTGATTGCTGTTTTTTGTATTTGTTTAAAAAGTCTTCCCGACTGCGCTGCACCAGTTTCCCCCTCCAGAAAAATTTCTGCTTTTCTTCATGGGATAAACTTTGAAATTTTTCCAGAGGAAGAGCCGTTTCTTTAAGCCAATTAAGCATCTCAGGGGAATTTCCAATTTTATTGTACCGTCCGTAATAGGTGGGGCAGGGTGATATTACTTCTACCAGTGAAAAGCCTTTTGTGGAAATGGCTTCTTTTAAAAATTTATGCAGTTCTCTTACATGATAAACAGTGGTTTTGGCAACATAATTTGCACCGGCTTCTGCTGCGATGGAGCAGATATCCATTATAGATTCACTTTTTCCTGAGCGAGAAGTGCTTGTAATGCTGTTTTCAGGAGTTAGAGGAGAAAACTGCCCTCCGGTCATTCCATAATTAAAGTTATTTGAAATCACGGCAGTTATATTTATGTTTCGCCGCGCTGCATGGATCAAGTGGTTGCCGCCAATAGCACCTGCATCTCCGTCTCCCATAAAAGCTATTATGGTAAGATCTGGCTGTGCCGCAGCTATACCCGTTGCAAATGCTAGGGTTCTTCCATGGGTTCCCTGAAAACGGTGGCATGCTATATAGTCTCCTGCTCTTCCTGAGCAGCCTATGCCTGTTGCCAGAAGAGCTTTGTGGGGAGGAATGTCTAGTTCTCCTAGGGCTAGTATGATTCCTTTAAGAATTATGCCGTGTCCGCATCCTGCGCACCACAAATGTGGAAGCTGTTCCCATGCAATGTAATCTGAATATGAATCAGGTATACCCTGCATTTTTACTTCACCACACTTTCTATTTTATCTAATATTTCAGAAGGGGTAATTACATTTGTATCGTACCGCAGTATGGGCATTACCTCAGCTTTCCCTTTAAATATTTTTTGAACTTCTCCTGTTATCTGACCCATGTTTAATTCAACAACAAATATTTTTTCTGCTTGATCGCACAGATTCATAATATGTTCTTCTGGAAAAGGCCATACTGTTTGAAGATTGATCATTCCCATATTTATTCCTTTTTTAATTCCTCTCTCAGCTGCTTCCCTTGCGGATCTGGCGGATATGCCGTATGAAATTAAGATGATTTCTGCTCCATCTTTACCGTAGTATTTGGGAGGGGGAAGCTCCTTTTGATGATTTAGAATTTTACTGTGCAGCCTTTCAAGGAGCTTTCTGCATTTTTCGGGATTGCTTGTGGAAAAGCCCCTTTCGTCATGAAAAAGTCCTGTAACTCTAAGGATATGTCTGCCGCCGTATGGGGCCAGTGTTGGAATACCATTCACATCAGGAGAGTAAGGAAGATATTCTTCAGGGGAGACACTGGGAGTTTTTCGGTTGATAATGTTTAGTTCTCCTTCATCTTTTATAATGACTCTTTCTCTTAAGTGTGCAAGGGCAGCATCTGTAAGTACCAGTACCGGAGAAGAAAATCGCTCTGATAAATTAAAAGCCTGGACAGTCAGATCGAAGCATTCCTGAACCGTTGAAGGTACCAATGCAATAATGGGATGATCTCCATGGGTGCCCCATCGTGCTTGCATTATATCCTGCTGTCCTGGTTTTGTAGCTACACCTGTGCAGAGTCCATAACGCTGAACGCTTATGAGAACGCAAGGAACTTCTGCCATAACGGCAAAACCCAAGTTTTCCTGCATCAGGGAAAAACCGGGACCGCTCGTAGCTGTAAAAGCCTTCATACCTCCTAAACTGGCACCAATTACTGCAGCAAGCCCACCTATTTCGTCCTCCATCTGAATAAATATGCCGCCTAATTTAGGAAGCTCCCGGGAACAGAATTCAGAAAGCTCATTTACGGGGCTGATGGGATATCCTGCAAAAAACCTTGCTCCTGCATTTATGGCACCCAATGCGCAGGCTTCGTTGCCCTGAATGAACATATCTTTCAACTAAGCCACCTCCGGTTTCAGCCTAATGGCAAAATCAGGACATCTGTAAAAGCACATTTTGCATGATATGCACTTTTCAGGATGTTCAATCTTGGGCAAATCGTCTTCTCCGGTGATGTACACCTTTGTGGGACAAAAAGCAATGCAGAGACCGCATTTTTTACAGAGTTTTGGATCAATATAAAAGGGATACTGTTTGTTTTCCACTATTTACCTCACCTTCTTTAAACTTAATGGGGTAGGGGGAGCTTGTGAAGGAGTATGCTGAAAAAAACCATAAAAAATAGGGCAACGGGATATGTGGCTCCGTATCCCATAGCTGCTTTATCTGATTGAATGCTGTCTATGGCTGCTCCCAAACCGGGGGTGCTGGTCATACCGCCGCACAGAGCTCCTGATAAAAGTATCCAGTTCAATTTAAATAAATATCTTCCAATAATGAAACCTACTGCAAGGGCAAGGGTTCCGGAAAGAAAAGCTGTTGCTATTAGGGGAGTACTTCCAGCAATGAAAGTATTAACAGCTGCATACCCGTAGTTAAGACCCACCACTGACAAGAAGAAGGCTAATGATATTTGGCGCAGAGCTGTCAAAATTTTTTCATCCATTCTAAATTGAAAAGGTCCAATTTTTCCTATGTACCCCAGGGCTAAGGAGGAGATGAGGACTCCTCCTGTTAGCCCAAGGTTTAAGAACCCCAAGGGGCCGATATATATTTTAACTGAGCCCAGCAGCTGTCCCAACAGGCATACTCCAGTAAATTCCAGCAGATGAAATTTTCCTTTTTCACTGGCTTCGTCTAAATCTTCCTGACTTTTTTCATTTGATGAAATTTCTTTCTCTAATTTTTCAAATTCCCTGGACATATCCATGGAAAAAATCTTTGGTATGAGGTTTACCGCCAGTACAACTATAATAACTCCTATTGGGTAGGCAGCTGCATGTCCCGCTGCAACTGCTTCCTGTGCAGCGTACCCTGCGCTGCTCACAGATTCTAGGGCTGCTCCCAAACCTGGGGAGCTGGTAAGGGCTCCAGTAAAAACTCCTGCCAGAGCGTATGGGTCAGCATCTTTAAAAATAAAAGTTGATAGATAGCATACGAGGGCTCCGGTGAGGGTTACTGCAAATCCCAGGATGGAGAACTTTATTCCGAATTTTTTTATAACAAGCCCCATATCCTTTGCAGCAAGTAGGCCCACTGAGGCAGAAAAAATAATAAGAAAGAGATTAAAGAGGCTTTCATCTACAATCTCTGCTTCTGCTGATCTTTGAGCTAGAAAGTTTATGCTTTCCTGATCCAGTGAATTATTCATTATTAAAAAGGTAGTGAGCCAGCCGAAGAATATACCAGTAAAGAGAGTTCCTGAGATTCCAAGCTTAATCTGCTTGTACTGAATTCTGCCCAATAAGAGCCCCAGAAGTACGGAGACCAATAATAGAAAAAATTGGTTGAAGATTAGAGCCTTTATATCCAATTCTATCATTTTTTTAACCTGCCTTAAGTTTCAAATTTAAACTTCTGTGCTTTCATCATCCATTGAAATATTGGGATATCTTAGCATTCTTCCCTCCCATGTTCTTATGTAGACTGCATCTGGGGCCATTGAAACAAGATATTCAGGGAGCATGGGTGTTTTTCCAAAACCCTTGGGAGCATTGATTATATACTGAGGAATGGCAAGACCTGATGTGTATCCTCTGAGGTGTTCCATGATGTTGATTCCATCCTCAATTTTTGTAATGAAGTGTCCCGTTCCCTTAACTGTTTTGGCTTGAAAGATATAATAAGGTCTTACTTTTATTTTTAAAAGTTCGTGATTGAGCTTCTTTATTACATGGGGATCATTATTAATTCCCTTTAAAAGAACAGTCTGATTGCCTAAGGGTATACCCAATCGTGCCAGTTTGTCGCATGCCTTTTCTGAATCTTTGGTGACTTCTTTGGGATGATTAAAATGGGTGTTGATGTAAAGGCGGGGATGCTTGTCCAAAATTTCACAGAGTTCATCATTTACCCTCATGGGAAGAGTTACCAGCATTCTGGTGCCCAATCTTTTTATTTCCACATGATCAATTTTATCCAGCTCCGTTAGAATCCAGTCTAATTTGCTGTTGCTGAGCATGAAAGCATCTCCACCGGTCAAAAGGACGTCCCTTATCTCTTCATTTTTGCGGATGTAATCCAGAGCTTGAAGTATATCTTCGGTGGGAGCAGCTTTATCTACTTCTCCTATATTTCTTCTTCTCTGGCAGTGCCGACAGTACATGGCGCATGCATTGGTGACATTTATTATTAGCCTATCAGGATAGCGTCGGGTGATGGTGGGTGCAGGGGAGGTGTATTCTTCGGCCATTGGATCCAGTTCTCCGAAGGGAATGGTTATTTCATAAATGGAAGGTATTGCCTGTTTTCGTATGGGACAGTTGGGATCATCGGGATCCATGAGACTTGCGTAGTAAGGGGAAACTGCCCAGCGGTACGTTTTTCCCACTTCGTTGATTTCCTTAATTTCTCTTTCGGAAAGATTGATAACTTTAGCCAGGTCTTCTGCTCTGGTGAAGCGGTTGCGTACATGCCATTTCCAGTTGTTCCAGTCTTTTTCTGTAGCTCCCAGAACCTTCATGATCCGCCTTTTATTTTCCTCATACTGCTCTGCCAGCTTAAAGCCGTAATCAATCTTTTCCCTGGCTTCCAAATAATCCTTTATTTTTGCTTTAAGCTCCTCTGCCCTTTTTTGGGCCCTCAACCTTTTTTCCATAATATCATCGGCCATGAGTTTCACTCCCCTATTTTTGCCAGAATAGTTTTTTTTATACTACCATATAAAGCAATGTTGTCAAAAGGAAGACTTTTAACGTTAATTAAAGATTAATTATGTTAGTTAATAAAAAAGTTAGAAGATTAAAAAAAATTAACAAAAAGTGATACTCAATATTAATAAGATAAATTAGCAGCTTATGGTAAAATAAACTAGATACACATTTATTTGGGGGGAATATATTTGAGATTTGTGGAGTACAAAGGAAAGAAAGTTTTTGCCCGGTACGGTTTAGAAATTCCCAGAGGGATTGCTGTTTCTACTCCCGAAGAGGCACGAAAGGCTGCCCAAAAACTGGGTGGTGAGGTTTTTGTAAAAGCTCAGGTTCCCATTGGAGGGAGGGGCAAAGCAGGGGGAATAAAATATGCTGCGGATCCTGCTGAGGCAGAGAAAAGAGCTTCTGAGATTTTAGGTATGGACATAAAGGGATACAAAGTTAAAGAGGTGTACATAGAAGAAAAAATTGATATAGCTGGAGAAATTTATCTTGGAATTACCCTGGATCGGAGCGCAGGAATGCCCGTTGTAATTTTAAGTGCCGAGGGCGGTATTGATATTGAAGAGGTTGCACGGACAAAGCCTGAAAAGGTAGTGAGAAATCATATTGATCCATTGTGGGGTTTTCACAGCTACCAGCTGAGACAGGTAGCTTATAAAGCTGGTATATCTGAGGATCTGATCGGTGATATAGTGAAAATGGGGCTCAAGCTTTATGAAATTTTTATTGATAATGATGCAGTTTTAGCAGAAATAAATCCTGCTGTTGTTACTCCCGAAAGAAAGCTGGTGTGTGGGGACAGCAAGCTGGAGATAGATGATAATGCGCTGTTTAAACATCCTGATTTGGCAGCCTTAAATGAAGGTATAGAGGAAAATACTTTGGAAGCTGAAGCCAGGGCTAAGGGTATAAGCTTTGTGGAGTTAGATGGAAATATTGCTGTTATTGGAAACGGAGCGGGGCTTGTAATGGGTACTTTGGACAGCCTTAGTTTGGAAGGGGGTTCTGCTGCCAACTTTTTAGACGTGGGTGGAGGTGCCCTTGCATCAAAGGTAGAAGATGCTCTGGAAATAGCATTAAAATTAAAAAATGTTAAGGCAGTGCTCATAAACATTTTTGGAGGGATTACCCGCTGCGATGAGGTTGCCAGGGGAATAGTAGCAGCTTTAAAGAGACTTAAGCCTTCCGTACCCATTATTGTGCGCCTGGCGGGAAATAACGAAGAAGAAGGCCGTCGCATTTTAAGAGAGAGCGGTCTTAATATACATATTTTTGAAAGTATGAGGACGGCTGCAATTAATGCAGTCCGTTTTTCCAGGGAGGAAAGAATATGAGTATTTTAGCGGATCGGGAAACAAAGGTGCTGATTCAGGGAATAACGGGTAGGGAAGGAAGCCATCACACGGAACTAATGCTCAAATACGGCACGAAAATTGTGGGCGGCACATCTCCAGGCAAGGGTGGACAGAAGGTGCATGGGGTACCTGTGTTCAACACTGTTTGGGAAGCAGTAGAAGAGACGGGAGCTGAGGCAAGTATTATTTTTGTTCCCCCTAAATTTGCGCTGGATGCCCTTTACGAAGCAGTGGAAGCGGGGCTGAGACTGATCATCTGTATAACTGAGGGAATACCCGTTTTGGAAATGATGCATGCCATAAGGAAAATTAAAGTTTTATATCCTGACACTGTATTAATAGGACCCAACTGTCCAGGGCTTATAAACCCAGGGGAATGCAATTTGGGAATAATGCCGGGAAGCGTTTTTAAGCCTGGTAATGTGGGAATAATAAGCCGGAGCGGAACTTTGACCTATCAGATAGCTTATAATATGGTAGAGGCAGGAATTGGCCAGAGCACTGTTGTTGGTGTGGGTGGGGACCCCTTCATCGGCACCAGATTTGTGGACTTAGTAAAAATTTTCAATGAGGATCCTAAAACAAAGGCCCTCTGCATAATAGGAGAAATTGGAGGTACAGACGAGGAAGAGGCAGCCCAGTATATAAAGGAAAATGTAGATAAACCTGTGGTCGCCTATATAGCAGGGCAGACGGCTCCTCCGGGGAAAAGGATGGGACATGCAGGGGCAATAATATCAGGGAGTTCAGGAACTGCCCAGTCAAAAATTAAGGCTTTTAAGGAAGCTGGGGTTGAAGTGGCCAAAGCTCCCTATGAAGCTGCATATATCCTTAAAAAAATGATAAGAAAAAATTTGTTTTCCATCTGACCTAAAAAGCTGGTGCAGAGAACTTTAGAAATGAGCCCATTTATTGACAGGTGCCGCCTTTTCTGCTAATCTTTTTAACAAGTGGAAGTGAATATGTTCCTGCTATGAAGGAGAGTAGTAGCTGCTGGAGTTTCTCCAGAGAGCCGGGGTAGCTGGAAACCGGTGAAATGAAGGCAGTGAAGGCGCTCCTGAGCTGCAGGAGGAAAGCCCCATTTTGGGGTGAGTAAAGCCTGCTTAGATGAGAGGGTCAGTGTTTTTTGCTGGCCAAACAGGGTGGAACCGCGGGAAGCTCCCGTCCCTGTAGCTTTGCTGTGGGGGGGAGTTTTTAATTTTGGTTTTTAATCTTCGCTTTAATCTTAAAAAAACATTATGGAGGGCGAAAAACGGTGAATTTTCAAGAGATTATTCTCGAACTGAGCCGTTTCTGGAGTGAGAAAGGTTGTGTAATTCAGCAGCCCTATGATGTGGAAAAAGGGGCTGGAACCATGAACCCAGCTACTTTTTTAAGGGCTCTGGGGCCAGAGCCATGGAATGTAGCCTATGTGGAACCTTCAAAAAGGCCCACAGACGGCAGATACGGCGATAACCCCAACCGGCTTCAGCAGCACTATCAGTTTCAGGTTATACTGAAACCTTCTCCCGATGATGTTCAGGAGATTTATTTGGAAAGCTTGGAAAGGCTTGGTATAAAGCCGGAAGAACATGACATACGTTTTGTGGAGGATAACTGGGAATCCCCAACCCTTGGAGCTTGGGGGCTGGGCTGGGAAGTATGGCTGGACGGTATGGAAATAACACAGTTTACCTATTTCCAGCAGTGCGGAGGATTTGACTGCAAACCTGTTTCCGCAGAAATAACCTATGGCTTGGAGCGCATTGCCAGTTTTATCCAGAAAAAGGATAATGTTTTTGATGTTATATGGGCAGGGAAAATAACCTATGGAGACGTTCATCATCAAGATGAAGTAGAATATTCCATTTATAACTTTGAAGCAGCAGATGTGGAGTTATTATTCAACCTTTTTGAGATGTACGAAAAAGAATGCATTAGGGTTATAAAGAAAGGATTGGTACAGCCCGCTTATGATTACTGCCTAAAATGTTCCCATACGTTTAACATGCTGGAAGCAAGGGGTGCCATAAGCGTTACCGAAAGGACTAATTATATTTCAAGAGTGCGCTATCTTGCCCGTTTATGTGCTGAAGCTTACCTGGAACAGAGGGAAAAAATGGGATATCCCCTTCTGAAAAAGTGAAATGTAATCCTCTAAAGTTCTGCAGCGGAAAAGTGAGATAAGGAGGGAAAAAAATGCCCCGGGATTTTCTACTGGAAATAGGCACAGAAGAGATACCTGCTAGATTTATGGAAAACGGATTAATGGAGTTAAAAAGCAAAGCAGAGGAACTTTTTAAAAATTACAGGCTACCCTTTAAAGAAATAAAGACTTATGGAACTCCAAGGCGTTTGGTGCTTTATGTTGTGGAGTTGGGAGAACATCAGGAGGCTTTAAGAGAAGAAGTTAAAGGTCCTCCTGCTAAAATTGCTTTTGATGAAGATGGCAATCCCACAAAGGCGGCTTTAGGCTTTGCCAGAAGTCAAAAGGTTTCAGTGGATTCCTTAACTGTAAAAGAAGTTAACGGAACTCCTTATGTTTTTGCTGTTCACGAAAGAACAGGAAGTCCTGTTATAGAAATTCTACCCGATGTACTTCCGGATTTAATTAAATCTCTGTCTTTTCCCGTTTCCATGAGATGGGGCGATAAGGATGTGCGCTTTGTAAGGCCCATAAGATGGCTGGTAAGCCTTTACGGTTCCAGTATTGTTGAGTTTGAATTTGCTGGCATTAAGGCGGGCAGCAGAAGCAGGGGCCATCGTTTTCTTTCAAAAGGAGAAGTCGTTATAAATGGGGCTGAGGATTATTTGGAAGCCATGGAAAAGGCTTACGTTTTGGTGGATCAGAATAAAAGGAAAGAAATTATATGGGATCAAATAGAGAAGCTTGCTGCAGAGGAAGGGGGTATGGTAAGGAGAGATGATGATCTCCTCTGTGAGATAAATTATCTTCTTGAATATCCCACTGCTTTGTGCGGAAGTTTTCCCGAAAGATATCTTTCTCTGCCGGAAGAAGTTTTGGTAACAACCATGCGGGAGCATCAGAGGTATTTTCCCGTTTACAGCAGTGATGGAAGAATGCTTCCTAAGTTTATAACAGTAAGAAATGGAACTGATAAGTATATTGAAATTGTTAGGGAAGGAAACGAAAAAGTGCTCAGGGCACGCCTTGCTGATGCAGAATTTTTCTTTAATGAAGATCAGAAAACGCCCCTTTCTGAAAAAGTTTCCCTTCTAAAAAATGTGGTTTTTTATGAAAAACTTGGAACGATGTATGATAAATGTGAACGTTTAAAGAATTTAGTTGATTTTATTGGAAACTGCCTTAATTATGAAGAAGAAGTAAAAAATGCTGCGCGCCGGGCTGCTTTTCTGTGCAAAGCTGACTTGGTTACCAATATGGTAACGGAATTCCCTGAACTGCAGGGTATTATGGGTTATTATTATGCAAAAAATGATGGTGAGGACCTTGCTGTCTGTGAAGCTATCCGTGATCATTATATGCCCCGTTTTTCAGGGGATATGCTTCCCAAGACTGAAGGGGGCTGCTTGTTAAGTATAGCAGACAAAATTGACAATATTGTGGGATGTTTTTCTCTAGGAATACAGCCCACAGGCTCACAAGATCCTTATGCTCTGCGGAGGCAGGCGCTGGGGATCTGCAGGATTTTTATTGAATGGCAGCTGGATCTATCCCTTTCGCAGCTTTTCAAAAGAGCTTATGAGATTTATTCGGCAGAATTTGAGCTTTCTGTTCCCTATGAAGAGCTGGAGGAAAATTTAATGGAATTCTTTAAGCACAGAATTTCAGGGCTTTTGGAAGAAATGGGATTTAGATACGATATAGTCAATGCAGTGCTGGCGAAGGGCTGGGATAATTTATGGGATGCTTATATGAGAGCAGAAGCTCTAAGGGAATTCAGAGGTGATTCACATTTTGCAGCCCTCCTAACAGGATTTACCCGAGCAGCCAATCTTTCAAGAAACGCTGATAGAAGTGATATAAATCCTGATTTATTAACAGAGGATGCAGAAAAGGTTCTCTACAGCAAATATCTAGAGGCTAAAGATAAAGTGGAAAATTTGCTGCTAACCCGTCAGTATCTTTCTGCTCTTCGGGAAATTTCTGATCTTAGAAACTATATAGATAATTTCTTTGATGAAGTTATGGTTATGGTAGATGATGAAAAGATTAGAGAGAACCGTCTGGCTCTTTTGAAAAATATCTCTCAGCTGATGTCCAGCGTTGGGGACCTGTCGAAAATTGTTTTTTGAAAAAAAAGGTGAATTTTACCACGAAAGAAAGAGGATAAAAAGGATAAAAATAGTATATAAAATATAGCCTTTTTACCAAAAAGCATGTCATATTTGTCTTAATTGTATGTATCAAAAGGTGGTGGTTTAAAAATTTATCTTACCGAACGCCAGGAAAAAATAGTTGATATAGTTAAAAAATACGGCCCAATTACAGGAGAGCATATTGCTAAAAAGCTTAATTTAACTCGAGCTATTTTGAGGCCTGACCTGAGCATTTTAACTCGTTCGGGTATCCTTGAAGCTCGTCCCCGGGTGGGCTATTTCTACAACGGCAATAGCAGTCAAATTAATTTAAAAAATAAAATTCACAAAATCAGGGTTAAAGACATAAAATCTCTTCCCGTTGTAATTGAAGAAGATACCACTATTTATAATGCTGCAGTAAAAATGTTTACAGAAGATGTGGGAACTTTATTTGTAGTTGACAAAAAGGGGAATCTTCAAGGAGTAGTTTCCCGAAAGGATCTTCTAAAGGTGACCCTGGGAAATAGTAAAGATGTCCAGCAGCTTCCGGTTAGCGTAGTAATGACTCGTATGCCCAATATTATAACCACTACCAATGATGAAACCATTTATATGGCAGCTAAAAAAATTGTGGATCACGAAGTTGATGCTCTTCCTGTTGTTAGAACTTTTATAGACAATCAGGGGATAGAGCATTTTGAAGTGGTAGGAAGAGTGACTAAAACCAATCTGGCAAAAATACTTGTGGAACTGGGGGAAGGGAAATGACCCATGAGAATGTATCTGCTGACAGCGGCTGCGAAGCACCGGTAATTTTTGTGGTTTCGGATTCGTTGGGAGAAACGGCTGAGTTTGTGGGAAGAGCTGCTGCCAGCCAATTTAACAGTGAGCAGGTTGAGGTACGAAGAATACCTTTTGTAAGTGATAAAGAGCATTTGGAAGAGATAGTGGAGGAGGCAAAAAGCTGCAGGAGTATAATTGCCTTTACTCTGGTTATTCCCGAACTAAGGGAATATCTTAAAAAGCTGGCTGAGGAGAATGATATTCCGGCCGTTGATATTTTGGGTCCAATGCTTGAAGCTATCAGCAGAATAACCAAAAAGCCTCCTAAGCTTGAACCTGGGCTTATGAGAAAACTTGATGAATATTATTTCAATAAGGTTGAAGCCATTGAATTTGCTGTCAAATACGATGATGGAAAGGACCCAAAGGGAATACTAAGGGCAGATGTAGTTCTCATTGGGGTTTCCCGAACCTCCAAGACACCTGTCTGTATGTATCTGGCTCATAAAAGAATAAAGGCTGCCAATGTACCTCTGATGCCGGAGGTCTCACCTCCTGAGGAACTTTTTCAAATACCGAAAAACAAGGTTATAGGACTTACTATAAATCCTAAGCAACTCTATCAAATAAGGCAGAAAAGATTAAAAACCATTGGATTGTCTTCTGGTGCTGACTATGCCAGTTATGACAGGATATTAAAGGAGCTGGAATATGCTGAAGAAGTTATGAGGCGTATTGGATGTCCCATTATTGACGTCACCAATAGAGCAGTTGAAGAAACTGCCTCTAAAATACTAGAAATATATTATAAGGGGGAGCGACATGGAAGCTAAAAAGTATGTTTATCTATTCGAAGAAGGAAGTAAAGAAATGAAAAATCTTTTGGGAGGTAAAGGAGCCAATTTGGCAGAAATGACCAAAATCGGTCTTCCTGTACCTCCTGGGCTTACCATTACCACTGAATGCTGTAAGGAATATCTCGCAGCAGGCAACAAAATTCCTGAGGGCTTGGAAGAGCAGCTCATGGAAAAACTGGCTGTTTTGGAAGAAAAAATGGGTAAGAAGTTTGGGGATGAAAATAATCCCCTTCTGGTTTCCGTTCGTTCTGGAGCGCCGGTATCTATGCCTGGTATGATGGATACAATTCTAAACTTGGGCCTTAACGATAAAAGTGTTTTGGGTTTAGCCCAAGTAACCAACGATGAGAGATTTGCAAAGGACTGCTATAGGCGCTTCATTCAGATGTTCAGTGATGTTGTAATGGGTGTTGACAGCATTGAATTTGAAAATGTTCTAGAAAGAGTAAAAAGCCAGAATGGGCTGGAGCACGACTATCAGCTTACCCCTGAACTATTGGACCAGATTATTGACGAATTCAAAAAAATAGTCCGCCATAAAACAGGCAGTGAATTTCCTCAGGATCCAAAGAAACAGCTGATGATGGCTGTAGAAGCTGTCTTTAATTCTTGGAATAATGATAGGGCAAAGGTTTACAGAAAGATTAATAATATTCCCGATGATTTGGGAACCGCTGTCAATGTTCAGACTATGGTCTTTGGCAACATGGGAGAAGACAGCGGTACAGGTGTGGCCTTTACTCGAAATCCTTCCACTGGAGAAAACAAAATTTATGGAGAGTTTTTGGTCAATGCTCAAGGGGAAGATGTGGTAGCAGGTATAAGAACACCTCTTCCCATTGATGAGCTGAAAAACAAAATGCCTAAGATTTATGAAGAATTCGAGCAGATCTGCCGTAAGCTTGAAACTCATTACAGAGATATGCAGGATATAGAATTTACCATTGAAAAAGGGAAATTATATATACTCCAGACCAGAAACGGTAAAAGAACTGCAGCAGCTGCAGTTAAAATTGCAGTGGATATGGTAAACGAGGGACTTATTACCAAGGAAGAAGCAGTAATGCGCATTGAACCCCAGCAGCTGGAAAACCTCATGCACAGCAGAATTGATCCTGACATAGATGTAGAGCCTTTGGCTAAGGGTCTTCCTGCTTCACCTGGAGCTGCAACGGGAGCCATTGTATTTGATGCTGATGAAGCAGAGGAATTGGCCAATAAAGAAGGGGCAAAAGTAATATTGGTTCGTACGGAAACCACTCCCGATGATATTCATGGAATGGTGGCTGCCCAAGGTGTGCTCACCAGCAGGGGCGGAATGACCTCCCATGCAGCAGTGGTTGCAAGGGGTATGGGTAAACCTGCTGTGGTTGGCTGCGATGCTATTAAAATTGATTATGCCAACGAAAAGTTTTATGTAGGCAGTGAAGAGTTTTCCAAAGGAGATATAATTTCCATTGATGGTGGAACGGGTTATGTTTACAGGGGAGAAGTTCCTATGGTTGAGCCAGAGCTGGGAGCCAACTTTGAGACCCTTCTCAGCTGGGCTGATGAGCTGGCAAAAGTGAAGGTTAGGGCAAATGCTGATAACCCCGAGGACGCTAGAAAGGCTAGAGAATTTGGTGCCGTTGGAATTGGTCTGGTGAGGACAGAACACATGTTCATGGACGGCGGAAGACTGGCTGCTATGCAGGAAATGATTCTTGCGGATACTAGGGAAAAGAGGGAAGCAGCTTTGGCAAAGATTCTTCCTTTCCAAAGAGAAGATTTTTATGGAATTCTCAAGGAAATGGAAGGACTGCCTGTTACCATAAGGCTTCTGGATCCACCCCTTCATGAGTTTTTACCAAACTTAGAAGAACTACTGGTTGAAGTAACGGAGCTCCGCTGCACAAATAAAGATCCTGAGCTGCTAAAAGAAAAGGAAGCTCTTTTAAGAACTGTTCGCAGTCTTTCCGAACTCAACCCCATGCTGGGGCACAGAGGATGCCGTTTAGGACTGCATTATCCAGAGATTTATGCGATGCAGCTCAGAGCAATATTTGAAGCAACGGCACAATTGGTAAAGGAAGGGTATAGAGTATATCCTGAAATAGAAATGCCCCTGGTAATCCACGAAAATGAGCAGAAAAGGCTTAGGAAACAGGCTATTGAAGTGGCTGAGCAGGTGAAAAAAGAAACAGGAGTAGATTTCCCATATAAAGTTGGAGTAATGCTTGAAGTGCCTAGGGCATGCCTTGTTGCAGATAAAATTGCTAAGGAATCGGATTTCTTCTCCTTTGGTACCAATGATCTTACTCAAATGGGGCTTGGTCTGAGCAGGGATGATGCCCAGGGTAAATTCCTTCACACTTATGTGGACGAAGGAATTCTGGAAAATGATCCATTTGTGGTAATTGATAGGGAAGCAGTTGGTGAACTAATGCGCATAGCAATTACTAAGGCTCGTTCGGTGGATCTAAACTTTGAATTCGGCATCTGTGGGGAGCACGGTGGAGAGCCCAACTCCATTGAATTCTGCCACCTTGTGGGGCTTGATTATGTAAGCGTTTCTCCTTACAGGGTGCCTGTTTCAAGACTCTGCTGTGCCCAAGCAGCTATAAAGCATAAAGATAGATCATAAATTAATCCTATAAAAAGCCTTCTGCATGTAAGCAGAAGGCTTTTTAAGCTTCGAAATTAACTAAAGGAAAGGAGAGGGAGAAAGTGAACTTAAAAGATGAAATTAGATTAACACAGATGGTCGCCAGCGGTGGTTGAGCAGCAAAAATAGGTCCTTCGGACCTGCTGCAGGTTCTGCAGCATCTGCCAAAAGGTTTGAAAAACTCAAGGGTTTTAGTGGGCTTTGAAACCAGCGATGATGCTGCTGTATACAAACTTGATCCTGAAAGGGCAGTGGTGCAGACAGTGGATTATTTTACCCCTGTGGTTGATGACCCTTACACCTTTGGGTTAATTGCAGCAGCTAATGCTTTGAGTGATATTTATGCCATGGGTGCAGAGCCCATTTTTGCCCTTAATATTATTGGATTTCCTGTTGGGAAGCTGCCCTTAAAAATAATGGGAGAAATTTTGAGAGGAGGAAAAGATAAAGCTGAGGAAGCGGGTATTCCAATCCTTGGTGGTCATTCAATTAAGGATGCTGAACTTAAATATGGTTTGGTAGTAACCGGGATTGTTAACCCGGACAAAATATTAACAAACAGGGGAGCAAAGCCTGGGGATAAGCTTGTATTAACAAAGCCCTTGGGGATAGGTATAATGACTCATGCCATTAAAAAGGATTTCCTTTCTCCTCAATTGATTGAACTGGCAGTAAAAACAATGACAGCCTTAAATGATAAGGCGTCCAAGGCTGCGGTGGAAATAGGAGTTAATGCGTGTACTGATGTTACCGGCTTTGGGCTTTTGGGGCATCTTAATGAGATGTTGGAAGCCAGCGGTTGCGGGGCAGTTTTGGAGCTGAAGCGGATTCCCGTTTTGTGCGGGGAGGTATGGGAACTTGCAGAAAAGGGCATTGTGCCCGGTGGCGGCATATGCAACCTGGACTTTTTAGAGGGAAAAATTAAATGGGATGAAAAGATCAGCCGCAGCCAAAAATTGGTGCTTTCTGATCCCCAAACTTCGGGAGGGCTTTTGATCTCTGTAGCCGATGCAAAAACTGAGAGACTTATTGAAAAATTAAATGATTTTGGGACTGCGGCATATGTTGTTGGTAAAGTTGTGAAAGGAAAAGGAATAAAGGTTTTAGGATGAAAAGCTTCATAATTGAAAATAAAAAATAAAAGAAAATAAAAATAAGGAAACAAAATTTAAAAGGTATCTGTGTATTTGTTTTTTAATTTGATAAAATAAAAAAGAACATTTTATGTTATATGTTCAACGTATTCAACATAATATATTTTTAAATTTGAAAGGAGGATTTGAATACATTGCGCGAAAAAGTTGAAGCCGTATTGAATAAAGTAAGGCCTATGCTGGAAGCCGATGGCGGCAATGTTGAACTGGTCGATGTGGATGAGGAAAAGGGAATAGTTAAAGTAAGACTTACTGGAGCCTGTGGAGGCTGCCCTATGGCAACTATTACCCTTAAACACGGTATTGAAGATGCTTTAAAAAGAGAAGTTGAAGGAATAAAAGAAGTTATAGCAGTTTAATTATATAAACGATGGTAGTGTAGGTGATTATTGCATTTTAAATCAATGATTTGTGGAAATAAGGCCCGTTTATCGGGCTTTATTCTTAGCTGGGGGAGGTGTGAAATCTTTGCTTATAGTTGCTGTAAACGGAAGCCCCAGAAAGGACGGCAGCACTTCATATCTTCTACAGGAAAGCTTAAAGGTGGCTAGGGAACGGGGGCTTTCAACAGAAATTATCCATGTATCTGAAGTGCTTGAGGATGCAGAACATCCTTTCTGCAATTACTGCATGGAAGTTTGCACCGGAAAATGTTTTTTGGGTAGCAAGCTGGAGGATGCTTACGCACTTCTAAAAGAGGCTGATGGAATTATTGTAGGTACCCCCGTTTATTTTGGGACTGTTTCAGCCCAGCTGAAGGGGTTCTGGGATAAAACCAGATTTATGCGTAAAGAAAAGAGTCTGCTTAATACCGTGGGAGGAGTAGTTACCGTTGGAGGAGCACGTTTTGGGGGGGGGCAGGAAACTGCCTTAAATGCAGTTATTCACATGATGCTGGTTCAGGGCATGACCATTGTGGGGGATGGGTATTTTGAAAATGACTGCGGGCATTTCGGTAGCTGTGCCCAAAGGCCTTCTGAAAAAGATGAATTTGCCCTACATAGAGCCCATATAATAATGAAAAGAATTATTGAAGTTGCCGAGGCAACAAGAGAACTTAGAAAGAGATAAGCTTGAGTCATAAGCTTGAATATGTGAAGTGAGCTGATAAATATGCTTATTAGGGAGAGAATAGAACAGAGGGAAAAAGAATTTTTATCTCCTTTTGCTGCTTTGAGTGCCAATACCAAGGGAAGAAGGCGTCCTGAGCCTAAGTGCAGCGTTCGCACTGAGTTTCAAAGAGATAGGGATAGGATTATACATTCGAAAGCTTTTCGCAGGCTCAAACATAAAACCCAGGTATTTATAGCTCCCGAAGGAGACCATTTTAGGACCCGCTTAACCCATACATTGGAGGTAAATCAAATAGCAAGAACAATAGCAAGGGGACTTAATTTAAACGAAGATTTAACAGAAGCTATTGCCCTTGGGCATGATTTGGGACATACTCCTTTTGGGCATGCGGGAGAAGAAGTGCTCAATGAAATTGTTCCCGGAGGTTTTAAGCACAACGAACAGAGCCTTAGGGTTGTTGATTATCTAGAAGGAGAAGGGGGATTAAATCTAACTGAGGAGGTAAGGGATGGGATTCTTAATCATACTGGCCCAATAAAACCCTTTACTTTAGAAGGTCAGATTGTGAAAATTGCCGACCGCATTGCTTATATAAACCATGACATTGATGATGCCATACGGGCTGGGGTACTGAAGAAAGAAGATCTACCGGCAGATCTCCTTTCCATTTTGGGGGAGGATCACAGCAGCCGTATTAATAAAATGGTAACTGATATAATTGAAAACAGTGAAGGAAAATGGGAAATTTCAATGAGCCCCCTAATTAAAGAAGCCACTGACCAATTAAGAAAATTTTTATTTGATAACGTCTATATTGGTTCTTCAGCTAAGGCTGAAGAAGGAAAAGCTAAGCGCTTGTTAAAAGAGCTGTATTTTTACTATTTAGAAAATACTGATGCCCTTCCTGAAAGTGTTAAAAGTAAAATGGATGAGGTGCCCATTGAAAAGCTTGTTTGTGATTATATAGCTGGAATGACAGATAGGTATGCCATTTCTCAATATCAAAAATTTTTTGTTCCCCGGGGCTTTAATGTGGATTGTGCTAATTAATATTTAAAATTTATTTAAAATTCGAGGGAAGGCTAAAGAACTCTCTTCGCTGTCAAGCTATCCGGGAACTGACTAGGAACCCGGCAGGAGTTCAGCACCTTCCCTCTGCTTTTATTATGTAAATTATTCAATACACTTATACAAAAAATCAAAAAATTTATATATAATAAAAATGGAGTATAGATGGATGTTCTGGAAGGTAAAGGATAGAGAGCGCTTGGAAAAGCGCTCTCTATGGTTTAAGGGAGGCTCAAGAAGAATGAAGAGTGGTTCTATACTTGAGTATAGCATGTCAGTATTGATATGTCATTAGGTAAGTATTACCTGCATATTGTACAAGTTTGTCTTCTGTCCTATCTATTTTTAAAAAGATTCTGCAGGAGATATTGAATAATACTTTGGTATATAACATATAGAGTTGTGCCTCCTATTAGCAATAAAAGAAGCACAGCAATAATCTTTTCTGTCATAAGCATCACTCCTTTATAAGTTAATTTGGTTAAAATAAAAAAATAAATGCGTATCTTTTTGAGATGTTCTAATTATCAAGGATTAAAAAAGGGAAAGAATTACCTTAAAGTGAGTTTATTATATACAAAAGGATATATCCCCAAATAGTATCCCCAAACCCCATTCTTTTAAGGAGGATATTTTACAGTGGGCTTATTATCTGAAGCATTGATAGACGAAATTCGTGAGCATAACGATATTGTCAACGTTATTTCTGAATTTGTTGATTTAAAAAAAAGGGGGAAAAACTTTGTTGGCTTGTGCCCTTTTCATGTGGAAAAAACTCCCTCCTTTACCGTAAATCCAGATGCTCAACTGTTTTACTGTTTTGGATGTGGGGTTGGGGGAAATGTGTTTAATTTCTTGATGAAGTACCATGGAATTAATTTTTACGAGGCAGTAAAAACTTTAGCTGAAAAGGCAGGAATTCAGATAGAGACGGAGAAGAATTTTATTCCGGCGAAAAAGGACCACAGGGAACTTGATGTACTTTATAAAATCAATCATCTGGCAGCCAAATTTTATCATGCGATTCTTACCAACCATAAATTAGGCGCTGAGGGAAGGCTTTATCTTAAAAGAAGGGGATATAATGAGAACACCATAAGGCAGTTTATGCTTGGATTTGCTCCTGATGAGTGGGATAGTTTGTGTTCCTTTCTTTTAAAAAAGGGCTTTACAGAAAGGGAACTAATTGATGCGGGAGTTGCCCAAAAGAGCAGGTTGGGAAGGCTGATTGACCGTTTTAGAAATAGGTTAATGTTTCCCATATGGGATTACAGAGGAAGAATCATAGGTTTTGGCGGACGAGTGCTGGATAAAGAAGAGCCGAAGTATCTTAATTCGCCAGAAACAGTTATTTTCCATAAGGGAAAGATTCTTTACGGTATTCATGCTGCTATTCCAGAAATTAGAAAAAATAATTTTGTCATTGTGTTTGAAGGATATACCGATGTCTTAACAGCACAACAGAATGGAATAGGAAACGTTGTTGCTTCCCTAGGGACTGCATTTACTGAGGAACACGGAAAACTTCTGCGGAGATATACTAGAAATGTTGTTATTGCATATGATGCTGATACTGCTGGTATGGCAGCAACTTTTCGAGGAATGGAAATTTTAATCCAATGCGGCTGTAAAGTTTCCGTTGTAGACCTTCCCGAAGGAAACGATCCCGATGAATATATTAGGAAGCAGGGAAGGGAAGCATTTCTTGATTTAGTTAAGAGGAAAACACTATCCCTTGTAGAATACAAACTGCGTAAAGTATGTAAAGAGTATGATATTAACAGCATTTCCGGCAGAATTTCTGCTGCAAATGAAATTATTCCTGTTTTGGCAAAAATCAGCAGTAAAGTGGAGCAGGATGCTTATATAAATTTGGTTTCTAAGAAGCTTTTTATATCTCCTGAAGCTATAAAGGAGGAAATATTAACATATACAAAAAATCTGCAAAAAAATGGTATTAATTATGATAAATTAGAGAAAAATAAGTATACTAGAGAAAAAGGCAGTATGCCAGTTCTGCCCAAATTTAATGGGCCGGAAAATATGTTGGTCAGCTTTGTGGTTTTTAATCCGGAATTTATTGAAATTGTGGATAAAGAGTTGGGAATTGAATCTTTCAGTGAATCTTACATGCAGGAGATATTATCCATAATTAAAAAAAAGTGGGATGAAGGAGTTAAAATTTCACCTTCTGTTTTGTATGATAAGTTGAGTCTTGAAAGTTCCCGTCATTTTTTAACAGAACTTTTTTTTAAAGAAAACTTGCCGCCTTGTGATAATATAGATGAGCTGATGTTATATATTAATAGTGTTAAACGCTTAAGAATTAATAAACAAATTGAAGAAAAACAGGCTCTGCTGGCTGAAGCGAAAAAAAATAATGATAGCCAGCTGGAGAAAAAATGCTTAATTGAAATAAAGAATCTTTTGAAGATAAGGGAAGAACAGAAGAAAATTTCGCCCATAGAAAGGGGGGATTAATGTGCAGAATCAGGAAAAAGAAAAGGATAAGGAAAAAGATAAAGAAAAGAAAATTGAAGAATTAATTGAAAAAGGGAAAAAACAGGGAGTATTGACATATCACGAAGTAATGGATGCTCTGCAGGATGTGGATTTGTCTCCAGAGCAGATTGATGAGATCTACGACCGCTTAAGCGGTCTTGGAATAGAAATTTTACCTGAAACTGAAATGGAGGAAACCGAAGGAACAGAAGTGGAAGAAAATCTTGGTGATGTTGACCTTTCTGTTCCTGAAGGGGTAAGTATTGACGATCCTGTTAGAATGTATCTTAAGGAAATAGGGCGTGTTCCGCTTCTTACAGCTGAAGAAGAAATAGAACTGGCAAAGAGAATCGAACAGGGGGATGAAGAAGCTAAGAGGCGTTTGGCTGAGGCCAATTTGAGGCTTGTAGTAAGTATTGCCAAACGCTATGTGGGTAGAGGTATGCTTTTCTTGGATCTCATTCAGGAAGGTAATTTGGGATTAATCAAAGCCGTGGAAAAATTTGATTACCGCAAGGGATATAAATTCAGCACCTATGCTACATGGTGGATACGTCAGGCAATTACCAGGGCAATTGCTGATCAGGCTAGAACTATAAGAATTCCAGTTCATATGGTGGAAACAATAAATAAGTTAATACGTGTTTCACGACAGCTGCTTCAGGAATACGGCAGAGAACCTACTCCTGAAGAAATAGCTGAAAAAATGGGTATTTCAGTGGAACGTGTAAGGGAAATTCAAAAGATTGCTCAAGAGCCCATTTCCCTTGAAACGCCCATAGGAGAAGAAGAAGACAGTCATTTGGGAGATTTTATTGAAGATGAGGATGCTTTAGCACCTGCCGAAGCAGCATCATATATGCTGCTGAGAGAACAGCTGGAAGGGGTTTTGGATTCTCTCACTCCTAGGGAAGAGAAGGTCTTAAGGCTTCGCTTTGGTCTGGATGACGGACGTTCAAGGACACTAGAAGAGGTGGGTAAAGAATTTGGTGTTACTAGGGAAAGGATACGCCAAATAGAAGCAAAGGCTCTGCGCAAGCTTCGTCATCCCAGCCGAAGTAAGAAATTAAAAGATTACCTTGAGTAAATTGAGTAAATTTCAGATTTTGCAGTGATTAGACTTTTGCATATACACCTTTCAGTTTGGCTTGATATATATCCACACAGAAAAAAGGTTTTAGGATATTGACACAGTTTTAAATTTAACGTATAATAACACTTGCGTCAGGTGTTCCTCGGTAGCTCAATGGTAGAGCATCCGGCTGTTAACCGGAGGGTTGCAGGTTCGAGCCCTGCCCGGGGAGCCAAATTAGCTGATAAAGATGCGCCGCTTTTAAGCGGCGCTTTGGGCCTATAGCTCAGCGGTAGAGCAACCGGCTCATAACCGGTTGGTCCCTGGTTCGATCCCAGGTGGGCCCACCAACGGGGCAAATTTTAAAAAAGCAGACTTATCTGCACGATAAGTCTGCTTTTTTTATCTTCTAAAGGTTTTTGTCTATTAATAGGTTTTTGGCAGTTTTTTTATTCATTATTCAAAAATTTTTCAGATTATCCAAAAAAATTTTAGAAATTTTTACTTATGGTTTTTAACACTTCGTTAATAAGATTTCTGTAAATCAAAATATTTACATAATATATTAAAAATTTATGTAATATTAAATTAATAAACGGTATAAGAATGAAGTGAGTAGAAAAGGAAGATGTAAGCAGTACATTTTTATTTAAGATTTATATTTTCAGAATATTCCGTATTTTGTATACCAGTATTCCAAATTATTTACCATAAATTTAAAAAAAAGGGGGTGGCGCTGAAAAAAAAAGAGATCAATTAAGGAGGAGGTGGTTGTAGAATTAGCTGATTTTGGAGGATAATGGATTTCAGGGCTGTGAACTTTTAAATTATTTGTTAATAAGTGTAAAGTTTTTTGAAGATTTATTTTGTAGGTTAATTAGGAGGTGAGAAGCATGGCTGAAGTTCAGCCGCAGAAGTGGGAAGCTGGTAAGTATTTGGATCCCATGGACTTTGGTAAACCCCTGCCCGAGCCTCCGAAGCTTGGGAGTTTCTTTGGTCCTGGTATGGTTCTGGTGGCGTTGGGCGTAGGTTTAGGGGAGCTGTTCATGTGGCCCCGACTGGTTATGGTATTTGGCGCCAACATCCGCTGGCTGTTCTTCATGGGTATGCTGGCCCAGGTATTTGCCATGATGGAGATTGCCCGTTGGAGCATGGCCACGGGTGAGAGCTCCTTTATGGCAGCGTACAGGGTATGGCCGCCGTTTATGTGGTTCTTCTGGATTTTGGCAATTGGAACCTACATCTGGCCTGGACACATTTCTCTAGGTGCCAATGCTCTGGAAACCTTAACGGGAATCAATTGGCTTATTTGGGCAACAGGTGGAATTATTCTCATGGGAGTAATTTTAACCTTTGCACCGGTTGCCTATGAAGCCATTGAGAAGATTTTGTCCATAATTATCGCCATAGTTGTGGCATCTGGATTTGTGGTAGCAGCTGTTGTGGGTACTGCTGCTGAGTGGTGGGCTGCTATCAAGGGTCTGTTCATGTTTGGATGGACCACCCCGAAGATGTTTGATCCTGAATGGTTCCCGGCAATAGTGGGTTCTGTGGCCTTTGCTGGTCCTTCTGGAATGCAGCAGATGTGGTACAGTCTGTATCTTCGTGACAAGAAGGCAGGTATGTGCTACTATGCAGGGCGTATTACCAGCTGGCTGACCGGCGAAGAAGAGACTATGCCTTCTACGGGAACAATGTTTAATACCAAAGATCCTGAAGAGCTTCGCAAGTGGCAGGGATGGAGAAAGTGGAACTTGTATGATGCATGGGTGCTGTTCTGGTTTATTACCACAATAACCACGCTGTTCTTTACCGTTATGTCCCTTGCTGCTGTAAGGCTTGATCCCGCAACATATGAGCTCCTTGCAGGCGGTGACAAGGCTAAGGCTATTGACGGTTTTGCAGTAGCTTATTCAGCTGTTTTTGGTGGAGCAGGTAAGGCTGCAATTTACCTGACCATAGGACTTGTGGGATGGAAGATGACCTTTGGAGTATTTGATGCTTTTGCAAGGGGTCAGGCAGACATGACCTGGTATTTCTGGCCCGGCGTCAAGGACAGGTGGAGCATGAGCAAGGTATACTTCGGCTTCCTGTACGGAGTTATGATCTTTGGAATAATCGTGCTGTTCACCATGGGAGCAACTGAAGGACCTGCTTTTATCCTTGACGTTATGGCATCCATGTCCACGCTGTCCATGGGTCTTTACTGTCTGCTGATGCTCATTGTAAACAGCAAGTTCCTGCCTGAGGAAATTAGACCTGGAATAATTACCAAAATAGTGCTGGCAATGGGTATCTGCTTGTACTGGGGCGGATTCTTCTACTGTCTGTTCAAGTATGGTGCCATCGTTGGTTAATGAAATGGATGAAGGGCTTGGCACCCCTTTTTGGGGTGCCTGCCCCATCTGCTTTATAGAGATTTTTTAGAGAAGGGAGGGGGTTTTAGTGGAGCTTTATAGGTTAACAGGGGGTCTTACTGCACTGCTTCTTTCTGGGGGCTTATCCCTGTGTTTGTTCATAGCGACGAAAGTAAAGGGGTCAATGCCCTTTGATGCTGCAGTGTTTTACATGGTTGTACCGTCCATGGTGCTGTTTGGTCTTTTATTTGACGTGCAGGGGATATGGCGGAGATTGATGAAGATATCCAGGGTATTTGCTCCTTCATACATTGGTTCGGGGATGTTCTGGCTTATAGCATGGCCTTTCTGCAAGCTGTTGAGCGACTGTTTTTATGGTTTGTATTCGCTTTTAAAATACGGTGAGGCGATTTTTCCCTCGTACTTTAGTTCTTTAGGCTTTGATGGACTTATAGGGTTTTTTATATATCAGGCCATAGTGGGTTCCGGTATGGGAATAATATTCTTCTTTGCGTATGGGCCTGTATTTGCTTTTATGACGTGGCTTCGCAAGCTTCTTGGGTTTGAAGTGAGTTCTCATGAGCTTAGGATGAAAGAAGAGCTTGCGGAGTTTGGATTTAGGAAATAAGTTTTCCCCCTCCATAAGCCTGCTGCGCTATTCTTTTGAAACCTGCCTTTGCCCAAGGGCAGGTTTTTTTTGTTTCTTTTTTAAAAGAAATCCTTTAAAAGGATTTTTTTGTGCTGTTCTGGTAAACTATAACATGTCGGTAATTTTTGTTGAATAATTTATGCTTTTGGAAAGGGGAAGGAAGTGCTTTCTGTATCTTCAAGAATCGAAGCGCTGGCTTCTTTAATCCCATCTGGTGAAGTAGTGGCGGATATAGGTACGGACCATGCTTATCTGCCTATTTATCTAATACAAACAAATAAATCTCCCCGAGTAATTGCTACAGAAGTTAGCAAAGGTTCTTATCAAAAGGCAAAAAAGATAATAATGGATCTGGGATTAAAAAATAGGATTGATCTTCGCTTTGGAGATGGATTAAAAGTTCTTGATCCTGGAGAAGCAGAAGTGCTGGTTTTGGCTGGCATAGGGGGATTAAATATTGTAAAGATTCTTAAAGAGGGGATTGATGTCGCAAAAACTGCTAAAAGGTTGATTGTTAACCCTGCAACGGGCTGGGGATATGTAAGGAAATGGCTTGTTTATAATGGTTGGGATATTAAAGATGAGGAACTGGTATATGAAAAAAGTAAATTTTATCACATTATAGCGACAGAGAGAAGAACAATGACTTTTGAAGATTATGATCCTGTGGTAATGGAAATTGGGCCGAAATTGATTGAGAAAAAACATTGCCTTCTTCCCCTGTATCTTGAAAAGCTACAAAGAGAATATTCCAGCATTTATGAAGAATTAAAAAAAAGTAGGCGGCAAGAAAGCAGTTTGAAACTGCAGGAAGTTAAAGGGTTTTTGAGAAAAATAGAAAAAATATATAATTGCATAAATAAATAAATTATGGGGCAGGTATAAAGAAATGACTGTTTTATGTCGAGATGTTATGGAGGCAGTAGAAAAGATAGCTCCAAGGGAATTATCAGAAAAGTGGGATAGTGTGGGTCTTTTGGTGGGCAGCCCCTTGAAAGAAGTAAAGAAGATTTTGATAGCGCTGGATGTAACTCAAGAAGTAGTAAATGAAGCTGTGCGTGAAAAAGTTGATATGATAGTGTCCCATCATCCCATTATATTTAAGCCTCTTTCTAATGTTAGGGAAGATAATCCCATAGGAAATATACTCTTTAGTCTGATAAAGAATGACATCATAGTGTATGCTGCTCACACCAATTTGGATTATTGTGAATTGGGAACAAATTACTATCTATCGCAGAAATTGGGGTTGGAGGAAACTGAAGTTCTTCAAACTGCGGAAGAGGATTTATATAAAATTGTTGTATTTGTTCCTCGGGGCTATGAGGACAAGGTTAGAGATGCAATGGGCAATGCAGGTGCCGGATGGATAGGCAATTATTCTCACTGTTCATTTATGGCTTTGGGAACGGGGACTTTTAAACCTTTGGAAAGAGCTGAACCCTTTATAGGCACTAAGGGACTTCTTGAAAAGGTAGAAGAATTCCGTTTGGAAACCATTGTGCCCAAAAGCCTAAAAGATAAAGTTATACGTGCTATGATTGAATCTCATCCATATGAAGAGGTAGCCTATGATGTATATAAGTTAGAAAATAATGGTAGTAGAAATGGGTTGGGCAGGATAGGCTTTTTAAGGGGAGAAATGACCCTTGCTGACTTTGGAGAAAAAATAAAAAAGGATTTAGGGCTAAAACATGTTAGATTTGTGGGAGCCCCTGGAAAAATTGTAAAAAAGATTGCGGTATGTGCAGGTTCTGGAGCCGGATTAATACCTGCTGCAAAGAAAAAGGGAGCTGATGTTTTTGTATCGGGGGATATTAAATATCATGAGGCTCTTGAGGCCAAACAGGCAGGATTAGCACTGGTGGATGCTGGACACTTTGCAACGGAGTGGCCAGTGGTTCCAGCCCTTGCAGAGTATCTCCAGAAAGAACTGAACGGGGAGGAACAGAAAGTTCAAATTTTGACTTCACAAATAAGAACAGATCCATGGGAAGTTATTTAGGATAGCAGGATGTCTGCTATCCTTTTTATTTTGGAAGGAGGTATTTAGCTTATGCAGCTGGATAAGGATTTGGAGGCATTGTGGAAACTCCAGGAAGTAAGAAAAGCTTATGATAATTTCGTGAACGAAAGGAGCAGATTAAAAAATTTATCTGATATAAAAATAAAAGAAGAAAAATTAGCTTCCGCTGAAAAAGATCTTGCTGAAGTTCAGGAGCGTATTGAATTGCTTTCAAAAAATGCAAAAAACCAAGAAATTAACTGTGAAAGGCTCATACAAAAAAGCAGAGATCTTGAAAAAGAAATGTTTAAGGAAAATGCCAAAGCTAAGGAACTGTCCAGCCTGCAGCAGCAGTTGGATCATACAAAGAAGGAACTTGATGCACTGGAGAATACAGTTATAAATACAGCTTATGAGATTGAAGGACTAAAAGAAAGGGAAGAAGAAATTAAAAAAAAGATAAAAGAGCTGGAAAGTGATTTAGCGGCTGCAAAAGCAAACAGAGAGGTAAGAATTCAGGAGATAGATGAACAGCTTAAAGAACTTCAAGAAGAATATGAAAGAATAAAAAAGGAAATTTCTCCCGAGGTGCTGAAAGTATATGCCAGAAAATTTAACCAATACAAAACTACTACCCTAGCCGAAATAAACAAGAAGACCTGTGGCGGATGTCATATACATCTTCCCATATATATTGTAATGGAAGCCAAGAAAAAAACCTCCTTGGTTACCTGTGAAAACTGTGGTAGAATACTATATTATCGTACATAGGATGGAGCTGCTATTTATGTCAAAACTATTTGTTTACTGCGATGGTGCTTCAAGGGGAAACCCTGGAGAAGCAGGGATAGGTTATTTGATTAAAAATGAAAAGGGAGAAGTAATTAAAAGAGTAGGGGACTATATAGGGCATACAACAAATAATGTGGCTGAGTATACAGCTTTAAAACATGCTCTGCTGGACTGCCTAAAACTCAATGGAAAGGAAATTATGGTTTATACTGACAGCGAGCTTATGGTTAAGCAGCTGAAAGGTGAATATCGTGTTAAGAACCAGGGACTCTTAGTTCTTTATAATGAGGTCATGGATTTAATTAAAAAATTTGACACCTTTAATATAAATCACATACCCAGAGAAAGAAATAAGGAAGCTGATAAGCTTGCGAATCAGGGGATTGATAAAGGGTTGACTAAATGAAGAATATGTGCTAGTATATATCCGCTGTAAATATCGGATTATAGCTGTTGAGTAAATCAGGTGGTCGCGGGCATATCTTAGCATATGCCTGAGGAAAGTCCGAACTCCATAGGGCAGGGTGCTGGATAACATCCAGTGGGGGCGACCCTAAGGAAAGTGCCACAGAAACAGACCGCCTAGCCTTTTGTCTGCATTTGCAGTGGGGCTGGGTAAGGGTGGAAAGGTGAGGTAAGAGCTCACCAGCAGGTTAGGCGACTAACCTGGCTCGGTAAACCCCACCCGGAGCAAGGCCGAATAGGGGAACATATGAAGTGGCCCGCTTCGTTCCCGGGTAGTGCCGCTTGAGGTGTCAGGCAACTGGCATCCCAGATAGATGACCACCTAAACAGAATTCGGCTTATGATTTGCTCAACAGCTTTATTTTTAATTAAATTAAACTGTACTTTGTAAATTAAAGTGCAGTTTAATTTTTTTTAACTAATTTTTTTCTTTTTTACATCAGCTTAATTTAAGCTTAAAATTTAAGCTGTATATTTTTATTTAAGGAAAGGAGTTGGGTACTAAGGAGGTAATAATAACAGTGGAGAGCATTAAACCAAAATTTTTTGAAAAATTAATTCAAAATATTTTAAAACTTACTGCAGGGACAACTATTTTGGTATTATTTTTGATATTCTTTTTTCTTTTAAAAGAGGGATATGGGATTTTTTCCTATGTTAGTTTAAGGGATTTTATACTGGGAACTCAATGGCTTCCTGAAACTACCCCTCCCAAATTTGGGGCCCTTCCTTTAATAAAGGGTTCCCTTTATGTTACGGTGGGAGCTACCCTTATTGCTGTGCCCATCGGTATAAGTGTGGCTGTATTTCTTGCAGAAGCTGCTCCTCCCATGCTTCGGGAAGTTCTTAAAGCAGTTATTGAACTTTTAGCAGGGATTCCTTCAGTGGTTTATGGATTTTTGGGTTTGACCATTCTTGCACCTTTCATTAAAGAGCTTTTTAACCTTTCCAGCGCCCTTTGTGCTTTTACTGCTTCCATAGTTCTTGCCCTCATGTCCCTTCCAACAATTGTAAGCATTTCTGAGGATGTCCTTACCACAGTTCCCAAGGAATACAGGGAGGCATCATTGGCCCTAGGAGCCACAAAGTGGGAAACAACGCTTAAAATTGTTATCCCTGCTGCACGGACAGGCTTGATAGCTGCTGCTATGCTTGGTATCGGAAGGGCCATAGGGGAAACCATGGCCGTGCTTATGGTTGCCGGCAATGCCGTTATGCTTCCCCATTCCTTTTTCGATCCCGTCAGAACCATTACCGCCAATATAGCAGCGGAAATGGGTGAAACGGTTCATGGGGGGCTTCACTACCAGGCTCTGTTTGGCTTGGGTATTGTGCTCTTTGTTATTACTTTCATCATAAATTTTCTGACCAACATTCTGGCTGCTGATAAATTGGGCATGAAGAGAGGTAGATATCTATGATTTCAAAGAGGATGATTGAAAAAATTGGTTTCAGTGTTCTTGGTATACTTACCCTTTTGGCTGTTCTGCCTGTGCTGGGGATAATAGCTTACTTGGTTATTAGGGGCTGTGCTGCTCTGTCATGGGAATTTTTAACCCAGCCGCCCCACAATTTTTTGAGTGCAGGAGGTGTTTTTCCGGCGATTGTTGGGACCCTTTTGTTGACTATTGGTACTATTCTGGTGGCTTTACCTTTAGGGATTGGGACTGCCATTTATCTGGTTGAATATTCAGAGAGAAACTTATTTACAGCAGTGGTAAGAACTGCTGTGGTTAATCTTGCGGGGGTTCCATCGGTGGTTTATGGACTTTTTGGTCTGGGCATTTTTGTACTTATGCTGAAGTTGGGAAGGTCTTTAATTGCAGGGGTGCTCACTTTAGGGCTACTCATTCTTCCCATAATTATTTCCACAGCTGAGGAAGCTTTGAGAAGTGTCCCTGAGGATTTCAGGCACGCCAGCCTTGCTTTGGGGGCAACCCGTTGGCAGACTGTAAGATACATAGTTTTGCCTTCTGCAATGCCTTCTATATTAACTGGTGCCATTTTGGGTATAGGAAGGGCAGCCGGGGAAACGGCTCCTATCATGTTTACCGCGGCAGCGGTTTATATGCCCGGGCTTCCTCGATCCATTTTTGATCAGGTTATGGCACTGCCCTATCATTTATATGTAATTTCCACCACTGTTCCCAATGTGCCCGAGCATATGGCTTTTGGTTCTGCGTTGGTGCTTTTAATAATTGTTGGTGGGCTTAATTTTGCTGCTGTGGTTTTAAGGTTGAGGATGAGATTAAAAAGGATGAAATTAAGCAGGTAGGGTTTAATAAGGGGGAATTAAACTTGGGTATAAAAATGGAAACCAAAAATTTAAGCATATATTACAAAAATTATAAGGCTTTAAATTCCGTAAGCCTGCCCATTAAGGAAAATGCAGTAACAGCTCTTATTGGCCCTTCAGGCTGCGGAAAAACAACCTTTTTAAGATCATTAAACCGCATGATTGAAGTTATTGAAGGAGCTAGGATTGAAGGTAATGTTCTCCTGGATGGAAAAAACATCTATGACCCCGAAGTAGATCCTGTGGAACTGCGCAAAAAAGTGGGAATGGTTTTCCAAAAGCCCAATCCTTTTCCCATGTCCATTTTTGACAATGTGGCTTATGGGCCCAGGATACATGGTGTTAAAAAAAAGCCGCTGCTTGAAGAAATAGTTGAAAAAAGCCTTAAAGCAGCAGCCTTATGGGATGAAGTTAAGGACAGACTTTATGAATCTGCTCTGGGCCTTTCGGGGGGACAGCAGCAGAGGCTTGTTATAGCCAGAGTTTTAGCGGTGGAACCCCAAGTTATACTGATGGATGAACCGGCTTCTGCCTTGGATCCCATTTCCACAGCAAAACTTGAAGACCTCATTGAACAGCTGAAAGAAAAATACACTATTGTTATTGTTACCCATAATATGCAGCAGGCTGCAAGGATTTCTGATTATACAGCTTTCTTTTTAAATGGTGAGCTAGTGGAATATGATGAGACCAGAATTATTTTCACGACTCCTAAGGAAAAAAGGACTGAAGATTATATTACCGGGAGATTTGGTTAAGGAGAGTGATCTTAAGTGAGGAGTAGCTTCAGGAGGGAATTGGAGCTGCTGCAGAACAGCATTTTAAAAATGGGAAGCATGGTAGCAGATGCCTTAGATAATGCAATGACTGCATTGAAGCAGAGGGATATGGAGCTGGCTCAAAGGGTAATTGCTGAGGATGATAAGATAGATGCTCTGGAGCTGGAAATTGAGCAGAAAAGCCTTTCCCTAATTGCTCTCCAGCAGCCCATGGCAGGGGATTTAAGATTTCTTGGAACAGCGCTGAAGATAATTACAGATTTAGAGAGAATTGGAGATAATGCACTAAGCTTGGCTAAGGTTACCATAAACCTGGGGAACCAGCCATTCATAAAGCCGTTAATTGATCTTCCACGCATGGCAGAAATATGCCAGAAAATGATAAGGGATAATCTTCAAGCCTTTGTCAACAGGGATCATGAGCTTGCAGTAAAAACTGCTGAGTTGGATCATGAAATAGATCATTTATACAATCAGATTTTCAGGGAGCTGTTGGTATTGATGGGGGAAGATCCCAGAAATATCAGGCAGTCTACATATCTTCTTTTAGCGGCAAGACATCTGGAAAGGATAGGAGATCATGCCACCAATATAAGCGAGTGGATAGTATATATGGTTACGGGCAATAGAGTTGATCTAAATAAATGAGCTTAATGATTTCTTTTAGTTTTTTGATTTTTGAAGTTCTTTTAATATTTATTTTGGTCAGCTTTTAGAAATTTAATAAATCTCTAAATTTTAATTAATATTAGTTTGGTATTCTTTTTACTGAAAAAAATTTAAAAGGAGGGATTTTTCCAAAAATGGGGTTTAGAAAAACTTGTTTGAGGAAATTATTAGCAGCAGCTTTATTAGTGGGTGTCCTTTTTATGATGGGTGGATGTGGAGGAAATGAGGAAGAAAAAGCTAGTTCTAGCAATGAAGAAAAGGAGTACAGTGGAAACCTACAAGTTAATGGCTCAACAACGGTAGCTCCCATAGCTCAGGCTTGGGCTGAAGAATTTATGAAGAAATACCCAGAATCAAAAATTGTTGTTACAGGGACAGGTAGTGGTGATGGGATCGCTGCATTGATTAACGGAACCGCTGATATAGCAATGGCTTCAAGAGAAATGAAAGAAGAGGAAAAGAAGCAGTTTAAAGGTGAAAAGCCGAAAGAGTTCTTTATTGGGACTGATGCCTTGTCGGTTATAGTTCATCCTAAAAATCCTATTAAATCCCTTACATTGGAACAGCTAAAAGATATCTATACAGGAAAAATAACCAACTGGAAAGAATTAGGCGGTAATGATGCCGAAATTATTGTATACTCCAGGGACAGCAGTTCAGGAACCTATGAGTTTTTTAAAGAATTTGTACTGGAAGGTGAAGAATACACTCCAGATGCCCGCAGGGCTCCTTCCAATTCAGCAGTTGTACAGTCCGTGGCCCAGGAAGAAAATGCCATAGGATATATAGGACTTTCCTTTTTAAATGAAAATGTTAAAGGATTAGCCCTGAGCATAAATGGTAAGGAGCTTGTTGAGCCGAGTTTTGAAACAGCTGCATCGGGTAAATATCCCCTTGTCAGAAAACTGTATATGTACACAGTGGGTGACCCCGAAGGTCTTGCCAAAGCTTTTCTGGAGTTCGGTCTAAGTAAGGACGGGCAGGAGATAGTTAAAAAGGTGGGGTATATACCAGCTGTCGAATAATTTAAAACTACAAAAAGAGAGATAATAAAAAGTTTCTGTAAACCAACTTTTTAATGGGTTAAGCTTTTTACCAACAAAGGGGTATCTGCTATAATTTTTTTACTTCTGAATTCACGTTAGACAGCTCTAAGCAAAGCTTTCGGGGCAAAACCGGGCCGCCTCAAATTCGACATACTGTGAGAGATTGGCTTATTCTTATCTTATGTAAGCACTTCCCGGTTTTGCCTTACGCTTTGCCAAGAGCTGCTAGCGGCATTCATTTATCATTTAGTTGTTCGTAAATCACAGCAGAGACTTATTTAAACATACTTTGGGTTTGTCTTTTAGTTGATTTTAGAGTATTGAAGTATTTTTATCCTTAGGAAGAGTAAAGAAAAATTCCGAACCCTTTCCTAGGGTGCTGTTAACCCCTACCATTCCGCCGTGAACATCTATTATGTGCTTTACTATGCTTAAACCCAAGCCAGTTCCTCCAGCTTTCCGGCTTCTTGCTTTATCAACCCTGTAGAACCTTTCAAAAATGCGGTCTATATCTTTTGGGGGAATTCCTATACCGGTATCCCGAACCCAAACAATGACATCATGTTCTTTATCTGCAGCTTCTATTTCAATTCTACCCCCTTTAGGGGTGTATTTAATTGCATTATCCATAAGATTAAAAAGAACCTGTTCTATAAGTTCTTTATCAATATTAACAATTACTTCATTTTTGGGAAGCTTAACCTCCACAGTTAATTCAGCTTCTGTGAACTGTTTTTCCATCCTTTTTACGGATTCGGATACCAGCATTCTGATATCCATGGGCTTGAAGGAAAGTTTTACTTCCTTTGCTTCAATTTTTGAGAGTTCAAGGAGTTCGTTTATCAACCTAATAAGTCTGTCCGCTTCTCGGTTTATAATTTCAATGAATTCCCTGCAGGCTTTATGATCGTACATTGCCCCATCAAGAAGGGTTTCAGCAAATCCTTTTATAGATGTAACGGGAGTTCTGAGCTCGTGGGATGCATTTGCCACAAAATCCCTGCGTATTTTCTCAAGCTTACTAATTTTGGTTATATCATGCAGCACCACAATTAAGCCTGCAGTTTTTTTCCTCTGATTCTTTAGGGGTATAGCAGTTATTTCAAAGATTTTTTTATTGTTTATGGTTTCTTTTTCTTCAATAATTTCGTTTCTTTGAAAGGCTTCGCTGATAATGGAAATAATTTTGGAACTTTTTAATGCGGAAGTATAATGCATTCCTGTACAGCTGTTTTTGCTGTGGGTGAGAAGCTTTTCTGAAGCAGGATTTGTTAATTCAATGCGGCCGTCTTTATTGATCATAATTATGCCGCTGTTCATATTGGCCAGGATGGTCTTTAATTTGCTTCTTTCCTCTGAAAGCAGGTTTATCTTTTCCTTGATGGTTTCTGCCATATGGTTAAGGGTATTGGCCAGCTCTCCAATTTCATCGCTTCCATAAACTTCAGCTCTGGTTTTATAATTGCCTTTGGTTATTTCCTTTGCAAATTCATTTAATTTTTCTATGGGTTTGGTGATCTTTTTGCCCAAAAGCAGGCTTATGGGTACCGAAAGGATAAAAACAGTCAAAATTGCCAGCAGCAGAGGGGCCCAGATTTTTAAAAAAGCATGTTTTGCTTCGGGAAGGGGATAGGCAAGGCGTAAATAACCTGCTGTTCTGCCGTCCCGTTTAATGGGAACAGCTGCGTACATCATATCAGTGTTGAGGGTGCTGCTGTGGCGTATAGATGTGCCTATACCCTTCTTTCTAGCTTCCGTAAACTCTGGTCTGTCCAAATGGTTTTCCATAGAACGAAAATCCTTGTCTGAATCCCCTAACACTCTGCCGTCTTTGCTGATAATGGTTACACGTACATTTCCTTCCCCGCTGATGGTCTGGGCAAGTTTGTTAATGCTTTCTGTGCTCCAGTCGTGGGGAGTATCTTCAATTAACCTGCCGGCCAACTGTGCCTGGGATACTAACCTATTTTTCAGGCTTGTGTAAAAATATTCCTCAATGGAGTTGAAAAGGTATATTCCAAGAATAAGCATGGATATCAAAATCAATAATATATATGTTAAAGTGAGTTTTAAGCGCAGCTTTCTAAACATAGTAACCTCCATCTGACATTAGCTTCTAGCTTCTTTAAATTTGTATCCCACACCGCGGATGGTCTTTATATATTCAGGTTTTTTGGGATTGCTTTCAATCTTTTCCCTTAAGTGGCTTATGTGAACATCCACTATTCTGGTATCACCGGTGTATGTATATCCCCATATATGGTTTAAGAGGGCATCCCTTGTGATTACTTTTCCGGCATTTTGAGCAAGGAAATGCAGCAGTTCAAATTCCTTGGGAGTCAGTTCAATGGGTTTCCCCTTAAGCAGTACGGTGTATCTTGAAGGATATATACAAAGCTCTCCGATTTTTAAGACCTGCTCATCCATAAAGGTTTCCCATTGGGAAGTCCTTCTCAAAACTGCCTTGACCCTTGCTAATAATTCCCTTGGGCTAAAGGGTTTTGTTATATAGTCATCTGCTCCCAGCTCCAGACCCAGTACTTTATCAATTTCATCATCCTTTGCGGTGAGAATGATCACTGCGGTGGGATATTTTTCCTGCCTAATGTGCCTGCATATTTCAAAACCGTCCAGCTCGGGCAGCATTATATCCAATATCACCAGATCAGGTCTTTCTTCTTTAATAATCTTCAATGCCTCGTGTCCGCTGTAAGCCTGCAGCGTTTTGAATCCTTCTTTTTCTAAATTAAAAGTAATCAGTTTCACTATGGATACCTCATCATCAACCACAAGGACTTTGCGGTTCATATGATCTCCTCCAAATATTCAAATAAAATATTCAAATAAACTTTGTTATTTACTGGGGGCTTATGCTGTACTGATCAAGCCAGTGAATAATTTCACTGCAGTCAGTAAAGGGCCCATAAAATTTACCATTTTCCAGCCGCCAGTACTGAACCTGCTCACATATTTCTTTTAAGTCTTCCAGCAGCTCAGGGTGACATGTAAGGACGAAAACCTGGTTTGTTTTGATAAGCTCTGATATTATGTTTACAGCCTGCCTGCGGTGGCAGGGATCAAAATTTACAAGGGAATCATCAAAAATTACAGGGAGAGAAGGCCTGATATCCTTAATCCTGCTGATCCTCAATGTCAGAAAGAGCTGCTCCTTTGTAGCCCTGCTGAGGATGTCGACAGCAGCTTCACTGCTGCTTCCTTTAGGTACAACCTTGAAATCAAAGCTGCCGTTGCTTTCGCTGATAATGATTTTTTCATAATCTCCTGCGGTCAGCTGTTTGAAAATAAGACCCGCAGTACCCAAAAACTGGGATTTGGTCTTTTCGATCAAAGCTTTCTGAACTCCCTGGATCATCATTTCTGCCAGCCTGTAAACTGCATACTGTTCAGCCAATCTTTCAAGGGAAATTTTTGCAGTGTATATTTTGTTGTATGCCTTAAGAATTTTTTGATCTGAGGAAAGTTCACGCATTTCTATTTCCAAGGTGGTCTTTCTTTCCCTTTTGCTTTCCAGTTCTTCTTCAAGATTTTTAATCTGCTGTTCCAGTTGAGTTATTTCCCTTTCTACAGATTCTTTAGCAGCGTATTGTTGATATAGAAAGCCAAAAAGTTCCAGCAGAGAAAGTGCTTCATCACTTCTGCCTTTGCTGATGATTTCCTTCAGTAGAATTTTTCGTTTTTCCATGCCTAGGGCAGTGATGAGTATCTGCTCAGTTTCCCTTAATAAACCCTCCTCTTCTTTCAGTTTTTCAAAAACCCTTCCCCTTTTTATAAAGGAGGAAAGGTCCTCCTTTATGTTTTGGGGTTCCGCTGGAAGGGAATATTGGGGGTTTTCTTTCCTAAGGAGGAAAGCTATTTCCTCTTCCAGGTGTTCTTTTTCTTTCATGACTTCATGAAGTTTTTGTGCTTTTTCCATATCATCTACAGCTCTTTCAATCAATGAGAATATTTCCATTAAATGATCTTCAATATTTTCATTTTCATCTTCTTTCGAAAGATTATATTTCAAATCTGTAAGGGTTTCTCCTGCCTTCTGCAGCATAGAAAGAAGCTGATTTTTTATTTCCTGAAGTTCTTTTTTTTCTTGGAACCAGCTTTCATACTTCTCTTTAAGATTTTTTAATTCTAGGCTAATGTCCCACAGACGGTTTATAGGTGTGCCGGCATCTAAACCGAATTTGTTTTTGATTTCTGTAATCTGGACCATCAAATTTTCAAAGATGTTTTCCAGTCTATTTTCTTCTGAGCATAGCATGGAAAACTCATCCTTGAGGCGACTAATCTCATTTTCCAAGTTATCCAATCTGCTTTTAATTTGGGCACTTTGGGATTGAAAATAAAAATAATAGGATAGTATTCCTGAAGAAAGAACCAGGGCTGAGGCTGCTGCGGTTAAGGGACCGAAAAGGAAAGCAGCCAAAATGCACAGCAGGATTCCTCCCAATATAAAAAATGGAAAAGCTTTGGGCAGGGTGTGTATTCCTTTAATGTCCCTTTTGCTTTCTTCATTGTAAGCTATTTTCATTTCCAGCTGTTTTTTTCTTTCCTTTGTATCTTCCAGCTTTTTTTCAATATTGCTGTATTCATCAAAAGCCCGGCGTAGGACTTCTTCTGTGTTTATGTCAAAATTCAGCTTGGAAAGTACTTCAAGATTTTCTCCCCATTGCGGATTGATCCTCTTTAGCTTTTTTATGAGTTCCTGCTCTGTTTTTTGGTGCAGACTCTGTCTATTTAAATAATTGTTCAGCTTTTCTTTCCATCCCGAAAGTTCTCTTTTATAGGTTTCCAGGACGGATGCATTTTTAATGAGACTCCAAAATTTATCCTTATTTTGGGAATAATTAAATTCTTTGAGGCACTGTTCGTATTCTTCTAAACAGGCATGATATTTGCTGCTGAGCTCTTCTGCCCTTTCAAGCCCTCCTTTTGGGTAGGTATTTATAAGATCTCTATTTTGAGGGCTGTTCAATTTTTCATTTAAGGTGAGCCAGCTGCTGTACTTATCGTAAAGCTCCAACAATAGGTATAAAAGTTCCAGCCGTTTCCTGCTGTTTTCCAGCTTTTCTGTTATTTCCGGTATTTCCTTTTGGGCTATTTGGGCAAGCTCTTCCTTTTTTTGGCGGTAAAGATCCCTTTGTTTGTTGGCTTCATTAAGTTCTTCTATTCCTTTTTTAATGACAAGCCATTTGTCTTTAAACTGCCCGCTGTTTTTTGAGCCTTTTTTTCTTCCTATGGCGTATGCCTTTTTATTCATTTCTTCCCTAATTTTTGTAAGGCGCAGGGCGTTATAGAGGCCGCTTTCTAAAAGAACCATATTTAGAGACTTCTGTTCACTGCTGTCAAGACCTTCAGGGATTTTCTTCAGTTCATCCAAACTGATGGTGAATATCTGCCTATAGGTAAACCCGTCAAGTCCATACAAATCTTCTAAATCAATGGGAGGGCTTCCGTTTAAAGGATAAACTTTAGGTCTGGAATAACCTTGAATTTGAATATTGTACAAACTGCCGTCATCATTGACCACATCGGCATTGTATTCCAGCTGTTCCCTTTGGGGTGGAGGTATGAAGCTTTTTTTAGGGAGTCCGTATCCTAAATATCTTAAAGCAGTCATAAAGGTGGTTTTTCCTGCTCTATTAGGTCCTGCAATTACTGCCAGATCAGAAATTTCTTCCAACCCTTGATCCCTAAAAATTCCAAAATCCTTAAAATATATTCTGTGAATCTTCAATTCTGTCACGCTCCTTAAGGATATGCTCAACAGCTGTGTCTCGAGCCAACTTAAGGAGATATTGAAATTTTTCTTCGGTGAGGTGAACAGCTTCTATGGAATTTCTGCTTTCATTTTGGGGTTTGTGCCATACACTTCCCACAAGGTCAAGGGCTTTTTTCTTAAGTTCCGGTTCCTTTTCCACTCGGCTGCAGAAGTCCACAAGCATGCTGATAATTTCGTCCTTTTCAACCAGTTCTTCCAAAGACGGCATAGGACGGTGGGTATTTATTCTTACAGATTCTGTCCATATAAAGGGCTTCTGCATGTCCAAATTTTCACGGAGAACCAGCTCAAAGTGATGGGCCGTTTCTTCTTCTCTTCCTTCAAGGACTCGTTCATGAATGCTTCCCCTTCCCGTAATTATCCAGCGAACTATATAGCCTTCAGGAGAGTAATTGAGACTTTTTAATTGAAGGCTGTCGTGAGAAAGTAAGATGGTATTTTCTTTCAGCTCATTGCTGGCATTGATGATGAGCTCTTCTAGATCGCTGATGTCATCCAGGTCTTCTTGGTTGTCTATGGAAATTTCTCTAACAACCCAAATTATTGAAGAAGTGGGGATAAAGTGTATTTTTGAAATGGAGGTAGAGTCAGCTTCAATAAGTAAAAAGCCTCTTATTCCCTGTTCGCCCATGTCCCTTCCCTGGGGAATACCAGGGTATGCGGCAGCGGGCAGGGATTGGCTTACAATTTGGGGCTTATGTATGTGTCCCAGAGCCCAATAGTGGATGTTGGGGATATTTTTTAATTCTTCTAAGGAACAGGGTACGTGGATATTTGCTGAGGCGTCCAATGCTGTGTGAAGCATTCCTATGTTCAGCAGTCCATCATCTGGAAGGGAGAAGTTTTGATGCATTTTTCGGGTTTCAGAAGGGGTTCTGTAGGACTGTCCTATTATTCGAGCGGCAGTTCTTCCCCTTTTATCAACGGCTTCAAAGATTTCTGGTTCTGCAGAATCAAATATTTTTACATTGTCAGGCAGTTTAAAAAGCTCTGTGTTTTCAGAAAGCGGGTCGTGATTGCCGTAAATGATGAATACAGGAATGTCCTTTTCTTCCAGTCTTTCCATTTGATCTGCAAAAAATCTGTTGGCAGCTACAGATCGGGAGTCGTTATCGTAAACATCTCCTGAGATCAGCATAAAGTCCACGTCATGTTCTATGGCAGTATTTACTATTCTTTCAAAGGAGGTATAAGCTGCTTTCTGCAGGATCTCCTGCAGTTCTGGGGATAGATTACCTGCAGTTTTTAGCGGGCTTCCCAAATGCAGGTCTGCAGTGTGAATGAATAGAATTTTTAATTCCCTCCCTAAAAAATTATTGGTCCTGCCATTTCTTTATGGGGAAGATTCTCCTGCTGTTTGGGGTTTTCCTGCAATGTTTTTAAGGAGAATGGGATCTTTCTGGGATTTTTAAGCGTATTGACCCTAATTTTACTTTTAGATTATAATAGCCCTAACAAAAGAGGGTTATTATGCAGGAAATGTAGGATGGTAGGGGGTGTTGGCAGGAGCTTCGCATTATTTCATTGAAATTTTAGTTTTAAAAAATTTAACGGGAGGTTTGTTTTATGCTGAAAGGAAGTACAGTTAGGACGGCTGGTTTTTTATTGCTTATTGCTTTAATGGCTGTGGCAGGATTTGGATGCGGTGGTCAGAATCAAGAAGCTTCCAAGGAACAGGTTAAAATTGGTATTACTCAGATTGTTGAGCATGCTGCATTGGATGCAGCCCGGCAGGGATTTATTGATGCTTTAAAAGAAGAAGGGTATGAAGAGGGTAAGAATGTTGTTTACTACATAGAAAATGCCCAGAATGATAAATCCAATGCTATGACCATAGCTCAAAAATTTGTTAATGATAAGGTGGACTTAATTTTAGCAATTTCTACTCCCAGCGCTCAGGCATGTGCTCAGGCAACAAAGGATATTCCCATTTTAATTACAGCTGTTACGGATCCCGTTGCTGCTGGTTTGGTCAAAAGCATGGACAATCCAGGTACCAATGTAACGGGGACCACCGATATGAATCCCATATATGAGCAGCTGGAGCTTATAAAAAAGTTTGTTCCCGATGCAGAAAAAATTGGAGTAATTTATAACGCCGGTGAGGTAAATTCTGAAGTTCAGGTAAAAATTGCTGAGGAAGCTGCTGATAAGCTGGGCTTGGAGCTTGTAAAGGTTACTGCTGCCACAACCGCCGAGGTTAGCCAGGCTGCAGAATCCCTGGTGGGAAGGGTAGATGCGATTTATGTTCCCACGGATAATACCGTTGTTGCAGCTCTGGATTCTGTGCTAAAAGTGGGAGAAAAGAACAAAATACCCGTAATTGCCGGAGAAGGGGATTCAGTGAAAAACGGTGCTTTGGCCACATACGGCATTGACTATTACGAACTGGGCAGGCAGACAGGGAAGATGGCTGTAAAAATTCTAAAGGGAGAAGATCCTTCCACAATGCCTGTGGAAAAACAGAAAGACCTTAAACTTTATATAAATAAAAAAGCTGCAGAAGCTATGGGAGTTAAGATACCATCTGATCTTTTAGAACAGGCTGATGAGGTTTATGAGTAATTGTGATAGGTGAAATTATTAATACAAAAACTTTATTTATGGAAGGTTGAGTGTATGTGATGGTAGGGTTTTTTATTGCTTCCGTTGAACAGGGTTTGGTATATGCAATAATGGCCTTGGGAGTATATTTGACCTTTCGTATTTTGGATTTTCCTGATCTTACGGTGGACGGCAGCTTTCCTTTAGGAGCTGCCGTTGCCGCCAAAATGATTACTGACGGTTATAGTCCATTGGCTGCAACCCTTGTCCCCCTGCTCTGCGGAGCATGTGCAGGAATCATTACCGGCATCCTTCATACAAAGGGCAGAATAACCGGACTCCTTGCGGGAATACTTACCATGACTGCTCTTTATTCCATTAACCTTCGAATAATGGGTAGGCCTAATATTCCGCTGCTTAGAGAAGAAACTGTGATTACACAATTCAGCAGCAGTATACCCCAACCTTTTGCAAATATCCTTCTTTTTTCCTTTTCTGTTGTTCTTATAGTGCTTTTCCTAGATTGGTTTTTATATACGGAAATTGGAATGGCTTTACGGGCAACGGGGGACAACCCCTATATGATCCGGAGTCTAGGAGTAAATACTGATGCTATGAAAATCCTGGGCTTAGCTATTTCCAATGCTTTTGTTTCTCTGTCCGGCGCGCTGGTAGCCCAGCATCAGGGGTTTGCTGATGCACAAATGGGAATAGGGATGATTATAGCGGGACTGGCTTCGGTGATAATAGGCGAAGTTGTCTGCGGCGCCAAGTCTATACCCTTTGCAACAGCAGCGGTTGTGGTGGGTTCAGTTATATACAGATTAGCTATTGCCCTAGCCCTCCTTGTGGGATTTAGGTCTTCCGATTTAAAGCTTATTACTGCACTGCTGGTGATTATTGCTCTTACAACTCCAAGGGTAAAATCCATCCTCAACATCAATAGGGCTAAATCCACAAGTTAAAGGGCATAAGAATTAAGCCTCAGAGGAGGAATATATTTGCTTGTCATTAAAAATGTGACCAAAATTTTCAATAAAAATACCGTGAATCAAAAAACAGCCCTAAATAATGTGAGCTTGACCTTAGAAGAAGGGGATTTTGTAACCGTTATTGGAAGCAACGGTGCAGGAAAATCCACTTTATTAAATGTTATAGCAGGGGTTTATTCCATTGATTCTGGTTCCATTAAACTTAATGAAAATGAAATAAGCATGCTTCCTGAACATAAAAGAGCGTCGTTTATTGGCAGAGTTTTTCAGGATCCCATGAAGGGCACAGCACCTTCCATGACGGTGGAGGAAAATTTGGCGCTGGCTATGGCTAGAGGAAAAAGGCGGGGATTAAGGTGGGGTATATCCAAAAAAGATAGAAAATTATTTAAGGAAAAACTTGAGGCTTTGGGGCTTGGGCTGGAAAAACAGCTTACCAATAAAGTGGAGCTTTTATCCGGTGGTCAGCGTCAGGCAATGACTGTTCTCATGGCCACTTTGGTAAAGCCCAAACTGCTTCTTTTGGATGAGCACACCGCTGCTTTGGATCCCAAAACTGCTAAAAAGATTGTTGAATTGACCAACAGGATTGTTAAGGAAAACAATTTAACCACATTAATGGTGACTCATAATATGGAACAGGCTCTTACCATGGGGAACAAACTCATAATGCTTCATGAAGGTCAGATAATTCTTGAATTAGATGAAAATCAGAAAAGAAATATGACAGTCATGGATCTAATAGAAGAATTTGAAAAGGTAAGGGGAGAAAAATTTGTTGAAGATAGGGTGGTCCTTGCTAATTAATGGTATTTATTATAAAAACTAATTAAAGTGTTTTACTTTTACAAGGGAAAGGAAGTGAAAAGGGTATGGATTCTTCCGCTACTCTAAAAGAGGGCCAAGTGTTGGACGGAAGTATTTTAAAGGAAATTTTTAAAAGCATGGCCTACTGTCTTTTTTCTGCTTCCTACTCGCGGCTTTCCAGCTTCAAAACGGAAAACAGAGTGGATTTGATGAGTAGGGAGACTTCTGCACAGGCTTCTGCAACGCAGGAGCTGTCGGCATCCATTGAAGAAACTGCCAGTTCCCTTCAGTTTGCCAATGAAAATCAGCAGCTGGTGAATAATTATGTTTCAGAAGGAAAGAATGTGCTGGAAAAAGCCATTAAAAAATTAGAATATTCTAGAAAATCCATAGCCAACCTTGCTTCATTGGTAGAAGAACTTCAGGAGTGTACGGAACGCATAAGTTATGCGGCAGATGTGATTACCCGGATTACCAGCCAGACACATATATTATCTCTTAATGCATCCATTGAAGCCGAACGGGCAGGGGAAAACGGACGGGGATTTGCGGTGATTGCCGGTGAGGTAAGGAAGCTGGCAGACAATACCAAAAAGTCCGCAGATCAGATACGAGAAGATATAAAGACCCTTGATGAAGGGATGAAGAAGACCGCTCTGGCCATGGAAGAAAGCATGAAATCCATTTATGAAGGAATTGATGCTTCCAAGGAGATTCTTAATCCCTTCAGGAAAATAGAAGAAAGCACTTCGGAAATGACAGAGCTTATAGAAAGGCTCAGTGCTGTAGCTCAGGAACAAACAGCGGTGGTTGAAGAAATTGCCTCCAAATCAACGGAAATTGCGGAGGCTGCGGAATTTGCCGATGTTATTGCCAGCGATACCGAGGCTTCCGTTGAATTGACAAGAAAAGTAGTGGGAAAAATTTGGGACCAGCTGTTTTCTTCTACTGCTGAAAGCGCAGGTCTTGGAATTTATCTTGCTCAAAGAGTAGTGGATCATGCCCAATGGATTGATAAGGTTATAAGCATTTTAAAGGGAGAAATTAGTGAAGATGCGGAGCTTTCAGATTACCATCAGTGCAATCTGGGCAGATGGTATTATTCTCAAGGGAAAAATATTATTAAAGACTATTCGCCAGAAGCCCAAAGACTTTTTAGGGATATTGAAGAGCCTCACCAGCAGGTACATATGTATGGAAAGGAAGCTGTGCAGAGGCACAGAGAGGGAGATAGAAATGGTGCATATATAGCAATTTCAAATTTAACTGAAGCTTCAAAGAAAATTATCAGTATGTTTATGCAGCTCATAGATGCAGTGAACTGAATTAACTAATTAAGGGAGAGATTAGGGTGGAATATATAAAGCCTCCATGGACGCAGCAGAGGGAAAAGGTGCTCCTTGATAGATATGTCCGTAAGGATGAAAGAGGGGAACCCCTAGAAGCAACCTGGGATGAAGTGGCTTCTAGGGTTTCTTCTGCGCTGGCCCTTGTAGAAAAAGAAAAGGATAGGGAAAAATATGCTGCAGAGTTTTTTGATGCACTGAAAAATTTCAGAGTTGTGCCTGGAGGAAGGGTTATTGCCGCTGCAGGGACGAACACCAATTTAACCTATTTCAACTGTACAGTTATTCCCGTGGAGTGCGATGATCCCACCTTTGGAAACGACAGCCGCCAAGGGATTATGGATACCATGAAGAAAATGGTAGAAATAACCAGCAGAGGTGGGGGTGTGGGGATTAATTGGAGCGTTTTAAGGCCTAGGGGATCTTATGTTAGGGGAGTTAATGGAAGAAGCAGCGGTTCCGTAAGCTGGATGGAAGCAGCCGGCGCGGTTGCCCAGCAGGTGGAGCAGGGGGGCAGCAGGAGAGCAGCTTTGATGTTCATGCTTTGGGACTGGCATCCCGATCTGCTGGAGTTTCTGGAGGCTAAAAGCACAGGGGATTCAAAGCTGGAAAATGCCAATCTTTCCGTTGCCCTTTCCAATAAATTTATGGAGGCAGTGGAAAAGGATGGGGATTGGATATGGAAGTTTCCTGATTATACTCATCCTGACTACAACAGGAAATGGAACGGCAGCATAAATACATGGGAACAGGCAGGCCTTCCCGTAGTGGAGTATGGCCTTGATTCTGAAGGAAATGTGGTTCCCAACGGTAAACCTGTTAAGGCCCGATGGATTTGGGAAAAAATCATTAAAGCTGCCCATTCTTGGGGAGAACCCGGTATTGTTTTTTTGGAAAGATACAATGAACAGTCTAATCTCAGATACAGAGAGGAAATCATATCCGTTAACCCCTGCGGAGAGCAGGGTCTTGGTCCCTATGGAGTGTGCAATCTCTGCTCCATTAATCTTGTTTCCCATGTTCGGAAAAAAGGCGGCATATTAGATGTGGATTATGACCTTCTCAGGAAGAGTGTTGAAACAGCTGTAAGACTTTCGGACAACGTTATCGAGCTTGATAATTATTTTCTTCCCCAATTTGAGAGGTCCCAGCGTTTAGGTGCCCGAAGAATAGGAATTGGCACCATGGGACTGGCTGATCTTCTAATTTTGAAGGAGATACGCTACGGAAGCAAAGAATCTTTGGATTTTATCGATGCTTTATACAGATTTATTGCTGTGGAAGCATACAGATCATCCATTGAACTTGCTGTTGAAAGGGGAAGCTTTCCATGGTTTGATAGGGAAGCCTATTTGAAGGGTTATTTTATAAAAAGGCTTCCAGAGGATGTGCAGAAGGATATTGCAAGAAATGGTATTAGAAATTCCGTGCTGCTAACCCAAGCTCCCACGGGAACCACTTCCATATTGGCGGGGGTAAGCAGCGGCATAGAGCCAGTTTTCAGCTTTTCGTATGTTAGAGAAGATAGAACGGGAACCTATCATGTGCGCCACTGGCTGGCAGAAAAGTTTATGAAGGAAAATCCGGGCAGACCTTTGCCCCCGTATTTTGTTTCAGCGCTGGACCTAACTCCTGAAGAGCATGTTTTGGTGCAGGCTGCAGTTCAGAAGCATACGGACAGCAGCATTAGTAAAACCGTTAATGCTCCCTTTGAACATTCTTTGGAGGAAGTGAATAAGCTTTTTAAATCAGCTTATAACTTGGGCTGCAAAGGTATTACCTATTTTAGAATTGGTACCAGAAAAGCTGTTCTAAAGAAAAAGGAAGACGGATTCTGCTGTTCTTTATAGGAAAAACATTTGTTATATTTTTAAACTAGAGGGATTAAAGGTATCAATTGACAGATATAGAAGGTAAATATATAATCGTGCTTGTATATTGCGCTTATGGGCAGAAAAGTTAAAAAAAGGGGGGATAAAGAGGGAATAAAGGGAAAATTAGGTAAATTAGAGGGTTTTTCGTTTTGGTTTACAAATGTTTTGGAAGGGGGAGAGTTATGAATAAGTGGGCAAAAGTGGTGGGGCTGCTTGTAGTTTTGCTGGCCCTTGGTCTTGCTGCAGGCTGCGGAGGCGGCGGACAAGAGGAAGCCAAGGATACGGGAGATACCATAAAAATCGGCGTTAATTATGAGCTTTCTGGAGAGGTTGCAACCTTTGGTTCCCATACAAAGGATGGAATAATGCTTGCTTTTGAAGAAATTAATGCCAATGGCGGAGTTTTGGGCAAGAAAATTGAGCCCATTGTTAGAGACAACAGGGGAATTGCTGATGAAGCCATGAGCGTTGCAACTAAGCTTATTACTGAAGAAGGTATTGTGGCTCATCTGGGAGCTGCTACCACCGGCTGCACCTTAGCTGCTGTTCCCGTCTGTATGCAGTATAAGATTCCCCTTTTAACTACTTCAGCTACCAACCCTGATGTTACCGTTGACCCGAAAACTGGTGAAACCAGAGAATACATTTTCAGAACGTGTTTTATTGATCCTCCCCAGGCAATAGTTGGAGCAGATTTTGCCTATAACGATCTCAAAGCCCGTAAAGTTGCTATCTATTACGACAACACCAATGATTACAGCAAGGGCCTTGCCGTGGAGTTTGAAAAAGCATTTGAAGCCATTGGAGGGCAGGTAGTGGCAACAGAGGGGTATGGTAAGGATGATGAAGACTTCCGTCCCACACTGACCAACTTCAGCAAAGCAGGTGCAGATCTCATTTATGTCCCAGGCTATTATCAGAAGGTTGCGAAAATAATAAGTCAGGCAAGGGAACTGGGCATAAAGCTTCCATTCCTTGGTGCTGATGGTTGGGATTCACCCGAGCTGGTTTCCATTGCTGGTGCTGAAAACCTAAACAATACTTACTTTACAAACCACTATAGTTCCAGTGACCCCAGTGAAAGGGTACAGAATTTTGTAAAAGCTTACAAGAAAAAATACGGTTCCGTACCAGATTCCTTTGCCGCTCTGGGATATGATGCAGCATATCTCATTGTTGATGCCATAAAAAGAGCGGGTTCAGCAGAACCTGAGGCTATAAAAGAAGCTTTGGCTCAGACTAAAAACTTTGAAGCTGTTACAGGGACCCTTTCCTTCGATGAAAAGCATAATCCCGTTAAAGAAATAGCTATTATTGAAATGGTAGATGGAAAACAGGTCTTGAAGACCAAGAAAGCTCCAAAGAGTTAATTTAAAGGTAGCATTTAAAAGGGCATCTTAAAAGGAGGGGGCTTATTTCCCCCCTCCTTTGATGCTAATTGTGACAGGGTAAAGGGAGTGGGAGAAGGTGACAGAATTTATACAGCAGATTTTAAACGGCCTTTCTTTGGGAAGTATTTATGCACTCATTGCATTGGGATATACTATGGTTTATGGAGTTATCCAGCTTATTAATTTTGCCCATGGAGAAATTCTCATGGTGGGGGCTTTTGCTGCTTTTTTTGCCATTACGGTTTGGGGAGCAAACATTTTTGCTGCCATTATTATTGCCATGATAGCTTCTTCCCTGCTGGGTGTTGTTATTGAGAGAGTAGCTTACAGGCCCCTGAGAAATTCAGGAAGGCTTGCGGTGCTTATTACTGCCATTGGTGTTTCCCTGCTCCTTCAGAATGGGGGGCTGATGGTATTTGGAACTGACTTTAGGGCTTTTCCCAGGGTTATTGAAAATACCCATTACAAGTTCTTTAACGGCAGTATAACCATAACCAGCTACCAAATTTTAATTTTCACTGTAACTGTGGTTATGATGCTTATTCTGCAGTATATAGTTCAAAAAACCAAAGTGGGTAAAGCTATGCGTGCGGTTTCATGGGATAAAGATGCGGCAAAACTGATGGGGATTAACGTAGACAACATAATATCCGTTACTTTTGCTATCGGCTCAGCCTTCGCAGCTGTAGCAGGGGTGCTTCTGGGTCTTTATTATAATACCATTTATCCATTAATGGGATTAATGCCAGGACTGAAAGCTTTTGTTGCTGCGGTTCTGGGAGGAATTGGACTTATCCCAGGTGCCTTTGCTGGAGGATTTCTGCTGGGCATAACAGAAACCATGGTAAGTGGTTACTGGAGCACTAAGTGGCGCGATCCCTTTGTTTTTATTATATTAATCCTAATATTGATTATTAAACCCTCTGGCTTATTGGGACGAGAAGAAAAGGAGAAGGTGTAGAGTATGGATAAACAGAGACTATGGCTTAATGTTGGAGTTGCTGCTACCCTTGCCGTTGTTTATTTTGCTGTGGATTGGCTGATTAAGACGGGCATCATCACTCCTTTTCAGCAGCTGAACTTATATCTCATCGGCATAAACATCATTCTTGCTGTGAGCCTTAATTTAATTGTGGGCTTTACGGGACAGCTGGCTTTAGGACATGCCGGCTTTATGGCAGTGGGAGCATATATTTCAGCAGTTCTGACTACAAAAATAGGCATTCCCTTTTTACCTGCAACTTTAGCTGGTGCTTTGGCAGCTGCTTTAATGGGTATAATTATTGGACTGCCAACCCTTAGGCTCAGGGGAGACTATTTGGCCATTGCTACTTTAGGTTTTGGTGAAATTGTTAGGGGAATTTTAATTAATATAGAGTATGTGGGTGGAGCAGCAGGATTGATCGGTATTAAACAGTACTGCACATGGCCTTGGTTGTTTTTTTGGACTCTTATAACTGTTTTGTTTATTAAAAATTTTATAAATTCAACTCACGGAAGGGCATGCATTGCCATCAGAGAAGATGAAATAGCAGCTGAAGCTATGGGAATAAATACAACCAAGTATAAGGTTCTGGCTTTCTCCATTGGTGCTTTTTTTGCAGGAATAGCAGGCGCTATATATGCTCATTATTTCTTTCTAATACAGCCCAATACTTTTAGCATTTTAAAGTCCTTTGATGCTCTTCTTCTGGTTGTTTTTGGTGGTCTGGGAAGTTTGACCGGATCCATTATTGCAGCAGTATTTGTTACTTTGATTACTGCTCTTCTGCAGGATTTGGCACAGTTGAGGATGGTTATTTATGCTGTGCTGCTGATAATAATAATGATTTTTAGGCCTCAGGGTCTTCTAGGAACCAAGGAAGTAACCTTTGAAGTATTATGTAAAAAAATGGGGGGAACAACATGGCACTGCTCGAAGTAAAACAGCTGTCTAAAACTTTTGGCGGGCTTGAGGCGCTGAAAAACTTTGAACTCAGCCTTGAAAAAAAGGAACTGGTGGGATTAATAGGGCCCAATGGTGCGGGAAAAACCACTGTATTCAACCTTCTTACCGGAGTCTATAAGCCTACCAGCGGGACCTTTTATCTGGAGGGAAAGTGTCTTTTAGGGTTAAAGCCCCATCAGATAACTTCGTGCGGAATTGCCAGAACATTCCAAAATATTCGTCTATTTGGGGATTTAAGTGTTTTTGATAACGTTCGTGTTGCCAATCACTGGTACAGCAGCTATCCTGTAGCCAATGCTGTTTTAAGGTTGCCCAGTTACTTTAAATATGAGAGGAGAATGTCCCAGAGGGCGTATGAGCTTTTAGAAATTTTCAACCTTTTGGATAAGAAAGACGAGTTGGCAAAAAATCTTCCCTATGGAGAACAGCGCAGGCTCGAAATAGCGAGGGCTTTAGCTGCAAAACCAAAGGTCCTTCTTTTAGATGAACCTGCGGCTGGAATGAATCCATTGGAAACAAAGGAGCTTATGAATTTAATTTCATGGATCAGAGAGGAATTTAATTTGACTATACTTCTTATTGAACATGATATGTCTTTGGTTATGGGAATCTGTGAAAGAATTATAGTCCTTGATCATGGTGAAATTATAGCTCAGGGCACTCCTGAAGAAATCAAACGCAATCCTCGTGTTATTGGGGCTTATCTGGGAGAGGAGGCAGTTTAATGCTGTCCATTAAGGATATTGACGTTTATTACGGTGCAATCCATGCTCTTAAGGGAATTAACCTAGAAATAAAACAGGGGGAAATAGTAACCCTCATAGGGGCAAACGGTGCCGGCAAAAGCACAACTTTAAGAACCATTTCAGGTCTTGTGCATCCTAAAAAGGGAACCATAACTTTTGAAGGTCAGGATATTACTCGGCTTCCTGCTCAGAAAATTGTGGAACTTGGCATATCTCATGTTCCCGAAGGAAGACGTCCCTTTGCTAAAATGACGGTGCTTGAAAACCTTGAGCTGGGCGCCTATCTCCGTAAAGATAAGGACGGTGTTAGAAAGAGTTTGGAAAGGGTTTTTGAATATTTTCCAAGGCTGAAGGAAAGAATGTATCAAAAGGCTGGGACTTTGAGCGGTGGGGAACAGCAGATGCTTGCCATAGGACGAGCTTTGATGTCAAAGCCTAAGCTTCTGCTTCTTGATGAACCGTCCATGGGTCTTGCCCCTATTTTGGTGCAGGAGATATTCAAAATTATCAAGGAAATTAACGAAGCTGGGACAACCATTCTGCTGGTGGAGCAGAATGCCCATATGGCACTGCAGATAGCGGATAGAGCCTATGTTCTTGAAACGGGGAGAATAGTTCTTTCGGGAGCTGCAGAAGAGCTGGCAGAAACAGAAGCGGTAAAGAATGCCTATTTGGGTGGCTGAGAAAAAAATAAGTTAAAAACAAAAAAGGGGGCAAAAGCCCCTTTTTAGCTTATGGAAAAAGGTCTCTGCTGCAAGTTTTTTTACTCCTGAACTCACGCTGGACATCTCTAAGCAACGCTTAAAGGCAAAACCGGACCGCCCCAAATTCGACATCCTATCTCAGTTGGGGCTGGCGCTCACATCCTATTCGTGCCTCCCGGTTTTGCCTAACGCTTTGCAAAGAGCCGATAGCCAGTGCTCGTTAAGTCGTTTCGCAAACCGCAGCAGAGACCTGCCAAAATTCTAATAATTCTAATAATAGGGTTAGTATTTAGGCTGTAGGGGGTAAGAGGGGCAAAAGTCCCCTTTTTATTTTTGATTTGAAAGTATATAGCACGTTCCTGTCGCCAGGGCGACTAAATTGTTTTGAGAATCAAATACATTTACAGTGTATACACCGGTTTTTCGGGTTCTTTTCACTTCTACTGCTTCCGCTCTTAAAACCTCACCGCTTTTGGTTGCCTTAATAAAATTAATACTGCAGTTTAGAGCTACTGAATTCTGCCCGCTGCTGTTAGAGGCTAGGCCCAGTGCCGTATCTGCAAGGGAAAAAATAACTCCTCCGTGAGTAATGCCGAATAGGTTTAAATGCTCTTTTTCAACTACCATTTCCACTTCTGCCCTTCCATCCTCCAGCTTAAGAAGCTTTATTCCGAGAAACTGGGGATAACGGTCTTCTAAGAACTTTTCCTTCAGTTCAGCAATTATTTTATTTTCCATCCTACCATTCCTCCTATTAGCTTAAATCTTTCAAAATTATAGCAGATAAATTGGAGATGTAGAAGGCTTTAGTTTTATCAAGAAGAATAAATTAAATTGAAAATCTTTAACAATGAACATTTATAATTAATTGTAAAATGCCGAAATAATGTTAGAGAAAATTAAAGCGGGCGGCTTTAAAATGAAGAAATTCCTGTTTTTTTTAACTGCTTTTTTAATAACTTCTTTTATACTCCTGTGGATTTTACCTGTAATGGGCGATTTTGAAAGGGATCCAGGGATAGAAAGCCCTATGGCTTTTATGGCTTTGGAAAGCGAAAACTTTCCCCATTACAGTATTGAAGCTATCTATTCTCAAGGGAAAATTTACGGGGAAGAAGAAATTGTTTACACGAATATAACAGGGCAAACATTGAAGCATCTGTTTTTTATGCTTCCGGCATCCGCTGCAGCTCCTGGGGGAGAGATAAAAGTTTACAGCGTTTTTGTTAATGATTATCCCGTAGAATGGGAAGCCAAGAATACATATTTGGTGGTTTATCTGCCCTTAGAACTAAATCCCTATGAAAAGTGCAGGGTCAGCATTTCTTTTGACACCATGGTTCCCCAAGGCCCCTACAGATTGGGCAGGTGGAACGGTACTTCAATGCTTACCTGCTGGTATCCTGCCGTCCCCATTAATTGGGATGTGGTGGTTCCCAGCAGTTTTGGTGAGCCGTATTCTTTTTTATCAGCCACTTATGAGCTTAAAATTTCCGTTGATCCTTCTTTAATGGTTTTAAGCGGTCTCAACAAATTGAACTGCTCCTTTGACGGCAGCAGGAAAGTGTACACCTTTTCATCTGATAAACCCATCCGTGATGCTTCCTTGGTGGTGGGAAACTTTAATATCAAAAACCACAAAGTGGGCAGTAAAAATATTATCTATGCATATAAAACCTATGATTATAATATTATTAAGTATACCATAGATTCTTTTAAAACCTTTCAAAAATGGTTCGGGGAATACCCATACCAGAAACTGGTTCTCGTTGATGTCCCTTTGAAGGGTTTTAGGGGAATGGAGTATGGAGGCATTCTGTTTTTTAGTACCATAAAACGTCCCGATCCTTTTACGGTGGTTCATGAAGTGGCTCATCAGTGGTGGTATGGGCTGGTGGGAAATGATCAGGACAAAGAGTCCTGGATAGACGAAGGGCTGGCTAACTACAGCGCTCTTCTCTATATAGAAGAAAGAATGGGGAAAAAGGAGTATTTATCCCGCATAAAATCCCTTGAGAGCAGAGCAATGGGGGTTAATGAACCCAAAGAACTTGATCTTTCCCATTATACCTCAAGCAGTCACTATCATTTGAATGCTTATGTAAGGGGAGCGTTATTTTGGCATGATGTGCGGGTTAAACTGGGAGAAAGGAAAAAACTGATACATATACTTGGAGGGATACAGCACAGCTTCATACACGGACACATCACATGGGGTGAGATAAAGAACATTTTGGAAAAAGAAAATATTTTCATTTGAGTCCTTTGAAGTTATGGAGGATTTACTATTTCTTTTATGGAATTAAAAAACATAGACAACAGTAAGAAGGGGGTATTATAGTGTCCCAATACGTATGTATGGTTTGTAATTATATATATTATGAAAGAGAGGGAAAAGCTTTCGAAGATCTGCCTGAGGATTGGGTTTGTCCCCAGTGCGGTGCTCCAAAAACTCATTTTCAGTAAAGTTTTAGGGAGACCCGGCTTTTGGTCGGGTCTTTTTGTTCAGCAGGTTTATAATCAGTTAGTTATATTTGATATAATACTTGACAAAGGAAATAATATTAAAATTTTGGAAAGGGGAAAATATGTCGGGTTTTTTGGATGCTGTTGGAAAGGAAGAGGGAAAGCGAGCTCTACTTGTAACCCTTCAGCTTCCTGGGGATTCTAAGGAGAAAATAGAAATTTCTTTGGAAGAACTTAAAGGTCTTGTGGAAACTGCAGGGTGCACCGCTGTTGGATATGAAGTTCAGAAAAGAGATTCACCCTGTGCTTCACTTTTTTTGGGAAAGGGAAAGGCATTAGAGCTGGAAGAACGGAGAAAAGCTGGGGAATTTGATATGCTGGTTTTTAACCATGATCTTTCTCCTACACAGCAGAGAAATCTTGAGGATATAATTCAGTGCCCCATAATTGACAGGACGACTCTTATTTTGGATATATTTGCTCAGCGGGCTAAAACTAAAGAGGCAAAACTTCAAGTTGAGCTGGCTCAGCTGCAGTACAGGCTTCCCCGTCTTACAGGTAGGGGAACTGCTTTAAACAGACTTGGAGGTGGAATTGGTACCAGAGGGCCAGGTTTGACTAAACTGGAAGTTGATAGGAGAAAAATTAGAGACAGAATAGCCTATATAACAAGGGAACTTAAAAAAATAGAAAAACATAGACGCCTAATAAGAAAGCGCAGATTGTCCCGGGATGTCCCTGTGGTTGCGCTGACTGGATATACCAATGTGGGTAAAAGTACCCTACATGATGTGCTTTCGGGTTCAGGAACCTATGCCGATGACCGTTTATTTGCAACCCTTGATTCTACTGCCAGAAAAGTTGTTCCAAAATGCGGAGAGCCTTATGTTTTAATTGATACCGTTGGGTTTATTCGTGATCTTCCTCCAAAATTGGTAGCTGCTTTCAGATCTACCCTGGAAGAGCTCCAGTATAGCGACCTTCTGCTGCATGTGGTGGACAGCACCAGTAAAGATATTGATCAGGAAATTGAGCTGGTAGAAAAGGTACTGGGCGAACTGGAAGTTTTAGAAAAGCCCAGGATACTTGTATTTAATAAAATTGATAAGATAAAGGGAACATTACCAAAGGTTTCCCATGGAGCGCAAAAAGAAGTTTACATTTCAGCCCTAAAGGGAATTGGTATTGAGGAATTAAACAAGGTCATTCAGGAAGAAATAAGCAGGGATAGGGAAGAAATGGAAGTATTTATTTCCTATGAGAAGTTTGAGATCCTTGATTTAGTCTATAAAGAAGGAGTTGTGCTGGAACAGAAACCACAGGAGAATGGTATCTTTTTAAAAGTTGTTTTGAAAAAAGCAGCTGCCGGCAAAATAAAAAAAGAATTGGGTGAAAAAACTTCAACTTCTTCTGTATAGGAGTGGGATCATATTGGAAATAAAGGAAACTGGGCTTATAAGGCTGTACATGGCAAATCTTGAACAGCATTTTGTTCTAAAAAGAGCTTTTGCTCTTGCTCTTATTCTCATTTTAACTTTAAATTTTCTTTTAATTTTTTTATCAGGAAATGTAAAATTAAACCTTCTGCTTTTTACGGTACTTATATATGCAGGCATATATTTTGTCCTTGGGGAGTTTATTACAGGTTTTATTGCTTTTAGGTCTCCAGAGGTAATTGCCGGAAGAGTTTCCAGGCAGAGGCTTAATTTAAAGGATGATACTGATGCGGGAGAGTTAATATATTACGCTTTTAAAAAATTTCGAAATGGAAACATTGAAGAGTGCCGTGAGGCTCTCAGCAAATTTTTTGCGCTGAAATATCTACCCATGGAAATGATAAGGTTTGCCTATCTTATACTGGCAGATTCTTATCTAGAAGAAGACAAATCAGGAAGAGCTCTGAAAATTTTAAAGGATCACATAGTAAAAAAGGATTCTTCAGATAGTATAAGTCAGTTTATTTACGGCAGGGCTTTTTTTGAACAGGGAATATATGACAAAGCTTTACAGGCTCTTGAACAGTCATGGGAACACTTTTTATCAAGGAATTTTGGGGTTCCTAATATTTTTCCTTCCAGATTAAAAAACAGCGAACTTAAAACTGTTTACCGCGGCACATTGGAAGTTTTTATTCCTTATTACCTGGCAAAAGCTTATTTAATGCTGGGGAATAGAAAAAAGGCTGCAGACTTTTTTAGAACTGCTGTTGTTTTATGCAGAAATAAACACCTAAGACCCCTGCTGAAAAAAAGTTTTAACTCTATGTAGTTTTAAAAAAGGATATTTTATATCCTTGTAGAACAAAAGTAGGTATCCACAGATTATTTTGGGGAGGTGTAGAGAATGAAAATGAAAAAGGGCGACAGGCTGGTATGCACCATCTGCGGCAATAAAATTGAGTTTCTTGAGGACGGCGAAGGACCCATTGTATGCTGCGGCCAGGATATGGAACCAGCATCCTAAGGTTTCACAGCAGTGATAATAATTGACTTCTTTAAAAAGCCCACAGCAAGTGGGCTTTTTATGAATAGAGTTATTTCTCTTTTTGTTTTTTTGGGCTGAAATAATCTTTTAATTTCCTGAACATAACTGAATTGGCAGCGTAGTATACTTTTCCATCAATGTACACTTTTTCGTGCCAATCGCTGTACATAACGGGAACCTCACCGTCTCCCACGGGCTCGTTCCCTTCAAGAAGTTCTGACTCAAAAAGAAAATAATTTTCAGGATCAGCATCAAAAATATTTTCCCTTTGAGGGAGAAGAGCGATGCTGTTTTTGTGGGAAAAGTTTATTCCATCTTTGGAGAGATAAAGCCTTTCGTGCTGTTCTAAATTTGAAATGGAATACCTCATATTGTGTTTTCCTCCAGAAGTTCTGCAGCTGAAAATCTTCTTGTATTTTTTCTTGGTATGAATGTATTTTTTCTAATATAAAATATGCAATATACCCTTTATTTTTGAAAGAATATTTAAATTTTTTGGCGGGTTTTCAAGGGTTTTTGCCGACCGCAGGAGGTAATAAAATGTTCCGCATTTCCACAAAGGGATCCTACGGCCTCCGTGCTGTTCTTGACATTGCTAAAAACAGCAGGGGAAAGCCTGTTCCTCTAAAGGATATAGCTGAACGCCAGGAAATTTCGGAGGGGTATCTTGAACAGCTTTTGACTGTTCTTCGCAGAGCAGGAATTGTGAAAAGCATAAGGGGACAGAGCGGAGGTTTTATATTGGCAAAAAAACCTCAAGACATTTCCGTGGGAGAAATTATCCGTGTTTTGGAGGGTCCCATTGCACCTATGGACTGCGTTGAGGATGGCACTTATCCTTCCTGTGATAACATAAACCAATGTGTTTTAAGGCTGGTCTGGTTGAGATTAAAGGAAAGGATAGAAGAAGCAGTGGATACTATTACCATTGAAGATCTTTGTTCGGAGGCTGGGCAGAAACAGCAGGGTAAAAAGGATCAGTGAAAATCTTAGTATAAATCTTAACATAATCGGCTTTTTATTTGGTTTTTTTTAAAACTACTATAAAGGTTGACTATGTATAATTTATTGGATTATAATTAGTACGGGTATTTAAAAGACATGAAAGGCGCTGCTGGCTTAAAAAGGGGGGGGTGAAACCGTGGCAACTGAAAAGGATCAAAAATATGAATGCCAAGAATGCGGCAATGTAGTTAAAGTGGTTGAAGCTGGAGATGGTATGCTGTACTGCTGTGACGTTCCAATGAAGCTCATCCGTGAAAAGCAGGCAACTTCTGCAGATTTCATGAATGCATTTGGTCCTGATTTCAAAAAGAGAACTCTGCAGTAATTGTGTTCTTTGATGAAGCATAAGATAAGAGATGTAATTATCTGTGCGGCATTTAATTGATTTTTGTTTTTTGTTTAATTTTTGTGCTGATAGGTGCTGGTGATTTCACCAGCACTTTTATTTTTTGATAATTTTTTAATTTTATGTAAAGTATTGTGTTTTTTCTTTTTGGAGGAAAAAAGCACCAGGTAACAAAAGAATATAAGTAATCAAGGTTTAGGTGGGATGCTGCTGTGAGCCTGCGCTTAATTGTTGGGAGAGCGGGAACGGGAAAGACAAGGTACTGTGTAGAAAGCTTTGTTAAAGAGCTTATTGAAAGGCCTATGGGACCATCTCTGATACTGTTGGTTCCAGAACAGGCTACATTTCAGATGGAGCACCAGCTTATAAAAAGGGGGATCAAAGGATTTATTCGGGGTCAGGTTCTCAGTTTCCGAAGACTGGCATATCGGGTGTTTCAGGAGGTTGGAGGCGCAAACAAAAAGCCCATTGATGAGGTTGGCAAAAGCATGCTGCTTCGCCGTATAATTCAGCAGAAAAAAAATGCTTTAGAACTTTTTCAGAATTCCAGCTTTGAACCCGGTTTTATTGATTCCCTATTGGCTTTATTTTCCGAACTTCATTCTTATAACCTCAGTCCTAAAATGCTTGATCTATGCCAGAAGATGCTGGAGGAGAAAAAGGGACAGAAAATACTCAGGAGCAAAATTCATGATTTGTGCCTGATATACCAGGAATTAATTAAAGAATTAGAAGGGCTGTATACTGATCCCGATGATTATCTCACTCAGCTGAGCAGTAAGTTGGATAAATCAGCATTTATCAGAGATGCACGAATTTGGGTAGATGGTTTTGCGGGCTTTACTCCTCAGGAATACGATGTTTTGAAAAAACTGATGATTTATGGGGATAAGGTAGAGATAACTTTATGCTTGGACGGCAGAGAACTGGACAGAGAATATACGGAAGAATATCTTTTTCACCGTACAAGGGAAACTTATGACAGGCTGATGGAGCTGGCACAGCGGGAAGGAATTGAAGTAGAGGATCCCTTGATTCTAGATTCATCCCAAACACCTGAAAGGTTTAAAAATGCCCCATCGTTGGCCCACTTAGAACGGGAATTTTCCCGCAGTATTCCGCAAAAATACAGCGGCGTTCCCGAAAACATAAAGCTGGTATCTGCCGTTAATCTGCGGGCAGAGGTGGAAGCCTGTGCTGGAGAAATTATAAGCCTCTGCAGGGATAAGGGGTATAGGTGGAGGGATATAAGTATAATTTTAAGGAATGTGGAGCCTTACGAAGACCTAATTAAGGAAATTTTTGAGCAGTACGGTATTCCCTTTTTTATAGACAGGAAAAAGAAGCTGGGTTACCACCCTGCTGCGGAACTTATAAGATCAGCTTTGGATATAGTAATAAATGACTGGCCTTATGAAGCTGTCTTCAGATTTTTGAAGACGGATTTGGCCCGAGTTGAAAGGGATGCCGTTGATATTCTTGAAAATTATGTCTTATCCAAGGGTATTAGGGGCAGGGAAAATTGGCTTAAAAAAGGGTGGCTTCATGATATTTTAAACAGATCTTCTACGGATGTGGAAAATAAAGCTCTTTATGAACTTGATGGAGTTATAGATATTTTGGCTGATTTTGACCACAGCTTTAAGGAAGCCTCAAATGCCGTAGATATGACGATATCGATTTTTAACCTTCTTATAAATCTTAATGTTTCAGAAACTCTTGAAAAATGGAGACAGGAAGCTGTAGATAGAGGAGATCTTCTTACAGCACAAGAGCATTCCCAGGTCTGGAACAGAATAATAAGCCTTCTGGACCAAATTGTGGAGATAGTGGGTTCACGAAAATTGAAAGCTGTGGAATATTATGAAATTATAAATTCCGGGCTGGAAGCATTGAGGTTTAAACTGATACCCCCAAGCCTTGATCAGGTTTTTGTGGCTTCTATTGAGCGTTCCCGCCATCCCGAAGTAAAAGCTTCCTTTGTTTTGGGGGCTAATGAGGGAGTTTTTCCGGCAAAAATTGATGAGGATGTGCTGCTCACCGATGCTGAGAGGAAATATTTAAAAAATGCTGTAGAAATTGAACTTGCTCCTCCCAGTTCCCTAAGAATTGTTCAAGAGCAGTATTTAGCATATATAGCCCTGACTAGGCCCAGTGAGTTCTTATGGGTCAGCTATTCTTTGTCAGGAAAAGACGGAAGGACTGGGCTGCCTTCAGTGATAGTATCAACCTTAAAGGATATCTTTCCTGCTTTGGAAGAAGAGACTGCAGCGGGGGAACCTTTTGAATGGGAGCAGCTGAAGAAGAGCCTAAGTTCCAAGAATGCTGTTTTAAGGGTTCTGCTTAAAAAATTAAGGAACCGCTGCCGGATCAGTGAATGGGAAAGTTATTGGATTGAAGCTTTAAGGTGGTTTTTAGAGGACTCTGAAAGACGCAGCAGGTATCGTAAGCTTTTTGAAAGCCTGTTTTTTGTTAACAATGAGGCAGATCTTTCCCCTTCCTTGATACATCGACTTTACGGTTCTGAACTTCATGGGGGCATATCCAGTATGGAAGATTTTGCAGCCTGCCCCTTTGCCTATTTTTTAAAGAGAACCCTGAATCTTAAACCAAGGGAGGAATACATGTTTTCACCTGCTCACAGGGGTACCCTTTTCCATGAAGCCTTAAGGTTATTTGTGGAGCATCTGCTGGAAAAGGAAATTGATTGGGAAACTTTGGATGAAAGAGAGGCTGAAGAAATCATAGATAACATCTGCGACGGTTTGATACCCAGTGTCAACAGCCGGATACTGCTGAGTTCACACAGCATGTCTCAGGCGGCAGAGGATATGCGCAAGACTTTAAAGAAGGCTGCCTGCATATTATGCCATCAGTTGAAGATGGGATCTTTTAAACCTGTGGGAGTAGAAATTTCCTTTGGAGAGGGAGAAAAGCTTGAGCCTTTGGTGATTGAGCTTAATAACGGGCGCAGGTTTTTCCTAAGGGGAAGAATAGATAGAATTGATCTAGCGGAACACAATGGAAAATTGTTTGTAAGAGTTTTGGACTATAAAAGCAGTTCCAGAAACTTTAAGCTTTACAATTTGTATCATGGGCTGGAGCTCCAGCTGATGGCCTATCTGTCTTTAGTTGTTGAAAAGGGAGAAGAGTTATTTGGGCGAACTGTTTTTCCTGCAGGCATTCTTTACTTTACCGTAGAAAGTTCCATGAGGCGGGGAATAAAACCCCTGGATGAAGGGGAGCTTGAGAGAAACTTTAGAAAAGAGTTTAGAATGACAGGCCTTTTGCTAGAAGATAGGGAAGTTTTACGGCTTATGGATAGGGACTCCCAGGGGAACTCTGATATTATTCCCGTAGTTTTTACCAAAGAAGGAATCGGCAAAAATTCAAGTGTTGCTTCATATGAGCAGTTTAGCACTTTAATGTCCTTTACTAAAAGAAAACTGGCTCAGCTAGCTCAAAGAATTTTAGATGGAGAGGTGTCCATTTATCCCTACCGCTGTCGTGAAGAAACTGCATGCAATAGCATGAACTGCGAATACAGTTCCGTCTGTTTGTTTGATCCCCTTTTGGGCAATTTTTACCGGAATATTTTACCCGAAAAAAATGAGAGAATTTTAAGGCGAATTTATGAAGAAATGGGTGAGGGAAATGGGAGAAGTGGGTAATACAGCTATTCCAGAACCTTGGGACTATAATCAGTGGGAAGCAATTACTCAAAAAGGTACAAATATTTTAGTTTCTGCAGGTGCTGGGGCAGGAAAAACTGCAGTGCTGGTTGAGCGCATCATCAGGAGGATTGTTGATCCCGAAGATCCCCTGCGGGTTGATAATTTACTAGTGGTTACCTTTACCGAGGCTGCTGCAGCGGAAATGCGGGAGCGTATAGCTGGGGCATTAAAGGAAAGATTGCGAGATGATCCAGGAAATCATTACCTTTACAGGCAGTTTTTAACCCTGGAGAGTGCTGATATTTCAACTATCCACTCCTTCTGCGCTAAAGTTGTAAGAAAATACTTTTATCTTTTGGGTATTGATCCTCAGTTTGATGTTTTGGATGAAATTCAGACACAGATGCTGAAAGAGGAAGTGGTGGATAGCCTTTTTGAACGCTGGTATGGGGATGATATAAAAGGAAAAAAGCTCGCTTCTTTAAGGGAGCATTATGGGGGAAGGGATGATTCCAATTTAAAAGAAGCAGTTCTGCGCATATATGATCTTTCCAGGAGTCAGCCTTTTCCTGAAAAGTGGCTTAACGGTATAAAGAAGTTTTATGAGTCTCCGGATCCGGAGTTTTTCACCCAGGAGGAAATAGCGGAAATTGTACTTCAGCAGGTGATCATTGAACTGGCCCATGGGCTTGAGCTTATTATCAGAGCAGTTAAAACAGCATCTTTGCCAAGCGGTCCTGCTGGATACCTGGATACCCTAAATGATGATATGGAAAGGCTGAAAAGACTTTTAACTCTGGCTCAAGAAGGTGATTTTGACGGCCTTTTTGAAGGCTTTTTGTCCATTGATTTTCCCCAGTTGAAGCCCCAAAAAAGAGGCGAGGCAGACGAAAAGCTTAAGAAAAGAGTACAGGAGCTGAGGCAGGAAGCTAAGAATATTGTTTTTTCTATTAGAGATAGATATTTTTCTCGTACTCCAGAGGAATATGCTGATGAAATGAAAGAACTGGGTTGCTTTGCAGAAACCCTGGTGGAATTGGTAATGGAATTCGGCAGGGATTTTGACAGCGCAAAAAGGGAAATGGGCTGCCTTGATTTCAGCGATTTGGAACATTACTGTCTTAAAGTGCTCATAAAAGACGAAGAGGGGGAAAACCCAACTCCTTCTGAGGCTGCCGAGGAGATTAGAAACCACTATGAAGAAGTTTTGGTTGATGAATATCAGGATACCAATTCCATTCAGGACTTTCTCTTGAGTTTGGTATCAAAGCCCAAGAACAACAACCTTTTTATGGTGGGAGATGTAAAACAGAGCATATATCGTTTTAGGCTGGCTGAACCGGAGCTTTTTCTGGAGAAGTACAGCAGGTATTCAGATGGTCAGGAAGAAGGAAGAAAAATTGACCTTAACTTCAACTACCGTAGCCGAAAGGAGATCATAGACTGTGTAAATTTCATATTTAAACAGATTATGACCCCTGCAGTGGGCGAAATTAAATATGACAGCAGTGCAGAGCTTAAATGCGGAATGGAATACCCGGCTTTTGAACTAGTGGAATCCGAAAACTCCATAGAAAAAAGGAAAACAGGGGAAAAGAAAAAGGCCAGAGTTTTAAATGAACCCGTGGAGCTCCATATTATTGAGCGCAGAAGAGATGGCGATTTTTCCGATGATGAGGAGATGCAGTTATGGAAAAATATAGAAAAAGAAGCTCTGGTGATAGGTAGAAGAATTAAGGATCTAGTGGAAGGGGAAGCCTATTTTGTCTACGATAGAGGTAAAAAGGAATACCGAAGGCTTTCCTACAAAGATATTGCTGTTTTAATTAGGGCTGCAAAGGGTAAAGTACCCTATATGGTGGACATTTTGAGGCGCATGGGAATACCGGTGTATGCAGATCTGGACACAGGATTTTTTGAGGCTCCAGAGGTTAAAGTTATTCTTTCTTTGCTGGAGATAATTGATAATCCCAGGCAGGATATTCCCCTTGCAGCAGTGCTTCGTTCTCCAATAGTTGGTTTAAAAGCAGAAGATATGGCTGAAATTAGGCTTTTTAAAACCCAGGGAGATTATATAGATGCTGTTAGAAAAGCTGCTCTGCATGGGGAAAAGGAACTTTCCAGCCGTTTGAGGGATTTTTTAAATCATCTTGAAGAATGGAGAACCCTTGCCCGCAGGGGGTGCCTCTATGATCTAATACTGGACATATACAGAACTACGGGATATTACGAATATGTGGGGGGCCTCCCTTTTGGCTCTCAGCGCCAGGCTAACTTGAGCTTTTTATTGGATCAGGCTCGCAGCTTTGAAAACCGTTTTGGACAGGGGCTTACGGGTTTTCTGAAGCACATAAGACAGATAATGTTGGGAACCGTAGACCTGGGCAGAGCTCGAGAACTGGGATCAGAAGAGGATGCTGTGCAGGTGATGAGCATCCATAAAAGCAAGGGACTTGAATTTCCTGTGGTATTTATTGCTGATTTAGGGAGCCGTTTAAATCAGGGAAATAGGATACTTAACGATATTATATTCCACAGAAAATATGGGCTGGGTTTGATGATTGTTGATCCTAAAAGGGACTATAAATATCCTTCTCTTATTTACAGCTGTATTGATTTCATTAGTAAAAGGGAAGAACTGGCTGAGGAGCTTAGAATTTTGTATGTAGCTATGACCCGGGCCAGAGAAAAACTTATTTTGGTAGGTTCAGCCTGGGATTTAGAGGCAAAAAGTCGGCTGTGGTGTGATCAGATCTTCTGCGAAGATTGGGAGCTTCCTGATTATTTTCTAGCTGGTGCAGGAAGCAGGCTGGACTGGATTTGTGCAGCCCTTGCCAGACACAAACTAGGTGAACCCTTAAGAAGGTGTGCTGGCATAGAGGACTTTACATCATTTGCCCCGGTATATAATGACTCTTCTAAGTGGCAGATTACTTTATGGGATGCTGAAGAAGGCGAGGAACTGCCGGATCTAGGAGAAGAAACTGACGGGAGTTTCCTGAAAGACTTTGAAAATTTGGTTCAAAGAGTTAGTGAAACGGACATAAATGAAAATTTGTATGAAGAAATAAATAAGATAATGGACTGGAAATATCCCTACAAAAAGCTTTCAGAGAAAGCCGCAAAAGCTGCAATAAGGGATCTTAAGCATCGCTTTAATGTTTGGGAAGAGTTGGATGTTGAGGAGGTAAACCTTTCCCCATTAGTGGAAAGACCTGCTTTTTTGGGTGAAAGAAAGGAGGCTTCGGCAGCGGAAAGGGGAATCGCTGTCCATGCAGTTTTTCAACATCTTGACCTTACGAAAAAGCTAGACAGCAGCGGCATAGCCTTACAGATAAAGGAAATGGTGGAGGAGGAAATTCTTTCTCCAAAAGAGGCAGCTCTTGTGAACCCAGATGAAATTGCCGCGTTTTTCCGCACCCCTTTGGGGAAAAGACTCCTTACAAAGGCTCCCTTTGGAGTTTTTCGAGAGGTTCCTTTTACTTTAGGACTGCCTGCTGAAGAAGTATATTCCGATCTTTCTAAAAAGGAATCCCAAGGGGAAAAAGTGGTGGTTCAAGGGGTTATTGACTGTGTAATTGAAGAAGAGGACGGCTTTATACTTATTGATTTTAAAAGCGATGATGTTGCAGATCCTGAAAAGCTGAAAAAAAAGATAGATGAATATAGTGTGCAGCTTGCTTTTTATGCTGAAGCTCTGAGAAGTATATGGAATAAACCGGTTAAAGAGGCTTATCTGTACTTTTTATCGGTGGAAAAAGCAGTAGAGATAAAAGTTTAAGTTATTAGAAATTTACATAATATTACAATTATTTTTTTAAAAAAAATTTATTTCAAATACAAACTTCGACATGTTTTTTATTTCAATAAAGTTATTATTATATACACACAGTAAATTTTCAGAATTTGTTAGATATTGGAGAGGGGGCTGGGGGAAATGTTAGAAAATACAACAATTATTTTAATAATTGGCGCAGCTTGGGTATTTTTTTTACTAAATATCATCATTTTTCACTTTTTTGGGAAGAGACGGAGTTTATTATCATTAGTTAATGGACAAAATTCTGAAAACTGGATTTTGATGAAAATACTTCGTGCTGTTTTAAAGAGTGAAAACCTAAGCTGTATAGCTGTTGATGCTGAGGGAAAGATATCTTTAGTAAATCCTGCAGCAAAAAAAATATTTAATAATGCTTTAAAGGGAAGGCATTATGAAGAAGTATTTCCAGAAACTACAGGTTTAAATGATTTAATTGGAAGGGTTCTTATTGGTGGAGAAAGTTTTTACGAGGAAATTAAGATAAATTTAGAAGAAAAAGATTATTTTCTGCATATAATCTTTGAAGCCGTAAAGGACAGGCATGGAAAAACTTCAGGGGCTGTATTGTTTTTCAAAGATATAACAGAAGAAAAGGCAAGGGAATTGGCAGATAGAGAGGAAGAGAAGCTTACTGCAGTGAAACAGCTTGCAGCTGGGGTAGCCCATGAAATGAGGCAGCCCTTAACCGTGATTAAAGGTTTTGCTCAGCTTTTACAGAAGGAAGTTGGTGACAGCGTTAAGTTAAACAGCTTCTGCCGGGTGATTGTTAATGAAATGGACAGGATGAACGAAATCATTGCGGATTTTATTGAATTGGCAACCCCCCCTGTTTGTCTACATCGAAAATTTCATTGAACAAAATTGTCCAGGATTGTGCTTTGATCATAAAAGATAGGTGTCAGGAAAAAGATATCAAAGTTAAGCTTAAACTGGCAAAATTTCTTCCGGAAATTGAGGCTGATGAAGCAAAGATAAAGCAGGCAATGATGAGTATTATTGATAATGCGCTGGATGCGATGGAAGGAAAAAGAGGAGGTATTTTAACCTTTGCCACTGGGCGGGAAAAGAATGGAGTTTTTCTATCCATTACCGATACAGGAACAGGAATTCCAGAAAAACGCATTTCTAAGGTACTGGAACCCTTTTATTCTACCAAAAATAACGGGTCAGGTCTTGGGCTGAGTGTTGCCAAAAGTATAATGGAACAGCACAGTGGAGAATTGGAAATAAAATCTCAGGTGGGGAAGGGCACCACAGTAAAGCTTAAATTTCCCCGTTTTTTCTGCTGGGCTCAAAATTATTTGTTAGTTGAAGACCTTTAATCAAGAGGGATCATTACTTAGCTTACTTAACTACAGATGTTGCCGGGAAGAATTGTATTGTTGGAATCAAGTCTTTGTGATAAATTAGATCATAGACAGAGAAAAAAAGAATCAAGGGGGTAGGGAAAGTGAGTGAAAAAGTTCCTGACAAGATTGTTGAGGAACTAAGGAAAGCTGCCCGTTCAGGGGATTTAAAAGCCTTTGGTAAGGCAATAAACAGAAACAAGCGTGATCTTCCAGAGGATATACTTGAAGCAGCGGAAGATCATAGGGTTTTAAAGGAAACCATGAGGCTTATTAATAAAAACATGGCTGAAATATACAGTGAAGGTGTTAGGCTTAACATGAAGTGCTGTGGTGAAGAAGAGGAAGAAAGGACCAAACATTAAAAGAGAAGCCCGGTTTTATATTGAACCGGGCTTTATTATGGAAAAAGGCAGTAATTTCCTGATATAAAATATTCAAAAATTCCACAAACTGAGTTTGTGATTGCAAGAGCAGCAGTATATGGAATATTAGGCTTGACAGCGGAAATACTGTGGACGGGTTTGGGCTCCCTTATGGCGGGAGACCCCAGCCTTAGAAGCCACACATATCTGTGGATGTTTCCCATTTACAGCTTGGCCGTTTTTTTGGAGCCCATTCATGACCGCATAAGAAATCATTTTTGGTTTTTTAGGGGATTAACATATATGTCTTTGTTCTTTGCCGGGGAGTATATAACGGGACTGCTGTTAAAGCTTTTGATCGGCCTGTGCCCCTGGCATTACAGCTCACCCCTTGCGGTTAACGGCTTAATACGTTTGGATTACGGCCCAGCGTGGTTTGCGGCAGGCTTAATTTTTGAGAAGGTGCATGATTTTCTTATTTTAAGGATTTTTTCTAAATAAAATTTTAAAAAATTGGAATAAAGCACGCCCAATATAACCAGAATATTCTTGGGGGTAGTTAGGCGGGAAAAACTCATCTTGCGAACCATATGGCCGCCCTGCAGCTGCCCCCTTTTGTTTTTTTAAATAAAAATTTAATCTCTATTAAAAAAGCTCATTGCCTTAGAATGAGTGATATGGTAGATTAATAAGAAATATTCTGGGGGAGGGAGCGGTATGGAACACGAACACAATATGACTGACTATACCCAATGTTATAAAAATTTCCGGCTTGATGTTCCGGAGTACTATAATTTTGCTGTGGATGTAGTAGATAAATGGGCAGAAAAAGGGAACAAGCCGGCTCTTTTTTGCGTTGATGATAATGGGAATGAAATTCGTTATACATTTGGAGACCTAAAAGAAAAGTCCGATAGAGTCGGGGCAATGCTGCAGAGAATTGGGGTAGAAAAAAGAGATGGGATATTTATTATGCTGCCCAGAATACCCCAGTGGTGGGAAATTATTCTGGGGATATTAAAAGTGGGAGCTGTGGCCATGCCTGGTACGGTGCAGCTGATGCCCAGAGACATTGCTTATAGAATTAAGATAAGCGAAGCAAAGGTGGCAGTAACGGATCTGGAAAATGCTCCGAAAATAGATGAAATTAAAGATCAATGCCCTCAACTGAAGACACTGATTCTTGTAGGGGGCAGAAGACCCGGCTGGATAAGTTATTCAGACGAAATTAAAAAATACGAAAGCTTTACTCCTGTAAAGACAAAATCTTCAGACAATGCCATTCTATACTTTACATCAGGAACCACCGGGTATCCAAAAATGGTTCTGCATACCCATGCCAGCTATCCCCTTGCTCACATGATTACAGGAAAATATTGACTTGATCTAAAGCCTGAGGACCGCCACTGGAATGTATCTGACAATGGTTGGGCAAAGGCTGCATGGAGCAGTCTTTTCGGGCCATGGCATATGGGTTCCGAGGTATTTGTACATAATACCAAAGGTCGTTTTAACCCAAAACGCACCTTGGAGCTAGTAGAGAAGTACAAAATTACTACCCTGTGTGCTCCTCCCACAGCATATAGGCTCTTTGTCTTTGAGAACCTGTCATCCTATGATTTTAGCTCCCTTAGGCACTGCGTCAGCGCAGGAGAACCTTTGAACCCTGAAGTTATATCCATATGGGAAAAACATACGGGATTAAAAATTTATGACGGCTACGGGCAGACAGAAACCGTTGTTTTGGTGGCCAATTTTCCATGTATGGAAATTAAACCGGGATCCATGGGAAAACCTGTTCCGGGATTTAAGGTAGACATTATAGATGATGATGGTGTTCCCCTTCCCAGAGGAGAAGAGGGTAATATTGCCGTGGATGTTTCTGAAAGCAGGCCTGTGGGCATGTTTAAAGAGTACTGGAAAGATCCCGAGGGCACAGAGAAGTGCTTTAAAAACGGCTGGTATCTGACCGGAGACAGGGCATACAAGGATGAAGATGGATATTTCTGGTTTGTGGGTCGTGCTGACGATGTTATTATCAGTGCTGGATACAGGATAGGGCCCTTTGAGGTGGAAAGTGCTTTAGTGGAGCATCCTGCGGTTGTGGAGGCGGCAGTGGTAGGTTCGCCGGATCCGGTGAGGGGGAAATTGTGAAGGCTTTTATAATCCTTGCAGATGAATATGAGCCCACTGAGGAATTAGCAAAAGAGATACAGGAGTTTGTGAAATCAAACACTGCTCCATATAAATATCCCCGGGAGATTGAATTTGTAAAAAGTCTTCCCAAAACCATAAGTGGAAAAATACAGCGGGCAAAATTAAGGGAGGAAGAAAGGAGAAGGAAGCTATACTCAGATAAAGATTAGTATAATTAAGGCCCGGCTTTTATACCGGGCTTTTTGCTTCTACTGTTGTGACTGGTTTGGAACATCCAGCCCTGTAACATTTATATCCACTGCCAGCACCTTTAAACCTGTGACCTTTTCAACCTCTTCAATTACCTTTTCCTGTATCCTGCTGCAGACCTCGGGAATATTAACACCGTACTTAACCACAACTTTAATTTCAATGACAACCCCTTCATCTGTCTGTTCAACCTTTATTCCCTTAGTCCACTGCTTCTTTCCGAACCTTTCTGCTATTCCATTGGTTATTCTTGTGGGAAAAGTAATTTCCTCAATTTCCTGGGCGGCATTTAAAGCAATGGCTGCGATTACCTCATCTGAGATAATGTGGCTTCCCTTTATTTCACTCAACTAAAGAGCCCTCCTTAAAAGCATTTTTTAACCCTACATTTATCTAATTTAATTTTAGCATATGATGGAATTTTTATTTATCCTGCTTTTAACTGTTTTTTGAGTAAAAGCAGGGAAGCCTCTAACTGTTCCAGATCAGTATATTTTGTATTGAGCTGGAGAAATTCGTCTGCATACTTTTCCAAACCCAGCTTCTTTAACATTTTTTTAAGCTTTGTCTTGGCTCCCTGATCGCTTGGTACAGACTGGAGGGCGGCAAGAAAGTGCAGTATTGCATGCCAATTTTGGTTTTTAAGCGTCAGAAGATCTGCGATCTTCTTATGGAGGCGGCACTGTCTCTGGTAAGTATTGGAAAACGGCTTTGCCATTTCATAATATTTCCAAGCTCTGTTGAGGTTTCCGCATCTTAGACAACTGTCTCCAGCCCGAATGAGGCTGTCGTAGTCGAGGCATCCATATTTTTCTGCAACGGGGATAATGAAGCTGTATGCTTCGGCAGCTTTTTTAAAATCTTTTAGTTTATAGTAAGAGAAAGCCCGGAATATGTAAGCCAATAATATCTGCTTGAACAGTTTAGGGGGGCATTTATCCTCAACGGTTTTAAGTATTTTATAGGCTTTTTCGTTGGAAGAGTTTTGAATAATCTCCTTTTCCAAAGCAGGAATGGCCGTTTCTTCAAGGACTTCTTTACAGGGATTATTACTTTCAGATACAATATTTAATCCTTTCTGAAGCACTTCAAAAGCTCTATTGAACTGACCTGTGTGAATAAGGCATTCACCGTAATATTTATATAATTTTAATAATTCATGGGATGAGCTACCCATTTCTTTTTCTGCTGAAGGAATAAGCTTCTCCAGCAGATCCAGGGCTTTATGGTATCTATTAAGCTGCATCAATTGGAAGATTTTTTCCTTTGAGGGGGCTTCATTTTTATTTCCTCCTTTTTTGCTCTTTGACAAAAACATTTTTTACCCTCCCATATTTTCAAAGGTGGATTTCTTTATTTCTTTTCAACCTCTCCATTAAAATTTCCTTTAAAATTCCAAAACTAGACAAAAATACCAAAAAACCAGAAAAAAAATTAGCAGATAAACATTTTTCTGCTTTTTTCAGGAAGTTATTTCTTTTAAAACGGCTTCGATTATTTGTGGTACAGCTTTTTTTACGGGTTCCGATAGCTTCATTTTAAATGGAGTTAGGTCTTTTGCTTCAACTCCGATAATTATGATTTCTTCAGGTGTTCTGTCTGGAAAAAGTTTTTTTGCCATTTCTAATATTTGCTTAATTTCCAATCTGTGCAGGCTTATGCTTTTTTCACATTTTTCCAGTTCCCTGGGCTTTAGGCGATAAACCTTTCCTGGAGGTCCATGGCCCTTTACTGCGTCTACTATTATGACCTTTTTGGTATTTTGTATTAAATCAAGAAGGCTTAAGGGGTTATTCCCTGCTTCCACAGCCTCTACATTTCGGGGCAGTTTCAGCTTTTTTAGTTCTCCAATAATATAAGCCCCCACGCCGTCATCGGAGGCGAGGGGGTTGCCGCAGCCGATAATTTTTATTTTTTCGGTTTTCATAATTATCTTTCCCTTATATTTATTTTCAAAAAATGGGCTGAGCAGGAAAAGCAGGGATCATATGCTCTCACCAGCATTTCGCATTTGAGCTGTATTTCCTCTTTTGGGAGGGAAATAAATTTGGGTACGAACTCTTTTAGATCGTTTTCTATATTGAAGGCGTTGTGAGCAGTGGGGGAGACAATATCAGCTTCTACGATTTCTCCTTTTTTATTTATTTTATACGAATGGTACAGAAGACCTCGGGGTGCTTCTCCAATTCCGAAACCCGTTCCATCTTTGGGAACAGCTGGGATCTGTTCAGCTTTCAGCTTAAGATCTTCCAGGAGATCAATGCATGTTTCTATGCTGTGAACCACTTCCACTGCCCTGGCCGGAATGCTGTAAAATGGATTCATTGAAGGAAACTTAAGTCCGTTTCGTTCAGCAGCCCTGCGGGCTTCCCCAGCTAAAAGGTCGTAGTTCAAGTTTACCCTTGCCAGGGGACCCACCATAAAGGACGATCTACCTTTAACGAAGGAATGCAGAGCATTGGAGTGGGACACATGGACTTCATGGATGTTTTTGCGATATTCATTTTTTTTGAATTTAAGCCCTTTGTTTGAAGCTATAAATCCGCTTATAATGGGATATTCCTGAGGAGGAGAAGTAAGGGCAACATATTCAAAATCCCTTGTGAAATCAGGCAGTTCAATTTGGGCGGCTATCTCAACCATGTTTTGGGCGTCCTTTCTTGCCTCTTTAAACCTTTTGATAAGGTCCTTTATCACGTCCCTGGGAGGGACATGGGTAAAACCTCCTACCACTGGAGTCACTGGGTGCACTTCTCTTCCCCCGATAGCTACTGTTAAGTCATTTCCCAGCCTTTTAAGTCGGAGAGCCTGCTCCACCAGTTCCCTATGTTCAGGAATCATGTCCAGTACGCTTTGGTATCCGAAATAGTCAGGAAGTGCCAGCATATAGGTGTGTAAAGTGTGGCTTTGTATCCACTGGCTCAATGCAAGAAGCTTCCTAAGGCGCATGGTTTCTCCGCTGGGGACGATTTCCAGAGCGTCTTCTATGGCCTGAATTGATGTGAGTATGTGGGAAACGGGGCATATTCCGCAGATCCTTGCGGCAATTTCAGGCACTTCATCAAATTTTCTTCCTATTAAAAAACTTTCAAAAAATCTTGCAGGCTCAAAAACATTAAGCTTAAGGTCTACAATTTCTCCATTGGAAACTGTTATATCCAGTGCTGCTTCTCCTTCGACCCGTGCCATATAATCCACTTTTATTTTTTTCTCATTCACCTTACTCCAGCTCCTTCTTTAAAAGCCTGAGTTTCTCCGGCGTATTTAATAAATTTTAATCTAACTTCTTCGGGAGTAAGCCCGTATTCCATCATGGTTCTGGCAAGGGAAGAGGTATTGGGGTCGCTGGCAGGTCCTCTGCATCCTTCGCAGGCTCTGTGCTTTGAAGGACAGAGAGCGCCGCATCCAGCGCTTGTAACGGGTCCCATGCATACTTTCCCTTCAGTCAAAAAGATGCAGGGATATTCTCGAAGTTTGCATTCCACACATACGCTGTGGGGCCGTAAATTGGGCTTAATTTCCATAAGAGTGCTTTTAACCACTTCCACAAACTCATTTTTATCTATGGGGCAGCCCTTAACGTAAGCGTCCACCTTTACATATTGGTCAATCCCATAGGCTTTTGTGGAGTGAACAGCTGTTAAATCGGTATAAACCCTTTCTTCCAGCTCCCGTTGGGGCTTGTGGTTTTTTATTGATGCTATTCCTCCGTAACATGCGCAGGAGCCCAAAGCCACGAGGATTCTGCATTGTTCTCTGATTTCTTTGATTTTTATAATTTCCTCAGTGCTGGTAACTGCTCCTTCCACAAAGCCTATGTCAAAGGGACCTTTTCCATAATTCCTGCTGGCCATAGGGAAATAGGCTATGTCAATAAGTTTTAAAAGCTCCAGGAGCTCTTTTTCCAGATTGAGGATCTGAAGCTGGCATCCTGCATCTGAAGTAAACTTAAAAATTCCTACCGTAGGTTTTTTCATCAAAATTCCCCCTAAAATATCTTTTCGGTAAGGTTGCACAGCTCAAAATAGCTGAAGACAGGGCCGTCTTGGCAGACAAACTTAGGCCCAATTTGGCACAGCCCGCATTTTGATATTCCGCAGTTCATTCTTCTTTCCATGGAAAGATAAATATCTTTATCTTTAAACCCCATTTCAAGGAGCTTTTGCACCGAAAATTTCATCATTATTTCAGGACCGCAAATTAAAACTGCGGTTTCAGTGGGATTGAGGCTTATTTTATCAAACAGTAAAGTGACCACTCCTACGTCGTGTTCCCATTCCATTCCTTCAGGAACTGAGTCCACCGTCAAAAGAAGCCGGGTATGGGGTATTTTTTTCCACTCATCATATTCCCTTCTATACAGGCAGTCCCCGGGAGTGCGGGCACCATAAAGAATTTCCATTTTGCCGTAGTTTTCTCTTTCATTTTTTATTGAATAAATAACGGGGCGTAAGGGAGCTAGACCGATGCCTCCAGCAATAATGAGTATATTTTTATCCTGAATTTTATCCATGGGCCAACCATTACCATAAGGCCCCCTGGCTCCGAAGGTATCGCCTACGCAGAGCTTAGTGATTGCACCGGTAACGTTTCCCACCCTGCGTATGGTATGGCTGAAATACTCCTTTTCGCCTGGATCTGAACTTATGGATAAAGGGGCTTCTCCAACCCCCAGCACTGTAAGCATGTTGAACTGACCTGGCTTAAAGGAAAATTTATTTCGGACTTCATCATCCACAAAGGTAAGCTTTATGGTTTTGGTATCCTTGGTTTCTTCAGTGACATCAATGATCTTTACCATGGAAGGCATATATGGATTACTACTGCTCAATGGGCTCCCCCCTTAACTCTGCTATAATTTTGCGAGGGTCTATTTTTTTGAGGCAGAATCTAATACATCTTCCGCATCCTACACAGCCTCTGATATAGTACTGATGTTCAAAGGAGTAGAGCTTATGATAGACCCTCTGTTTTATCCGAGCAGCCCGCTCGCTTCGGAAATTGACGCCCAAAGCAACCTCTGCAAACTCCAACAGCATGCACGAATCCCATACCCGCTGCCGTTCGCCGCTTTTTAAAGTCAGATCCACTTTGTCGATAATGGTGAAGCAGTAGCAGGTGGGACAGACAATGGTGCAGGAACCGCAGGCAAGGCACTCTTCCTTTAGATTTTCCCAAAGGGGATGGTTTATATTTTGCTCCAGGAGCTCGGCTATATCTTCTGTATCCATTTTACTACTGATTTTATTTTCGATTATTTCCAGCTTGGCATTTTTGAGTCTATGGTATTCCATTAAAATGGAACTGTCGGTGCTTAAAGCATCAGCATATCGGCTGAGAATTTCCCTTCCCCGGGCACTGCCGATTTCAACTAGGTAATTGCCTCCTAGGGTGGTTATCAGAAGGTCAAATCCGCTGTCTATTCTAGGTCCTGTACCAAAGCTGGTGCAGTAGCACGCTTCATGGGCATCGCTGCAGGTTAGGGCTATAATGATGGAATTTTTTCTTCTCTTCATGTAATAGGGATCTTCATATCTTTTTGTAAAAACCTTATCCAGTATTTCTATTGCTCTAACATCACAGGGATGGAGGCCTAGAAGAATCTGGCTCTTTTCTACAACATCTTTATTTTCATTGATAATTTTCCCTCCATCTTCAAAGGAAAAAAGAATTTCAAAAGGCTTGTGGAGAAATTTTTTGGGTGATATTTGGGTTGTTTCGTAGTCCCAGGCAATGTCTTGGGGATTTTCTACTTTTTCAAATACGACCAGTTTTTCTCCTTTAATGGGGGCATATACTTCGTAGTAAGCTGAAAGTTTCCTGATAAATTCATTCATGCCGTTCGGGGATAAAAGACGAGAGTTTTCTATCAAAACCGAAATTTCATTTTCTTTCTGCAGCATTTAATTGATAACCTCCTAAACAAAAAATAAAAATAATAATTATTGAATAATTTATAGAAGGACCTTCCCCAAGGGTCCCATTACATCATAATAAAAATGGGACATTTTTTCTGCGTTTTTTTCTGGAGGGAGAAGAAAAATATGTTCATTCTAATTTATTTTATTTTTTTTCTGATGTAATGACTGCACCAATTTTTTAGAGTGCAGAGGGAGCATTTAGGATTTCTTGCGGTGCAGATGTTTCTTCCGTGGTAGATAAGCCAGTGGTGCAGTTTAGACCACAGATCTTTTTTAACAGCCTTCATAAGATCCTTTTCTGTACCCAGGGGTGTGCTGCTTTGAGCCAATCCCAGTCGGTTTGCCACTCTAAAAACGTGGGTATCCACAGCAATGGCGTCCTTTCCAAAACCGCTGCTTAAAACCACATTAGCTGTTTTTCTTCCCACACCGGGAAGTTTTATAAGGCTTTCAAAATCCGAAGGAACTTCTCCGTTGTACTTTTTGGCTAAAATTCTACATGCTGCGATAATATTTCTGCTTTTGTTTCTGTAAAGTCCGCATCCTTTGATTTCTTTTTCCAGTTCCTCAGGCTTTAGGGCTGCAAAATCTGCTGCGGTGGAATATTTTTTAAAAAGGTTTTTTGTAATTTTGTTGACCTGTTTATCCGTTGTCTGTGCAGATAGAATTGCGGCAATAAGAAGCTCAAAGGGATTGGAGTATTCCAGGGCTGTTCCTGCATTGGGATACAGCTTTTCCAGCTCTTTTATAATGTTTTCAACTTTTTCCTTGTCCAGTGTCAAAGATAATCACCGTGTACCCTTTACTATCTTCAATATTTTATAATTAAATTTTTAATTTGTATATACAATTTACCTTAATTTTGATGCACATTTGGTTAAAAAAGTATAACATTTTTATTTAATTATAAGTTTTTAGAAAAAAGAAAGCTGCTTTATTGACATCAGCTCCTATGTAAATTTAAATTTAATTAAAAGAATGAATCTCTTTGGAATAAATGGAAAAATCTACAAGAAAGAGCTTTTTGATTGGGGGATAATTATGTCAAAAGAAAATTTTGAGAATTTAGAAAATGCTCCAATAAAGAACGGGACCGTTAGAATTGAAAAAGGTAAAGTTGTGGTCAAAGATCCCGAAGGAAAAGGAAAACCAGCGGCCATCGCGCCTGGTTTAAATGTTGATGTATATGTGGATGGAAAGAAGATAACCCAAAAAACGGAAGTTACAACAAAAAACAGAATCGAAGTGGTCCCGGCTGTTATTCCTCCTCAGCAGGAGATAAAAATTAGAGTTGATAAGGATAAAATGAAAGCATATCTTTCCATAACATACATACCCGGCAGAACATATGAAATAGAAGACAGCTGGGAAACAAGGGAGCTGATTATAGAAGCCGTAAAATATAAGGAGCAGCTGTTGGACCCTCCCACTTTGGATGAGATTATGAAAGCTTTATCAGAGAAGGGGATAGTGTATGGTATAAGCCGAGAAGCCATTGCCGAGGCTGTATCCACCAGGGATGGTCGGGAGGTTGTGGTTGCTTCGGGCGTCCCTCCTGTCAAAGGAAGAGACGCTTTTATAGAGCTTTGTTATGAAAAGATGTTTAAAAGAAAAAATGAGGATTCCCTTTGGGTTGATACCCTTGATTATGGAAAAATAATTTCCGTTGAAGCCGGCACGGTAATAGCCAGAAAAATTCCTCCTGAGCCGGGAACCCCGGGGATAAATGTGTTTGGAGAGAAAATAGATCCTCCTCCACCAAAGGATTTGGAACTCAAAGCTGGAAATGGAGTGGAGATAAGAAACAATGGGCTTGAAGCAGTGGCTCTGATAAATGGTCGCCCGGAAGTCAGAGGCAGTAATGTATTTATATCGCCTGTACATACGGTTTACAAAGATGTGGGGAAAGAAACGGGTAATATTTATTTTAAAGGGGATGTTGTAATAGAAGGAAATGTTTCGGACGGTATGACGGTAAAAGCTTCGGGAAATGTTACTGTCAAAGGTTCCGCTGCCCACTGTCATATTTCTGCGGGCGGGAATGTTGTAGTGAACAGAAGTGTGATTGGGGGTACCATTAAGGCAGGGGATAAAGGTGTTAAGCTTTACTCCATTAGAGAAAAGCTGCTTTCTTTAAGCAGTGAAGTGGAAAAAGTGGTGGATGTGGCATGCAGGCTTGCTGAGAATCCAAAATTTATCAGAAGACCTGAGGTGGAAAAATACGGTATTGGAGTTGGGCTGAAGCTTTTATTTGACACTAAATTTTTTGATATCCAGGAGAAATTTAGGAAATTCTATAAAGAAATAATGGGCATGGAAGAAAATGCAGCGGAAAGATATTTAGGTAAGGGATTTGTATTGTTTTTAAATAGGGCTAAGGAAGTAATAACAGGGCGAGGAGCCCTGGAACTCAAATCTGTGGAAAGAATCAAAGGATTTGCTTCTGACTTCAGAGAAACTGTTGCTGAGGCAGTTGCAGAAATAGAGCGTTCCCTTAAAAACAGGTCCAGCATAACCGTAGGATATGCTCAGCATTCTATTCTGGAGGCTGCAGGGGATGTGATAATTACAGGCAGGGGTGCCTACAATACAAAAATTTATGCCGGAGGCAATGTGGTGGTTAAAAACGAAAGGGGCTTTTTTAGAGGTGGGGAAATTGTATCCGAAGGAAGCGTGGAAATATATGAGCTGGGATCTGCAGGGGGTGCAGTGACTTTTGTTTCCGTACCAGCAGGGCAGAAAATAAAATATACGGTGGTTCATTCAGGGGTTAGGCTTAAAGTTGGTTCTACTATTAAAAAGTTTGAAATGAAGATAGGGGATTTGGAAGACCAGGAAAGAAGAAAATAACTCCGGAGAAGTCCGGAGTTATTTCTTTTTCAATTCTTCTACCCTTTTTATAATAACCTGGGTTATTTCATTTAATACGTCCTGCCCCTGACCTCCTCTAAGGGTCACAGGATTACCGTCATCGCTTTTCTCACGGATTTCAGGCACCAGGGGTATTCGCCCCAGTATGGGGGCATTAAGGCTTTTAGCCATTCCTTCAGTTTCCCCTTTGCCGAAAATCCTGTATTCTTTACCGCAGTTGGGGCAGGTAAAAAAGGACATGTTTTCCACTATACCCAGAATTTTAACGTTTACCTCTTTGGCCATAAATCCTATCCTTCCTGCAATATGAGAAGCCGATGCCTGAGGCGTGGTAATTACCAGAAGAAATGAGTTGGGAAGCATATTCATTACGCTTAAAGGTGCATCTCCTGTTCCCGGCGGGAGGTCTACAAAGAGATAGTCCAGATTTCCCCAATCCACTTCCAGGATAAACTGCTTCAGCACCCCACCTATAACAGGACCTCTCCATATAATGGGCCTGTCCCCATTATCTATAAAACTGCCCACAGATATGACTTTTACTCCGTTTCTTTCCAATGGTATCATTTTATTGTTTCTTCCCTGAACCCTTAAACCCTCCAGTCCCACTAGGCGGGGAATGCTGAAACCATAAAAATCAGCATCCAGTATTCCCACATTAAAGCCCAGCTTTCCTGCGGCAAAGGCAAAATTTGCGGTTAAGGTTGATTTTCCAACTCCTCCCTTACCGCTGCCCACCAGAACCACATTTGTATTTTTGAAAACCTGGGCTATCTTTTCCATATCCAGATTGAAGAATATTCTCTTTTTCATCTCAGGGGACATTTCACCAAAAATAACTTCTACCTCTTTTATCCCTTCAATTTCTAAAACTGCCTGCTCCACATCAGATTTAATTTTGTTTTTTAAAGGGCATCCCTTTGTGGTAAGGACAATTTTTATCTTAGCTGAACCTCCCTCTGCCTCCACTTCTTCCACCATACCCAACTCAACTAAACTTTTTTTAAGCTCAGGATCCTGAACCTTTTCCAAAGCTTTATAAATTTTTTCTTTTAAATCCATAGAAGTCACCCCACCCGTTTGTTAATATGTATCCTGCCCCTGCTCAGCAGCTTTGCCGGCTATTTTAATAGATACCCTTATTAGGCTCTCATTATTTCTGCTTTTTTTCAAAGGGGAAAAATAACAGCAATTAAAGGTAGGGATGGGTTTTACGATGAATATCGCTCTAAAAACGGGGAAAATACTTTTTTGAATATTTTGATGGCTTTTCCTTTATAAATCTACAATAATTGTTATTGACTGGCATCTGTGCTATAATCAGGGTATGGAATAGAGGTGGCTAAAATAATGTTGGATATAAATGTTCTTGACAAGATATTGAGGGAAACTGTAGAAAATATAAGAAAAAGCCAGGAACAGATTTTCAGCATTGCGGAAAATGCTCGGGAGGAATGTGAGCGCGTAAGGCTTGAACTGGAAGATGTCAAACAGAAAACATCTTTGGTTATTGAACAAGTAGACAGCTTGGAAAAAAGGGAAAAACTGGCTCGAATCAGATTGGCCCAGGTAAGCAAAAATTTTAACAAATACGGAGAAGAGGACATTAAAAATACTTATGAGAATGCCAAAAATCTTCAGATAGAGCTGGCACTTTTGAGAGAAAAAGAAAAGCAGCTAAAGGAAAAGCGATACGAGCTTGAAGTGCGCTATAGAAGACTTAAAAAAACCGTTGAAAAGGCTGAAAATCTTATTTCCCAGATAGGGATTGCCCTTGATTTCTTGGAAAACAATTTAGAAAATGTATGGGAAGAGATAGAGAAGCTTCAGGAAAGGGAAAAAACGGTTTATGCAATAATAAGGGCCCAGGAGGAAGAAAGGCTTCGCATAGCCAGGGAAATTCATGATGGTCCCGCTCAATCCCTAGCTAATATGGTAATGCAAGCTGAATATTGTCAGAAACTTCTGGAAATACGACCGGAAGATGCTGTAAAAGAGCTTGCTCTTCTTAAAGAAACCGCAAGGGCAAATCTTGAAAGCATTAGGAAAATAATTTTTGCTTTGAGGCCCATGGATCTTGACGACCTTGGCCTTGTACCTGCGGTCAAAAGATTTTTAAATGAATTAGGCTGCAGCAGTGGTTTAGTTGTGGAGTTCAAATTTGTGGGACGAGACTGCAGATATTCATCCGCGATTGAGGTTGCGGTTTTTAGAATTATTCAAGAGGCTGTTAATAACGCGGTTAAGCACTCAAAAGCCTCGACCTTGAGGGTGGTTTTGGAAACCCAGCCTTCTATGATTGCGGCGATTATAAGAGATGATGGTATTGGATTTGATGAGAGCAATATCAAAGAAGACAGCTACGGCATAAAAGGAATGCGTGAGCGCACAGCTCTTTTGAACGGAGATATAAAAATCAGCAGCTGGCCCGGGAGGGGGACAGAAATAATGGTTAAAATTCCCGTACAGGAGGAGGAGCTTTGTGGAGCCAATTAGGGTTTTTGTTGTTGATGATCACCCCCTGGTCAGAAAAGGGATATTAAAGATTTTGAGCTTGGAAAAGGAATTTGAAATAGTAGGAGAAGCCGGTACTGGAGAGGAAGCGTTAAGGCTGATAAAGGAGGCTAAACCGGATGTAATTCTTCTTGATCTCAATCTTCCCGATATAACAGGGATTGAAGTATGTAGGCAGATAAAAAAGGTGTACCCTGAGGGAAGGGTTATTGCCCTTACTATTTACGATGACGAGACGCACGTTATTGAAAGCGTAAAAGCTGGGGTTATTGGTTATTTGCCCAAAGATGTGGAACCGGATACATTTATAGAAGCTGTAAAATTTGCTGCTAATGGCAGATCCTACTTTCACCCAAGCATAGCGGGTAAAGTCATTAATGACTACGAGAGGCTCTGTACAAGTCTTGAGGCAGGCCGAAAGAGCAGAAGTCTTCTTACTGCCAGGGAAATTGAAGTGTTGTCCTTGGCCGCGAAGGGTTATACGAACAAAAATATAGCAAAGGAGCTTTTTATTAGCGAAAAAACCGTTAAAAACCATATGACAAATATTTTTAGAAAATTGGAGGTTAAGGATAGGACGGAAGCGGTGGTTTATGCCATACGGGAAAGGTTGATTTAAAAGTATTTTAAAGATATAAATTTGACACATAAATGGGACTTTGTTCTTCAAATGGGAACAAAGTCCCATTTTGTTTTTAGGATATTTGCTGCTTAAAAACGGTAAAACTGTCGGATTTTCGGTTTTTTTATAAGATGCTAAATTTAAATCAACAAGACTGCCGGGGGGTGGATTTTAATGCTGAACATTTTAAAGAGATTGTGGGTTGAAGAGGAAGGGCAGGGTTTAAGTGAGTACGGTTTAATTTTAGCCCTAGTTGCCATAGCGGTTGTAGCTGTTCTGGGACTTTTGGGAGGCAACCTTAGTAATATATTTGATCAAATTGCAAGTAAACTTAATATTGGCGGCTGATGTTGAATATAAGTATCACTTTTTCATACTATCCTGCCTTATTATGGCCAGCAGCTGCTTAGAAAAAATACATAACCGCTGCTGGCCATAATAAGCGAAAGTGGTGATTGATGTGTTGTTTCTTAATACAGTTTTAATATTTATGCTTTTAATTTCGCTCTACACAGACATTGTAGAGCGAAAAATTTATAACTGGACCACCATTCCTGCTGCTGTTTTGGGAGTGATCCTAAATTTTCTTGCCGACGGTGCTCCAGGGCTTAAAACAAGCCTCATGGGGCTTTTAACGGGGCTGGCAGTTTTTCTTCTGCCGTTTTTGTTGGGAGGAATGGGAGCGGGAGATGTTAAGCTGATGGGAGCAATTGGGGCTTTAAAAGGTCCCTTTTTCGTTTTTCAGGTAGCCCTTTATTCCGCCGTTGCTGGGGGCATAATTGCCTTGGCAGTCCTTGTTTATCAAAGGGAACTCGGTGCAGCGTTAAAGAGGATAAGAACTGCGTTTATACTGCTGTTTTCTGGAAGTTTTTGCTGTAGGGGATTACAAAATCAATTGGAAGTTACCGATGCTGGTCGCAGTTCATTTCCTTATGCTTTGGCAATTGCCAGCGGAATATTAACAGCTTTTGCAGTGGGGGGAGGTCCATGGCTGCCTTAAGATTTTTTGCCAGAGATTGCAGAGGTCAAGCCCTTGTTGAGCTGGCAATGGTAATTCCCATACTCTTAATGCTTCTGTTTGGAGTAATCGAATTTGGTCGCATATTCAATGCTTACCTGATGGTAAATCAAGCATCCAGAGAGGGTGCCCGAATAGCTGCTGTGGGAGGCAGTGATGAAGAAATAACCATGACGGTTGAAAACTTCTTAGCGCCCCTTGAAACTCAAAAAGTAAAAATTCTGATAGAACCCCAGGAAGAAAGAATAAGCGGGGAGGGAGTTAGTGTTACTGTTGAATATCAAGTTGATATTATAGCGCCTATTATTTCCAGCATAGTTCCCGACCCCTTTAATGTTTCTGCAACTACAGTTATGAGGGTGGAATAAAGGATAGGGGCTGGTGGTTAAAGTGCCTAAGGCAGTTAGGAAGCTTATAAGTGAAGAAAAGGGCAGTGCTGTTGTGGTTTTGGCTTTGGCTATGGTTGCCCTTATAGGATTTGCTGCCTTGGTAATAGATGTAGGATTGCTGTTTGCCGAACGTACAAAGATGCTTGCCGCAGCGGATGCAAGTGCCATGGCAGGGGTACAGGATATTTTTTCCTCGGAGCAAAAAGCGGAGGTGTCTGCCGAAGAGTACATTGAAAAAAATGGTTTTGCTTCGTCTTATTTTGAAATAAATGCTGATGCTGAAGAAAGGACAGTTGCAGTGAAGGGGAAAAAACTTGTCTCACTGTTTTTTGCACGGATTTTTGATGAAGAAGCAGCTTTTGTATCTGCAGAAGCAAAAGCTCGTGCGGAGGGGCTTGTCAAGGCATCAGGGGTTGTCCCTTTGGGCATAGAGGAACAGCCCCTTGTAAAGGGGCAGCTATATACGTTAAAAATTGCTGCTCCTCCCACAGTTAGAGGGGGAACCTTTGGCGCTCTCTCCCTTGGGGGTACAGGGGCAGACAGATACAGGGAGAATTTGAAATATGGGTATGACAAGCCAATTTCGGTAGGAGATATCATTGACACGGAAACAGGAAACATGGCTAACCCCACAAGAACGGCAGTGGAATATCGAATGCAAAGCTGCAACCATGTTCCCCAGTGCACCCATGAACATTACGAAAGAGGCTGTCCGCGTATAGTAATAGTTCCAGTTTATGAGCCCTATTTGATTGAGGGGCAGCAGTTAAAAAAAGTGGTCGTAAAAGGGTTTGCTGCTTTTCTTCTGGATGGACAGACTAAGGTTGGAACGGATTGCTATATAAGGGGATATTTTATTGATTATGTCTTTAAGGGAGAAACTGATGATACCCAAGGAGATTATGGAGCTTATGGAGTTAAGCTTATCCAATAGGGGAGCCCAAAAGTAGAAATGGAGGCATATCTGCCATGGGTGGGAGAAAAATTTTAATTTTTGCAGTTTTTTTAAGTCTCGTCACAGCAGGAAGTATTTATTATTATTTAATACAGTTAAAAACGGGAGCAGGTGATAGTGATTATAAGACCGTGATAGTGGCAGCGGAAGATGTCCCAAAAAATACCTTAATAAAAAGGGAAATGCTAAAAAAAATCAGGATTCCAGGTGAGTACGTCGATCCCAATGCTGTAACAAATATTGGAGAAGTGGTGGGGAAAATATCTTCTGTGCCCATTTTCAGGGGGCAGCAGATAAACAGAAAAGTTCTTGTTGCCATGGGAGATTACAGCAAAGGGCTCTCTTATAGAGTGCCTCAAGGTAAGAGGGCTGTATCGGTGGCGGTTAACGAGGTTTCCGGGGTGTCAGGACTGATTATTCCAGGTGATCGAGTAGATGTTGTTGCTACATTAGATATTGGCAGCGGTCAGTATGATATATCTCAGACGGGGTTTGTTTTGCAAAATGTTGAAGTGCTTGCTGTGGGGAAAAAGCTTGATGTTGAACAGGAGAATTTAGGGGAAAAAGCGGAAGGCAGCAGTGTTGAAAAAACAGTAACTTTAGCGGTTATTCCGAAGGAAGCTCAGTCGCTGGTGCTTGCTTCCGAAAAGGGAGTTATAAGGCTTCTCTTAAGATCACCAGTGGATAAGGGAAGGGTAAACATAAATGAATTGCGCTTACAGGACTTTATTACCAGGAGGTGAGAGGGATGCCCGTAAAGGTACTTATAGTAGATGACGTTGCGGAAACCAGGGATAACGTAAAAAGGCTGCTCAGCTTGGAACCTGATATTCAGGTTGTAGGTGAAGCTTCTAACGGCAGGGAGGCTGTTAGTGAGGTTGCAAGGCTTCAGCCAGATATAGTTCTCATGGATATAAACATGCCCATTATGGACGGTATATCCGCTACTGAGCAGATATGCCTTCAGAAATCCGGCGCTTCTGTCATAATTATGTCAGTTCAGGGGGAAGTTGAATATTTAAAAAAAGCAATGCTTGCCGGAGCAAGGGATTATGTTGTAAAGCCCTTTTCCAATGATGAGCTTGTGGATGCTATCAAACGTGTTTACAACCTTGAGATGAAAAAACGTAACGGCATTATTCGCAGAGCTGTTGATAGTGAACCCCGAATAATATCTGTATTTGGAACTAAAGGCGGTGTTGGAAAAACAACAGTTGCAGTAAATTTGGCTATTGCTTTGAAGGAAATTACCAACACCGAAGTTGCCCTTGTGGATTTTGACCTTCAGTTTGGTGATGTGGCTGCTGCTTTGAATATCCTTCCTCGCCGGACAATTGCAGAATTGGTTCAGGAAACGGTAGAGTTTGATTTGGGGCTTTTGGAAAGCTACATGCTCACTCACAAACAAAGTGGGGTAAGGGTTTTGTGTTCACCTATTAAACCTGAACATTCTGAATTGGTTACACAAAACCATGCGGAGCAGATTTTAAAACTACTTAAAAAATCATATAAGTTCGTTATTGTTGATACTCCTTCTTATTTTTCAGATCCGTGTCTTGCTTCGCTGGAAATAAGCAGTCAAATTCTAATGGTTGTCACTCCCGATTTGTTGGCGCTGAAAAATGCGAAGTTGGCTCTTAATATAATGGAATCTTTAAAAATGAAAGACAAGGTTGAATTTATTCTCAATAAAGCTTCCGATGCAACGGGCATTAAGCTTGAAGATATAGAACATGCTCTGGACAAAAGGATATGGGCAAGCATATCTACTAACGTCAAAACCGCTACAGGGGCGATAAATAAAGGTATTCCCTTTGTAATAAGTCAGGCTGGTTCAAATCTTTCAGAGGATGTTTTTAATATGGCAAGGTTGTTAGTTCAAGGAAAACCTGCACAAAAGACTCCAAAAGTGCGACTGCTTACGGGAATTTTTTAAAGAACGGGGGTGGCTTTTATGTCCCTGCTTCAGAGACTTGAAAAGGAAAAGGGATCAACGGTCATTGCGGCAGAAAGCAAAGTACAGGAAATATCTCCTGATCCATACCGTCAGTTAAAAACTAAGGTTCATTATAGGTTGATCGAAGAGCTGGAAAGCAGTTCCGAACAAATGGAAGAAAACAAAGAAGAGATTGAGGATCGGGTCAGGAAGTTAGCACTGGAAATTTTGGAACAGGAGGCCGATTTTGTCCCCCGCAGTGATAAGTATAGAATAGTTGAGGAGATGATTGATGAGGTTTTGGGATATGGGCCCATAACTCCCTTAATAAACGACGACACCATAACGGAAATCATGGTTAATGGTCCTTATGACATTTATGTGGAAAGAAAAGGAAAAATTGAGAAAGTTAAGGCTAGCTTCAGGGACAATGAACATGTCTTGACTATTATAGAGAAAATTGTCGCTCCCCTTGGGCGCCGCATTGATGAGAGTATGCCCATGGTTGATGCCAGGCTTCCGGACGGCTCGAGAGTCAATGCAATAATTCCTCCTTTGTCCTTAATAGGTCCTTGCATAACCGTAAGAAAGTTCTCAAAGGATCCCTATACTATGAAAGATCTTATAAAATTTGGGACGCTGACATCAGAAATGGCAAAGCTTCTTGAGGGGTGCGTAAAATCTAGGCTCAATATAATTGTGTCTGGGGGTACTGGAGCGGGGAAAACCACCCTTTTGAACTGCCTATCTGCTTATATTCCCGCTGATGAAAGAATTATTACCATTGAGGATGCTGCAGAACTTCAGCTAAATCAGCCTCATGTAGTGCCTTTGGAGACCAGGCCTCCTAACATTGAAGGCAAAGGAGCGGTTACAATAAGGGATCTTGTTCGCAATGCCCTGCGTATGCGCCCCAATAGGATCGTTGTGGGAGAAGTAAGGGGAGGAGAAGCTTTGGACATGCTGCAAGCAATGAATACGGGGCATGATGGTTCAATTACTACGGGTCACGCCAATTCTCCCAGAGATATGCTGTCAAGGTTGGAAACTATGGTTCTTATGGCGGGCATGGATCTTCCTGTGAGGGCTATGAGGGAGCAGATTGCTGGTGCCATAGATATTATTGTTCAGGTAAGCCGCTTCCGTGACGGCTCCAGAAAGGTTACCCATATTACCGAGGTTTTGGGTCTGGAAGGAGATACCATAGTTACTCAGGATATTTTCCGCTTTGTGCAGGAAGGGATTGATCGCGAAGGCAGGATAGTTGGTAAATTTACTGCCACGGGAATCGTTCCGAAATTCAAAGAAAAACTTATAAATAACGGATTTGTTATTCCCGACGATTTGTTTGTTCCCCTTAACGGTATTAGGGGTGAGTATTCATGAATCTTTGGGTGCCCGTTGCCTTAACCTTTGTTACCACTGCATTATGGGTGCTTTTTGTCCATGACCTTACAACAAAAAGACGCAGAGAAATTATAAAAAGAATAAATGAGCAGATAGATTATTACGGAAAACAGCAAACCAAGAAAAAAACCTCAGCTACCTTTAAAGAAGTTCTTCGGCAAATAAGCCGAATATTTGCGGCTCGCAGAATTGCCGTCAAAGTTGAGAGCAGGCTGGTAAAAGCTGGTATTCCTCTTAAAGGAGAAGAAGGTTTGACGTTGTGGCTTCTTTCAGCAGTGGGTTTTGGTTTTGCCGGCTTTATGATGACGGGAGATTTTGCCTATGCTGTTCTTTTAGGAATTTTGGGTTCGATCCTGCCTTGGCTTTTTGTAAACAGCTCTATCAATAAGCGCCTTAAAAAACTGGATGCCCAATTAGGGAGTGCCCTTACAATTATGTCCAATTCTCTCCGTGCGGGCTTCAGCTTTCTGCAGACTGTAGAATTGGTGAGCAAAGAGATGCCCGATCCCATTGCTTCTGAATTTCGCCGCATGCTTAGGGAAATGCATTTGGGAACTTCTACCGAACAGGCTTTGATTAATTTAAGTAAAAGGATCGGAAGCAAGGATATTGACCTTGTAGTGACTGCGGTACTTATTCAAAGGCAGGTGGGGGGCAATTTAGCTGAAGTGCTGGATAATATATCAAATACTATAAGAGAAAGGATCCGTGTGGCAGGAGAAGTAAAAACTCTAACTGCCCAGGGAAGAATTTCAGGAATAATAATCGGACTTCTTCCGGTTTTTATTGCTTTGGTGCTTTTTATAATCAATAGGGAATATATTATTTCACTGTTTACTGATAGAAGGGGAGTAATAATGCTGTCTGTGGGTTTGATTCTGCAGGTTTTAGGGTTGCTGGTAATAAGAAGGATAGTAGATATAAAGCTTTGAGAAAAGGATTGTAACCCCTTGTAAAAGGAGTTGTTTGCGATGGAATTTAATTTACTAGTAATTTTTTTTCTTGCTTTTCTCAGTACTTTTTTTTTTAACGATGGCTCTTTATGAGATTTTTGTTCAAGATAGAATGGTTGTAAAACACAGAATCATGGAATATGTAAGCAAAGAAGTGGTAGAAGATGCAGTTAAGGAAGAATTGAGCAAACCTTTAAAGGAAAGGATTTTTAAACCGTTCATTAAAAAACTGTCAGAGGTATTTGAAAGGTTTTTGCCTAGGGGATCTCAGGAGAATTTAAGAGAAAAGCTAATTATGGCTGGCAATCCCGGCAATTTGAGCCCCAATGAATTTTATACAATAAGATATACGATTACTTTCCTTTTTGGAATTGGAGCGGCTTTGGCAGGGAGGTATTTCCACTTCAATATTTTTAGAACCGGTGCACTATTTGTGCTTTTTGCTGCAGTGGGCTATATGCTTCCTGAATTGTATTTAATTAGAAGGAAACAAAGAAGGGCTCTTGAGATTGCTAAGACTTTACCTGACGTGCTTGATCTCCTTACTGTCAGTGTGGAAGCTGGCCTTGGCTTTGACGCTGCGTTGGCAAAGGTAGTGGAAAAAATGGACGGTATAATTTCCATTGAATTTTCCCGGGTGCTTCAGGAAATCAGAATGGGAAAGCCGCGGAGAGAAGCTTTGAGAGATCTCAGCAGAAGGACGGGGGCAGAGGATCTGAATAATTTTATAAGTTCCTTGATTCAAGCAGATCAGCTGGGGGTCAGCATCGCAAATGTTTTAAGGATTCAGTCAAGGGAAATAAGGCAGAAGAGGCGGCAAATGGCTGAAGAAAAAGCAATGAAAGCTCCCGTCAAAATGGTTATCCCCCTTGTTTTGTTTATTTTCCCTACAGTATTTATAGTTGTTCTTGGTCCCGCCCTTTTGAGGATTTTCGATGTATTCCTTGCTAGATAAAGTTTTTTTCCTTTGTTTTAACTTCTGTCTTAGCCAAGACTAATTTTTTATCATTAAAGGATTTTTTTGCAAAAAATAGAAATATGTAAAATGTTTTAAGCCTTCCAAAGACAGCAGCCCTTATTAATTTTTTCACGGCAGACTTTGGCTGTCTTAAATACCTTCTTTTTTGTTTTCTGAGGAGGGGGTAGGGTATTTGAAATCCAGCTCTGGCAGGTTTAAAAGCTGCTATCAGTGTGTAGCTCTGCTCAGCTGTTTTCCTTATACGAAACTGGATAGGGAGGAGGCGAAAGAAATAGCAGCTTCCTGCACAAAGCCCTACAAGGGCATTACAACGGATGTTGTTGAAGTTAAGGGACAGAGTAGAGGCATGAGCCGTAAAAAGGCGTTCAAATATTCCCAGCAGGGTAAAGCCAAATGGATAGGCAGGGACCGCATTGAACTCTACTTGGATTAACCAGGGGAGGGGGAATAAATTTGGAAGAGGGTAAAATTTTATCCTTTTCGGGTCTTAGGGGAAAACTGACGGCTGTTTTTTTGCTGACTGCCATTGTTCCCCTAGTTGTATTAGCAGTCATAGGATTAAGGGAATATTCCAAAAACTTGACTTCGGAAATAATGAAGGGATACGAAGAAAGGGCTGAAGGGATATTCAACTGCATAGAAATGACCATCAATGAAGGCAGGAAAACCGTGGAGGTAATTGCAGCTTCGCCCCAAATAAGGGACTGCCTTACGGCTGCGGCAGGTGCTGCAGAGGAGGCGGGGCTGACCAGCATGGGCGTTGAAGAGATTGAGAGTGCCATGAAGGGGAAAAGCCTGGATGTTCCCGGAAGGAGCAGCGTAAATCTTTATCTTAAAGAAATAGTCGACACGTCAAAAGGAAAGTTTTCAGAACTCTTCATCACTGGTAAATACGGCAATACCGTTGCTTTTTCAGGCAGGACTTCCGACTTTGTTCAAAAGGATGAAGAATGGTGGCAGGAGGCTTTTTCAAAAGGCGAATATGTGGGCAATGTGGAGTATGACGATTCTGCTGGTACTTATGCAGTGCGCATTGCCCTTGCCATAAAGGATGCAGGGGGATCAACCATCGGGGTTATCAGCAGTGCTTTCAACTATTCCGTAATATTGGCTGTGCTGGATGAAGCTGTGGCGGACATTACCCAGGGGGAAGCTTTTTTGGTGGATCATCAGGGAATGCTCCTGGGGGATACATCTTCCGGACATAAAGATATTTTAACCAGAAATCTTTTAGAAGAAAAAGGCTCCCTAGGGGAGCAGGTTCTCAAAAATTCAAAGGAAAAAGGTTCCCTTATTTTAAAGGGTAAAGGCGGAGAAGAATACATCACAGGTTTTGTTAAGAAAAAAGCTGTCAGTGGGTTTGAAGATTTAAACTGGGCAGCGGTGGTTTCCGTTCCCACAAAAGTTGTTCTTGCACCTGTGGCAGCTATGCGCAATATGGTAATAATTTTAGCATTGGTTTTTGCTGTATTGATCTTTATTGCTGGAAACCTGCTCATCCGCAGAATAACCGATCCCATAGTTAAACTGGCAGAAGAAGCCGAAAGGATCAGCAGGGGAGATTTTACAGCTGCCCTTTCAGTGGAAGACCTGGGCAGTGATGAACTGGGTATTCTTGCCCGATCTTTTGGCGCAATGCTGGAAAATATAAAAGATATAATAATGCGGACCAGGGAAATGGCAGAAAAAACTGCCGGTTCAGCCCGGGACCTAAGCGCAGCTGCGGAAGAAAATACCAGAGGGGCTGAGGAGATTGCTGTCACTGTTCAGGAAATTTCCCAGTCTGCTTCTAAGCAGAACGAGATGGCTGAAAACGTTTTGAATTCCATCAACCAGAGGGCTGAATTTATAAATCAGCTTGCTTTAAGTGCTAAGTCCGTTTCAGATTCTGCAGAGGAAGCAGCAGGTAAAGCGGAAACGGGTAACAAATCCATAGCCACCGCTGTAAGGCAGATGAATTCCATAAACAGAGTGGTAAAGCAGTCTGCTGATGAAGTTTTTCAGCTGGGAGAAAGGGCTAAACATATCGGAAAAATTGTTGATACCATTACCGACATAGCTGAGCAGACCAATCTTCTTGCTTTGAATGCTGCCATTGAAGCGGCTAGGGCTGGAGAGCAGGGCAGGGGATTTGCTGTGGTAGCGGACGAAGTGCGTAAGCTTGCAGAGGAATCCTCTCAGGCTGCTGAAGAGATAGGCAGGCTTATCAATGAGATCCAGAAGGATATTCTGGAAGCTGTGGAAGCTATTGAATCAGGAATTGGAGAAGTGGAAACGGGCATGAAGGCTATGGGAGAGGCTGGAAAAGCCTTCCAGGAAATTCGCAGATCCATTAAAAATATATCAGAGCAGGCGCGGATGTCTGCCGAGGCAGCTCAGGAGCTGGATCAGGGAAGTGCGCTGTTCCAGGAAGCTGTGGAGGGTGTGGTTAAATTTACTCGGGAGACTGCTGCAGGCACTCAGAATGTGGCAGCGGTTACAGAGGAACAGACTGCTTCTATGGAGGAAGTTGCTTCTGCTGCCAATACCCTTTCTGAAATGGCAGAAAACCTCATAAAATTTCTTGAGGAGTTTAAGCTTCAGGTCCATGAAATTGAAGAAAGTGAGTCAGAAAGCGTGGAGAATAAAGAAACATCTCAAGATTCAAATGGTATAAACGAAAATCATAATTAGGCTTGATATAGAAGATTATGAGGTAAAAATAAAATCTGTGTAAAAACGACAGTATGGGCAGGAAATAAAAAATATCAGTGGAAAAGGTTAACTGCCCTCTATTTTTTAAACTAATTGAAAGAGGTGTATGGGGAATGGAGGAAAAAAAGAAAGATACAGCGGGAGAAGAGCAGCTGGTTGTTTTTACTCTGGCAAATGAAACCTACGCCATAGATATTTCCGCGGTTAACGAAATAATAAGAATGCAGGATATAACTGAAGTTCCAAGAACCCCGGATTTTGTAGAGGGGGTAATCAACTTAAGGGGAAGAATTGTTCCTGTTATAGACTTAAGAAAGCGCTTTGGACTTGAAGCAGCAGAGAAAACCCAGGCTTCCAGAATCATTGTGGTGGAAATGGATGATGTCACTGTGGGCATGATAGTGGATTCCGTTTCCGAAGTGCTGAGGCTTCCCAAAGAAAACATTGAGCCCACTCCCCCAATGGTTTCAGGGGTAGACTCCGCATATCTTAGGGGTGTTGGAAAGTGGAACGACCGCCTTATAATACTCCTTGATGTCAATAAAGTTCTGTATAAAGATGAAAAAGAAGAGATGAATCAGGCTTTAGAAGAAGCGTCTGCTGCTGTGGATGACGGTGGTGGCAGGTAATGAGCGACTTTGATATGTCTCAATATCTCAACCTTTTTTTGGAAGAAGCTGAAGAGCAGCTGCAGCTTTTAGATGAAGGGCTTATCCTTTTGGAACAGGATAGGCAGAATCGGGATCTTTTAAACCAGATTTTCAGGGCTGCCCACACTATTAAAGGTTCTGCAGCTTCCATGGGGTTTGATAAAATAGCCGTTCTTACCCACAGCATGGAAAACGTACTTGACAGATTCAGGAACGGGGAGCTGGAGGTAACTCAGGAAGTTGTGGATGTTCTTCTGGAATGTTTGGATGCTCTCCAGGCATTAAAGGAAGAAATCATTGAACAAAAGGATAAAATCGACATATCCGGGCTTTTGAAAAAGCTTCAGACTCTGCAGGAAATGGAAGCACCAGAAAAAAATGAGGATAGGGTTGCCCTTTCAAGCCCACAGGAAAGCGGAGAAAAGGAAGAAAATGCTGCATCAGCTTCTGAAACTGAGCTTATCTTAAACGAAACGGAAAAAATAGTGCTTAAAAGCGCTTTGGAAAAAGGCTACAAAAGCTACCACATAATTGTTGATTTAGAACCGAACTGCGTTATGAAGTCCGTTCGAGCTTATCTTGTCTTCAATAGTTTGGAAAAAATTGGTGAGATAATAAAAACTGTTCCAACCACTGAAGAAATAGAAGAAGAGAAATTTGACTACTGCTTCGAGCTCATACTGGTGACCCAGGAATCCCTGGAAAAAGTAAAGAACACTGTGCTGTCCATAAGTGAAATCCGAAACGTGTCAGTAAGGGAATTTCCAAAGCTTGAAGACTTAAATGGCGAACAGGCAGCGAATCAATCGGAGGAAAAGACGGTTAAAGAAAAAACCGAAGCCGTTGGTTTTGAAAAAATAAAAGAAAAAACAGAAGGGTTAACTACTGATGACTCATCAAGGGCACAGAAGATCAGCAGCGGCAGTGGCGGAGCAGATAATAAGAGGATAAGCCAGACTGTAAGGGTTGATGTGAACAGGCTGGATAAGCTCCTTAACCTTGTGGGGGAGCTGGTGATCGAAAAGTCCAGGCTGGAATCCGTGGGGGAAAGCATCAGGGACACCCTGGGAGGAGGGGATCTTACCGATTCCCTGGAGGAGATTTCCCTGCACATAGGCCGCCTAAGCGGCGAGCTTCAGGAAGAGATAATGCGCGCCCGCATGTTCCCCATTGAGCAGGTCTTCAACCGCTTTCCCAGGATGGTAAGGGACCTGGCAAGGAAGTTCAGAAAAGAGATAAACTTCATCGTTGAGGGTAAAGAAACGGAGCTGGACCGCACCGTGATTGAGGAGATTGGCGATCCCCTGATTCACCTTTTGAGAAACGCCATAGATCACGGCATTGAGCCTCCGGAGGAAAGGAAAAAGCTGGGAAAACCCCCGGCGGGAACGGTGCGTTTGAGAGCTTTTCATCAGGAAAATCAGATCGTTATTACCGTGGAAGATGACGGTAGGGGAATGGATCTCGAAAAAATTAAAGAAAAGGCCGTAAAGAAAGGCCTAATCACCCCTGAGGCGGCAGAAAAGCTGACGGATCAGGAGGCGCTTAACCTAATCTTCATTCCCGGTTTTTCCACAGCGGAAAAGGTGAGCGATGTTTCCGGCCGCGGCGTGGGGATGGATATTGTTAAAAGCCACATCGAGAAAATAAACGGCATCATGGATATAAGCACCAAAAAGGGTACGGGAACGAAATTTACCATTAAGCTGCCCTTAACCCTGGTGATCAACAGGTCCCTTCTTATCAGGCATCGTGGAAGGATGTTTGCCTTCCCTTTGGCAAATGTGGTGGAAATTGTTGAGGTTAAGGAAGAAGAAATCCAGTACATGCAGCAGCAGAGGGTTGTCTTTATCAGGGACAGCTTCCTGCCCCTCTTTGATCTGGAATTTCTTTTGGGAGAAAGGGCAGAAAAAGACCACAGCTCTCAGGGGCAGGATGGACTGCTCTCTGTGGTTGTTGTGGGAGTTTCTGAGAGAAGAGTGGGTATAGTGGTGGAAGAGCTGATAGGGGAACAAGAGATTGTGATCAAGTCCCTTGGGAATTATATAGGGGATGTTCCCGGTCTTGCGGGAGCTACCATCCTGGGTGACGGAAGCGTTGCTTTAATTCTTGATGTTAGAGGTTTAATTGAAGGATCGGGAGTGGAAAAATGACCACAGGTCCCATTAAAGTTTTCATCGTTGATGATTCTGCCTTTATGAGACAGATGATAGCGCTGATGCTGGAAAAGGATCCCCACATTAAAGTGGTGGGGAGGGCGAGAAACGGAAAGGAAGCCCTTGAAAAAATTCCTTCGGCAAAGCCCGATGTAGTAACTATGGACGTAGAAATGCCCGTTATGGACGGGCTTCAGACTCTCACCCGCCTGATGGAAGTTTATCCTGTTCCGGTAGTGATGGTGAGCTCCCTCACCCATGAGGGGGCCCTTACCACCATTAGGGCGCTGGAGTTGGGTGCCGTAGATTTTATTCCCAAGCCGTCCAAGGGAAGTGAAATCGGCGAAATTGCCCAGTCCCTTGTGGGAAAAATAAAGCTTGCGTCCACTGTGGATGTCAGAGCTGGGATAAAGGGCATAAGGCGGGTACCGCTTTCTGGGGATAAGGAAAGGGATAAAATTGTTCCCGGCAGTATAGAAGCAGTGGTCATAGGCACCTCCACAGGCGGCCCCGCGGCTCTGCAGCAGGTGGTTCCCAAACTGCCCCAAGACTCTCCGCCGGTGATCATAGTCCAGCACATGCCCAAAGGGTTCACCAAAGCCCTTGCCGAGCGCCTGGACCGCAGCAGCGTGCTTGCAGTGAAGGAAGCGGAGGATGGCGATGTTCTAAAGAGGGGCACTGCCCTTGTAGCTCCCGCAGGAAAGCAGATGGTATTTCAAAGAAGGGCAGGAGGAGTATCTGTCCATTTAACGGAAGAATCCCCTGTCCCTACGCTTTTCAAACCATCAGTGGATGTGGTGATGCTTTCTGCAGCGGAAATTTTTAAAGATAAGGTGCTGGGAGTCGTCATGACTGGCATGGGAAGCGACGGCGTGCGGGGGCTGAAAAAAATTAAAGAATATGGAGGAAAAGCTTTGGCTGAATCTGAAGAAACCTGCATCGTTTACGGCATGCCCAAATCTGCCGTTGAAGCGGGAGTGGTGGATGAAATTCAGCCCCTTTACCGCCTGGCTGAAAGGATTTCAGAAATTGCTGCCGGCTGAGCCCAAGCTTAAAAAGCGCATACCGTTTGGCTGTAGGCAGAGTGCAATCCCCTTTTTGGGGGCTGATTTTTTTATTTTTTCTTATTTTGATAAAGTTTTTCTTATGTGTGCCGATAACCTTTATAGAGACTGAAGATGTAAGAAATCTTAAGTTGGGTGATAGCGGTGAAAATAGGTGGAATAAATGGGCGGCAGGTTACAGGAATATACAGGCAGAGCCATGTCCAGGGGAAAAATACAACTGACAGAACTGTCGCTGCAGATAAGGATGTAGCTGATATTTCTGTTGAGGCTCTTGAAATACAGCGGCTTGCGAAAAAGGCGCTGGAAATGGAAGATATAAGGGCAGAAAAGGTTGAAGATTTAAAGAAGAAGATCGCTTCTGGGGAATACAAGATTGATTCAGCTCGCTTAGCGGAGAGACTTGTTGAATTCCTAAAAAACAAAGTGGAGGACCTCCTATGAAGGGTATTGTAGAGGACCTTATTGGAATAACTTTGAAGCAGATTAGGTGTGTAAATGAGCTTATAAAGCTTGCAGAAGAAGAAACTGAAGCCCTTAAAAAGAATGATGTGCCGTTTCTTTCTAAGCTCTGCGTCAAAATGAATGAAGCGGCTCAAAAACTCTTGGAGCTTGAAGGGGAAAGGATGCAGGCTTGTGAAAAGCTTGCATCTTTTTTAGGTATTCCTGGGGACGCTCCATTCAGCGAGCTTAAAAAGGCTTTGTCCCAAAATGGCCAGGGTTCATTTGAAGAAATCGAGGAGCTGGTTGAAAAAACGGAGAGTTTGAAGCGGGCGTACGGCAGACTTCAGGATCAGAACAGACTTAACAGGCAGCTCCTTAAGCAGTCTTTGAGCTATATAAGAGGCCTTGAGGAAACCCTGGGTTTGCGAAAAGGGTCCATTTATGGAAAGGATGGGGAATACGAACGGATTTCAGAAGAGGGCACCCTCTTAAATAGGGAAGTTTGAGAAAGGCGGTGGCTGTATGACTTCGACTTTCAGCGGATTCAGCATATCTTTAAGGGCCCTTATGTCCCAAAAGCTCATGCTTGACATAGCGGCTCACAACGTTGCCAACGCAAGCACCCCTGGCTTTACCCGCCAGAGAGGTGTATTGGAAACGACACCACCCCTTCCATATCCTTCCATTAGTAGTTCAAATCTGGTGGGGCAGATTGGCACAGGTGTAGATGTGGTAAGGGTGGAAAGGCTCAGAAATGAATTTCTCGATGTCCAGAGGAGAAAGGAGATCCACACGCGGGGACAGTGGGCCATAAAAAGGGATACTTTAGAACAGATTGAAGTTATATTTTTGGAACCTACGGACACGGGTCTTAGTTCTCTTTTGAACGAGTTCTGGAGCAGCTGGCAGGAACTTAGCAAGAATCCCGAAAGCTTGGCGGTCAGGACCACTGTTAAAGAAACAGCTGCTGCCCTTGCAGACGCCATACGCCATACTTACCAGCAGCTTAAAGACTTGTCAGACGATATAGACAATATGATTAAAATAAACGTGCGGAATATAAATTCCTTGGCAACCCAAATTGACCGTCTTAACAAGCAGATAAAGGCTGCAAAGGGTGCGGGTTTTGAACCCAATGATCTTTATGACCAAAGGGACAAACTGGTGGATGAGCTAGCTGAGCTCATTGATTTTAAATATAAAGTAAATGATGACGGCACGATGGACATTTATTTATATAACGAAAAGGATGAATCCTATTCAGCAAGGCTTGTGGATGGGATAGAAGGCCACACCAATACCCTTAAAACTGCGGACTATACTTCGGGGAAAACAGTAATACTTTGGGATTCCTACATATCTGCAGAGCCGTCAGGAAGCACCCCAGCAGCGGGGGATGTTCTTGGCGTGAGTGACGATACTGATAAGAGGGCAATTTCCGACGGCAAACTTAAGGGTCTTTTTGATGCAAGGGATGTGCTTTTAAAAGGATACATGGAAACTTTAAATTCTTTTGCCTTAGGGCTTATAAATGTTATCAATGAGTACCACAAAAACGGCTATGACCTAAACGGTAATGCCGGTGGAGAGTTTTTTTCCGGAACGGGAGCCACTGACATTACAATTTCAGATAACATAGAAAGTGACGTTTCAAGAATTGCTGCTGCGCTTTACAGTGAAACCATACCAGGCGACGGCTCAAATGCTCTTAGGATTGCAGAGCTTCAAAGCACAAGGCTTTTTTACGACAGCAGTGCGGGAGAGCTTCGTCTGCCGGGAGGAGGTGAAATGGGCAACACATCCTTTGAGGATTTCTACAACAACCTTATTTCCAGCTTAGGCGTTGCCACAAACGAAAGCCAGCGCATGTTGGAAAACCAAGAAGCCCTTGTAGACCAGCTTAATAATTTGAAAGAAAACATCTCAGGGGTATCCATCGATGAAGAAGTGGCCTACATGCTTCAGTACCTAAGGGCTTATCAGGCTGCTGCCAGGTTTATGACCGCCATGGACGAAATCCTCGATACTCTTATCAATAGAACCGCCGTTTAAAAATAGGGGGGATTCAAAATGCGGGTAACCAACAACATGCTCACCACAACGGTGCTTAGGAATTTGAACCGAAATCTAAAAAGGCTTAACACCTATATGGAGCAGCTTTCTTCGGGAAAAACCGTAAACAGGCCATCGGACAATCCCGTTTACGTATCCCGAATAATGCGCCTCCAGAGCATGATAAAGAATCAGGAAAAGTACCAGCAGAACATGGAAGATGCCCAGGGCTTTGTGGACATGTCTGAGACGGCTTTGGGAAACCTAAGCGATATTTTGAACAGGACGAGGGAACTTACCGTATACGGAGCCAACGGCACCCTTTCAGAAGAGGATCGGGAAACCCTAGCGGCGGAAGTGGATGAGCTGATAAATGAGGTTGTGGAGGTGGCCAACAGCAGCTATGAGGGAAGATACGTCTTCGGCGGGCACAAAACCACAAAAGCGCCTTTTGTGCGGATTGGTGCAATTACCAGTGCAACGGTGAGCGGGAGCATTTCTGGTGTATATACTCTTACTTTTAGAGTTGATGGAACGGCGGTTTTAAGGGATTCTCAGAATAATGTCGTTGCCACGGCAGTTTACAATAATAATACAGCTGAAACTTTGGTTTTTAATGTGGCTGGAAGCCAGCTTTCTGTCGAAAAGGATGCTTTGGACATAGCAGGATACATGTTTAGCCTTGAAATTGAAAATTCTAATGCTTTGGCTAGCGAAGTTGCCTATAGGGGAGATTCCGGCTACCTTGAATGGGAGGTTGCCCAGGGGGTGACTATGTCCGTTAATCTCCCGGGGGACCAGGTTTTTTTAAGGGGTGGAGTATTTCTTGCTTTAGAGAAAGTTTTAAAAGCCCTTAGGGATAATAATGCACAGGAACTTTCGGGAAGCGCATTGCAAAAGTTGGACCAGGCCTCCGAAGGGATACTTTCTTCAAGGGCCGTTTTGGGCGCCAAAAGCAACAGGCTTGCCGTATCCATTGAAAGGGCTTCCCAGTTCAGCTTGAGCCTGACGGAAATTTTGTCAAAGATTGAGGATGTGGATCTTGCCGCTGCCAGCATGGAGTTTTCGACGGCGGAAAACGTATACAGGGCTGCTCTTTTCACGGGCACCCAGGTGCTTCTGCCCACACTTTTGGATTATCTGGGGTGATTTAAGATGAAAGTGGAAACCTCTCGCTTTGGCTGTATAGAAGTGGATGAAGATAAGATAATATATTTTCCGTGGGGCATCCCGGGTTTTGAAGATTTAAAAAAATATTTTCTTGTTCCTGTTAATGAAAATCCATTTTTTACATGGCTTCAGTCCTTTGATGATCCCAACGTTGCCTTTTTACTGGTTGATCCTTTTTTGTTTTTTGAAGGGTATGAAGTGGAACTTACGGAGGATGTTAAGAAGGAACTTGAGATTGAGGATCGAAAAGATATAATAATCCAGGCTGTCACCAATATCCCTAAAACAGGAGTGGAAAATGCCACAGCGAATTTAGTGGGGCCTATTGTTATAAATGTTAGGAAACGCCTCGGCAGGCAGGTTATCCTTCAGGATGTGCCCTACGGCATAAAACACCTTCTTTTTCCCAAGAAAAAGGAAGGGGACCGCAGAATTGCTGCCGGATAAATTACTGAGTGAAATGGGGCGGGTGCAAAAGAATGCTCGTGCTGACGAGAAAAAAAAACGAAACCGTAGTTATCGGCAGCGATATTTTTGTTACTGTGGTGGATGTTGACGGCGATAAGGTTAAACTCGGTATTAATGCGCCTAGAGATATCTCCATATACCGTAAAGAAATTTATGATGCCATTGTTAGGGAAAATGTTTCCGCTTCAATGGCACAGCCTGAAGATGTAGAACATATTATAAAACTTTCCAGGATTCAGCAAAAAGAGTAAAAATTCCGGTTTAATGCTACGGAAAGGGGCACTTGTATTCCTATGAGAAGAAAGAGAAGCCGGCTGGAATCACTGGGTTTTTTTATTTTTTTAACTGTAGTTTCCTTGTTTTGTCTATTAAATTTTGGTCCTTTTTGCGCCTATGGGGAGGAAACCCTCAGCATCGTTTCTGTTACTCCAGATAAAGTCAGCAACGATGGGGGACAGATTATAACCATTAAGGGAACGGGCTTTATGACCGGAATGAAGATCTACTTCAACGATGTGCAGGTGGGCCCCGGCAGTATCAGCATTAAACTCAGCAGTATAGGATATGATACGGCAGAAGTGGTGGCTCCTCCCGGTAATACGGGTTATGTGAAAATAAAAGTGGAAGATCCCTCCAACCCAGATAATTATGCCGTTCTGTTAAACGCTTTTTGGTATCAAAGCACCCCCACCATAACCGGCATAAGTCCAAATTCCGGCTCCACTGTGGGAGGAACGGTCATAACCATAACGGGAAGCGAGTTTGGTGAAGCCGGTTCCATGGGAAACAGCATAGAACTGTACATCGGTTCTACGCGGGTTCAGAATGTTACACTTGTCAATTCCACAACCATAACGGCGGTTACTCCTCCTTCAACCTTAGGGCCAAAGTCCATAACCCTGATAAATGCTGACGGCGGTACCTGCACGGTTCCTTCGACTTCTGCCAATGCATTTACATATGTTCCCAGCAGCCCAAGCATTACATCGGTATCCCCTTCGTACGGACCCACCCTTGGGGGCACTGAGCTTACAATAACCGGGCAGGAATTCAGCGAAAACGCCAAGGTTAAAATAGGTGAGCACTGGGCGCAGACGGTAACCTATGTAAGCAGTACAAAGCTCATTGCCACAGCTCCTGCTTCTGAAAATGTGGGATTTGCGGACGTTTTGGTGGAAAACCCTGACGGTCAGACGGCCGTATTGGACGATGCCTTTGAATATATAGCGGTTCCGGTTGTACAAAATATCACTCCCAACTATGGTCTTCCCGGTGAAGACAGGACAAGCAATCCCGTCGTCATCACCGGAGCAAACTTTGACCCTAGTGGGGTTAATGTGTACTTTGGCGGAAAAGAAGCTCAGGTTAATCTCAGCACTCTTACCAGCACGAGGATAGAAATAACGAAGCTTCCGGACGTTACGCCCGGAACGGTGGATGTAAAGGTTGTTAATTTCAGGAATTCGAGAGAAGAATACACCTTAAAAAGAGGATTTACTTTTAAAACTCAAACGAGTCAGCCCGAGATTTACAGCATTGATCCCAATTCTGGAAGCACCGAGGAATATACGAGGGTAACCATTAAGGGTAAGGAGCTTCTTACCGGGGCAACACTGTACGTAGGCGGTGAGCCGGTTCCCCTTGACGATGCGGAGTTCATAAGCACAAGCGAAGTGAAGGTGACCATTCCCCCATCGTCCAAAACTGGTGCCAAGGATGTAAAATGGGTTAACTACGACGGCGGAGAAGATACTTTAGAAAGCGGATTTATCCACATAAGACCAGAGGAACAGGTAAAAATAACGAGCGTTACGCCCAACAGGGGGCCCGAGGACGAGCATACGCCCATAACCATAAGCGGTGTGAACTTCATGGATCCAAATGATCCCGATTTTGTCAGCTGTACCGTTACCATAGGCGACGTGCTCGTTTTGGATTTGGAGTGGGTTGACAGCAGGACTTTAAGAGCAAAAACGCCCCTTGGCTATGTCAGGGAAGGGGAAACGGAAACTTCCTGGGACGTTGTCATCGTGCAGGTTTACAAAGACAGCGAAGGGAATGAGATAGTCCAGAAATACGTTTTTGCAAACGGCTTTACTTATGTGCTTCCGGGAAGCAACCCCACAATAGCTGAGGTTTATGATTACGAAACCTTTAGGAAGAGTCATATAACCGTTAATTCCGGTCCCCTCTCGGGAGGAAACAGGGCAGTCATTGTTGGTACCGATTTCCGCACCCAAGGGTCAACCCTTCCGAAAGTTGAATTCGGCACGGGTTACAGCTGGCGCGAAGCTCAGGTACTTCAGGTGATAACCATTTCTTCGTCCCAGAGCGAGCCGGATTACGAAAGGGGAATTCCTGCATACGAGAGCGGTGTGAAGGAAATGGCGCTTGTTGTGGAAGTGCCTGAAGGTTTTTCCACGGGAAGCGTTGATGTTAGGGTAACCAACCCGGATTTGGGAACGGCAGTTCTTAAAAACGGCTGGATTTATAAGGTGTGCAGCCTCAACGTGACCGCCATCACACCGAACAGAGGTCCCGTGACGGGCGGTATCGTGGTGGTGATAAGCGGTGCCAACTTTACCGAAGATTACTCCCTCTGGGTCAAATTTGTTCACAACTATGGAGACGGTTCAACTGATACCACCGTTGTGGAGAACATTATCGAGATCAGGGACAGCGCTGTAAGGTTTTACCTTCCCAGAAGCATTGAGGGTTTAAAAGACGTAGTTGTTTACAACCGCTTTGGAGAGAGAACATTAAAGAACGCTTTTACCTACTATGCTCCTTTAAGCACCCCTTCCATTTCTTCTGTTACTCCCAGTTCGGGCTCTTCTCTGGGCGGGGACACGGTTGTTATAACTGGTGAGGACTTCAGGGAAGGGGCTGTGGTTACCATAGGCGGAAGGGAAGCCACGGTTGTCAATGTGACATGGGATACCATTGAAATAATAACTCCTTCCGGCACCCCGGGCTTAAAAGATGTGGCAGTGAGAAATCCCGACGGCGGATATGTGGTGCTGAAGGAGGGATTTAAATATATAAGCAGTCCCGAAGTGATCTCCGTACAGCCTTCCGTGGTTAGCGCATCGGGAGGCACCATCGTGACCATAAAAGGAAAGCAGTTTTACAGCGGGGCTTCCGTGTATTTCAAAAGAGGGGAAGCTTTACTTCAAGCTCCTGACGTAAAGGTTGCTGACGAGAATACTATTATAGCAAGGGTTCCTGCCGGAGATACAGGGACCTACGATGTAATTGTGAGAAACGTAGACTATGATGTGGGCACTGGCTTTGGGGAAGGAGTTTTAGAAGACGGTATTACTTTTTATGAACCGCCGTCCCTTCTGCCTGAAGTTGAAGGGGTTTACCCCAATTCTGCCTCTGAGGGAGGAGGAATTCCTGCTGTTGTAACGGGGCAGAATTTTCAGCCGGGAGCAGTGGTATATTTCGGTCTTGAAGAAGCAAGGGTTCTGGAATATTTAGGCAGTGAAAGCATCAAAGTGCTTGTTCCTTCTAATTCTGAAGGAGAGTATTACATTACGGTAACGAACCCTGATGGCGGAACGGGAGTATCTGAAAGTGCCCTTTTCACATACAAAAAGGCTGTGACCTATCCTGAAATTATAAGCATTTCGCCTTCCGCGGGAAGCGTTGAGGGAAGCACATTTGTGGTGATAAGGGGCAAAAACTTTCGCACTGGAGCTGTGGTTTACTTTGGAAGCCGGGAGGCATCTTCTGTGGTCGTTTCCCTTGAGGATACATCTGCTGGAATATATAAGATTACCTGTTTTACGCCTCCGGGATCCGTGGGCTTCGTTGATGTTATTGTTATGAATCCTCCAAGTTCTTACGGTGTGGCAGTTTTTGAGGACGGCTTTGAGTACAGGAGGCCTGCCAGCAGTCCCAAAATAAACTCCGTTATGCCTCCCAGCGGTCCCACTACAGGAGGCACTAAGGTTACCATTAAGGGAAGCGATTTTAGGACAGGAGTTAAAATATATTTTGACGGAATATTGGCCCAAAGCGTAACCCTTGTGGATTCGGAAACCATAACTGCAGTTTCTCCGGCTCACGGTGCGGGAAAGGTTGCCGTGACTGTGGTTAATTACGATGGGGGTTCCGATACTTACGGCGACAGCGCCGATGAGCTGGGATTTACCTATGCGCTACCCGCAAGCAGTCCCGAAGTGCACTCTGTGGATCCCAAATACGGGCCTTCCTGGAAGGAAACCTGGGTAACCATATACGGCTTGGATTTCAGACCAGGGGCTAAGGTTTACTTCGGCTTTTTGGAATCTTCCCAAGTGGAATACATTGACTATCAAACTTTGCGTGCCCTTGCCCCTGCCCAGCCGAAAAGCACTGTTGACGTTACTGTGGTGAACGAAGATTATGGGACGGGCACTTTAAAGAACGCTTTTACATACAGGAGCTCGGCTCCCGAGATTGAATCAATTGCTCCGGAATTGGGAGACAAAAACGGCGGATACGAAGCTGTTATATACGGCAGTGAGTTTATCGTTGAATATGATGGAAGCGGAGAAACTATAGTCCTGTGCCCAAGAGTTTACTTTGAGCAGGGGACATTGAGGGCTGAAGCTGAAGTTCTTGTGGGTTCGGATTCGCAGTCGCTTTTAATTGTGGTTCCTGCTGCCCCAGGTGGTATTATTGGCTATTACGATGTGAGGGTGGTAAATCCCGATGGATCAGAAGCTGTCCTAAGCAAAGGATTTAAATACACGGTTTCCGCAAGCAGTCCCACAATAACTGGAGTTGAACCTCAAAAGGGTATTGTTTTGGGCGGCACCCCCATAAAAATTTACGGTTCCGATTTCAGGGGTGAGGCTTTGGTTTTCATTGGAGGAAAGAAAGCTTTAAACGTTGTTGTGGTAAGTGAAGGATTAATAAGAGCGGTTACTCCGCCGCACAGTGCAGGCAAAAAAGACATTACCGTTGTCAATTACGACGGTGGCCGCTATACATTGGAAGATGCCTTTGAGTACGGCATGCCTTTAAGCGAGCCCATAATAACAAAAATTGAGCCTTCCAAGGGGCCCAGCACAGGAGGAACAAAAATTACCGTCACAGGAAGGGATTTTAGAGCCAATGCATCCCTGTACATTGGCGGAGAGCCCTGTACTGATGTAGTGGTTGTGGATTACAAAACCATTACGGCAGTGACTCCTCCAGGAGAAGTGGGTAAGGCAGACGTTATAGTAATAAACGAAGACCTGGGCACAGCGGTTCTTCCAGGAGGATTTACCTACATTTATGTAGAGCCTCCAGTAGTTGAATCCGTGATTCCAAACCGAGGGCCCACTACGGGAGGTACCGAAATCATCATATCAGGAAGTAACTTTAAAAAAGGTGCCGTGGTCTATATAGGGGAAGCAAAAGCCGAAGTGAGAGAGGTTTCTTCTGATAAGATAACTGCGGTTACTCCTGCAGGAGGTCCAGGCTGGCATGATGTGATTGTGATTAATACGGACGGGGGAAAAGGAGTTCTTGAGGATGCCTTTTACTACTACGAGCCAAGGACGGAACCTAGCACACCGAGCTGGCTTAAAGCGGAAGCCTTCGACGAGCGGACGGTGAAACTTTCTTGGGGAGAGGCAAAATTTGCTAACTACTTTGAAGTTTACGTCAGGGAAAAGGGAGACAACATCTTTAGATTTGTCGATCAAACGAAGAATGACGTTCACGAGTACTATGTTACGGGACTGAAGCCTGGTACCCTGTATGTTTTTAAGGTGAGGGCTGTCAATGAGCTGGGTATTTCCCAGTTTACAGATACCGCTGAAGCAAGAACAAAATCTGGTGATGCTGATGAAGAAGCTGAAGAGGATAAAGAGAAGGCTCAGGAAAGGGTAAGGATAGAACACGGCCAGAATTCGGTTTTTGTCATCATACCCGGTGATAAGGCTCTTAAAAGAGAGGACTATATCTTTGATTTCAGCGGTGCTTCATATTACGGTGTAAAAACTTTTGTGCTGCAGGTCAGCGCGGATGCTGCAGGGGATATTGCAAAGGAAGTGACTGTGAGACTCAGCGGTGCGGAAATTACATTGCCCCCTGTGCTTTGGAACCTTTCTGAAGTGAAGTCTTTAAAGAGTTCGGATAGAAAAAATGCTCTTATCCGATTTAGGGTGTCCGATGCGGGGTACAGGGATGTAGAAAGCGCCCTTTCGGTTTTGCCCAAAGGGGCAAAGATTGCAGGTAGAGCCCTTGCCGTAAGCGTAGACGTATGGAACAGAGGAGTGGTTCTGAAGCCTGCTGTTTACCCTGCTTCCATAAAAGTATTGTTTAAGATGGCTTCAACTTCATATTCATATGGCAGCTCCCTTTCTATATTAAGGTACGATACGTCGGGGAGCTGGCGTTATGATACTCAAGCGGTTGCTTCAACCTCGGGCGTTTATACCTATACGAAAGTCCCGGCAACACTTCTTCCTGTTTACCGGTAGCGGCAAAATTATCTTCAAGGGAGATGGGCAGGGTGAAAGCAAAGAATTTTAAAGTCTTTTTCACGGCTTTTGTTTTACTTGCGATATTCTGGTGCGGGGAGTTTTTCCTTGAGGCAGAGGTTGCAGAAGGCACTTCATATACCCAGTATAGAGGTGTAAGCTACGGAGAAAAGTACCTCTCTGCCATAAAGTTTAGGGACGTGGGAAGTCACTGGGCCAAGGTGCCTATATATCGCTCTGCTGCACAGGGCCTGATATTCGGATACGGCAGCGGGTATTTCCGCCCGAATTCTCCCGTTACTAGAGAAGAAGCTGCTGCCATGCTTGTGCGCTTAAAGGGAGTAGGCGGAGATGACCTCCAAAATAATGGGGGTACAGGGGGTTCATGGGCATCTCCCCATCTTCAGGTTGCCTTGGATGAGGGCATCATAACAGAGCAGGAAAAAAGTGCAATGGAAAAAAATCCGGGAAGATATGCCCAAAGACAGCAGGTGGCAGCTTGGGCGGCAAAAGTTCTTGAATTGGAGCCCGACTACAGCATAGGATATCAGCTTCTCCGTTCCTTTAAGGACTGGCAGAAAATAACTTCGGAATACACTCCCTTTGTAGCCGCTTCTGTAAGGGAAGGGGTTTTTGCCGGCAGTGCATCTGGCTACTTTAAGCCCAATGCTTCTATATCTAGGGGAGAGATGGCTGCGGTTTTGGACAGGCTGAGCCAACGACTGGCTGAAGATAGGGGGTTGGTTTTTGCTGAGGGCAAGGTAACGGGAAGCGAGGCGTATTGGGAGGAAACTCCATCGGGACGGAAAAAGAAGGTTGAAGTTATGGTGCAGAAGAGCTCCGGAGAAACGGTGCTCATAAAAAGCGGCGGAACTGACGGGGATTACCCCGTATACAGAGGAGGAAAGCTGGGACTCAGTGATCTGCTGAAGAGCGGGGATTACGTAAAAATGGTCCTCACGGAAAACGGAGAGGTGCTTTTCGTCGAGGTTTCCGCATCAGCCTCTCGGGCGCTTACGGGCACTTTTGTGGGGCTTGACCTTGACGGAAAGAAAATCTACATAAGGGATTTCCAAGGTAAAGATCTTGTTCTTCCCATTCAGTTGCCCCTGGGGGTTACCATAAACGGAATGGGGGTTGAGCCGCAGGACCTGATTCCCGGGCAGGAGGTTTCCCTAACCGTTAAAGGAGGGGCTGTCACGGCAGTTGCGGGAATCCTTGACAAGATTCCCGATATTTATGGTGAGAGCCGCAGGGAAGTGGTTGAGGGAGTTGTCAAAAATGTGAGCTCCTCCGGGGATGAGATAACCGTTGCCTCCGGAAACAGACAGCTGACTTTTAGAATTGATTCCCGAACTGCCGTAATTAAGAGGGGAACTCCCTACTCTCCCAAGTGGATAAAAGCAGGGGACAGCGTCAAGGTACAAACGGTGGGCGGCGGATATGCTTCAAGGGTTGAAGTGTTTTCGGGTGAAAAAACGGCTGCAGGCATTATTAGGGGAAGAATTGAGGGTGTCAGCTCATCTTCGGGAAGGATTGTTTTAAGCGGCGTGGAAAGATATTTTTACGGCGGATGGTACGCTGACACGGGCTCCCTCGTTCTTAAAGTTTCACCCAATGCAGAGATTTACGATATAAGCGGGCGCGTAGATGTCAACTGGCTCGAGAAGTCTGCAGCGGGAAGGGAGATTTACGCTGTTATTGCTGAAAGCTTTGGATCGCCGGAAGCCCAGAGCATTTATGTAAAGAGCGGATACTCGGAAAGCAGAAGCGGACTTGTGGACGAAATTGACTTTTCTACTGCCCGTATGTACCTTGAAGACGGATTCGGCGGCATAATCATCGGTCCGCAGACTTCGGTGGTGCGAAACGGCAGGCTTATAAGCGTGGAAGATGTGGAGGAAGGGGCTTCCGTTTTTGTGGAAACCGACAGGGTTTCTGGAGAGGAGTACGGTGCCTTCATCCTTTGGGATGATTTCATACCGACAGGGTGGAGCTTAATAAGGGGTGAAATAGATGAAGTGGACGACGGAGAAATAACGTTGAGCTCCTACAGCTTATTTGACGACAATGATTGGGACGAGCCCAGTTCCTCTTCAAAAGATAGAGATCTTGAAGTTTCAACAGAGGCTGTGATCATCGACGCTGTAGATCCTCAAAACCCCAAAACACTGGAACCCGAAGACTTCTTCTACACCAGGTTTACAAGTGATTATGAAAACAAATTTGCCGTTGCTCTTGTGTACGATGATCTCGTAAAGGGATTGGTCATTTTGGATGGTGAGCCTAGCGGTGATAGAACCAGCATCGGCGTGGTCAGTTCCGCTTCGGGCGGTAAAATAAATATCGATAGGGTTAGGGACTGGAGCTCGCCCGTTGGGGAGTGGAAGGTAAACCGTTATTCCGTAAGCCTCAGTATAAAGGGGGCAGCCGTAGTGAGAAAGGGAGAGGTTTATGCAGGCACGGGTGTGCGCTCCGGAGACACCGTTTTCGTGCTTCATGATATGAACAGCGTTCATGTGGTATTCGTTCAGTGATTGGGGTGGTAAATGTTGATTTGTGCGCTGTCAAAGGTGAAAAAATTGGCGTCTTATGCTCTGATTTTCTTTATCGGAATTTATGCGGTTTTTCTCGGTACACCTGGAGCTTTTGCCGCGGAGGACCCCAGAAACACCGAAGGGGGAGTGTACAACGACAGCGAGTATCAGGAAATTCTTTTCATCACGGGTAAGCCAGTAATTCTTAAAGGCACCGTAAAGTCCAGCGGAGGAGCGGGACGCAGCGGCAGGGGCACTTATACGTCTTCGGTCAACTTTACTTTGGAAAATGCCGATGAGGGTATAAAACTTACCCGCAGGATATCCTTCACAACCACGGAGGAGAAAAGGGACAGGCAAACTGTGACCGTGACGAAGGTTAATTCCTTTTCCGAGTCCATAAAGGTTGGGGAGCGAACCTACACCCTTAAAGATTTTACCTTCAGCAAATCCGTCATCACCGATGACAGACCTGCGGTGGACTACTTTTCTGGAAACTGGAGCGCCAGAAAGGTTTACGAAACCGACAAAGGTGCTGGGCAGCTTGTGGTGGATATAATCGGCGAGACCGTAGGCTACGACAGCTTCTGGGGAAGCACCGAAACCCAAAGGGTATCGGGGAGCCTGAACTTTGAGGGGAAGGTTACTGTTGGTGAAGCCGTGTATGAAGACGAGTGGGGTGGTACCTTTGCCTTTGACGCAACCTACAACAGAATCAAGGAAGTTACCTATGAAGAAAACGATCCTCAGTACATAAGCTTTCCCGGCGGATTCGTTCTCACGGAAAACACCGACCACTACGTGAGGTATACTGCAAGGCTTCCCGAGTTTGACGAAAGCGGTATTTCTACGAGCGGATGGGAGCAGTATTCGGGCAGTTTGAGCCTGTCAGGTGCTCCCTCATACAAGAGGCTTCCTACTCACTACTTCAGGGATATGGGAAGCCACTGGGCAAGAAGCGATGCGGAACTGCTCTACGGTCTCGGAGTGCTGGACAGGGGAGAATATTTCGGTCCCACTGTGCCCATGACCCGTGGAGAATTTGCTCGCATGCTGGCAAGGGCGCTGGGGCTGGTTTCTTCGGATGAGGGAAGTGCACAGAACGGCAGGACCGTTAAAAGAACCATAGGTGTGAGTCTTCCTTGGGGCGGATTCGGCGGAACGGCAGGCCGTGAGGAAGAGAAGCTTTTCCACGATGTCCCCAGCGACCACCCCTATTACAGTGAAATTAAAGCCGTGTACGAAAGCGGCATCATAAAGGGTACGGGAAACGGTTATTTCTCTCCGGGAGAGAAGCTTACCAGGGCACAGGCTTTGACCATATTCATAAGGGCTCTAGGGTTTGACCACATTCCCCTTGCTTCGTACCTTCTGGATGCTTACAGGGATGCTTCCCAGATTCCCAAATGGGCTGTAAATTCCGTTTTTCTGGCAGCGGAAATAGGGCTGGTGGAAGGAAACAGTTACGGGTACCTCCTTCCCAACAGCGTCCTCACCAGAGCGGAAGCTGCTTCCCTTCTTACCAGGTTTATAACATACATGCAGAAGGATTTGAGGACAGAGTACAGGGACAGGCTGCTGGGCTACCGCTGATACCGAAAAGTCAAAGAGCCCCGAAGTATTTTTTTCGTCGGGGCTCTTTTTTAGGAAGAAGCCCCTTCTTGACATCGAACATATGTTCCCTGTATAATTGCTTTGGGAAGTCATATTAAGGGAGGGGGAGAAGAGGGTGAGGGGCAATACCCTTTGGGAGGGGCACAGGGTCGTAGTTTCCGAGCTCAGGCAGGGCATAGCCCGAACCAAAAGGGAGGCGGAGGCTGAAGACCCGCCCTTTCTGCCCGATGAAAGAATTGCGGAGATTGAGACGGTCTTAAGGGAAGCCGCCTCTGCCCAAAGGCCTGTGGAGGTAACCTATTTCAACGGAGAGAAAAGGGTGAAAGTTTTGGCGAAAAAAGTTTCCTTTCCCGGAAACGGCGTGGTGCAGCTGGATGCCGTAAGGGTTCACTACACCATGATAACCGATGCCCGCTTTTGTTAATGCCGTCGGGCAGGAATTTTGTGCACGGCATAGAAAAGGTAATCGTAATTAGATTTTGGGAGGGGATTTTTTGAATCTTCTTGAAGTAAGAAATCTGACCCTTAAAAAGGGAGAAAACGAAATACTCAAAAAGGTCAATCTGATCCTTGAACCTGGTGAAGTCCATGCGGTTATCGGTCCCAACGGTGCCGGCAAAAGCAGCCTTGCCTATACCATTATGGGCCTTGAGGGTTACAGTCCAAAAGAAGGCAAGATTTTCTTTGAAGGAGAAGATATCACAAACCTTCCCATAAACGAAAGGGCCAAAAGGGGCCTTACCCTTGCATGGCAGGAGCCCGCACGCTTTGAAGGTATTACCGTGGAGCAGTATTTAAAAATAAGCACCAACGGGTCCAAGCAGTACAGTTCCAGTGGTATTGAGCTTCCCCGGCTGACGCCCGAGGAAGCTCTTCTGAAGGTCGCCCTTAATCCCGAAAAGTACCTTAAGAGAAAGGTGGACAAAGGTTTAAGCGGCGGCGAAAGAAAGCGCGTGGAACTTGCATCCATCCTGCTCATGCGCCCCAAAGCCGTGATTTTGGACGAGCCTGATTCGGGAATTGACACGGTGGCCATTGAGAAAATTTTTGAGATAATAGAGGAGTTTAAGAGACTCGGGATCGGGGTGCTTCTCATTACCCACTCCCACAAAATGCTGGAAGCGGCTGACTGCGCTACCCTCCTTTGTTCCGGTTTTGTGGTCAAAACGGGGTCCCCTGAGGAAGCGGCGGAATACTACAACGTCCGGTGCCTTCCCTGCCCCAGTGAAGTGTATCCCCAGGAGGAGGAAAAGATATGAACGATTTTGAAAAAATGGTGGAAGCGTACGAAAGCTCAGGGGGACAGCCTGAAGCATTCAAGGACAGCGATGTTGCCCACCTGGTGGTTGCCGAAAACAGAGTCCTTGGGGCTCACCTTGTCCCGGGGCTGAACATGGACGTGGAAGAAACCGAAAAGGGGATAAGGGCGCTTTTGGTTGTTGAAGAGGGGGCGAAAATAAAGAAACCTGTTCACCTGTGCTTTGGGGTCCTCCCTGAAGAAGGAATCCAGCGGATAGAAATGCGGGTTGAAGTAAAGGACGGCGGGAGCGTATCCGTAACTGCCCACTGCGTTTTTCCCAATGCGGTTAAGGTAAAGCATCTGATGGATGCGGAAATAGTGGTTGGAAATAATGCCAGGTACGAATACCGAGAAACCCACTTTCATGGAAACTTCGGCGGCGTTGAGGTTATCCCCAGGGCGAAAATAGTCCTTGGGGAGAACAGCGCATTGAAGTCTTTCTTCGGTTTGCCGAAGGGAAGGGCAGGTGTGGTGGATATTGACTACGATGCCGAGGTCGGCGCCAATTCTGTTATGGAGCTTTTGGCAAGGGTGAACGGTTACGGAAACGACAGGATTAAGATCAGGGAAGCGGGCTGCCTGAAGGGCGACGGCTCCAGGGGGCTCCTTGAGAGCAAAATCGCCCTGAAGGACGAAGCCCGGGCTGAGGTTTTCAATGAGATTGTTGCCCTTGGCGCAAAGGCGTGGGGACACGTAGACTGCACGGAGATCATAAGGGACAGGGCCTTTGCCAAAGCCGTTCCCGTAGTGGACGTGCGCCACCCAGAAGCAAGGGTCACCCACGAAGCTGCCATAGGCGGCGTGAACAAGACCCAGCTGGAGACCCTCATGGCAAGGGGGCTTTCTGAGGAGGAAGCTACGGAGATGATCGTTCAGGGGCTTCTTCAGGGCTGATTGTTTTATCTCTCTAAGAATCAAAGGAAAGCTTCTAAACGTGCCGGCTCAAAAAAAAAGGCTTTGGGTTTTTTGTTCCCAAAGCCCCTTTACCTTTCTATCCTGAAGCCGCAAAAATCACCTGTGGGTTCTTTCCACTCTGTCTCTATTCCCGTGATGTGCCCCACTCCGCTGTTTTCTATTACTTCCAGCAGTTTATTTAAAGCCTCAGGCTCTCCTTCTGCTGTTATTTCTACCCTTCCGTCGTCGAGATTCTTAACGAATCCCGTAAGCCCGAGGCTTTCGGCGGCACTGCGCACGAAGTACCTCATCCCAACACCCTGTACTCTGCCTTGCAGGTACGCACAAAGCCTCTTTTTTTCTTCCACTGCCTATACCCCCTCTTTACAATTATATTTTTCCTAAAAAAATTCGTCAAAATTTTCCCCTTTCCCCTAAAGAATGGTTTTCCCCTTTCCGATATGAGAAATAGAGAAGCTTCTCTATGCCTTTCCCAGCGGCCGCGAGGAAAGGAATCGGCATGGATGCCGAAATAAAAAATTCAGGGAGGAATGGGAATGAGAATTAACCACAATATCTCAGCGTTAAACACCTATCGTCAGTTGTCGATTAACAACTCGATGGCGGCTAAGTCGCTGGAGAAATTGTCCTCGGGCCTCAGGATCAACCGTGCTGGCGATGACGCGGCGGGCCTGGCCATCAGCGAGAAGATGCGGGCGCAGATTCGCGGGCTGGAGATGGCTTCCAAGAATGCCCAAGATGCTATCTCGCTCATCCAAACAGCAGAGGGCGCACTGAACGAAACCCACTCCATCCTGCAGCGGATGCGGGAACTGGCCGTCCAATCAGCCAGCGATACGAATACCGCCGTTGACCGGTCGGAAATACAGAAAGAAATAGATCAGCTTGCACAAGAACTTGCCCGGATTGGCAATACTACCGAATTCAACACCCAGAAACTCTTGAATGGCACTTTCAAGGGAACCTTCCACATAGGAGCCAATGAAAATCAGAACCTTTCACTGCAGATTAAAGATATGAGAGGTTATGCCCTGGGTGTAGTGGGTGATGTGACCTATACTGCTACTGGAACGGTTACTAATACAAACAATAGCTTCAGCGCTGGCACCTACGCGGTAAAGTACGACTCCGCTAACAACAAATACCAGCTCGTTGACAGCAACGGTCTAGTGATTGCCGAAAGTAGTGATGGTGAGACATACACTGCCAAAGCTAACACTAGCGACACGATTCAGTTCGCAGATAAAGTTATCAGCGGTACGGTGACAATTTCCACCGATGGTACCAATTGGACGGCCACCGGAACCGCGACAGTAACCAACCAAGGATTGGAAGCTGGGACATACACTTATATTAAATCAACGGGCGAGCTTAAGGACTCCAGCGGCCAAGTCGTCGCCAAATCCTCGGATGGTCAAACCTTTAAAGATGCAGCCGGAAACACGCTCTTTACTTTAGGTGCAGCTGTTACTGCCGATACCACATTTGAAGTGAAGGGAGTCGACGTATCGAGTCAGCAAACGGCCAATAATGCCATTACCACCATCAATAACGCCATCGAGAAAGTATCTGCCGAGCGCTCCAAGCTGGGCGCCTACCAGAACCGCCTGGAGCACACTATCAACAACCTGGGCACTGCTTCCGAAAACCTAACCGCTGCCGAGTCCCGCATCCGCGACGTGGATATGGCCAAGGAAATGATGGAGTTCACCAAGCTCAATATCCTCCAGCAGGCAGCAACGGCCATGCTCGCCCAGGCCAACATGCAGCCGCAGATGGTCCTCCAACTCCTCGGTCGGTAAGCGAACTAGGCGACAGGGGCAGGGTGGTATTGCCATCCTGCCCCTGCTCTTCTTTTTTTAGCTTCAAATTGTATGGTATAAGTCAGGTTAACCAGCAAAGGGTAAGGCTGGGGGGGAGCTCGTAAAGTCTTGAGATAGTGGGGGGTGTGCAAATGGAATATCGTTATATGAACCTTTTGACTACGTCGGTGTTCAAAAACCTTTTAAGTGGATAATGAGAAACCTTGATAAGGGTGTTGTTGAGCTTTTTCATAAGGAAAAAATTGTCCGCATTGTGGGAGTTGTATCTAAATATTACTGCTGCTGTATTCAAGAAGAATGGGATGGGTTGCTACAATATCTTGAGGAAAATAGGAAATAAAATAGACGGAACAAGTGTTGCGTACTTGGGACATAATGGCGGGTTAATATAGATGTAAGTGTAAAAAATGTAATTCAGAATACTTTATAATAGTTAATGCTGAAAACTTGTAAGATCCAAAATATGAAATAGTGAGGGTTGAAATGAGACAATGTTGTAGTTGTTATCGCAGATATAAAGGTAGCAATTTCAGGAGAAATTGAGTTTTACTATTGATTTTAAAAAGCGTTCTTTGTTGTGTGATAAAAATAAAAGAAGCAGGTATTAAATGAAAGGGAAGATAGAGAGTAAAAATTTAGTGAAGATAAAACGGGAATGTTTATGGAGTTTATTATCGAGCTTTTTGATAATTTTCATGATACGGGACATGGTTCTTCTGCAGTGGATGCAATGATGGATGCGTTATCATGACGGGGACAACTAATAAAAAGGGGCGGTTTATCTGCGTGCGGAAGAAAGCCGCCCCTTGATGATTCTTTGGTTTTTTTAAAGCGCGCTTTTATTTTTTTATAAGCTCCGGTCCGTAGGCTCTGCGGAGGAGGTCTTCAAGTTCGTGTATCAGGGGCATCCTGGGGTTGGTTACCGTTGTCTGGTCTTCAAGGGCTTTTTCGGCCATCATGGGTATTTTGCTTTCGTACTCCCGGGCATCAACGCCGCATTGGGCTATGGTATCTGGGACGTCCAGTTCACGGATGAGCTTTTGCACGGCTTCAATGAGGTTTGAAACCCCTTCTTTTGGGCTTGCAGCCGGAAGTCCCAGGTACCGGGCGATTTCCTGGTAGCGTTCCGGGGCTTTGTAATGCTCGTACTTGGGCCATGCCGTTACCTTAGAAGGCACGGAAGCGTTGTACTCTATGACGTGGGGAAGGAGGATGGCGTTTGCCCTTCCATGGGGTATGTCGAACTCCCCACCGATTTTATGGGCAAGGGCGTGGTTTATACCCAAGAAAGCGTTGGTGAAGGCCATCCCCGCTATTGTCGAGGCGTTGTGCATTTTTTCCCGCGCTTCCGCGTCATCGGGGTTGTGGTACACCCTTGGCAGGTAGCGGAACACTATTTCAATTGCTTTCAATGCCAGCCCGTCCGTAAAGTCGGAAGCCATTACCGAGACGTAGGCTTCTATCGCATGGGTGAGGACGTCAAGCCCAGTATCTGCCGTAAGGTTTTTTGGCATGCTCATTACCAGTTCAGGATCGATTATAGCCACGTCAGGGGTAAGCTCGTAGTCTGCTATGGGATACTTTATGTCCCTTCCTTTATCAGTTATGACGGCGAAGGCGGACACTTCGGAACCGCTTCCGCTTGTGGTGGGTATTGCCACAAGCCTTGTTTTCCTAGCCACCCGGGGGTATTTGTACGTTCTTTTGCGTATATCGAGGAACTTTAGCTTCATGAAATCAAATTTAACTTCCGGGTGCTCGTAGAACAGCCACATACCCTTTGCGGCATCGATTGACGAACCGCCTCCTATAGCTATTATTGTGTCCGGGGAAAATTTTTTCATCATTTCAACACCCTTTTCTACGGTGGCAAGGGACGGGTTCGGCTCCACATCGTCGAAAATATCAAGGCTTATGTGGTTGCTTCTTTTTTTCAGGTAATACTCCACCCTGTCAACGTATCCCAATTTTCTCAAAACCCGATCCGTCACGATGAATACCCTTTCTATGCCCGGCATTTTTGACAGGTACTGCAGGGCACCCCGTTCGAAATATATTTTTGGTGGGACTTTAAACCACTGCATGTTCACTCTGCGCTGTGCCACCCTTTTTATATTAACCAGATCCACAGCAGATATGTTGTCCGTGGTCGCGTTGCGCCCGGCGTATCCGCACCCCAGGGTCAGCGAAGGTGTCAGTATGTTGTAAATATCGCCTATGGCTCCCTGGGAGGCCGGGGAGTTGACGACGACTCTTCCTACCCGCACCCGGTGAGAAAAATATTCTATTGCTTCGCTGTTTTCAGAGTGAATGACTGCCGAGTGGCCCATCCCGCCGAATTCTACCATTTCCCTTGCGCATTCCGTTCCTTCCCTGTAGTCGGCAACTTCGTAATATGCCAGTATAGGGCTCAGCTTTTCCCTGGAAAGAGGATAATCTTTACCCACCCCTTCTTGGCGGGCGATGAGTATTTTCGTGTTTTCCGGCACACTTATGCCCGCCATTTTTGCTATTTGAAAGGCACTTCTTCCCACAATGTCCGGGTTTAAACTGCATTTGCCCTCAAGGATGGAGATGCTTTCGAGCTTTTTAGTTTCCTCCGGGGTCAGGAAATAACACTTCAAAGCTTTAAGCATTTCCAGCACCTGCTGGGATACTTCCCGGTCAACGATGAGGGCCTGCTCGGAGGCGCAGATCATCCCGTTGTCAAAGGTTTTGCTTATCACGAGGTCGTTTACGGCTCTTTTGAGATTTGCTGTTTTTTCGATGTAACAGGGAACGTTTCCCGGACCGACGCCAAGAGCCGGGCGCCCTGAACTGTAAGCTGCTCTCACCATTCCTTCTCCGCCCGTGGCCAGGATGAGAGCAACTCCTGGGTGTTTTATAAGCGCTTGCGCCGCCTGAATGGAGGGCTGTTCTATCCACTGGATGCAGAATTCCGGCGCTCCTGCTTGGACAGCTGCTTTTTTAAGAATTTCCGCCGCCCTGGCGCTGCATTTCTGCGCGCTGGGGTGGAAGCTGAAAATTATTGGGTTTCTGGTTTTAAGGGCGATTAACCCCTTAAAAAGGGTTGTGGAAGTGGGATTTGTAACGGGCGTGAGTGCGGCTATGACGCCCGCCGGTTCGGCTATTTCTGCATAGCCCTCTTCTTCGATTTCCTTGATCACACCAACGGTTTTAAGGTTCTTGATATCGTGGTAAATGTATTCTGTGGCAAAAATGTTTTTTATAATTTTGTCTTCGTAGACCCCCCTTCCTGTATTTTCTACAGCCAGCTTTGCTAATTCCATGTGGTGGTCAAGTCCAGCCAGAGCGGCGCTGCGCACAATTTCGTCCACTTTCTGCTGGTCAAAATCCTTGCTTAGATATTCCTCTAGGGCTTTTTGGGCGTTTTTTACCAGTCCGTCTATCATAGTTAGGGTTTCACCGTTGTTTGGGTTTTCATTTCCTGACAAGTGCCGCACCTCCAGTGTCCTTTGTTTTGGGCCTAAAGCAGCTTGGGTTTTCTGCCAGTGAGCTTTCTTTTTATTATTTGCATGTTGTGGTAGGTAAAATGCACTTAATAAAAGGGGATAGTGAAAAATTTTCTAAAGCTTTGGCTGTTTTTGCCGAATTTTACTATAAGGATACATTTGCTTTAAGGAGAGTGGAAGGAGGATGTCTGTTCAAGAAATTCAAGGAACTACCGGGGTTTCCCAAGTTTCCCCTTTGAAAGAGACCTTAAGGGAAAGAGTCCAGTTGGAAAAGACAACGGCACCGATAGATGACACCGTACAGAAAGCCGAAGGGTCGGCAGTTGAGGAAGAACAGCAGTTTTCAGGTGCAGTATCCGAAGCTGAGGTTATAAAAGCCATTGAGCGAGCCAACGAGGCTTTCAGGGTTGTCAATACCCGTTTTGAGTTTTCCATTCATGAAGGCACAAAGGAAATCATGGTAAAAATAATCGATGAAGAAACCAATGAGGTGATAAGAGAAATCCCTCCGGAAAAGATACTGGACCTCATTGCCAAGATATGGGAGCTTGCGGGGATACTGGTTGATGAGCGGGCTTAAGGTGCGAGGGTTTTTTGAGGAGGCGATAGGATGAGCATTAACAGAGTGTCCGGCTTGGCTTCGGGAATGGACATAGACAGCATTGTATCGGATCTTATGAAGGTGCACAGGATTCCCTTGGACAAAATGTATCAGGAGAAGCAGCGCCTCGAATGGAAGAAGGAAGCATATCGTGAGATAAACAGCAAGCTTTCAAATCTTAGGGAACTTGCCTTCAGTTTAAAGCTTCAGAGGACCTTCAATGCCAAGAGGGCTGAATCATCAAATGTAAATGTTGTGGAGGCATCAGCCGGAGCAGGTGCTGCTGACGGTGTATACAGCATTTCCGTTTTCCAGCTGGCAAAGGGAGCGTACCTTGCCAGTGATGAAGCCATCAGCCTGGGGAGCGATACCCGTACACTTGATTCCCTGGGCCTGGCCGGAACCTACACTTTTACAATAAATGGTAAGGAGATAACCGTAGATGCTGCTGTAGACACCATAAGTAGCCTGGTAAAGAAGATAAATTCTGCGGGTGCAGGCGTTACTGCTTCCTATGACAGCGGGTTCGACAGGCTTTTTCTCAGCACCCCTTCTACGGGAGCCGATGCGGTGATCGATATTGACGATGCTGGTGATGGAAGGGGAGCAGAGCTTTTTGCCAAACTTAAAATAAATTTAAATACAGACGGAACAGCCGAGGCGCAGGGGCAGGATGCGGTGTTTACAATAAACGGAATTGAGATGACGAGCTCCTCAAATACCTTTACCCTAAGCAGAGTTACCTTTACGCTGAAGGGCATTAGCCAGGCCGGGTCGGATACTTTGGTGACGGTGGGCACCGATGTGGATGCGGTTTACAAATCCATAGTGGATTTTGTGAACGCATACAATGAGGTTATATCACACATTAACGGCAAGCTGACAGAGGAATACTACAGGGACTACCCTCCCCTGACGGATGAGATGCGAAAGGAATTAGACGAGGATCAGATTGAGGAATGGACCAAGCGGGCCAAAAGCGGGCTTTTGAAGAATGACTCTCTGCTTTTCAGCATCTTAAGCGGTATGCGGAGGGCGCTTTCCGATTATGTGGAGGATGCCAGCATTAAATCCCTTTCCCAGATAGGCATAACTACAGGCTCTTACAGCGAGAGGGGAAAGCTCTATGTGGATGAAGCAAAGCTCAAGCAGACTATTTCTGAAAGCTTGGAAGGAATTATGGAACTTTTCACGGATTCAGCTCAAGGAATAGGGGTTAAGGTATATGATGAGATTGTTAGGGGAATCACTCTTATAACGAAAAAAGCGGGCTCACCCGCAGGCTCTGTTACCATGGACACAAGTGAGCTGGGCAGAAGAATACGCCAGCTTGATGAAAGAATGGACGAATATGAAAAGCGTTTGGAGATGATAGAAAACAGGTATTGGAACCAGTTTACGGTGATGGAAAAGTTTATAAGTGAAATGAACTATCAAAGCCTGTGGCTAACCCAACAGTTTGGAATGTGGTCTTCTTCGGGATCGAGATGATGATGAAGAGTATTGGCTTTGGTAAGAAAAAGCGGAGGGCTTTTAGGTGAAGGAACCTATAGATAAGACAGTGGTAAAACTTTTGGAAAATTTGAAAAAGAAAAAGGAATATATGAAAATGCTTAAGGATCTCGCTTTGAAGCAGAAATTAATTCTTTCAGATTTTGAGAGCGGTGGCAGTGAAAGCCTTTTGGACATCCTTGAGGAGAGAAGGAACATTATAAGAGAGGTTGACAGGCTTAATAGTGAAGTTTATGGTGAGAAGAGAGAAAGGGAGCTGGGAAATGCGGATTTGGCGGAAAGGAAAGGGTTTCCAGTTGAAGCCCTTGAGCTGGAAAGGGAAGCAGCGGAGCTGGCAAAGGAGATATATGATATTGATAGGGAGAGCATGAAAATTGCCCAAGAAACAGTGGAAGAGATAAAAGAAAAGATAAAGGAAGTAAATCTCCACCGAAAGAGCAAGGATTTCTATAAGGGGAAGGGAAAGGGTTTTTCCGGAGTTTTCCTTAACGAAAAGAGGTAGGCAGAGCGGGACTTAGGAGCTTTGGTTAATTTTTAAAGAGGTGATGGAGTTGAAGATTAACGGCGTTGATCCCAAGGTTATAGATCAAATAAGAGATCAGTACATTCAGCCAGTGGTAAGGGACAGCAGGCAGATCAAAAGGGTGGACAGGTACGAGGAGCAGGAGGAGAGGGAGAAGGAGCAGTTTGAACAGTATTCCCGGGAAGATATAAAGCAGTCCATAGACAGGCTGAACAGCATATATGAGTCCTTTAGAAATCCCATTCGCTTCCGCCTCACTGAGGAAAATGGAGAAGCAAGGGTTGAGGTGGTGGATACTGCTGAGGACAGGGTGCTGAAGGCCGTAGAACCGGAAAGGGTCTTTGCGGTGATGACCCAGATGGAGAAGCTCCTGGGTCTCTTGGTGGACGTTTTTATATAAGTTTTATATAGAGCACCATATGGGAAAAATTGAGGCACTAAAGGGGGATGGTTGGGTGAACAATTCCTACAGGGCTTACATGCAGAGCCAGGTGATGACGGCTCCTAAAGAAAAGCTTGTGATCATGATGTACGACGGCATTTTGAGGTTTGCCAGGGGAGCTAAAGAGGCATGCTTGAGGAACGACATAGAGGAGGCGAACAGGAACCTTATTAAGGCGCAGTCCATTGTGGGCGAGCTTATGGGAAGCTTAAATTTTGAGGCTGGGGATATTGCCAAAAGCCTCTTTCTGCTGTACGACTATATGCACCGCAGGCTCATTGAGGCAAATGTGAAGAAGGATCCGGAGATCATTGAGGAAGTTTGTGGCATGGCTGCTGAGCTTAAGGAGGCGTGGCAGCAGTCGCTTAAGGCTTTAAAGGAGGCGCCTACAGAGGCAGATGCCGGAGGGTAGAGTGGAGGTTTTGCTTACAGCCTGGAGCAGATTTTAAGATCTGCTCTTTTTTTTGTCGATAAAAAAGAAAAAAATTTGTGTTTAATGCGGGGTTTACTTTTTTAATGTAGAAATAAAGCAAAAAAATTTGATATTTTCCTTAATGTGCTACTCTTTGATAAAAATACCATGTTGGGCAAGCTTTCCGAAAGGAAATGCGCGCAAAGCAATGGGTCTAAGGCCCTTCTTTGAGGGCTATGACTGCCATGCTGCAGATTAAAAGTGTCGGCGCCTATCCTTTGGATAGGTTTTTTATAAATTTTTTGGGGGACAGGTGTTATGAGCTTTATTTTTAGTGATCCTGCTGTAAAGGTTCTGGAAAAATATTTGGACGCTGCCTATCAGCGCCAGGAGGTTACTGCCAACAACATAGCCAACATCAATACTCCCGGCTACAAAAAATCTTATGTAGTTTTTGAGGAATTCCTGGCACAGGCTCTGAAGGAAAAGGAAGGAATTCCTTTAAGGCGCACCCATCCTGCCCATATGGGGTCAGTGCCGGCGTTGGAGGAAATTGCTCCTGAGATCAGAAGGGACTACAGTACTTCCCACAGAACGGATGGAAATAACGTGAGCATTGAAGAGGAAATGGCGGTTCTTGCGATGAATGCCATCAATTACAATCTGGCAGCCCAGCAGTTGAGCAACAAGCTGTCCCTTTTAAGGTATGTGATCACAGAGGGGAGGGGATAAAAAATGAAGCTCATACCAGGCATAGCCATCAGCGCATCGGCCCTAACAGCCCAAAAGCTGTGGATGGATATCATTGCCAACAACATTGCTAATATGAACACCACCCGCACTGAGGGCGGCGGTCCTTACCGCAGGCAGATGCCTGTTTTCAGGGAAAGGCTTAAAGAAGCTTTGGAAGGTGGATATAGGGGAAACGGAGTCAGGGTGGAGAGAATTATTGAGGATGATGCCCCCCCAAGGATGGTGTACAATCCCGATCATCCCGATGCCGATGAGAACGGGTTTGTTGCCATGCCGAACATAAATATTGTAAATGAAATGATAGATCTCATTGCGGCATCAAGGGCATACGAGGCCAATGTTACCGTTCTCAACACTTCTAAGTCCATGGCTTTGAAGGCCCTTGAAATAGGGCGTTAACAGGGAGGTGCATTAAGTGGAGGTTTCTGCAGTAAACTCCCAGCCTTTGGTTTTTGGGCTTTCTGAAAAAAATGGGGATAAGAGGGAGACAAAATCCGTTGATTTTCTGGATGTCCTAAATGATGCGGTGAAAAAGCTTGACGATCTTCAGAAGGAGGCTGATGCCCTTACCCTGCAGTATCTGGCAGGGGAAATTGACAGAATTCACGAGGTTGTAATTGCTGCGGAAAGGGCGAGCTTGGCCCTTCAGCTTGCGGTTCAGATAAGGAACAAGGTAATTGAGGCTTATCAGGAGATTTCCAGAATGCAGATTTAGGATTCGCAGCTTAAAGCTGCGGCGGCAGGGAGTGCATGGCATTGAACATCAATCAGCTGATTAAGAAACTGGCAGAAAAATGGAACTCCCTATCAACTGCTCGGAAAGCTGTCGTTATTGGTAGTGCCGCAGCGGTTATAATCCTGTTAGTTTTTTTGGGGCAGAAGATTTTCGGAGAGAAGTACGCTCCCCTTTTTTCGGATCTGTCCCCAGAAGAAGCGGGAGCTGTGGCGGAAAAACTGGATGAGATGAAAGTTCCGTATAAAGTGGGAGGGGATGGAGACACCATCCTCGTTCCCGAGGATGTTCTCTATAAAACGAGGCTTCAGCTGGCCAGCTCCGGTGTTCTCAATACTGGAAAAGGATTTGAGCTCTTTGATGAAAGTCAGCTTGGTGCCACTGATTTTGAGCGGAGGCTGAACTATCAGAGGGCCCTTCAGGAGGAACTCAGGCGGACCATAAATTATCTTGACGAGGTGGAAGATGCCAGGGTTCACATTGTGCTTCCCGAAGAAAGTGTGTTCGTGGAAGAAGAGGGAACCGCTTCTGCTTCTGTGGTTCTTGACTTGAAACCCCTTGCCCGGCTCAGTGAAGAGCAGGTGAAGGGAATTATTTATCTTGTTTCGGGAAGTGTGGAAAACCTTCCTCCAGAAAAGGTCAACATTATTGACACCCAGGGTAACATTCTGAGTGAGGATGTTGCAGTGGGAGAAGAGGAGGGAGCAGGGGGAGCCTTAAGCAGAAGGCAGCTGGAGCTGAAAAGGGAGTTTGAAAAGAACCTGGAGGACAGGGTTGAGAAGCTACTGGAGAGGATTCTTGGGCCCGGACGCGCCGTGGTAATGGTGTCGGCGGACCTTAACTTCGATCAGAGGCAGGTAACAAGGATTGAGTACGGTGAAGATGGTGTGGTAAGAAGCGAGAGGCTTGTGGAACGAAACAGTGTTTTGGGAGGAGCAGCGGGGGTTCCCGGCACTGCCACCAATGTGGGAGAGTATCAGGAGGTAGAAGGTGGTCAGAACAGCGAAAGGGAGACCGATGTGACCAGAAATTATGAAATAGATGAGACTAAGGAAACAGTGGTCTTTGCTCCGGGACAGATTGAGAATATTTCCACATCCGTGGCTGTGGATGGGGAGCTTGATGCTGAAGAGATAGCTCAGATCGAGGAAATAGTGCAGGCAGCCATTGGATATCAGCCCGAGCGGGGAGATCAGATTTCTGTGGTAAGCCGCACTTTTGACAGAAGCCATATAGAGGAAGCGGAAAGAGAAATGGAGGCGGCCAGGGAAGAGCAGGAGAGAAGGGAACGCTTGAAGCAGTACATTATGATTGGCGCTGCGGCTCTGGCGGTGCTAATCACAGGAATAGCTGCGTTTATAATATACAGGCGCCGCTCCAGGGAAGAATTTGAAGAAATTTATCCCATGCCTGTCAGTGAAGCCGCAGCTGTAGAGGAAGAGGAAGAAAGGGAGCCGGAGCGCGTTCCCACAGAGGAAGAGCTGCAGCGCAAGAGGAGATACGAAAGTGTTAAGGAAATAGCCAGTAATGCGCCCGAAGAAGCTGCTAGGTTGATAAGGGCATGGCTGTCGGAAGAATGAGGTGAAACCAGGTGTCAAAGCACAGAAAACTTACAGGAAGGCAGAAAGCAGCGGTCCTGCTTATAAGCCTGGGGCCTGAGCTTTCGGCCAAGGTTATGAAGCAGCTTTCGGAAGAGGATATTGAGAAGATAACCTATGAAATTGCAAATATGGATGTGGTGGATGCCGAAACCCAGCAGGAAGTGCTGAAGGAATTTTTGGAACTTCATGAAGTTCAGTACTACCTTTTGAAGGGCGGAGTGGAGTATGCAAAGCAGGTGCTGGAAAAATCTCTGGGACCTGCCAAGGCTAATGAATACATCCGTAAGCTTACAGCAGCAACTAAAAAGTATCCATTTTCCAGCCTCAGGAAAACAGATCCCAAGCATCTGGTGAACTTCATTGGGAATGAGCATCCCCAGACCATTGCGTTAATATTGTCCTATCTGGATCCTGAGCAGGCTGCTATGGTGCTTAGCGAACTGCCTCAGGATGTCCAGGCAGAAATAGCGAAGCGTATAGCTAAGATGGAAACCACGTCTCCTGAGATAGTTAAAGAGGTGGAAGCTGTGCTGGAGAAGAAGCTTTCCACCTTTGTGGGGGAAAGGTTCACCTTTGCCGGCGGCATTCAGACGGTGGTAGATATTTTGAACAGGGCGGACCGCAGCACGGAAAGGACCATTATAGAAACGCTGGAGCAGGACGATCCGGAGCTGGCGGAAGAAATCCGCAACAGGCTCTTCGTCTTTGAAGATATCAACATTCTCGACGATACGGCTATCCGCCGTGTGCTCCGTGAGGTTGACATGAAGGATCTGGCTAAAGCCCTTAAAGGTGCCAGCGACGAGCTTATGAACAGAATTTTGAGAAACATGTCCAAGAGAGCAGGGGAAATGCTTCAGGAAGAGATGGAATTCCTGGGACCTGTGCGGCTCCGTGAGGTTGAAGAGGCCCAGCAGAATATTGTGCAGATTATCAGAAGGCTTGATGAGGCAGGCGAGATTATTATTTCCCGCGGTGGGGAGGATGAAGTAATTGTCTAAGGTGCTGCGTTTTGTGGAAGTTAATGAATACTACAACCTGAATCTTAATCTTGAGCCTGCTGAAGATGATAATATGGAAAGCTTTTTGGAAGATAATGCATCGTTTCAGTCGTCTGAGGAAATAACGGATGGTGAAAGGGAAAGAGGAGAGTTTATCAACAGGGCAAAAGAAGAAGCAGAGGAACTGATTAAAAGAGCTCAGGAGGAAGCTTCCCAGATTCTTGCAGGAGCCAAGGAGAAAGAAAAGGAAATATATGAAAAAGCGGAAGAAAAGGGGTATGTAGAAGGCTACCGCAGGGGTTTTCAAAAGGCACTAGATGAAGCAAAAGAAGAGGCAGACAGGATAAGAAATACGGCTTTTAAAGTTTTAGAGGAAGCGGAAAACAGGCGGCAGGAGCTTATAATTTCAGCTGAAGAGGAAGTAGTGGATCTATGCCTTGCAATTGCATCCAAAGTGGTCCATGCCCATGTTGAGGAACACAGGGATACGGTGTTGAGGCTGGCTAGGGAAGCCTTGGAGAGGCTTGCTTCTTCCAAACACTACACCATCATCGTTAATCCTAGGGATGCAGAGCTTCTGCGCCAGTATATAGATGAGCTGAGCATGCAGGTAAGTGCTAGTGCCCATATTCATATCCTGGAGGATGAAAGTGTGGGGGCAGGAGGGTGTAAAGTGGAGACAGAAAAGGGAGTTCTGGATGCCACCCTTGAGAGTCAGCTTGATGAGATAAGAAAAGTCCTATCTGAAGAGGTAGTAAAGAGGAAGCAGGAGAATGGATAGGATTGATTTGGCGCCCTACAGACGGGCTTTGGATGGAATTAATACTTTAAAATCTATAGGTAGGGTTTTGAGGGTTGTGGGCCTCACCATTGAAGCAGGAGGGGTTTCGGCCTCCATAGGGGAGCTGTGCTTCCTTGAGGCCAAAGGCAGAAGGGATAGAATAGCTGCGGAAGTGATGGGGTTTAAGGATGATAGAACCCTTTTGATGCCCCTGGGGGATTTAAAAGGCATTTTTCCTGGGTGCAGGGTTTTCCCCACGGGCAGGACCCACGGCATTTATATAGGAGAGGATCTTTTGGGCAAAGTGCTTGACGGTTTGGGTAGGCCCATCAACGGAGAGGGAATGTTCTTTGGACAGGGTTTCTACAGTGTGGCCAATGATCCTCCCAATCCTCTGGAGAGGGAGCGCATCACTGAGGTTCTGGAGACGGGGATAAAGGTAATAGATCTTTTTACCACCTGCGGACGGGGACAGAGGATAGGCATATTTTCCGGAAGCGGTGTGGGAAAGAGCACCCTTCTGGGTATGATAGCCCGCTACTGCAGGGCGGATGTCAATGTTGTGGCTCTGATAGGGGAGCGGGGCAGAGAAATAAAGGATTTTATTGAAAGAGATCTGGGTGAAGAGGGGCTTAAGAGGTCTGTGGTGGTGGCTGCTCCTTCGGATCAGCCTCCTTTGGTGCGCATTAAGGGGGCCTTTGTGGCCACTGCCATAGCCGAATACTTCAGGGACCAGGGAAAAGATGTAATGCTTATGATGGATTCTGTTACCCGCTTTGCAGCTGCCCAGAGGGAAGTGGGTCTTGCGGTGGGGGAGCCCCCCACAACCAGGGGGTACACTCCGTCGGTATTTGCAATGCTGCCTAAACTTCTGGAGAGGGCAGGGAGGTCCAGGAAGGGTTCAATAACGGGCCTGTATACGGTGCTGGTTGAAGCTGACGATATGAACGAACCCATAGCCGACAGCGTTCGGGGAATTCTGGATGGGCACATAGTGCTGTCCAGGCAGCTGGCCTCCCAGAACATTTATCCTGCTGTGGATGTACTCCAGAGCATCAGCCGTCTGATGCCTGAGATAACTGACGAAGAGCACCAGAGGCTTGCACAGCAGGCCAGAGAGCATCTGGCAGCCTATGAGGAGGCAAGGGATCTGGTCAACATAGGTGCGTACAAAAAGGGGTCCAATCCTAAAATCGACAGGGCTGTGGAGCTTTATCCGAAGCTGGTTGAATTTCTAAAGCAGGGAATTGAGGAGCACTGCAGGCTGGAGGAATCTTTGAAGGGATTGAAGGAGATTGTAGGTGGATAGCAGGGGATAAAGTAGAGGGAGAGGAAGGGCATGAAGAAGTTCAAGTTTTCCCTTGAAAAGGTTCTGGCATACAGGAAGCAGGTGGAAGAGCAGCTTAAGACGGAGCTCATAAATAAGCGGGAGGAGCACCGGGCCCTGGTGGAAGAGCTGGATCATCTTCGGGCAAAGTATTCTGAGCTAAAAAGGGGCCTTGGAGAGGGAAGGATTGAGGCTTGGAGGCTTGCTCACTGGAGTGAGAGGTCCCTTTTTCTGGAGGAACTCATTGATAAACAGGCGGAAATGGTGGAGCAGTCCTTTTCCCGCCTAAGGGCGCTTCAGAAAAAATATATTGAGGCCCGGCGCAGTTCCATGGTGCTGGAAAAGCTGAAGGAGAAGAAATTTGCCCAGTATGAGTATGAAGTTTCAAGGGAGATGCAGAAGGGGCTGGATGAGTTTGCTTCCTCCTCCTATGTAAGGAGGAGTTAAGAAAGAATAATGATCAAAAAATTCAAGAAAGGGGGTGAAAAGGTGAGCAGAACGCCGGCGGTTCAGCTGATGCAGTTTGTGGAAAATCCCGGGATAAGCACGGAAAAACCATCCAGTAAGAATTCTTCTTTAGACGGCTCAGTAAATTTTAGAAGGGAGCTTGAAGGGGCCATAAACAGAATCGATGAAAGAAAAAAGGCATTTTCTGCGGATTCGTCCAGGGAAGTGCAGGGGAAGAGCAAAGTAGCTGTAGGTGCTTCAGAAGGAAAGGATTTAAAGGAGCCGGAATTCAAAGGCACTCCTGAAAGCTCAGGACAGGGAAAAAATACAGGGGAAGCAGAAGGGAATGGTGCTGTTGAACTTGCGGCAGGCTTGGGGCTGATAATGCAGGCAGCACAGCTTTTAGAAAGGGGAGGAGCTTCTCCTTTAACTGGGAATGGTGTTTCTGCCTCCAGCGGTACTCTTCCTGGGAATGGAATGGAAGGAGTCCTTAAGGTTCTTCCAGGAGTCTTAATGGGTGCTCCCTTGGAGGCTTCTTCAGAAAAAGATGCATCTTCTGCAGCTGCTCTGCCCACAGCTTTCGCATCCGCAGAAAGTGGAGTTTCCGAAGCTGAAGCTTTCCTTATGGTTCCCGAGAAGGGTGCTCTGGAAACCCAGGGGGCTTCCGTGGGAAAAGCAGAGGGCAGGCTGCCCTTAAATGATCTGGGGCAAAAAGATGAAGCGGAAAAGCCTGGTTTAAAGGGTTCAGAAAAGGCTTCAGCGGAAGGCGTTGTGAAGGCGCATTGCGGGATGACTGATAAAAGTGCTGAAGCTTTAGCTAAGGTATTGAAAACACCCCTTGACCTTTCCTCAGGAAGGACAGTTAACCCAGGTGATGCTGCAGAAAATGGAGCTTTTGGTGGAAGGTCCTCGCCTGAGGTTTCCGGAGCTCTTCAGAAGGCGGTGATTGTGAATGATGCAGGGACTGCAGCGGATGGGGCAAAGAGCACTATCCAGGGAAGCTTTATTGAGAGGCTGTCCATGATCCTTAGGGAGCAGATGGTGCAGAAAAGCAGGTTTTTGCATCAGAGGGAAAGTCGGAGGTAACCCTTCAACTCAAGCCCGAGTATTTAGGGAAGCTTTTGGTAAAGCTTACGCTGGAGAATAACGTCTTCCACGCAAGGATTTTAGCGGAAAATTCTCACGTGAGGCAGTACATCAAGGACAGCCTTCCCCAGCTGAGGCAGTCTCTGGAAAGTCAGGGCATTTCCTGGCGGCAGACGGAAGTGGATGTAGGTAGTTTTGAGCAGTGGAGGCCCTACGAATATGAAGGGGAGGGCTTTTTCGGAGGAGGCTCGAATAAAGGGGAAGGTTTGGTTTATGAGCCTGAAGCTTCAGCTATGGAAGAGATTCAGCGTGGAACACCTCACATAGGGGGTACCATCAGCTATCTTGCATAGAAGAAGGAGGTGGAGCCCATGAGCGTAAGCAGTATAGCTTCTTCCTATCTTACCCAGACGGCATCGAGCAGTTCCACAAACTCGGCGGAAAGTCAGGGGATTCTTGGAAAAGATGACTTTTTGAAAATCCTCGTTGCCCAGCTTAAATTTCAGAATCCCCTAGAGCCCATGGATGATGAGGAATTCATATCCCAGCTTACCCAGTTCAGCATTCTGGAGCAGATAACGGGTATAAGGGAAGAGCTTCAGGAGCTTAAAAGCAGTTTGAAAAATGGCGTGGACGGGCAGTACGCTTTGGGCATACAGGCCCTAAACATGATTGGTAAGCGCATAAAGGCCCTGATTGATGGGACTGAAGTTGAGGGCATCGTTGAAGCTGTGAAGAACTTCAATTCTCAGCCCGTGCTTATTGTGGGCGAAAAAGAAATACCCTTGGGAAGCGTTGTGGAAGTGCATGCAGAATAAATGGTGGTGATTGTAGTGGGCGGTTTTGATGTGAGGTTTGGGACGGAAAGGGTTTATCCCCTTTCTCAGGTAAAAACAGAAAAGGGCGCTGAGAAGGGCAGAGGGAACAGGGATGCGGACACTCCTTCCTTTGGTGATGTTCTCAGCAGTGAAATAAGTAAAAGGAGCAGTCTAAAGTTTTCCAAGCATGCCCAGGAGCGTCTGAGCACAGAGGGCGTTGAAATGACCCCTGAAAGGATCAGGCGCCTGGAGGAAGCTGTGTCCAAAGCCCGCTCCAAAGCAGCTAGGGAAACCCTTGTGCTCATGGAAGGAGTAGCCTTTGTGGTGAGCGTAAAAAACAGTACGGTGATTACCGTTGTTGAGGAAAAGAGGATGAAGGAGAATGTTTTTACCAACATTGACAGTGCGGTGATAGTTTAGATGGGGCTGGACCTCCTGTGAGGAAGCCCCGTGCCGCGGAACGACCGAAGCGGCATACAAAGTTTTAGAAGAGGGGAGGTCATTAAAATGATGCGTTCCATGTTTGCGGCGGTGTCCGCACTGAGAAACCATCAGACCCGTATGGATGTAATTGGCAACAACATTGCCAATGTCAATACTGTTGCTTTCAAGAGCAGCAGGGTGACTTTTCAGGATGTGTTTTACCAAACATTAAACGGCGGTTCTGCTCCTTCAGATACCCGAGGGGGCATTAATCCCAGACAGGTGGGTACGGGGATGACACTGGGCACCATTGATACTTCCTTTACCCAAGGTAATGTTCAGCCTACAGGCATAGGAACTGATTTAATGATTCAGGGTGACGGCTTTTTTGTCGTTGGTAATGCTGATGGCACGGAAATTTACTATACAAGAGCCGGAGTATTTGGATTTGATAGTGATGGAAATCTTATCAATAAGACAAACGGGCTCTTTGTTTATGATGTAAACGGTAATATTATCAACGTTCCCGTGGATGCCCAGAGCTTTAACATAGACAGTTATGGATATGTCCGCTACATTAGTGCTGATGGAGAGCAGACCGAAGCAGGGCAGATTGCCATAGCGAAGTTTGCCAATCCTGAAGGCCTTGTTAAAGTTGGGGAAAACCTTTTCCGCTATGATACTAACGCTGGACCTGAAGCGGGGGGAGAAGGCAATTATGGTGGTGGGGCTCCAGGGGAACTGGGAAGGGGTACTATTGTTGCCAGTGCCCTTGAGATGTCCAATGTGGATCTGGCAAAGGAGTTCACGGATATGATCATCACCCAGAGAGGCTATCAGGCCAATGCCAGGACCATCACCACGTGCGATGAAATGCTTGAGGAGCTGGTAAACCTCAAGCGTTAATCCGTGCTTAAAATGCTTAGTGGAGGCAAGGTTCAATGATTGAGATCACTACTCTAAACGGAAGAAGGGTTACCATCAATGCCGAGCTTATAGAGATGGTTGAAAGGGTTCCCGAAACGCTGATTACCCTTACTACGGGAAGGAAAATGCTGGTTAAAGAAACTCCGGAGGAAGTTAAGCAGCTGGTTCTGGAGTACCGGCGGCTTATACAGCCGCCGGTATCCTAAAAGGATCGAGGTGTGAAGCTTTGCGTAAGTTTGATTTAATGACGATTTTAGGATTGGTTTTTGGCATTATTGTGGTGCTGCTGGGTATGGCTACAGGCAGCAGTTTGGGGCTTTTCTGGAATCTGCCTTCGGTTTTGATTACCGTTGGGGGTTCCTTTTTTGCAGTGGTTATTCAATATGATTTCAACCAGGTAAAAAGCGTAATGTCTGTTGCCCGACGAGCTTTTACAACGGAACTTACTCCACCGGAGGAAATAATAAGCACCCTTGCCGAGCTTGCAAAAAAAGCAAGGAAAGAAGGTCTTCTGGCACTGGAGGATGATATGGATGCCATTAATGATCCCCTTTTTGCCAAGGGGCTCCAGCTTATTGTGGATGCCATTGATCCCGACACCATAAGGGATATACTGGAAACGGAGATAGACAGCATGGCGGAGCGCCACGAGCTGGGGCAGAATATCTTTAAAAGCTGGGCTGCAATGGCTCCCGCTTTTGGGATGATAGGAACTCTTATTGGTTTAATTCAAATGCTTGCGAATTTGGAAGATCCCAGCAAGCTGGGACCGGGAATGTCCGTGGCGCTTATTACCACATTCTACGGAGCAGTTATTGCCAATCTCATAATGACCCCCATTGCGGGAAAGCTTGCTCTGCGCAGTGATGAGGAAATACGTTTGAAGACTATAATTCTTGAAGGAATTATTGCCATTCAGTCGGGGCTTAATCCCCGTATTCTTGAGGAGAAGCTTAAGGCTTTCATACCTCCCAAAGCTCAGGATAAAATGAACAATAACAAAGGGAAGGAAGATGAGGTGCGCTTAGGTGCGGCGTCGTAGGATTAAAAAGGATATTCCCGCTGGTGAATGGCTTCTTACATATTCGGATCTTGTGACTTTGGTGCTTGTGTTTTTTGTACTTCTTTATTCCTTTTCCCAAATAGATATTAATAAATTCAGGCAGTTTATCTTATCCTTTCAAGGTTCAGGGGTGCTGGACGGCGGAAGGGCTCCGCTGGAGCAGATTATGCCCGAAAGCACAAGCAGTGAAGCCTTCGAGGATAAGAATTTGCTAGGAGAAGGTGCCCAAAGCAACTTAAAGGAGATTTACGATATGACTGTGAGCTATTTGAAGGAGCATGGGCTCTCGGATCAGGTAGAGGTCAAATACAGTCAGAGGGGAATAGCTCTAGATATAAAGGAGAGGATACTTTTTGATTCAGGAAAGGCTGTTTTAAAGCCTGAAGCCAGGAGGCTTCTTGACCTTTTGAGCGGACTTTTTGAAAAGCTTCCCAACCAGATTTCGGTGGAGGGGCATACGGACAACCGTCCCATAAATACCGCCCAGTATCCCACAAACTGGGAGCTTTCCGTTGACAGGGCAGTGAAAGTAATTAGGTACCTGACTGAGGTAAAGGGGCTTGATCCTAAAAAGTTCGTAGCAGTGGGTTTCGGCGAATATCAGCCGATACTGCCTAATACTTCACCGGAGAATCAGGCTCAGAATCGCAGAGTGGTTATGGTTATAACAACACAAAAAATAAATGAATGAGTGAGGTGCAAGGGAATAGTATGCCACTTAAAAAGAAGCAACAGATAGATGAGAAGGAGGAAAATCAGGAGAAAAAAAGCGGTGGCAAGAAAAAACTGCTTTTAATTACATTGGCAGTTTTTTTGCTAGCAGGAAGCGCTGCTGCGGGTTTTTTTCTCCTTGGAGATGGAAAGCTGGGCTTTATTAGCGCTTCAACTGACGGCGAGGAACAGGGGATAAGTGTTCCTTTAGAAACTTTTACTGTGAATTTATCTGATATGGGGTTCAGGCGGTATCTAAGAGTGGATATAACCCTTGAATGCTACAATGAGGATGCTGTAAAAGAGATTGAGCAGAAGAAGTATAAGATTAGGGATAAAATTATAACTGTTCTAAGCCAGAAAACGGTAAGCGATTTTGAGACCAGCGAAAAATTTGAAAGGGTAAGGATGGAACTCTTAAAAGCTGTAAATAGTGTTTTGTCGCCTTCAAATCAGATAAAAGCTCTGTATTTTGAAAACTTTATTATTCAATGATTAATTCAACACATAATTGGAGGAAATTTTTTCATGGACATTAGTTCAATTACGGAGGAAAAGATCAGGTCTATGATTGGAGACCTTCTTGATGAGGAAGAAAGTGGGACAAAAGTTAAAAAGGTAAAGTTTCCTGAGTTAAATCAGCAGAAAACTAAAGAATCTAGCAAGCCCATTGATATTAGTTTTTTAAATGATGTAATGGTGGAGCTTAAGGTGGAGTTGGGTCGGTGCCAGCTCACGGTGGGAGAGGTGCTGGAGTTAGATGTGGATTCTGTAATAGAGCTCAACAAACTAGCAGGTGAAGAAGTTGATGTTTACCTCAATGATATGCCCTTTGCCACAGCGGAAGTGGTAGTAATAAATGAAGCTTTTGGTATTAGGATAAGTTCCTTTGTCGAGGGGTTTGAAGGTTAGGGATGGAGTGGAATATGATATTTGCTTTGCTTAGAATTTTTATCCTTCTTCCCATAATTTTATTTCTAATTTACATATTTATCCGCTTCGGCTTGGCAAGTATTGTTAATTCCATGAGTCATAGTTATGCTATGAGCATTGTGGACAGGTTGACTGTGGGGCCTAGGAGCAGTCTGCTGGTGGTCAGGGTGGCTGGGAAATATTATCTTATTGCCCTGAATAATGGTAATGCCACACTGCTTAAAGAATTGGACAGCTATCCTGAAATATCCCTGGGAGAAAGGCAGGTTAATAATGATTTCAGCATAGAAAGCCTGTTTTCTACTATTAAGAAGAAGATAAATGAACTGCGTTCCAGAGGAGAGGAATGAAATATGCCCAAAAAGTCTTTGTTCCAGTGGACACTATTTGTATCCGCTGCATTGGCTATATTTACGGTTCTGCTTTATGCTTTTCCAGTAAAAGGTCAGCCCATACCCATTCCAGACATTAATGTGGAAATAGGACAGTCAGAAAGGCCCCAGGATGTGGTGGGAACTCTTCAGATTTTAATATTACTCACTGTGCTGTCCCTTGTCCCAGCGTTTTTGGTAATGCTCACTTCTTTTACTCGAATCATTGTGGTGCTGTCTTTTGTCAGGCAGGCCCTTGCGGTTCAACAGATACCCCCAAATCAGGTGCTCATTGGTCTGGCGCTGTTTTTAACATTTTTTACCATAGCTCCGGTGTTTCAGGACATAAAAAGTGAAGCAGTTGATCCGTATCTGAAAGGAGCTATAACTCAGGAGCAGGCTTTTGAAGCAGGAGCCAAGCCTTTAAGGGATTTTATGTTCGAGCATACGCGGGAAAAGGATTTGGCTCTTTTTGTGAGAATGTCGGACATGGATAGGCCAAAAAGCAGGGACGATATACCCCTGCGGGTATTGATACCTTCATTTATAGTTAGTGAACTTAAAACGGCTTTTGAGATGGGATTTCTGATTTTTATTCCCTTTTTGATTATAGATATTGTTGTGGCCAGCACCTTAATGTCCATGGGAATGTTTATGGTTCCTCCCATAATGATTTCACTGCCCTTTAAAATTCTTCTGTTTGTGCTGGTAGATGGATGGCATCTTGTGGTGAAGTCTCTGCTGGAAAGCTTTTGACGGAGGGGATGTTCATTGACGCAGGACTTTTTGATTCATCTTGCCAGGGAATCGCTCTTTGTTGCGCTGATGCTCGCAGGGCCTCCCCTGCTTTTCGGCCTTGTGGTGGGGGTAGTTGTGAGCATACTTCAGGCGACCACGCAGATACAGGAGCAGACGCTGACCTTTGTTCCCAAAATTATTGCTGTGTTTTTGGCTGTTTTTCTCTTCGGTTCCTGGATGCTCAATGCTATTGTGCAGTTTACTGAAAATTTAATTGGGAATCTTCCTGAAATAATAAGGTAGTTTAAAATTGAGTTTGGGGGAGAGAATTTTTGAATTGGGCGGATTACCTTGCGGCGGTGCTTGTTCTAATACGCATAACGTCCTTCATAGCAGTTTCCCTGTTTTTCAGTTCCATGGCGATTCCGGCCTACGCTAAGATTGGGCTTGGGGTTGTTATGACGCTGTTGATTTTTCCCACTGTGGATCACGCTGGGTTGGGAAATCTTACAGAGAATGAATGGCAGTTTATGCTCCTTGCTTTAAAGGAGTGTCTTGTGGGAATGATTATAGGTTTTACCACTTCCCTCATTTTTTCAGCAATTACTGTGGCAGGGGAACTGATTGACCTCCACATGGGTTTCTCCATGGCGGGACTTTTTGACCCCCAGACGGGTTCCAGTGTTACTTTGATGGGCCGTTTTATGTATACTTTGGGAATACTTCTCTTTCTGGCTGTGGACGGACACCACAATCTTCTTTTAGCCCTTTCAAGGAGTTTTGAAATTGTTCCCCTTGGGACAGCAGTTCTGAATAGAAATATCTCATTGGAAATGCTGATCTTTTTTAAGGAAATGTTCCTTTTGGGCTTTAAGATTGCTGCACCTATTATTGCTGTTATGCTCATAACAGATCTAAGCCTCAGTCTCATAAGCAGGACTGTACCCCAGATAAATGTTTTTATTATAGGTTTTCCTTTAAAAGCTGGTTTGGGAATTATAGTTCTTATTATAATTCTTCCTCTTTTTACAGCGGTAATTACCGGCCTTGTGGGGCAGATTGAAAAGGATTTACTGCAGATAATGAGGAGTATGGGACAGTGAATGACGGGTTTTTGAGAATCGACCTTCAGCTGTTTGCCCAGGAAGAGAAAACTGAAGAGGCGACTCCCCATAAGAGGAGGGAAGTGCGCAGGGAAGGGCAGGTGGCTAAGAGCACCGATCTCAACGCGGCGGTGACTCTTTTTGCCGTATTTCTGCTGATTCTTTTTACCCATCAGTATTATATTAAGATCCTTTACGATTACATCAGCCGCTGTTTGACCGACGGTGTATTGAGGAGGATTACGGGATCGGAGCTTATGTATATTTTTGCCGATTCTTCCCTTTTTATAATTAAGTTTATGGCTCCTATACTTTTGACGGGTATTGCAGCAGGTTTGGCTGCAAACCTGGGACAGGTGGGTTTTCTTTTCGCACCCAGCGCCGTGAAGCCTAAATTGAGCAATATCAATCCCATAAATGGCTTTAAAAGGATTTTTTCCAGGAGATCCCTTGTGGAGCTTCTAAAGTCTCTCTTAAAAGTGGCTGTGGTGGGCTGGGTAACGTATGTCCTCGTTAGAAATAATTTTGAGAAGCTGGTTTTTATAATGTTTATGGATTTGATGCCCATGCTGGAAGTGGTGGTATATGTGGTTTCCAGGGTGGCGTTGGGGGCATTGGGTGCCTTTTTGGTGATTGCCATTTTGGATTATATTTATCAGCGCTATGACTTTAGAAAGAGAATCAGAATGACCAGAAGGGAAGTCAAGGACGAGTTTAAGCAGACCGAAGGGGACCCCCTGATTAAGTCCAGGCAGAGGGAGAGACAGCGCCTTTTAGCCCAGAGGAGAATGATGAAAAAGGTTCCCGAGGCAACTGTGGTTATTACAAACCCCACTCGCCTTGCCGTTGCTTTGAAGTATGAAGTGGGTGAGCAGGACGCTCCAGAGGTTGTGGCCAAGGGGGCAGGCCACATTGCAAAAAAAATAGTACAGCTTGCAGAAGAAAATGATGTGCCTGTGGTGGAAAACAAGCCGGTGGCACAGTTTATATACCACAATGTGGAGATCGGGCAGGAGATTCCGCCGGAGCTTTACAAAGCTGTGGCTGAGATTTTGGCAGTTATTTACCGTTTTAAGAGGAAAAAGCTGGCTTGAGGTCCAAAGTATACTTAAGGTAAAAATTATCATTCAGCCTGAAAAGCCGAGAAAGAGGATGGGAAGAAATGGCACCATCGGTACTGACTTATATAAGGAATGCAGCTAAATATAATGATCTGATCATTGCTGCTTTGATTCTTGGTATAGTGATAATAATCGTAATACCCATAGATCCTTTTGTTCTTGATATTCTCCTTACCATTAACATAACGGTTAGCATTGTCATTCTCCTTACTACAATGTTTACTACCAATGCCCTGCAGTTTTCCGTTTTTCCTGCACTGCTTCTGGTGGTAACGCTTTACAGGTTGGCTCTAAACATTGCTTCCACAAGGCTCATATTGAGCCAGGGAGTTGCCGGTAACATAATTGCTGCCTTTGGAAGCTTCGTAATAGGCGGTAATTATGTGGTGGGAATGATAATATTTATCATAATTACGGTTATCCAGTTTGTGGTGATTACCAATGGAGCGGGAAGGGTAGCTGAAGTGGCAGCAAGGTTTACGCTGGATGCTATGCCTGGAAAGCAGATGAGCATAGATGCAGATCTCAATGCAGGGATAATTACGGAGCAGGAAGCCAGGGAAAGAAGGGAAGAGCTTCAAAGGGAAGCGGACTTTTTTGGGGCCATGGATGGTGCCAGCAAGTTTGTCAGAGGGGACGCCATAGCAGGTATTGTAATAACCCTGGTAAATATACTGGGAGGCTTTGTGATTGGAATCTGGCAGATGGGGATGTCTTTAACCGAAGCCCTTCAGAGATACACCATGCTGTCTGTGGGGGACGGTCTGGTTGCCCAGATACCTGCGCTTCTCGTTTCCACAGCAACGGGCATTTTGGTAACCAGAGCTGGAAGCGGTGAAAGTTTGGGCAGTGATATTACTGAACAGCTGACCAGGTATCCCAGGGTTGTTGCTCTGGCCAGCGGTGCCCTTTTTGTTATTGGACTCATACCCAGTATACCCACCATTCCTTTTTGGGTGCTGTCCGGGGTTACTGGCTATATCGCCTATACACTTTTTAAGGAAGCCAGAGAAGCAGCGAGAAGGGAACAGCTTGCTAAAGCTAAGGAAATTAAATCGAAAGAGCGCCAGCCTGAAAATGTGCTGGGGATAATGAAGCTGGATCCCTTAGAAATTGAAATCGGCTACAACCTGGTGCCCCTTACCGATGAAGAAAAAGGAGGAGATCTTCTGGACCGCCTTGCAGCCGTAAGGAGACAGACAGCGCTGGAGCTGGGGCTTTATGTGCGGCCCATACGCATAAGGGACAATTTGGAATTGGATAGGAACGCGTATGTTTTTAAAATCAGGGGTGTTGAAATTGAAAGGGGCGAGATAATGCCCGACCGGTATTTAGCAATGAATCCCATGGCCCAGGATGAGGATGTGCCGGGAATTCCCACTAAGGAGCCCACTTTTGGTCTCCCAGCATGGTGGGTTACCGAGGAGGTTAAGGAAGAGCTGGAATTTAAGGGATTTACTGTGGTTGACGCTTCAACGGTTCTTATAACTCACCTGACGACATTTATTAAGAGGCATGCTCATGAACTCCTCGGAAGACAGGAAACAAAGGAGCTCATTGAAACGGTTAAGGAAACAAATCCTGCGGTGGTGGAAGAGCTTATTCCCGATCTAATGTCTTACGGGCAGGTCCAGAAGGTTCTGCAGAATCTCCTTAAGGAGCAGGTGCCCATAAGGGATCTGGTGACAATTCTGGAGGTGTTGGCGGACAATGCCCCCATTACCAACGACATAGATCAGCTTACAGCAGCGGTTAGGCAGGCTCTTTACAGAACCATCAGTAATCTTTACAGCAGAAACGGCAGGATAAAGGTCATAATGCTCGATCCTAAAGTTGAAGAAGTTATTGAAGGATCTCTGCGGAAAACTCAGGAGGGAGCTTATCCAGCACTGGATCAGGAAACCGCTGAAAAACTGATACAGAGTGTAAGCCAACAGGTAAATAATATGGTTAACATTGGAGAGCAGCCCGTTATTCTCTGTTCCCCAAAGGTAAGGCTTCCTTTTAGGCGCTTTCTTGAGCGTTTTATCCCTGAGGTGGCTGTTATTTCATACAATGAATTGGCTCCTGAGTTGGAGATTGAAACACTGGGGAAGGTGGCTCTGGAATGAAGATCAAAAATACCTGGTTAAAAGCATGCATGAAGCCTATGAGCGGATAAAAGAAGATTTGGGGAAGGATGCCATTATAATAAGCAGCAGAAAAGTTCGGGCAGAAGGGTTAAAGGGACTGCTGGGCGTTAAAATGATCGAAGTCACTGCAGCCCTTGAAAAGGATTCTGGAATAGATGTATACGATGATTTAAAGAAGATAAACGGCCTTAAACAGGAACTGACTGATATGAAATTTATGCTGAAAAAGCTTCTTAACAGCAGTGTTCCTAACCCTGAACCCATAAATAAGTGGAAAAAAGTTCTTGAGGATCTGGAATTTAATTCAATGGTTATTGAGGAACTTATACAGGGCATTACTGAAACTTTTGGAGAGGATTTTCCTCATAATGAAAACATCATCCAGGAGGCACTTATTGCCCGTCTTGCCAGGATTTTTGAAGAGGCGGATGAAAAACCCAAGGGTAAGGGTAAGATATTTGCTTTTGTGGGACCTACCGGTGTTGGAAAAACGACGACTTTGGCAAAGCTAGCAGCCCACTATATCTTTGAACAGAACAAAAAAGTGGGACTGGTGACCATCGACACATATAGAATTGGGGCTGTGGAGCAGTTAAAGATATATGGAGATATTTTGGGAATTGATGTTGACGTTGTCTACACTGCTGATCAGCTGAAGCAGGTAATGGAAAAGCATCGGGATAAGGATGTGGTTCTTATCGACACAGCGGGAAGGTCTCCTTTCAACAGCATGAGGCTTTCTGAGCTCAGAGCTTTCCTTGAAACCATTGATAACCTGGAGACATATCTGGTGCTGAGCTGTACAACCAAGTCCCGGGATCTTGACAGGATAATCGCTGAGTACCAAATACTTAACTACACCCAGCTGATCTTTACCAAAGTTGATGAGACCCATTATTTAGGTCCCATAGCCAACACGGTCCATAAGGTTAAGAAGCCCGTTGCCTATATTACCAATGGACAGAGCGTTCCCGATGATATAGAAGCTGCTGAGCCATATAAGCTGGCAAAAATGATACTGAAAAGTGGTGTGGCTGATGGATCAGGCTTCTAAACTTAGAGAGCAGGCATTAAGCAGAAGAAATTTAAAAGCGCCCACCAGGATCATAGCTGTTACCAGCGGTAAAGGAGGGGTGGGTAAAACCAATCTGGCCGTAAACTTGGCCATCTGCCTTGCTTCTTTTGGGAAAAAGTTGCTCTTTTGGATGCAGATTTGGGAACAGCAAATGTGGATGTGCTTTTGGGATTGGTTCCTAAATATTCCCTTTATGATGTGTTCAGCGGAAGAAAAAATATTGAGGAAATTGCAGTAAAGGGACCAGCTGGTGTAAATATTATTCCCGGCGGTTCAGGCTTTAACGAGTTGGTTTATTTAAGCAGTATTGAAAAGAAAACCATAGAGGAAAGTATTGGGGATTTTACGGGAAAACACGATTTTCTTTTCATAGATACAGGGGCAGGCATTTCCCGAAATGTACTGGCTTTTGTCAGTGCAGCCAGTGAAGTTATTATGGTGGTTACTCCGGAACCCACTTCCATAGCAGATGCCTATGCTTTGATTAAGGTTTTGTGGAAATTTAAGTTAAATGAACGTATTTATCTGGTGGTTAATATGGCTGCCAGTTTTTCTGAGGCTAGGCAGACCTCAGAAAGAATAACAGCAGCAGCCAGGCATTTTTTAAAGAAAGAGATTAATGTTTTTGGTTATGTGCTGGATGACGAATGTGTGGGAAATGCAGTAAAAAAACAGATGCCCTTTGTGCTGCTGTATCCTAGAGCGCGGGCATCCTATCAGATAAAAGCGGTTTCTAAGAATTTAATGCTGGGAAAAGTGAGCAATGAACTGGCTAAGGATAGATTTGCTTCCAGAATACTGCGCATTTTTGGATGATATTGGGAGGTATTTTTATTGGTGACGGTTTCTGAACTTTTTAAAGTCAATGCCAAAATGGATATTAAGCGTGAAGGGGAAAGGGTATATTATAAAACTTCTATTCAGGAAATTTCGGACGAATATATTGGAATACATATACCATCTTATCGGGGAAAGGAAATGATTTTAATGCCTGGGGATTATGTAAATGCGAGGGTTTTTTTAGAAGATGCCCAGTATGTTTTTAATGCTACCGTATTGGGGAGGAAAAAAGATAGGGTGCCTCTATATATGCTCTCTATGCCCTCAAATGTTAAAAGAGTGCAGATGAGGGACTATGTAAGAATTAAGGTGCAGCTTCCAGTTAAATATAAAGTTCTTGAGGAAACCAGGAAAAATGCTGAGAACGGTGCTGATGATGAAGATAAAAAGTTTGAAAATGCATATACCGTGGATATAAGCGGTGGGGGGGTGCAGCTGGTTGTTTCCAAACCTGTTGAGGTGAATCAAAGGCTGTATCTAAAATTTAAAATTTGTGATTTAAAAAATAGGGATATTGAAATTACGGCTAAAGCAAGGGTTGTTAGGAGAGAGCAGATCTTTAATGAAAGAAATAAATGGAGCTTAGGCATAGCTTTCGAAGATATTTCTGAAACCCAAAGAGATCTGATTATAGCTTTTGTGTTTAGAAAACTCATTGAGCAGAGGCGCCTTGAGGTGGAAGGTTAATGCTGTTAAAAAAAAGGGAAGAGCTGTGGAGGGAGTATTTACAGAATAAAAGTGAAAGGGCTTTTCAGGAACTTGTGGAATCCTATCTGCCCCTTGTGAAACACATAGCGGGGCGGCTCAACTTTAAGCTTCCCCTTCACATGGATCAGGAGGATTTGGTAAGCTGCGGCATTTTCGGCCTTATGGAGGCTTTAAAGAAATTTGATCCAAGTAAGGGTGTTAAATTTGAAACCTATGCGGCTCAGAGGATCAGGGGATCCATCGTGGATGCATTAAGACAGGGACAGTGGGCTCCCCGTTCCGTAGCTTCTAAGCTTAAGGAGTTTCAGAGGATACTTTGGAAGCTGGAGGGGGAGGAAGGAAAAGAAGTTTCCGAAAGCAGGATAGCGGAAGAAATGGGCATCAGTGTTGATGAGGTCCATTCTCTGCTGGCTGAAATTAATAAAATGGCAGTGATCTCCCTTGAGGATTTTCTCCTGGGTAAAGGGGAAGGCATGACTGTGGGGGAAACCCTTTCGGATGCCCACAGCCCTAATCCTCTGTCGGAAATGGTGGAAGAAGAGTTGAAAAGGTCTTTGGTTCAAGCTGTGGAAGCACTTCCGGATAAGGACAGATTGGTGATTTCCCTTTATTATTATGAAGGGCTTACCCTTCGGGAGATTGGAAGGATTCTTGGCGTTTCTGAGTCCAGGGTCAGCCAGCTCCATGCCAGGGCTATTCTCAAACTGCGGGAAGCATTAAAAAAGTATATTAACCAAGACTGAATGGAGTTGTTCTAAGATGGCGTATATTTTAATGTTGCTGGGAATGCTTCTTATTCTGCTTTCAGGAAAAAATGCAGTGAAGCAGTTGAGGGAAAAAGAAAATTTTTATGGCTTTAAGGAAGCATTAAAAAAGCTTGAACAGCGCATGGATGAAATTGAGAAGAAGATAGTGTCCTTGGAAGAAAAATCAGGCCGTTCCGTTTTTAAGGAAATTCATTCTCCCCTTCTTGAGGAGAAAATAAATAATTTAACTTTAAGCTTATCAAAAATTGAAAGAAAACTGGATAACTTTGGAGAAATGGGAGAAAAGCTGAATGTTGACAAAAAGTTTGAAGATTATGTTAGAGATGCTGAGGCTGACGACTTTCAGAAAATACGCACGGCTTTTGAAATGGGCAAAACCATTGATGAAATAGCAGAGGAGTTTGGGAGAGGAAAGGGTGAGGTGGAATTAATTTTGAACTTGAAAAGATGAGAAGATTTATAAATGTCTATGCGGTACTGCTGTGGGGGATAGGATTGGGCTTATTTATTTCCGGCTTTGTACTGGCAGCATTTCCCCAAAAGCCCTCAAAAATGGAAATTGAGGAAATGGCAAGGAATTTGGGAATGGTTTACAGAGAAGAAGTGGTGGTATACGACAGCGGATCATCAGATAAAGATGCCGGTAAAGGGGAAGAAAAATCAGAAAAAAGAGATGTACCGGTAGCCAAAGGGAGCAGTATAGAGAAATCTTCTGTTATAACAGTAAGAGTTGAACCTGGTCTCACCCTGGAACAGGTGGGAAATCTCCTTGCGAAGGAGGGAGTAATCGAAAATCAAGAAAGTTTTGTGGTTTTGGTTCAGAAGATGGGACTCAGCGACAAACTTATAGCGGGTACCTATACCTTTAAACGAGGTGAGGATGTTTCAAAAATTATAAATGCTCTTACGAGCGGAAAAAAGGAGGGCAGCTGAATGCTTAGGGGAATATATTATGCAGCATCGGGAATGCTGGCACAGCAGATCAATGGCGATACAATTTCCAACAATATTGTCAATATGGAGTCGCCCGGTTATAAAAAGGATACAGCAGTTATGAGCTCTTTTCAAAAGGTGCTGCTGCACTACATAGTAAAAGAAAAAGATAAGCCTGAAGCGGCAGCTGTGGGATATACTGCAAGGGGCACACAGGTTGCAGAGGTGCACACTTCCTTTAAACAGGGTGAGCTTAAGGCTACTGGCAGGCCCCTTGATGTAGCCATTGTGGGCGATGGCTTTTTCGTCGTGCAGTACGGAGAAGAAGTGCGGCTTACAAGGAACGGATCTTTTAAAATTGATTCTGAAGGCTATTTGGTCACAGGAAACGGCCTAAGGGTTTTAGGAGAAAACGGATTGATTGTTTTAAACGATGAAGATGGTATTTCCATTTCCGATGACGGAACCATATACGAAGATGGGCAGGAAGTGGATCGCCTTTTGGTGGTAGACTTTGCAGACAGAGCGGTTCTGACAAAAGCTGGGGAAAATACTTTTACAGCACCTGATGATGCCCAAGCTGTTCAGCCTCAGTACAGCATAAGGCAGGGTTATTTGGAAATGTCCAATGTGGATGCTGCGCAGGAAATGACAGATTTAATAATGATGATGCGCATTTATGAGGCCAACCAAAGGGTTGTTCAGACTTATGATAAAGTTTTGGAGCAGGCAGTTAGGGAAGTGGGTAATTTGAAGTAAGGGGGTGAGAGGTGTGATTGTGAGTTTGAAAAAGGCTTCAACGGGACTTACTGCTCAAAGCATTCGAATGGATATTGTTGGGAATAATGTGGCCAATATTAATTCCACAGGGTTTAAGAAGAGCTCCGCAGTTTTTGAGGACCTTTTATATCAGGAAGTAAATAGGTTGGGTTTGCCTGTGGGGGAAAATGTTTTTGCTGGAAGCGGGGTAAGGATTTCGGAAACGAAAAAGGACTTTCGTCAAGGTGCTCTGATGGAGACGGGAAGAAACCTTGATTTTGCCATTGATGGGAATGGTTTTTTTGCAGTGGAGCTTCCCAATGGTGAAATAGCTTTTACCAGGGACGGCAGTTTCAGTGTTGATAGGGAGGGATTTCTGGTTACAGGCGGCGGTCTTAGAGTTTTCCCTTATGTACAGGTGCCTGAGAATTGGAACAGCATAAGGGTAAACAGCACCGGTGAGGTAATTGTAGTGTATGAAGACGGAATAACAGAAGAATTAGGAATACTTACCATTTTTGATGTGCCTAATCCCGGTGGAATGATATCCTTAGGGCGGGGACTGTATTCTCCATCGGATGCCAGCGGTGAACCCATTGAGGGGGTTCCTGGAGCGGACGGTTTTGGGGTTGTAAAACAGGGATTTTTAGAAATGTCCAATGTTGATTTAGGTGAAGAGATGACTGAGATGATCCTGGCTCAGCGTTCATTTCAGCTGAATGCAAAGCTTATACATACCTTTGATGAAATGTGGTATCTTGCAAACTCCATAAGGGGATAAAGAGTATTAACAATTCAATGGAGGTAAATAGATGTGTGTCGAAGAATCAAAGTTGGGTGTTAAAGAATACAAGGTGGGTATTGCTCAGTGGAAAACGACTCAAGCCCCCAATAAGCTTATTACATTGGGGTTGGGTTCCTGTGTAGGGGTGGCTCTCTACGACCCTTTAAATAAAATAGGTGGGCTGTGCCACATTATGCTGCCGGACAGCACGCAGTTTAAGAAGAATGAAAATTTAGGGAAGTTTGCTGATACAGCTATTCCCATAGTATATGAAGAAATGATCCGTATGGGTGCTAAAAAGAAAAGTATTGTAGCTAAAATAGCAGGGGGAGCACAGATGTTTTCCTCAGCAGACAGCAGGATTATAGGAAATATTGGTAAACGTAACGTGGATAAAACTTTAGAAGTTTTAAAACAGATGGGAATAAAACTTGTGGCAAAAGATGTGGGAGGAAATCGAGGACGCACCATGATTTTTGATACCTGTGACGGTTCTGTATATCTTAGAATTTTGGGTAAAGAGATGAAAAAGCTTTAAAGCATATTGTGGGAGAGGGAAGAATGGATTTTCAGGAGTTCAGGGAGGCAGTTTACAAGAAAAGAGGTATCAATTTAAGCGGCTATAAGGAAAAGCAGTTAAAACGCCGTATTGAAAGCTTTATGAATGCTTCCGGGGTAAAGGATTATAAGGAATTTTTGAATATTCTCCTGAACGATAAGGATAAATGGGAAGCCTTTTTAGACAAGGTAACTATTAATGTTTCTGAATTTTTTAGAAATCCGGATATTTTTGAGAAGCTGGAAAGGGATATTCTTCCAAAGCTGGTGGAAGGTAAAAGAAAGATCAAGATATGGAGTGCTGCTTGTTCCAATGGTGCGGAGCCCTATTCCATAGCAATTATTATGGAAGAACGTTTTCCAGGGGTGCAGTATAAAATTACAGCTACGGATATAGATGAAAATATTTTGAATGCTGCAAGAAAAGGACTTTACGAGGAACGCCTCATTAAAAACGTTTCACCCCAGAGATTGAAAAGGTTTTTTAGAAAAGAACCCAGCGGTTTATATTCAGTTGTGCCTGAGCTTAAAAGGAATATTACCTTTTTGAAGCATGACCTTCTGGTAGACAGGTATGACACTGATTATGATCTTATAGTGTGCAGAAATGTAAATATTTATTTTACAAAGGAAACCCAGGATAAAATTTACCGGAATATGAACAGAAGTTTAAGGGTGGGAGGAGTTCTCTTTGTAGGTGCTACGGAAAATATTATGAATTACAGGGAATTAGGATTTGATAAGCTTTACCACTGGTTTTATGTAAAAAGGGAGCACCTTTCATAAATGCGGTGGAAGGGGTGGAAAATTTGAATGCCTCTTTGGAAGATCTGAATCCGTTCCATTTAGAAGTTCTTAGGGAAGTTGGAAATATTGGAGTGGGAAATGCGGTAACTTCCTTGGCTCAAATGCTGTCAAAAAAAGTAAACATGGATGTTCCCGAAGCAGGAATTTTGGAACTGCAGGATGTAATTACCCTTATTGGTGGGGAAGAGGATGTAATAGTTTGTGTGGAACAGCTCATTGAAGGAGATACTCCTGCAATCCTTTTATTTATCCTTAATGAAGAGAGCGCCATGTGCTTAACTGATCTCCTCCTCGGCAGAGAAAGGGGTTCCACCACATCCATTGGGGAGATGGAGGAGTCTCTTCTTAAGGAAGTGGGAAATATTTTAAGCGGTTCCATACTTAATGCTTTATCTGAAATGACGGGATTGGTATTTGTACCTTCTGTTCCTGCCTTTGCCCATGATATGATGGGAGCAGTTCTCAGCTCAGCGTTGATTGAAGGGGGATATTATTCCGATAAAGTTCTGGTCGTGGAGACGCGGTTTTTTGAATCTGCTACAGAGATAAAGGGATATTTTTTCATATTACCCCAGAAGGAAGTAGTTGAAAAAATACTCAGTGCACTGGGCGTAGGTTAATCAATGATTTTTAGGAGGGGAGTATGGTAATGGGTAAGAGGGTTCTTGTGGTTGATGGTGCTGCTTTTATGAGAATGATGCTTAAAGATATTTTAACAAAAAATGGATATGAAGTGGTGGGAGAAGCAGCAAACGGCAATGAAGCAGTGGAAAAATATCGGGAGCTTAAACCGGATGTGGTAACTATGGACATAACAATGCCTGAGAAGGATGGTATAACAGCAGTTAGAGAGATAATGGCGCTGGATTCCAATGCCCGAATAATAATGTGCAGCGCTATGGGACAGCAGGCTATGGTTATGGAAGCCATTCAGGCAGGGGCAAAGGATTTTATTGTTAAGCCTTTCCAGCAGGAGAGAGTTATTCAGGCACTTCAAAAGGTGGCAAGCTGATTTTAGATCTCTTTAACTGAAGGGCAGGTGTTTTTAGTGGATGAAGTATTGTCCCAAGAGGAGATAGATTCCCTATTAAGTGCATTGACAAGGGGAGAGCTGGATACGGAAAAGTTTAAACAGCAGCAGGAATCCCCAAAAGTGGTTAAATATGATTTCAAAAGGCCCAATAAATTTTCTAAGGACCAGCTTAGGACCCTTTATTTAATTCATGATAATTTTGCAAGGATGCTTTCCAATTTTTTATCTGCTTACCTGCGTGCTAACATAAAAATAGAAATAGTATCGGTGGATCAGACTACCTATGAGGATCTTGTTGTATCCTTTCCTTCTCCTACATTAATTACAGTATGTAAAATTAAACCCAGTGAAGAAAGTATTTTGATGATTTTCAGCCCCGGCTTTTTATTTCCTATCATTGATTTGGTTTTTGGCGGTCCGGGGGTTATGCCCCAAATAACAAGGGATCTTACTGATATTGAAATTACAGTTATGCGGAAAATAAATTTAAAAATTTTGGAGCATTTAGCATATGCATGGGAAGATGTGGTTAGTATTTCACCTGAATTGGTTTCCCTTGAGACCAATCCCCAGTTCAGTCAGCTGTATTCTCCTTCGGAAAACTGTGCCGTGGTTACCATGACTACGGAGGTTAGGGAATATGAGAGTCTGATAACCCTGTGTCTTCCTTATTTAGCTTTAGAGCCCATTATTTCAAAGCTGTCAGCGCAGTACTGGTTTGCAGGAAGCTCAGCAGCAGCCAAAGATGGAGTGACACCTCAGCTTAAAAAAACCATTTTAAAGGCTCCGGTGGAGCTTACAGTTTTTTTAGGAAAAACCACCATCACAATGAGAGATTTTTTAAAAATGAGGAAGGGAGATGTTATACCCCTTGATAATAAAGTGGATGAAGATCTTGAAATGTGGGTTGAAAAGAAGAAGAAGTTTAGGGTGCAGCCTGGAATCATTGGACAGAGGAAAGGTGTATACATAAAGGGTCTTATTGGTTAATTTGCTGCGGCAGAATAGCCGGCAGAAGGAGGGGTAAGGCTTGAGCGAAAACTTTTTATCCCAAGAAGAAATAGATGCCCTGTTAAAACAGCAGAGCCAGGAAAATGGCACAGATGGGGCTGGCGGAGGGGACGATTCTAATACTGTTGAGGAAGATCTGACTCAGGAAGAAAAGGATGCGTTGGGGGAAATAGGTAATATTTCCATGGGTTTTGCTGCTACTACTCTTTCAGAGCTTCTAAGACAGCGGGTTGTAATAACAACTCCCAACATTAAAACTACTACTCAAAAGGATCTTTTTGAAAGTTTTGAAAAGCCTTATGTGGTTATAGAAGTTAATTATACCCAGGGGCTTACAGGAACAAACATTTTTTTTATGCATACCAACGATGCTTTGACCATAGCAGATTTAATGATGGGTGGCGATGGGAAAGGAAGCGGGGAGCTGACGGAGCTGCATTTGAGTGCTGTAGCTGAAGCGATGAACCAGATGATGGGTGCTGCAGCCACAGCTATGTCAAATATGTTTAATTTTCCTGTTACTATCTCTCCTCCCAAAATCAATAAAATTGATTTTGATAAAGAGAAATATGATTCTCCCTTAACAGAAGAAAAAGTTGTCGTGGTTTCCTTTAAGCTCATCGTAGGAGATCTAGTGGACAGTCGATTTATGCAGGTGATTCCCTTTGATATTGCAAAGCAGAAGGCACGAATGCTGCTGGATCCTTCATTCATCAATCAAATGACTGCAGGAGATAAAACAGAAGAAAAACCTCTGGAAGAGTCTGCCGAGGAGGAAAAAGGAGTAAGGGCAGAGGAAAAAGCAGAAGATGAAGAATTGGTACTACCTCAAATAAGTGAGCCGGAAGAAGAAGATTTATCAGCTTCCAACCGCTTCCAAAGGACAGAGGCAGAAGCTGTGTCTATGTCTGAAAGGGAAAAAAGAAATCTTGATTTAATCCTTGATGTTCCCTTAAATGTTTCTGTTGTTCTGGGAAAAACGAAAAAGCCCATTTCCGAAGTACTTAATATGACCCCGGGAACCATTGTGGAGCTGGAGTCTTTGGCCAATGAGCCTGTGGATATTTATGTTAACGGCACTCTTATTGCTCAAGGTGAGGTTGTGGTGGTAAATGAGAATTTTGGGGTTCAGATAAAGAATATCATAAGTCCGGAAGAGAGAATCCACAAGCTGAGGTAAAAAAATAAAAAATTTAAAAATCAAACCGGGGGCTTTTTTAAGCTGCTGCAGAACATATTTTTATTTTTGCTGTCAACCCCCGGTAAAGATTAATTTGGGCTGTTTTTATTTTTTTTCGTGGATTTTTATGTTTTTGGCTCCATGGTTGCGGAGAACCTGTTCTGCGCGGTCAGCTTTGTCTTCGGAAGTGTTTACTGCTACAAGCACATTTCCTTCTTTTATATCCTGCTCAATTTCTCTGCCTTCTTCTTCAGGTATTCCCCAATCCAGCAGTCCCCCAGCGATGCCTCCTGTAGCTGCCCCAGCTAGAAGACCGCTGATGGGTCCTGCTGCTACTACCGGTCCCAATCCAGGGATTGCCAGTGCCCCTGCTCCTGCTGCAAGGCCTGCTAGAGCACCTAATACACCGCCGCTTGTGGTTCCATCTGCGATGTTATCTGCAGTTTCAAAAGCTGCATTGGTTAAGCCTTCTTCACCTTCACCTTCGCCTTTTCCTTTTCTTTCTTTAGCAAGGATGGATATCTCTCTGTCAAAACCTTCCTGACGCAGATCGTTAACTGCTTCTTCTGCTACCCGTTCACTGCTGAATATTCCTAAAACGGTCTTGGACATATAATATCAACCTCCTAATTTAGTGGTATGTTCCAGTAAAATATAATTTCCAAAAAGCTGGGCATATATGCAGAAAAATGTTTTTATTTGTGATGTCCAAGACCAAGTTTTAAAAGGGGAATTTTTTTGACTTCTTTAAGCAGACCTGAATAGCTTTCTTCGCCACCTGCTGCTTTAAAAAGCATTTCTGCAATCTCAGGATTTTTTCTAACAGTTTTATGAACTAGATGGGGAAAATTGTAAACCAGTTTTGAAATTATTGCACCTGAGCTTAGTTCTTTATGAAAATTTTCCAAAATTTTTTCTGTATATTTCTCCATTCTTCCGGTGTAACTAAGACTTTCTATTACAGTTTCTGCGGCAAGCTCGGCACTTTTTAGGGCATAGTAAATACCTTCGCCGGAAAAAGGATCGGTCAGGCCTGCAGCATCGCCCACAAGGAGCGCTCTTTTCCAGTGAAAATTATTTTTCCAATTTATTAAATAAGGGATTGGATGACCAACGCTTCTATCAATTTTATAGTTTTCAGTAATAACTGATTTAATAAAGTTGAGGGTAGTATTTTTAACATCTGTGCCTTTTTTCTGGTATGTACCGCTTCCTATGGATAAGTGATTTTTTTTTTGGAAAGATCCAGCTGTAACCCCTACTGATCAGTCCATATTCAAGCCAGATTTTTGATCTCTGCTTTTGTAAAAATTTTTTGTCCACAAAAACTTCAGCTTCATAAGCTTTTGCGTAGTTTATCTTTAGATTAAAGGGCAGTTTTTTATAGACAATACTTGCGGGACCATCTGCTCCTATTAAAACATCTGCCGTATAAGAGCGGGATGGAGTTTTAATATTAAATTTCCCCTGGGAGTATTCAATATCCAAAACAGGTGTCTGCTCAATGACAGCTGCTCCAGACTTTACAGCAAAATCTGCCAGCCATGTGTCCAGCTTATCCCGCATGGTGGTAAATATCAAAGGATTTTTGAAGTATAAATGGGCGGTTTCTTCCATTTTATAGGTTACCAAAATGCTTTCAATATGATCTTCAATTAAATTCTGCCAGCCCTCAGGTAGGAGTTCCACAGCTTTTTTTGTCAGTCCACCTCCACAGGACTTATATCGGGGGAATTTGCTTTTTTCAAAAATTATCACTTTAAGACCTGTTTCTGCCAGTTTCCAGCCGAGAAAGGAGCCGGAAGGCCCAGCACCGATAACTGCAGCATCCCAGTTCATTGATGATCCCCTTCCCTTAGAAGGTGCTTAACGGATTTTTATTAATTTAGTACAAAATACCACTACATTATTCATTAAGTCAATTGTCCCTTTGTAAAGAATGGAAACTATTTCAGCATAGGCATGGGCAAAAGGAAGGATAAGAAAGGAGGAAAATATGTTGAACAGCGTATGGGCATTGGCTATCTGTCTGGGCAGGGAAGTGGAGGTTGCTTCGACAATGGCTGTAAAGGATTTAAAAATAGGTAAAATGAGAACAATCCCAATAATGTTCAGCAAAATGTGGGCGAAGGCTGTTTTTTTTGCTGCTTCAGATCCTCCAAAGCCTGCCAGAAGAGCAGTTATGCAGGTGCCAAGATTGCAGCCCAGAGTTAGGGCAGTGGCTTCTTTTATATCAAGTATTCCCTTTTGAGAAAGGGCAATTATTATCCCAATCACAGCGCTGCTGCTTTGAGCTACAGCTGCTGCAGCAGTTCCTATTATTATACCAGCTAAGGGCTTTGCTTCCGCAGCTTCGATCATTTTAAAAAAAATTGGGGAGTGGATTAAGGGTTCAGACCCTACTCCGATCAAATGAATGCCTTCAAAAATGGCTCCCAACCCTATTAAAAAATATCCTAAGTTTTTGGATATGAAAAATAACAGTATACCAAAAGCGAAAATGGGTATCGCCAAATGGTATAAATTTAGGGAAAATATTTGAGCAGTCATGCATGTTCCAATATTAGCTCCCAAAATTATGCCTATGGATTTTTTAAAGTCAAGGATGCCGGCATCCACCATACTTACGGCCACTGCTGTTACCACACTGCTGCTTTGAATTATGGATGTTATAATGGTGAAGGCAATGGTACCCCTTAGGGGAGTTGTAGTGAAATCTCTTACAGCTTTTATTAAAAAACTGTGAGGTACAGCATAAAGCTGCTTTTTAAAAATGTAAAGGCCTGCAAAAAAAAGAAGGAAACCGAGGATAAAAAACAAAATATCAATTAACATTTTCCTTCACCCATTTTATTAATTGTGAGGTTAGTCAGATATGATTGATATGCATGTACATGCAATGGCTCATGGGGAATTTGATTTCAGTGTCAAAAATTTATCTCGATTTATAAGGGAAGCAGAAAGAAAAGGTATTAAATCAATAGGTTTTTCAGATCACAGCTGGTACCTTGGGGAAATTGATATAAAGGTTATTGGTAAAATAAAAGATCTTTTTCCCCATATAAGGGTATGTTTAGGGCTGGAAGTGGATCATGTTCCTGATATGGATAAGGAAACTGTCATGAAAATAGATTCAATTCCCTTTGATTATGTCATTGGTTCAGTGCATGAAATTGAAGGTTGGATGTTTGATAATCCTAAATATGCTGAAGGGTTTAAAAACTGGGATATTGATGAACTTTATGAGAAGTATTTTTCCCTAGTGGATAGTGTAATTGAATCTGGAATATACAATGTTATTGGGCACCTCGACCTGATAAAAATATATGGGCACAGGCCTTCAAAAAGAATTGAAGATTTTGTGAGGCCAGTTCTTAAAAAAGCGGCTCAGAAAAATATGATTGTGGAAATTAATACCAGCGGATTATATAAGCCTGTTAAAGAGATTTATCCCAGCTTTCAAATTGTAAAGCTTTGCAAAGGCTTGGGGGTTAATGTTACTGTGGGTTCTGATGCCCACAGCCCGGAACATGTGGGCAGAGATATTCCGCTGGCAGTTGAAATGTTAAAAGAAGCAGGTTTTAGGGAAATTGTGTCCTTTAAAAACAGAAATCCCATTTTCCATGCCATTTATTAGTCAAAGTTGTTCAAAGCAGCTGTTTTAAAAATAATTCTAAGATTGATTTATGAGGAAGAAACTTTTATTTTATTGATAATAATAATCATTGCTAGGAGGAGATTTTTTTGAAATTACCCACGCTTTTTTTTACGGCTCTGGCGGTAGGTTTTTCAGGAGCGGTGGTACCGGGTCCCCTTCTAACCATTACCATTGATAGGAGCTTGAGACAGGGGTTTTCTGCTGGTCCTTTAGTTGTCCTGGGTCATGGTATTTTGGAAATAGCTACAGCTGTGGGGATGTTTTTTGGATTGGGATTGTTTTTGCGGCAGCCTTTGGTGGCTAAATTTATTGCTGTTTGCGGCGGTTTGGTCCTCATTTGGATGGGTACAGGAATGTTAAAGGGAATTAAAGGAACAGCAGCTGCTTATGGAGAAGGAGAAGAAAATAGGGGAAAGAAAGGTTTTTTGGGAAGTTCGGTGGCTGCGGGCATAATGGGAAGCCTGTCTAACCCATATTGGTTTTTATGGTGGGCTACTGTTGGGGCAGCCTTTATAGTTGAGTCCTTGAAGTCGGGGCTCGTGGGGTTTGCTGCATTTTTTTCGGGGCATATTCTATCGGATTTATTATGGTATTCTGCTGTGTCTTTGGCTGTAACTGCTGGCAGAAGGGTTTTCAGCGACAGCACATATAAGTGGGTTACTGCATTGTGCGGAATTTTTATGATTGTTATAGCTGTTTATTTTATCTGGTCGGGTATCAGTGGTAATATAAATTTGGAGGGGTAGTTGTGAATATATATGATAAGGCTTTAGAACTGGCAAAATTGCTAGCAGATACAAAGGAATATAAGGATTTTACAGCTGCCAAGGAAAATTTGAGTAAGAATCAAATCTGCCGTGAAATCTTGGATAATTTTAGACAGGTACAGTTGGAGGTTCAGGTGGCTGAACTGACCGGCCATGAAGTGGATGAAGAGGTAAAGGAGCAGCTGGAAAGACTTTATGATATAATAAGTACCAATCCTACAATAACGGAGTATCTGGAAGCAGAGTACAGATTTTCCCGTTTAATGTCTGATATTCAAAAAATTATTGCGGAAGCAGTGCCAGAATGGTTTGAACTGGATATTAATAGAAATGCTCTAAATTAGTAGAGGTGGCGTTGAAATTGACTGAAAAACAGAGGAGAATGACAAAACAGAAAAAAGTTATACTTGACATTTTACGGAGCACCACATCCCACCCTACCGCGGATTGGATTTATAAAGAGGCAAAGAAAATTTTGCCCAACTTGAGTCTGGGAACTGTATACAGAAACCTTAAAAATTTAAAGGAAGAAGGCAAAATCCTTGAGCTCAGCTATGGAAGCACATGCAGCCGATTTGACGGCAACCCGGAAAACCATTATCACTGTGTATGTGTTGAGTGTGGTAGGGTTATGGATGTGGATATGTCCGTAGAGAAGGAGCTGGATAAGAAAGCTGAGGAAGCCCTAGGCTGCCCCATCTTTTACCACCGCCTGGAGTTTTACGGGTTGTGCCCCCAATGTAAAAAGGAGACCAAAAAAGCAAAAATGAGCGGTTAATGTTATATACAGCTTTATAGAGGTGCAGGAGGTAAAAAAGGGAGTGGAGAGCAATATTTCCTACCTTAGAAAAATACCAGTTTTTTCGCACCTTACAGATGAAGAGCTTAAGATGGTTGATGAAATAACAAAGGTGAGAAAGTACCGAAAAAATATGCTGATCTTTGTTGAGGGAGAGCATGGAGATGAGCTTTATTTTGTAAAAAAGGGAAGGGTAAAAATATCAAAGCTTCTTGAAGATGGAAGTGAGAAAATTCTCCATATATTAAAAGAAAGAGATATTTTCGCTGAGGTGCTGCTTTTTGGTGGAGGAGAGTATCCCGCTACTGCAGAAGTTATAGAAGATGCAGAAATTGGAATAATAGAAAACAAACCCTTAGAAGAGTTATTAAAGAAAAATGGTGAAATGACCTTAAAGATCCTTAAGGTTATGGCTGAGCGCCTGCGGCGTGCTCAGTACCATATTCGGGATTTAGCATTAAGGGATGCCTGTGGGCGCCTTTCCAGCGTGCTGCTGGATTTAGTGGAGGAACATGGAGAAGAAACCCCGGATGGCGTGAAAATATCTGTTAAGCTCAGCCAGCAGCAGCTTGCCAATATGGTGGGTACTTCCAGGGAAACTGCGGCAAGGATTTTAGGGATGTGGAGAAAAGAGGGAATTATTAAAGTTAACAATCAGATAATAGAAATTGTGGATATGGAAAGACTTAAAGAATGGCTTTGAGCCTCCGGGGAGGAGGCATTATTTATGATTAGAATTTTGTATCAATGTGTTCTTTTTTTTTGCTACCCTTATACTCTGTGGGATATAATATTGAACATGAATAATTGTTGCGGAGGAAAATAGAAAATGCTTAATCTAATCAGGCGCCTTTATGCAAAAAGAAGTTTAGAATAGGTCTCATTATACTTACAGTGGTATTGTGCCTAGGGCTTGTGGGAACATATTTTGCCTATTTACCGCAGCTTTTATCTTCTAAAGAAAGTGCTGGGAGTGCAGGTTCTCAAGATGCTGATTATGAATATGAAAATTTAAAAAATAAGATCAGGGAATATGAGGAAAAGCTGAAGGAAAAGCCTAAGGATGTAGAAATTTTATGGAATTTAGGCAATGCATATTACGATTTGGGTGTTCGAAAATTAATTGAAGATAAAGAAATAAATGAGGGTACAGAAAATTTAAAAAAATCCTTGGAAGTTTATGAGAAAGCAGCAGAGATCAGTCCCAACGATGCAAAAATTTGGGGTCAAGCTGCTGGTGCGGCATATTATGTAGGAGATATGGAAAAAGCGGAAAAGTATTATAAAAAAACTTTGAGTTTAGAACCTCAATCTGTTGACATGAGAATAAATTATGGACAGTTTCTACTTTACGGAAAAAATGACATTGCCGGTGCTAAAGCCCAGTGGAAAGAAGCTTTAAGTTTTGCAAAAAATAAATCCACAAGAGAAGCACTGGAGGCCATGCTTGAGCAGGTGGAAGAGATGGAAAAACAGCAGAGCCAGAACGGGGAAAACAGCTAAAATTAGTTTAAATATTTTGGGGGGAACAAAATGAACGAAAACATACTCTATGATATGGTAATTGTGGGATGTGGACCTGCAGGCTTATCTGCCGCTGTGAATGCGAAGATAAGAAAGAAAAATATAAAGCTCATTGGTGGTGAGGTATGCAGTCCCAAGCTCTACAGCTCGCCGGAAATAAATAATTATTTGGGGTTTCCAAACATTAAGGGCTCTGAATTAAAAGAGCATTTTTTAAATCATATTAAGTCGTTGGGTATAGATATAGTTAAAAATACAGTTGTAAACATATTTCAGGGCGATGGAAGCTTCGATATTTTGACCAGGGATAATGAAATTTATAAAGCAAGGAGTGTTATTATAGCCGTTGGAGTTACCAATGATGCAGTTCTGCCTGGAGAAGAGGAATTCCTGGGCAGAGGTGTCAGCTACTGTGCTACCTGTGATGCTCCCCTTTATAGAGGAAAAAATGTAGCCGTTGTTTCCTTTGAAGAGGAAGGGGAAAAGGAAGCTAAGCTTTTATCCCAGTACAGCAGCAGGGTATATTACATCCCGCGCTACAATGATGCTCCTAAATTTATTGCGGATAATGTGGAAATTATTAATGATATTCCCACAGCTGTGATAGGAGACAAATTTGTAACTTCTTTGGAGCTGAGTAAGGGTAGAATTGAGGTTCAGGGTGTTTTTATTATCAGGGAAACGGTGCCGGTGGACAAGCTGATACCGGGACTTGAGATGGTGGATGACAGGTTTATAAAAGTAAATTTAAATATGGAAACCAACATTCCAGGCGTTTTTGCAGCAGGGGATTGTGTTGGTAAACCCTTTCAATTAGCCAAAGCTGTGGGGCAGGGGCAGATAGCAGCTCTTACGGCAGCTGATTATTTGGAACAGCTGAATGCTAGGAGGTGAGGGTTGAACTTTGAGGGAAATTTATCTGGACAATAGTGCAACCACAATGGTTATTCCAGAGGCAGCGGAGGCAATGGTGGAAGCTTGTTGTGTGAAATATGGCAACCCCTCATCTCTGCATGGGAAAGGCATTGAGGCAGAAAAAATAATAAAGGAAACAAGGGAGAGAATTGCAGAGTTTTTAAACTGTTCTCCGGATGAGATTTTTTTTACTTCAGGGGGAACAGAAGCCAACAATTGGGCCTTATTTAAAGCAGCTGAAAAATTGAAGCGTTTTGGGAAGCATATTATTACCACTTCCATAGAACATTCTTCTGTACTGGAGCCCGTAAAAGAGCTTGAAAGAAGGGGTTTTGAAGTTTCCTATCTATCTCCTTCAAAGGATGGCATCATCAGCCTAGAAGATTTAAAAAAAGAGCTTAGGCCCGATACAATTCTTGTAAGCATTATGCATGCTAACAATGAGACTGGATCTGTACAGCCTATTTATGAGGCCGCTGAGATAATCAAAAATTCATCTGATAAAGCCCTTTTTCATGTTGATGCAGTACAGTCCTTCGGCAAGATAAATATAAATTTAAAGAAGGAAAAGGGAATAGATTTTTTATCTGTAAGCGCCCATAAAATTCACGGACCCAAAGGAATTGGGGCGCTTTTTATCAGGAAGGGCATAAATATAAGCCCTTACGTTTATGGAGGAGATCAGGAAGGAAAAATGAGGGCGGGCACTGAAAATGTTCCCGGCATAGCAGGATTTGGTGCTGCCCTTAAAGCATTGAAAAATAATGTGGAGGATCATCAGAAAAAAATAAAGGGGTTAAAAGAAAGGTTTATCAGTGGAATTAAGGCAGGCATTCAGGATGTGGTAATAAATGGACCGCTGGATGAACGTGCCCTTCCCAATATTGTAAATGTTTCCGTACTGGGTGTGAAGGGAGAAGTGCTGGTGCATTACCTGGAACAGTGGGGAATCTACATATCCACAGGTTCAGCATGCCATTCCCGGGGCGGCAGTGTGAGCCATGTGTTGAAAGCCATGGGGCTTAAAAAGGAAGCATTGGAAAGTGCGGTGCGGGTGAGTTTTTCTGCTTTTAATACAGAAGAAGAAGTGGATTTCGCAGTGGAGAAGTTTAAAGAAGCAGCTGAGGAACTGCGGGACCTTTAATGGGCTTAAGGTAGGGAGGATATTCTATGAGCTGCGTCATTCTGGTGCGTTACGGTGAAATAGGATTAAAGGGAAAAAACCGCATTTATTTTGAAAGGATGCTAATGGACAACATACGCCGTTCCTTAGGGGATCTGAAAGGAATAAAAGTTAGTAGGGAGCATGGAAGGCTTTATGTGGAACATGAAGAAGATGCGGAACGGGTTATAGAAAGGCTTAAAAAGGTTTTTGGGATAGTTTCCGTAAGCCCTGCTAGGGTTGTACCCCTTGATATGGAAGCCATTAAAGAAGGAGCTTTGGATGAAGTTAAAGAGTTTTTAAAAGACAGGGGAACCTTTAAGGTAGAGACAAAGCGTGCCAACAAAAAATTTCCCTATAAATCCATAGAAATAAACAGTATTGTAGGAGCCCATATACTTAAGAATACAGAAGATCTTAAAGTTGATGTCAATGCCCCCCTTTTTACTGTAAATATAGAAATAAGAGAGAATAATGCTTATATTTACAGCACTTCTTACCCTGCGCCGGGAGGCCTGCCCGTGGGAACCACTGGAAAAGGGGGGCTTTTGATTTCAGGAGGTATAGACAGCCCTGTTGCAGGATGGCTGGCAATGAAGCGGGGGGTAGAGATTACGGGAATACACTTTTACAGTTTTCCTTTTACCAGTGAACGTTCAAAGGAAAAGGTTGTGGAGCTATGCCGGGTTTTAGCGGGATACGGTGGGCCCATCAGACTTTTTGTGGTACCTTTCACCCGCATTCAGAGTGAAATAAAGAAAAATTGTCCTGAAAAGTTTTATGTTACCATTATGAGGCGGATGATGTTCAGGATCGCTGAAAAAATATGCCTTAAAGAAGGATGTACTGTTCTCTTTACTGGTGAAAACCTCGGTCAGGTGGCCAGCCAAACTTTGGAGAGCATTGCAGTAATCGAAAATGTTGTGAATATTCCAGTGCTGAGACCCCTTATCACCATGGATAAATCAGAAATCATTGAAAAGGCTAAAGAAATTGGAACCTACGACATTTCTATCCAGCCCTATGAGGACTGCTGTACCATTTTTGTTCCCAAGCATCCAGCAACAAAACCTAAGCTTGAAGAAGTGGAGAAAGCTGAAGAAAAAATTTTAGGTTTTGAAAATCTCGTGGAGGAGGCAGTAGAGAAAGCGGAAAGCATGTCCATAACTCCTAAATAGGGGGTGATTTATTATGCCTTCCTGTCAGTTTTCTCTGTACCCTTTGGGCACTGGGGATTTGAGTCCTATAATTGATAAGGCTTTGGAACAGCTGAAGGATATGGGGCTCCAATACGAAATGGGTAATATGAGTACGGTTTTTTATGGAAGCTCGGAAGAGGTCTTTACAGCGCTGAAGAGGATGTATGAGGCTGTATCCATGCATCCGGTGGTGATGAATTTTACCGTCAGCAATGCATGTCCCGTTGCTCCAAAGGGAAAGGATAAAAGCTGAGAATAATTTTTAGCATTTTCAACAAGGGGTAATGCATTTTGGCACCTTTAGCTGTGGGAATAGATATGGGAGGAACCAACATCAAAGGGGTTTTGGTAAATGAGGCGGGGGAAATCCTGGCATATAAAAGGATTTCCACGGAAGCCTCGAAAGGCATAGATCATGTGCTGAATCTTACAGCAGAGCTTGTGAATAAATTAATGGGCAGCCGACAAACTGCTGTGGGTATAGGTATTCCTGGAATGCTGGATGCAGGAAGGGAAACGGTTATTAATGCACCTAACCTGAGGTGGCATAATGTACCCATAAAGAATCTCCTTAGGAAATTTCTTGGTTTTGAAGTTATTTTGGATAACGACGGTAATGCGGCAGCGCTGGGCGAGGCATGGCTGGGTGCCGGCCGGGGATGTGATAATTTTCTGCTTATAACCATTGGGACGGGTATTGGCTCAGGTATGATTCTAGATGGAAAAGTTTATAGGGGAGCAAATGGACTTGCTTCTGAGCTGGGGCACATGATGCTCCTGTCCAGGGGACGGGAATGCGGATGCGGGAGAAGGGGCTGTTTAGAGACATTAGCCAGTGTTTCTGCTGTATTGAGAATGGCAGAGGAGAATGGGATAAAACTTAGGGTTCCTGAAATAGGGGAATTTTTTGAGAAGGTATATGAGGGCAATGAAACTGCCGTTAGGATTCTTGATGAGGCTATGGAATATCTGTCCATAGGGTTGGCCAATGCAGCTGTTCTCATGGACCCAGCTATGATAATTATTGGGGGAGGAGCAGCAGAATACGGAGAAGTATTTTTGGAGCTGTTGAAAAGAAAATTTATAGAAAAACTGCCCGTTCCCCGGGATATTAAAATTGCCAGGGCTCAATTGGGGAATAAAGCAGGAGCCCTTGGCGCTGCCCGTATGGCAATGCTGGAAATGGGGGACAGATCATGATTGAAGAGTTTAAGAAATACGGAAGGCTGCTTTTTGAATCTGGAGTTATAAGCTCCCATGGGGGCAATATGAGCATCAAGCTTAAGGAAGGGATTGCCATTACCCGAAGGAACTCTATGTTGGGAAACTTGACTGACGGCGATATTGTTATCGTTGAAGCTGATGGGACGGGGTCAGAAGCAGCTTCTAGGGAACTTCCTGTCCATCTTTCCATATATAACAAAATTGACTGCGGAGCGGTAGTTCATGCCCATCCTCCATATGCCGTTGCCCTTTCCCTTATCATGGATAGAATAGTACCCGTTGATGCAGAAGGGAGTTATTATTTAAAGGAAGTTCCAGTTTTAAGTGTTGAAAACAGTATCGGTTCGGAAGAAGTGGCTGAAAAAATTCCAAAGCTCCTTAAGCAGTGTCCCATTGTGATGGTAAAAGGTCACGGCAGTTTTGCGGTGGGCAGGGATCTTGAAGAGGGGTTCCGGCTTACTTCATCCCTGGAATTTTCCAGCAGAATATTATGGTTGTGCAGAAATTTTAGGGGGGATATAGGTGATTTTGAGTAATGAACAGCTTAAAAGATATGAGCGTCAGATAATAATGGACACCATAGGCAAAGAGGGGCAGGAAAAGCTGTGTTCTTCAAAAGTTCTTGTAATTGGTACGGGGGGATTGGGTTCTCCCGCTGCCCTTTATCTTGCGGCAATGGGCGTGGGGACTTTAGGATTTGTTGACAGCGACTGTGTAGAAATTTCCAATCTCCAAAGGCAGATCATTCATGGAACACCGGATATTGGAAAACCCAAGGTGGAATCAGCTCGGGATAGAATAAATCAGCTCAACCCCCATGTGAAAGTTGAAGTTTACAAAACCAGGCTGAGCAGAAATAATGTAATGGGGATAATTTCAAAATATGATTTGGTGGTAGATGCTGTGGATAATTTTCCTACCCGTTTTTTAGTAAATGATGCCTGCTTTTTTGCTGGAAAGCCTTTGGTGGAAGCAGGGGTTCTCCGCTGGGAAGGACAGGTAATGACTATTTTCCCAGGGGAGGGAGCCTGCTATAGATGTTTATTTAAGGAACCTCCCCTGCCTGAAAATGTTGAAGATCCAGGGGAAGCAGGGGTGCTTGGGGTGATACCAGGGATTATAGGCACCCTACAGGCTCTGGAAGCTGTAAAAATAATTTTAGGCAGAGGGAAAAATTTAAAGGGACGGATGCTGATTTTTGATGGGCTGAACAGCAGCTTTAGGGAGATAGAGGTGCCTAAAAATCCTAGATGCCCCCTGTGCGGCGAAGAACCTAAAATAACTAGTTTTGAGGGTAAATAAAAAATATTGTTTAACCGGCTTGTTGATAAATTATCTCTGCTGCAGTTTTTTCAATCCTGAACTCATACTTTTGAAAACCAGACCGTCCCAAATTGGACATCTTATGAGAGACTGGCTGGATCTCTTCTCCTATTCGCGCGTTTTAAGGTTTTGCCCTACGCTTGGGCCTGTAGCTGTTAGCCAGAGTTCATTAAGTGGTTCAAAAACTGCAGCAGAGGCCTGCTGTGTGATTTACTAAAAGGGTTTGTCTGCGGTCTGGTTTAAGATGTTTTTTGTTTCTGCTGGGGGAGGGGGAAATTTTGACTCAACAGCTATTAGATTTGATAAAAGATATGCCCGCTGCTCTGCAGATAATTATCCTTGCTGCCCTGCCTGTTACAGAACTTCGTTTTTCCATTCCTGCTGCTCTGGCTATGGGCATGTCACCATGGGAAGCTTTTGGTCTTTCGGCTGTGGGCAATGGAATTCCAGCTTTTTTACTTCTGTTGGTTTTGGAACCTGCGTTTAAAATTCTTTCCCGTATTTATTTTTTTAAGAGAGTTATTGAATTTATTCTTGAGAGAACGAGAAAAAAGGGAGACAAAGTACAGAAATATGGAGCTTTGGGTTTGATGATGTTTGTGGCTGTTCCCCTGCCGGGAACTGGGGTTTGGACAGGGAGCCTCCTGGCTTATTTTTTTGGGATAAACTTTTGGTATGCACTGCTGGCTTTATGGGGAGGAATGCTGATAGCTGGTGTACTAGTTACCCTTGCTTCCCTTGGAGTTATAAAAATTATTGCAGAAGGCTATGGACTGGTTCTTCTTGTCATTGTGCTGGTATTGGGTTTTATATTTATTGCGAGGAAAGGAAAAAAATAATTTTTCAGGGTATTATTCAGGAGGAAAGATAGATGTTTTTTTGTGATTATCACGTTCACTGCAGCTATTCAGCTGATGCTGAGGGCAGCATTGAAGAGTACTGCCTAAAAGCCGTGGAGAAAGGAATAAGGGAATTATGCTTTACCCCTCATTACGAAGCTGATCCCGTAAGGAGATCCATTGATGGTTTTGTACGGATAAATGGAAGGCTTGCTCCTGTTACCGGAAACTGGCTGGATGATTATTTCAGAGAAATTGAGATTGCTAGAAAGCGTTTTGCAGACAGGCTTATTATTAAAGCAGGAATTGAAATGGACCACATTCCTGAGATGGAAAAAGATCTGCGCCAAGTGGTTGGCTCCTATCCCTTTGATTTTGTCTTGGGAGCAGTTCATTCCATTGATCACACTGCCATATCCTCTGCATCAGAAAGCTTTATATATTTTTCCAAACACAGTGCTTCAGAAATGCTTCGGGATTATTATTCTATTTTGGAAGAAGCAGTGGCAAGTGGAATTTACAATGCATTGGCGCACCTGGATGTTTATAAAAGGTTCGGTTTAAAATACTACAGCAGGGAGGAATTGGAGAAGCTGCCTAAAGAAGCGGAAAGAGCGGTAAAAGAGGCAGTGAAAAGGGGCATCGCCTTTGAAATAAATACTTCAGGGTATAGACAGGGACCAGGGGAACCCTTTCCTGGAAAAAAACTTTTGAAATACTGTGTGGATCAGGGAGCTAGGTTTTTTACTGTGGGTTCCGATGCCCATAGAATAGAAGATTTGGGAAGGGATATTTCGAAAGCTGTGGAGCTTTTAGAGGATCTTGGGGGATTAAAACCTGTAAGATATCGGCGGGGAGTTTTGGAATATTAATAACAGCTTTTCGTTATCCGGCAGGAAAAGCCGGATTTTTATTTTTTTATTAAACAAAAGCAGGAAATGGAAACACAATGTAGAATAGAGTGTGGAAACAAGTGGTTCAAAGTGGGACGAAAGACCCATAAAGTGGAGCGATATCCTATGTTCATGGGGGAATACGAACATACCCTTGATACTAAAGGCAGAGTGATTATTCCAGCTAAATTTCGAGATGAGCTGGGAGATAGGTTTGTGGTTACCAAAGGACTTGACAACTGTCTTTTTCTTTACCCCATGAACGAGTGGGAACAGATTGAACAAAAGCTGCGCTCCCTCCCCTTTAATAGATCTGATGCGAGGGCTTTTGCGCGCTTTTTCTTTTCCGGTGCCTGTGAATGTGAAGTGGACAAGCAGGGTAGGGTTCTGCTTCCAGCTAATCTTCGCAGATATGCCGATCTTGATAAAGAAGTAGTGATTATTGGTGTTTTAACAAGGGTTGAGATATGGAATAAGGAAAATTGGGAAAAATACAGCAGAGAAACCCGGGAAGAATATGAAGAGATTGCGGAAAAAATTGTGGATATAGAATTCAGCTTGTAAGGCTGGGAGTGAATTGATTGGAATTCTGCCATGTACCAGTTCTCCTTAATGAAGTTATTGAAGGTTTAAAAATAAAGGCTGATGGCGTTTATGTGGATTGTACTTTGGGTGGAGGCGGCCATTCAGTAGAAATAGCCAAAAGATTGGGTCCTGAAGGGACCCTCGTGGGAATAGATCAGGATCCCGACGCCCTAAGAGCTGCAGAAAAAAATCTTTACGGTTTTGATGCCCATGTAAAAATCATACAGGGAAATTTCCGCCATCTTGACGGAATCCTTAAAGAATTGGGTATTCGTAAGGTTGACGGTTTCTTAGCCGATTTAGGTGTATCATCTTACCAGCTTGAGAATCCTGCAAGGGGTTTTACTTACCAGGAGGATGCTCCCCTAGATATGAGAATGGATCCCAATTCAGAGCTTACGGCAGAGAAAATAGTTAATACCTTTTCCAAAGAAGAGTTGGAAAAAATTATCTCTGAATATGGTGAAGAAAAATGGGCATCACGAATAGCGTCATTTATTGTTGAAAGGCGTAAAAAGAAGCCCATTTTAACCAGTGGGGAGCTGGTAGAAATAATTAAGGCAGCTGTTCCTGCTGGTGCAAGGAGAAGGGGTCCCCATCCTGCCAGAAGAACCTTTCAGGCTTTAAGGATTGCTGTAAATGATGAGCTCAATGCCTTAAGGGAGCTTTTGGATTTAATGGTTCGGTATGCGGGACCAGGAGGACGGATATGCGTAATTTCCTTTCATTCATTGGAGGACAGGATGGTGAAGGAAGCTTTTCAAAAGTATGCCCAGGGCTGTATATGTCCTGCTGACTTTCCCCGCTGTGTGTGCGGTAAAAGTCCTTCTATTAGGATAATAACAAGGAAGCCCATAACTGCAGGGGAAAAGGAAAAGGAATTAAATCCCAGATCCCGCAGTGCCAAATTGAGGGTAGCTGAGAAAATAGCGTGATAATTAAGTTCTAAAAAGACTGGGGGTTGAATAGGGTTGTTAATAGCTCCGGAGCATCAAGGGGATTATTATGGTTATGAGCATGAGAAGGGAAATAGGGATTTTGTAAAGATCAGAACAAGAACTGGAGCTTTTAAGCATACCAGTAAAAGAAAGGGCTTAAAAAAGAAGTTTTTTCTGACGACGGGTGTTTTGTTCTTATTCTTGTTATTTGGAATATATTACACGTCCCTTACTGTAGCTGTTGCCCGTCAGGGCTATGAGCTTGAAAAGCTCCAAAATGAAATTGAACGTATACAGAACGAAAATGAGCGTTTAGAGTTTATGGTTGTCCAAATGAGTTCCCTAAATAGAATTGAGAAGGAAGCAGTGGAAAAGCTGGGAATGAAAAAGCCTGATTTGGAAAACATCGTTTTTGTTTCCAACACAGAAGCCGGTAAAGGGAAAGAAAATGCTTCGGAGCAGAAACTAAATAAAACTGAGAAGCAGAATTCTCAGGACAGAAAAGAGGAAGTGACAGGTAATGAATTTTTCTCAAAGCTGTTTGATAATATTTTCAAAGCCCAGAGGGCTGAAGCGTTTATGTCTAAATGATTACAGCTCTAGCTTAGGGGAGAGAACCTTAGCATGTCTGTAAGCAGTGTGTTTATAAAAAAACGAATTGCTAAGCTGTTCGTTCTGCTGGCTGGAGTTATTTTTTTGCTCTTTTTACGCTTGGGCTATATACAGTTTGTTAAAGGCGATGAGCTGCAGAAAATGGCTTTGGATAATAGGCTTCGGGAAGTTGTGGTAGAAGCTAAAAGGGGAGCCATTCTTGACCGCAATCATAGGGAGCTTGCTGTTAGTGTAAGTTCTGATTCTGTTGTGGCATTTCCTCCTCAGATAAAAAGAACAGGAAAAGCAGAACAGATTGCAGAACAGGTTGCTGAAATTCTTGAAATGGATAAAGAAGAAGTGCTTAAAAAAATTACCCAGAACAGCTCCTGTGTTTGGATAAGAAGAAAGATAGATGATTTTGAAAAAAGCAGGAAAATTAAAGAACTGGATTTAGACGGTATCGAGGTAGTGGAAGAAAGCCGGCGATTTTATCCCAATGGGTCCCTTGCCTGTCATGTGCTCGGCTTTGTAGGAATTGACAATCAAGGGCTGGAAGGGCTGGAGGTAACTTTTGATGATGAGCTTAAGGGTGTTCCCGGGCGTATAGTAATGGAATTTGATGCTGCAGGACGTAAACTGCCCCAAGCAGTTCATCGATACATTCCTTCCCAGGATGGTAACAATCTTGTTTTAACTATTGATGAAACAATACAGTATGTTGTGGAGCGAGAGCTGGACCAGCTGATGAACAGCAGCGTTAAACCCAAAGGTGCTGCTATTATTGTAATGAATCCAAAAACCGGTGAGATACTGGCTCTCGGCTGCAGACCGTCCTTTGATCCCAATAATTTTAATAAATATTCTCCGAAAACATGGAGAAATTTTGCTGTGTCTGACAGCTATGAACCGGGCTCAACTTTTAAAATAATTACTGCTGCGGCAGCACTGGAAGAAGGAGTTATAAGGGATGGCGAAAAATTTAATGACCCAGGATACATAAAAGTTGGGACAGAAAGAATTAGATGCTGGTCCAGTGTTCCCCATGGCGTTCAGACTTTTGAAGAAGGGATGATGAATTCCTGCAACCCAGTTTTAGCTGCTGTGGGATTAAGATTAATGCACAAAGATAGGGGGTTATTTTATAAATACATTAAAGCTTTCGGCTTTGGAAAAGCGACAGGTATAGCCCTGCCCGGGGAGGCTGAAGGGCTGCTAATTCCTTTAGAACAGCTGAAGGAAATAAACATTGCTACTATTTCCATAGGCCAGGGAATATCTGTTACTCCAATACAGATGATTACAGCAGTTTCAGCTGTTGCCAATGGAGGAAACCTCATGAAACCTCTATTGGTCAAGGAAATTCGCGATAAAAATGGAAAGATTATTGAAAAGTTTGAACCCCAGAAAATTAGGCAGGTAATCTCCCAGGAAACTTCTAAAAAGCTGTGCAGTATACTGGAAAAGGTGGTTAATGAAGGTACTGGAAAGAGGGCTTATATAGAAGGATATAGAGCAGCAGGCAAAACAGGTACTGCCCAAAAGGTGGGTAAGGGAGGATATGTTCCGGGAAAATATGTGGCTTCATTTGTTGGGTTTGCTCCTGCTAATGATCCCCAGGTGGCTGCCCTTGTGGTGGTTGATGAGCCCCAGGGGTATCCCTACTATGGAGGTACGGTGGCGGCACCCATTTTTAAAAGGGTAGTGGAAGATGCACTTCATTACTTAGGAATACCCAAGCAGGATACAGGCGATCCTCCACCGGAAATTCCTGGGGAGGAAAGATCTCAGCCAAGGGAAGATGTGGAAGTTCCTGATATAGTTGGTCTTACTCTTGACGAAGCAAGGCAGAAACTGGCAGAAGCTCGTTTAGAAGGAGAAATTGTAGGACGTGGCGAAAGGGTTCAAAACCAACTGCCTAAACCTGGAGCAGTTGTGAAGGAAGGAACAAAAGTTATAATATATTTAGATCAAAAGAGTTCTCCTGAGGTTTTGGTTCCAGATGTTAGGAATAAAAGAATTTTTGAAGCTGCTGATGTGCTGGAAAGTTTAGGACTTAAGCTTGTTCCCCATGGTTCCGGAAAGGCGTATATGCAGAAACCAGCTCCCAATACAAAAATAAAGAGGGGCAGCAGTGTTGAAGTTTGGTTTAAAGAGGAGCAGTAACTTAGAAACCAGAGTTTCGGCTCTGGTGTTTTTGTATTTTACCTTCTAAGGTTAAACTTTGATATCCAGGACATAATAATAAAAGGGAAATTTTAGCAATGGAGGAAGAGAATGTGGTGGATTTAAAAAGTATTAAAGAAATAATTGGAGCTGTAGAGTGGCAGGGTAATTTAAACACAGTGTTTAAGGAAGTGAAATATGATTCCAGAAAGGTAAAAGAAGGGGATCTTTTTGTTGCTATTAAAGGGTATAAAAATGATGGTCATGATTATATAAAAGAAGCTGTAAGTAATGGAGCGGCAGCCCTTGTGATTGAGCGGACTCCTTCACTGGGCGTGGGCGTGCCTTGGCTTAGGGTGAGGGACAGCCGCTTTGCTTTATCTTTAATTTCAGCTCATATAAACGGTTATCCTTCACAAAAGCTTAGAATAATAGGGGTCACAGGCACAAACGGTAAAACCACAACAACAAATTTAATCGAAACTGTTCTTCTGCATGCTGGTAAAAAGGCAAGCCTTATGGGAACTGTGGAAAATAGAATTCTGGGAAAACCCATTGAGGCAAAACTTACAACCCCTGATTCCCCAGAACTTCAGGCACTTTTGGCAGAAATGGCTGCGGCGGGTTCCGAGTATGCTGTCATGGAAGTTTCATCCCATGCTTTAAAGCTTAAAAGGGTAGCCCATTGTGAATTTGATGTTGCTGTATTTACAAATATAACTCAAGATCATTTGGATTTTCATCCTACTTTTGAAGATTACTTTAATACAAAAGCGGAGCTTTTTTACAAGCTTCATCAGGGAGTAAAACAGGGTAAAAAATACGGTGTGGTAAACTTAGATGATCCCCACGGGAAAATTATTGCCGAAAAAGCCAGGGTTCCTATCATTACCTACGGGTTTTCAGAGAATGCCCATGCCGTGGCTAAGGATGTAAATATTGGACCCAAGGGAACCAATTTTAAAATTTCTTATGAGGGAATGGAACTGGAGCTGTCCATAAAGCTGATCGGAAGGTTCAATGTTTATAATGTCTTAGCGGCTTTCTGTGTTGCAGTAAATGAAGGGATCGATGTGGAACTTATAAAAGAAGCTCTAGAAAAGGCAAAAGGTGTTCCCGGTCGGTTTGAAGCTGTTGATGAGGGACAGGACTTTTCGGTTATCGTGGATTATGCCCATACCCCTGATGGGCTGAAAAATATTCTTGAAACAGCAAGGGAAATAACCCAGGGGAGGGTAATTACTGTTTTTGGCTGTGGTGGAGACAGGGATAGAACAAAGAGGCCTCTCATGGGTAAGGCTGCGGCTTTGTATTCTGATTACTGCATCATTACTTCTGATAATCCCAGAAGCGAATCTCCTCAGGCAATCATAGAGGATATTCTTCCTGGAGTTAAGAAAATTACCAGCGGATATAAGGTGATTGAAAACCGCAGTGAAGCAATTAATGAAGCTGTACGCATGGCGCAGAAGGGAGATTTGGTAATAATAGCGGGAAAAGGTCATGAAACCTATCAAATTATAGGCAGTAAAGTCTACCATTTTGATGACCGCGAAGAAGCAAGAAAAGCATTGAGGAGAATGAAGAAATGATTGAGCTTAAAGTTAGTGAACTGGCTGAGGTTTGCGGGGGAAAGCTGATAGGAGGAAATATGCAAACTTCTTTCAAAGGAGTGTGTACCGACAGCAGAAAAATTGAGCCTGGTCAGCTGTTTTTTGCTCTCAAAGGAGAAAATTTTGACGGGCATGATTTTGTGTATCAGGCTTTTTTAAGGGGTGCTGCAGCAGCGGTTGTTCATAAAAGTGTTAAGGGTATTCCCGAAGGAAAATGTGTTGTTATGGTGGAGGATACCCTTTTGGCACTGCAGAAGCTAGCTGCATGGTGGAGGAAGCAGTTTGATATTCCTGTCATTGGGGTGACGGGAAGCAGTGGTAAAACCACCACAAAGGATATATTAGCGGGTATTCTTGCTTCATCAGGAGAGGTTTGCAGCACCAAGGGAAACTTAAACAATCATATTGGTCTGCCTCTGGTATTATTGGGACTGAGCAGAAGCTGCCGTTTTTGTGTTTTGGAAATGGCCATGCGCGGCTTGGGAGAAATAGCCCAGCTGTGTGAGATAGCTGCTCCCACAGGTGGGATTATTACCAATATTGGATTGGCTCATTATGAGAGGTTGGGTTCCCAGGAAAATATAGCTAGAGCCAAGGGTGAATTGGCCCAAAGTCTGCCTGAGGAAGGCTTTCTTCTTTTGAACAGTGAAGATCCATGGTCTTCCTTTATTAGGAGACTGACTTCTGCAGAAGTTATATATTACGGTATGAGAGACAATGCCCATATCAGAGCTGAAAAGGTTAAGTTTACTCCTTGGGGTTCTTCTTTTTTACTTGTTACCGATAGTTTTTCAGGAACTCTGGATCTGCCCCTTCCGGGAAAACATAATTTGTACAACTGTCTTGCAGCCGTGGGAGCTGCAGTTCAGCTGGGTTTGAATTTGGAGGAAATACGTCAGGGCTTAAAAAGAATTAATCTTACAAAAATGCGTTTGGAACATCTAAAAGGGATTAAGGATACCGTTGTTATCAATGATGCATACAATGCCAATCCCGATTCTATGAAAGCTTCCCTTAAAGTTTTAAGGGATTTTTCAGGAAATCGTAAAATTGCTGTTCTGGGAGACATGTTGGAATTGGGAGAAATTGCTGTTAAAGAGCACATTGAAGTGGGCAGGGAAACAGCTGATTTGGGTATTGATTATTTAATTACTGTTGGAAAGCTGGCTCGTAATATTGCCCAAGGGGCAGCTGATGTGGGAATGTCCAGAGAAAAAATTTTTTGCGCATCAAATAATGAGGAAGCTGTTGAAATGATTAAGAAAATTATTGTTCCAGGGGATGTTATATTGGTCAAGGGTTCCCGAGCTATGGGGATGGAGGAGATTGTTAATGCTCTAAGAGATGCGGGGGAATAGTGTATGAGTCAGTTGGCTGATTTTGCACCAATTTTATTAAAGGCTTTTTTAGCTTCACTTATATTAACAATTTTGCTGGGTCCCGTAATAATTCCTATTTTGAATAAATTGAGGCTTGGGCAGTACATCCGTCAGGAAGGACCTGCAAAGCATTTTAAAAAGGCGGGTACTCCCACCATGGGGGGAATAATATTTATTATTCCTCTGCTGATTTCCACAATGATTTTTGCAGGGGAAAGTGCAGAAGCTTTAACTGCTGCCACGGTAACCCTTGGTTACGGAATTATTGGATTTATAGATGATTTTATAAAGGTTGCTTTAAAAAGATCATTGGGATTGAAAGCTAGATATAAATTATTGGGACAGCTGATCATGGGCTTTTTTCTGGCATTACTGGCGGTGAAATATTTGGGAAGGGGTACAGATTTAAGGATACCCTTTACCGACTATATGCTGGAATTGGGCTCATTGTATTACCCCTTTGTTCTTTTGGTTTTGGTAAGCAGCACCAATGCCGTAAATCTTACCGACGGTCTTGACGGTTTGGCTGCAGGATGCACAATGTTTGTTTCCATAGGCTATGTTTTTATATCTCTTCTATTAGGCACAACAGAGCTTGCCGTTTTTGCTGCAGCCCTTGCAGGTGGATGTTTTGGCTTTCTTGCCTTTAATTTTTACCCAGCAAAAGTTTTTATGGGAGATACCGGTTCCCTTGCTCTGGGAGCTGCGGTTGCATGCTTGGCTGTACTCACGGGAACCGAGCTGGTTCTGCCCATTGTTGGGGGTATATATGTGATAGAGACCCTTTCTGTGGTCTTACAGGTGGCTTCTTTTAGGCTCAGAGGAAAAAGAATTTTTTTAATGAGTCCCCTGCACCATCATTTTGAGCTTGCAGGCTGGGAAGAAGAAAAAATTGTTTTACTATTTTGGGCTTTTTCTGCTTTATTTTCCTTATTAGGAGTTTTATCTGTTATAAAAATAGGTTAATAATGGTAAAAAAAGGTGGCGTTTAAGATGATAATTAAAAATAAAAAAGTGCTGGTTGTGGGAGCAGGGAAAACAGGCACTGCTTGTGCTCATTTTCTTAACCAAATGGGTGCCCGGGTAACTTTAGCAGATATAAAAAAAGATATTGAGATGAAAGAAGTTTTGGAAAAGTTTAAAGATACTCCAGTAGTAGTTAAAACGGGAGGTTATCCAGATGTTGACGGCAGCACAGATCTCGTCATTGTAAGTCCTGGGGTGCCCCTGGATGTGCTTCCCATAAAGCAGGCTCATGAGAAAGGTATACCAGTATGGAGTGAGCTGGAACTGGCTTTTCGAATGTTTAATGCTCCTGTTATTGCTGTTACAGGAACGAATGGCAAAACTACTACCACTGCTCTCATTGGTGCCATGTTTGAAGATGCTGGAAAACCAGTAGTGATTGCAGGAAACATAGGCATACCCCTAATTGAAAAGGTTTCTGAGATAACTTCCCATCATGTGGTTGTTGTTGAGGTGAGCAGTTTTCAGCTGGAATGTATTGAGACTTTTAAACCTAAGATGGGAATAGTGCTTAACTTAACCCCTGATCATTTGGATAGACACGGTACTTTGGAAAATTATGCACGGGCAAAGGAAAGGATTTTTTTAAATCAGTCTCAAGGGGATTTTTCCATTTTAAATTATGATGACCCGAGAGTAAAGAAGATGTCCCAATCCACCAAGGGAGAGGTAATATTTTTCAGCATAAAACATACCTTAGAACAGGGGGCTTATCTCTTTGAGAATAAAATTTATCTTGCCCTTGGAGATAGAGCTGTTCCTGTTATAGACCGTAAAGACATTTTTATAAAGGGTGAGCACAATGTCCAAAATGCCCTGGCAGCTGTTTTGGCTGGTGCTGTAATGGGTCTTGAAATAGAAAGCATGTCCAGTACCCTGAAGACTTTTAAAGGTGTTCCCCACAGACTGGAGTTTGTTGATGAAATAGATGGGGTTAAATACATTAATGACTCTAAGGGCACTAATCCCGATGCATCCATAAAGGCTCTTTTGGCATTTGATGAACCCATTGTTTTAATTGCTGGAGGCAGAAATAAAGGCAGTGATTTTTCTCAATTTGCAGAGATTGTTAAGGAAAAGGCCCGGGCTGTGGTGCTTCTGGGGGAAGCGGCTGATGAAATTTATAGTGCTTTAAAAGAAAAGGGTTTTTACGAAATATATAAGGAAAATACCTTGGAGGAAGCAGTTTACCGCGCTGGTAAAATTGCACGACCTGGGGAAGTTGTGCTTTTATCTCCTGCCTGTGCCAGCTGGGATATGTTTAAGAGTTATGAAGAGCGGGGAGATCTTTTTAAGAGCCTGGTAGCTTCTTTGAGGAGGTAAATGTATGCAGGGTGCAAAAAGGGAATCGCCTGATTTTGTGATTTTTTTTGTTACCCTTCTCCTGCTTACCATTGGAATAGTGATGGTGTTCAGTGCCAGTGCTGTGTCAGCTTATTTGGACAGGGGCGACAGTTTTTATTATTTAAAACGTCAGCTGAGATGGGCATTAATAGGAATAGCGGTAATGATTGGATTTATGAACTATAATTATTATAGAATTCGAAGGTATGCCAATTTAGGACTGTTATTTTCCTTAATGCTTTTGGTTCTTGTTCTTTTGGTGGGAACAGTCAGCCACGGATCCAGCCGATGGTTGAATTTGGGATTTATATCTTTTCAACCTTCGGAGCTAATTAAGCTGCTGCTGGTAATCTTTATGGCTAAAAGTTTATCTGATCACCAAGAAGAAATTCAGAGTTTTTTTAAGGGAATACTTCCCCACATAACCATAGTGGGGGTGATATGCCTTCTTATCCTTCTTCAACCTGATTTGGGAACGGCAGTGAGCATTGCGGGAACTGCTTATCTTATGCTGATTGCAGCTGGAGCAAGGGTAAGGCATTTGGTTTTTTTGGCGATGGTGGGAGGCGTTTTAGTATTTATTGCTATTTTAATTGAACCGTACCGATTGGAACGCCTTATTGCTTTTTTAAATCCTTGGGCTGATCCTACGGATTCAGGATTTCAGATTATTCAATCGCTGCTTGCTTTAGGTTCCGGTGGGCTTATGGGAATGGGATTGGGACAGAGCCGCCAGAAATTTTTCTATCTGCCGGAACGGCATACGGATTTCATCTATGCCATTTTAGGGGAAGAGCTGGGCTTTCTAGGTGCGTCCTTTGTGCTTCTTCTTTTTGCCATATTTTTATGGAGGGGTTTTAAGGTTGCCCTTTCCGTAAGGGATACTTTTGGAAGTCTTTTGGCAGTGGGCATCACATCTATGATAGTTTTTCAAATGATAATAAATGTCGGAGTAGTAACCGGATCCATGCCCGTTACAGGTATAACTCTGCCTTTAATAAGTTATGGAGGCTCTTCGCTGGTATTTACGTTGGCAGGTATAGGCATTCTTTTAAATATTTCCCGCTTTGCATCGGTCAAGTAATTTAATGGAGGTTTATAAATGCGGAAGCAAGAAAGCAGGCTTAAGGCTGTAATTACAGGGGGAGGTACTGGAGGGCATATATATCCTGCCCTGTCAATAGCTAAAGGTCTTAAAAATAGATACCCTGATGCTGATCTTCTTTACATAGGTACAAAAAAGGGGTTAGAGTCAGAAATAGTTCCCCGGGAAGGCTTGAAATTTTGTACTGTGTCCGCTGCGGGATTGAAACGTAAAGTTTCTCCCAAAAACATAAAAACTCTTTTTAGTTTTTCAAGTGGGATAATAGAATCAGAAAAAATTTTGCGCTCCTACAAACCCCATGTGGTTATTGGTACAGGAGGATATGTATGTGCTCCTGTTATGCTGGCAGCGGTTGCAAAGGGAATTCCCACAATAATTCATGAGCAGAATGCATATCCTGGGTTGACCAACAGACTCCTTTCCCGTTTTGTCACAAGGGTATGTGTAACCTTTGAAGAATCCACTGCCCATTTCAGCACAAAGGCAAAAATTGTTGTTACTGGGCTTCCCGTTCGCCCTGAAATATGTAAAGTCACCAGGGTACAAGGGGCAGAATATATTGGACTTGATCCCAAAAAATTAACCATCCTCATTGTGGGAGGCAGCAGAGGAGCAAGATCCCTGAATAAAGCTGCGGTGCCGCTGATCAAATGGATTGCTGAAGATGCGGGCAAACAAGCGATATGGGTGACGGGGAAGAACGGTTATGATGAAGTTATAAAAGATCTATTAGATGTTGATATATCTCAATACAGCAATATAAAAGTGGTACCCTATCTGCACCATATGGAATATGGTTTGGCTGCTGCTGATCTTGTAATTTCCAGAGCGGGAGCTTCTTTTTTGGCAGAACTCACCATTAGAGGGCTTCCGGCGATATTGGTTCCTTATCCCTTTGCTTCGGAAAATCATCAGGAATTTAATGCTAGGGCTTTGGAAAAGAAAGGAGCTGCTAAGGTTATTTTAGATAAGGATCTTGAGGGAAATGTTCTTTTGGACGAGGTAAAAAACCTTTTGCAGAGGGGGAGGCTTGAAGAAATGTCTAAAAACAGCCTTAAGGCAGCAAAGCCTGATGCCCTGGATAAAATTTTAGATGTTGTGGCTGTAGTCTTAAAAGAAAAAAAATGATTAAAAGTAAAATAGGGGACAAGCTTG
>LDZR01002677.1_pt1 | contig 174195 bp, 160 predicted proteins | sample 615371 | NCBI WGS metagenome assembly LDZR01 (sample SAMN03408294, study PRJNA278302) | terrestrial metagenome | isolation source: oil reservoir sample K2 | place: USA: Alaska, North Slope, Kuparuk formation | collected 2013
CGCCACGTTCTTCCGGACAACGCGGTGAAGCAGAAGCTGGCAGAACTTAATCTCTCACGCGTTGTGCTCGTTTCCATAGGAAAAGCCGCCTGGCGAATGGCCAAGGCCGCGAAAGAGGTCCTGAAAGAAAAGATAGAAAAAGGCATCGTGATCACCAAGTATGGCCACAGCGAGGGTGACATAGAAGGTCTGGAAATCTACGAAGCGGGCCATCCTGTTCCGGACGAAAACACGATCAGGGCAACTGAACGCGCGCTCGAGATCGTGAAGGATCTCAGCGGTGAAGACACGGTCCTGCTGTTGATCTCCGGGGGTGGTTCTTCGCTCTTCGAAAAGCCCAAAGGTAGTGTCACGTTGAGCCAACTTCAAAGCATCACCGATCAACTTTTGAAAAGTGGCGCGAACATAGAAGAGATCAACGCGGTGAGAAAGCATCTTTCTGAAGTCAAAGGTGGCAGGTTCGCGCAGAAGATCTTTCCCGCGCGGGTTGTGTGTCTGATCCTTTCGGACGTTCTGTCCAACAGACTCGACGTGATCGCTTCTGGCCCGGCACATCCAGACTCAAGCAGCAGCGAAGATGCTCTGAACGTGATCAAAAAATACGGTGTGCGGGTGGATGAGAACGTTCTGAAAGAGCTGAAAGATGAAACGCCGAAGAGTCTTTCGAACGTGGAAAGTCACATCGTTGCCGATCTGAAGATCGCCTGCGAGAAGGCCGTCGAGGTGGCGGAGAGGCTCGGATACAGAGCCGAGATCCTCACGACGAGCTTGGATTGCGAAGCCAGAGAGGCGGGTTTCTTTGTCGGTTCCATCGCGAAAGAGCTGGCGCTTCACGACAGGCCTTTGAAGAAACCCTGCGCGCTCGTGCTCGGCGGAGAAACCGTGGTCCGTGTCAAAGGAACAGGAAAAGGTGGAAGAAACCAGGAGCTCGCACTCGCTGCGGCGATGAAGATAGAAAACCTCGACGACGTTGTGGTGTGTTCGGTGGGCACGGACGGCACCGACGGTCCCACGGACGCCGCAGGCGGCATCGTCGATGGAAAAACGGTTCAGAGGATCAGAGACGCAGGTTTCGATCCTGAAGAGTTTCTGGAGAACAACGATTCGTACAGGGCTTTGAAGTTCTCAAACGATCTTCTCATCACTGGCCCGACGGGCACCAATGTGAACGATCTGATCCTGATCCTGGCAAGATAAAGCTTTCGTCTACCACTTGAACGGGTCGGGCAGTTGTGGTATCATTCAAAATGAGTGGCGGTGTAGCTCAGCTGGTCAGAGCGAGTGATTCATAATCACTATGTCGTGGGTTCGAGTCCCACCGCCGCCACCAGAATCAGAAAACCACTGTCAGTTTGACATTTTCATGCTTGTTTCTAAGAGTGTGGGCGTATCTTTTTTATTTTTGCTCTCAGTCACTTGCATTTGCTCGAAGTGCTGTGATATAATCTCTACGAGCTGTTGAATTGGTCTTTGAAGTGAGCCGTGGGAGCGGTACACCCCAAAGTTGAACCCGATGAAGGCTGGTTTTCCTCGAAACGCTTGACACTCTGAGCTTCAATAGGCTATACTATAAATCAGCCAAATTCTAAAGCGAAAGGAGGTGGATCCTGGTACCCCGGCAGCGAAAGGGGTCCAGGGACGGGTCTATTAGGAGATATCTTCTGGTTATCGTAACGATCGCCGTGGTACTCAGCTTAGCCCTGGTTGGATGTGTCGGTACGCAACCACCAAGCGGAGGTGGAGAAACACCCGAGCCAACACCAACGACACCACCAGCGTTTGAACCTTCTCCTGCAGATGGCGCAAAGGTTCTGGCTGGGACCGTGGTGACATTTGACTGGAGCACGTGGGAAGAGGCGAAGAACGCAGCTTGGTTCAGGTTCTATTATTCATGGGGTGATTGCGACGAACCCGGAACATGGTACTTTGAACAGGTTCCCAAGAATCTTTGCTGCCCACTCGAGACTGAGTACGCGACAAGTTTGAATCAGTGTGGAGTCTTCTGGTGGAAAGTTGAGATCCGCACCGAAGATGGAACAGCCGTCAAAGGACCGTTCAAACTGTGCGCAGTGCCCGGGTTTGAGGTAACGTTAAAAGATGAAGATGACGAAGATGACGAGGTAATAACGTCAATAACCGTCATGCCCGGTGAAGAAACAGTAGATATCGATCTCGATGCTTGCACACTGCCCGCGTCATTTGTGATCACAGTGACGGCAACGCCGTTGACAGAAGGAGAACAAGGACTGTTGTGCGCAACCACAACGTACACGGTAAAACTTTCAAATGAAGCTAAGAACTGGTTCATACTCACCCCGAGTGATCCCAGCGGCACTTGGGACCACGGCACGATCGTGGATGCAACTACTGTGGCGACAGTTGATGCTTCGGATGTTGTCTGCACCGCTATGTTTGGCAAGACAATTGCGACGGTGAGCTTCACGGTGTTCCCAGATCAGTATGTGGGTTGTCCATCCTGCGCAACCGTGACTCACTGCTGCAAGACCGAGTACAAGGTCAACATCAATCTTGAAGGCGATGCTCCTGAGCTTGATCTGTGGTCGAGCTGTGGCCCTTGTGGTGGAGGCTGCGAATGTGGTTGGCTCGTGTTGAAGCTTGACAAGTGTTTTGATCTTGCAGAAGGAGATATTCCAGCAGCAACAGTAACCATCACAGACGGTGAAAGATTCGTAAGGCTTGTTCCGGACAGCCTTGACACCGCCACCGGCACCTACTATTATGACGCTGAAACAGGATGGCATTTCTGGTGTCTGGATGGCAGGTATGAAGGTCCTGGTATGTGGGCGATCGAGGAGGGTAAGAGCTACGAGATCGAAGTCCCGAAAGGCGCATTCAAGTTCCAGAATGAGAATGGAGTCGTGTTCGGCTGGCCGTGCGCAGATACAACGTTCACAGTCACAGCGAATTGATGTGAATTAGAACCGAAAGCCCCCCGCATGGGGGGCTTTTCATTTGCCGCGGCTGTTGTATAATTTTTCTCAGTCAAAGCGGTTCAGGAGGTGGAAAGGTGAAAACGTTCTTCATAATCGTTCATTCACTCATCAGCGCCGGGCTCATCTACATGGTGATACAGCAGATGGGCAAGTTCGCAGAACTTGGAGGCGCGTTTGGCTCGGGTTCACTGTACACGATGTTCGGAAGAAAGAAAGGACTCGACACATCTGGAAAGATCACGCTCGGTCTTGCCATCGCCTTCATGGTGAGCAGCATCGTGACGGCCTTCTTCATCGCGAGGTGAGTCGATGGATCCACTCGAGCAACTTCAGATCCTGAAGAGGAACGTTGTCGATCTGGTCAGCGAGGAAGAGCTTCTGGACAAGCTGAAGCGAAAGAGAAGGCTCCGGGTCAAACTCGGCGTCGATCCTTCAAGACCGGATCTGCATCTGGGACATGCGGTGGTGCTGTTCAAGCTGAAACAGTTTCAGGAACTTGGGCATCAAGTCGTTCTCATCATCGGAGACTTCACCGCTCAGATAGGCGATCCTTCAGGAAGGGACAGCACGAGGCCCATGCTCAGCGAAGAGGACGTCAGAAAGAACGCAGAAACTTACGCGCAGCAGGTCTTCAAGATTCTGGACAGAGAAAAAACCGAAGTTCGCTTCAACAGCGAATGGCTCGGCAGAATGAGCTTTGCGGACGTGATAAGACTCGCTTCCAGATACACCGTGGCGCGCATGCTCGAGAGGGACGATTTTGCAAAGAGATACAGAGAAAATGTGCCGATCTCGATCGCCGAATTTCTCTATCCACTCGCTCAGGCTCAGGATTCCGTGGCGATAGAAGCCGACGTGGAGCTCGGTGGAACGGATCAGTACTTCAACCTTCTTGTGGGCAGACATATCCAGCAGCAGGTCGGACAGGAGCCACAAATCGTCATGACCATGCCGATAATAGAAGGTACCGATGGAAAGCTGAAGATGAGCAAGAGCTATGGAAACTACATAGCCTTCAACGATCCGCCGAGCGAGATGTTCGGAAAACTGATGTCGATCCCGGACTGGCTCATAACCAAGTACATGAGATTGCTCACAGGCATCCCAGAAGAGGAGATCGAAGAGTACGAAAGATCTATGAAGGAAGGAACGATCAACCCGAGGGACGTCAAGATGAAGCTGGCCTTCGAGATCACGAAGTTCTTCCACGGTGAAGATGAAGCAAAAGAAGCTCAAGAACGTTTCATCAAAGTGTTTTCGAAAAAAGAACTTCCCGAAGAGATGCCTGTAGTGCGTCTTGACACGGACCACATCGAACTGGTAGAATTACTCGTGAACCTGCGCGTGGCAGAAAGCAGGAGCGAGGCAAAGAGGTTGATCCAGCAGGGTGGAGTGAAGCTCGACGGAGAAAAGATCGTTGACATTCACGCGAAGATCACACTCGACAAAGAAAAGATTCTCAGAGTGGGCAAGAGACATTTCTTCAAGCTGGTGTGCAAACAGACGGATTGAAGACTTGATTTCAACGTCATCCGAGTGATATAATGAGTTTTGAGGTACATCGTTTCGGTCTTTGACAAGTGGGGGGAGTGTTACCCACCAAGAGGAGAATTATTAGAAGGGAGGTTGGCGCCATGAAGAAGCTTTTCCTCACAGTCGTAGCAGTGGTTGTCGCTGTAGGGGTCTTCGCTTCCGGGATGTTTCCAGACATACCAGAGCATCACTGGGCCTATGAGTACGTGAAGCATCTGAAGGATAAGGGTATCGTCATTGGTTATCCCGACGGAACCTTCAAGGGTGATCGCAACATCACACGCTACGAGGAAGCCACAATGATCAGCAGGCTCATCGGGCTCATCGAGACGGAGATCGTCGGTCCTTACATCAGCGATGTGCTGAAAGTCCTGGATGCGATCAGCGTCAAGCTCGGTTCGACCATCAGCAAAGTGGAGGATCTGGAAAAGAAAGTCACAGAGCTCGCGGCTGCAAGCAAGGTTGAAGAACTTTCAAAGTCTCTCGAATCCCTCAAGCAGACTGTGAACATCCACGACAAAGATGTCATCAAGCTCTACGAGGCGATCGCCAATCTGCAGAAGAAACACGAAGAGGACATCGCAAAGTTGAGTTCAGCCTTCGAATCCAAGCTCGCCGATCATGCAGCAGCCTGCGAGGATGCGATCTCCAAGATCGAGAGCAAGATTGCAGATCTGGAGGGGAAAATACTCGCGCTCGAGCCGGTGAAGAACATCGTCAAGGATCTCACATCCTACACACGCGCCCAGTCTAACAGGATAAGCGCTCTCGAAGCCCAGGTTGGAGATCTCTCTTCGATGCTCGACAACGCGGTCAAGAACCTCGGATATGTTTCCATCAAGCTGGACAGGCTGAGCGAAAAGGTGGACAAGATCGAAACGAGAGTAAGCGCAAACGAGGAGGCCATCGCTAACCTGACTGCAAAGGTTGCAGCGAACGAAGGGGCAATCGCCGACCTGAACGCAAAGGTTGCAGCGAACAAAGAAGCCATAAACGCTGAAGCCAAGAAACTCGAAGGACTCGCCGGTAAAGTTGACGAGTTCATGGCGATGCACGAAGAACAGATCGACTACGTCCTCGACGAACTCGATTCTGTGAACACCCAGCTGAGCGAACTCAGAGACGGTTTGTTTGCGGTGAGAACGGACACAGAAGAGAGATTCACCCAGGTTGAAAGCACGATTGACAGCGTCAAGGCCGAGTTGCTCTCCAAGATCGAAGAGCTCCAGAAGGCCAACATGGCTTTGACTGGCGCAGTTATAGGTGCTATAATCATTGCAGTCGCCGCCATGATAGTGGGTGCAATGTGAACCCCAGTTGGGGTAAAAAATTATAAGTGAAGGAGGGTGTTGAGTTATGAGGAAACTGCTTGTTTTGCTGGTCGCCCTGGTAACAGTCGCAGCATTTGCAGCGGTGAGCATCTCTGGTTCTGCTTGGGCAAAGCTGCAGGTTGAGTTCGACGCTACGACCGCCACAGCCACACCGACCATAACTTCGGGCGGTAGTGTGCGGCTGGTACTGAGTGACAACGAAGGTGAGGAAACAGGATTCTCGGTAACGTTCGACGGATTTGGCGTTTCAAGCGCCTACGTCTGGGAATATCTCTACAATACGGACGCTCTGAAGATCAAGTACAGACTTGGAACGTTGGACAGAGGAACCTACTATGTGACCAATGACGGTGGAGCCTTTGCGCTCGATTTCGCAATGGCCTCTGGAGATCTCAGTGATGATCTCTCTGTGTTCGTCTACTTCCCGGGAGAGCCGATGGTCGATATGGACGTTTTCAACAGCCTGAGCTTCACATTCATAAGCTTGGACGTCTTTGCAAAGGGTCTTTTGTCTGCTGGTGCAGGCTCATTCCCACTTCTCGGAGTGGACGCAACCATCGATCTTGCGAAGGCTCTGAACATCGAGAATGCGACACTCGAAGGCTATGCTTGCTTGGCCATCGATCCGAATCAGACGGGTCTCGACATGCTTCCCAACTACATGTTCGGTGTGGACTTCGGTATCGACAAGTTCAGTGGAGGTCTGTGGTTTGAGGGTCCAGATACAATCGGAGCATCTGTAGAAACTACAGTGCTTGAACCTGTAACAATTGGTGGAAGTGTCGAGTTGCCTGTGACTTTGAGCGACTTCAGCGCTGTCAGTATCGAAGCATACGCGAAATGGACGAGAGAATTGCTGTCTCACAAGATTTCGTTGTCGTTCCAGCGGCCGGTGGCTACGGTTGCCTGGACTGTCAGCGTCAGCTTCTGATCTGGTTGTGAGCCATGAACCCCGGCCATGTGCCGGGGTTTTATTTTTGGTGTATGATTCTCTTGAGTGGAGGTGATCGGTTGTGATAGCGGTCGGCATCATCGTGGCGGTAGTTGTGATACTCTTGGCTTGGTTCATAGGTGCGTACAACTCCTTGGTTTCCAGAAAGAAACGCGTAGAGAATGCGTGGAGTCAGATTGATGTTCAGCTGAAGAGAAGACACGATCTGATTCCAAACCTTGTGAACGCGGTGAAAGGCTACATGAAGTTTGAAAGAGAAACTTTGGAAGCTGTGATAAACGCGCGCGCGAAGGCCATCTCTGGTGGCTCGATAGACGATCGCATAAAGGCGGAAGGTGAACTTTCCGGAGCGCTTTCCCGTTTGCTTGCAGTTTTTGAAAGATACCCAGAGCTCAAATCCAACGAGCAGGTGAAACAGCTCATGGAAGAACTCACCAGCACCGAAAACAGAATCACCTACGCGAGACAGTTCTACAACGACACGGTCATGAAGTACAACACCTCGATAGAGATGTTCCCGACGAACATCGTGGCGAGGATGTTCAACTTCAAGCCCTTCCCGTTCTTTGAAGCCGCAGCCGCGGAAAAAGAAACGCCCAAGGTGGATCTCACGTTCTGAGAGAGGGATCTTATGGACTATCTGCTTCAGCAGAAAAAGAATGCGAGAAACACCTATCTTCTGGTTTTTCTGTTTCTCTTCCTGATGGCCACGCTTGGTCTGATCGTGGACGCTCTGTTCGGCGTTTTTCCGTTCGGAACGATCGTTCTGATCTTCATCGCCCTGATTCAGATTCTGACCGGCGTTGCGTCCGGACCTGCTTTGGTGCTCAGGTCGGTGAACGCCAGGAGGACCAGCGAGAAGAGTCTTGAAGAAAGACAGCTCAAAAACATCGTTGAAGAGCTCACGATCGCCGCGGGCCTTGAGAAAGCTCCGGAAGTCTACGTAATGGAGGATGAGAACATCAACGCCTTCGCGACGGGCTTCAAGGTTGAGAAGAGCGCGATCTGTGTCACCAGCGGTCTTTTGAAGCATCTCAACAGGGAAGAGACCGAAGGCGTCATCGCTCACGAGCTGAGCCACATAAAGAACAAAGACACGCTGCTGATGACCACCATAAGTGCGATTCTCGGTACGATGGTCTTAGTGCAGCTTTTTGCGTGGAGGAGTTTGAGGGTTCTGGCGTGGACCGGTGGTGGGAGAAGTTCGAGGAAAAAGGATTCCGGCTTGGGTTACATCCTCGTGGCACTGCTCATCCTCGCGCTCGTTGCGACGCTCTTTTCGTTGATCGGACGCATAAGCATCTTCGCAGTCTCGAGAACCAGAGAGTACCTCGCGGACGCCGGTGCCGTCGAGCTGACGAGGAATCCAAAAGGGCTTGCGAACGCGCTGAGAAAGATCGCGAAGATGCAAAAAGTTAAGGGAAAAGTGAAAAACGCGACAATTGCGACAGCGCATCTGTTCATTTCCGATCCTTTGAGAAGGTCCGTGAACGAGAGAGAAGGCTTCTTCGCGAACCTTTTCAGCACGCATCCACCCATACACAAGCGCATCGCGCTGCTCGAAAACGTTCCGGAAGAGATCGTTCTGAAAGAGCTTCAGCAGAGCTGATATCAGATCTGTCTGAAGCTCTCCACGGGATAACCTATCTGTTCGAGTTTTTTCAGTATCGCCTCGAGGTTCTGCGTTTCGAGAACCACCTTTTTTGTCTGCACATCTATCTGGTAGTTCTTTACCCGGAGTTCTTCCAGCACTTTGCTGATTCTGTTTCTGCAGTGACCACAAGAGATGTCTGGAACGAGAAGTTCGTATTTCATTGTCTCACCTCTTTCATTCTCAAAGAATTCAACACCACGCTGATCGAACTCATCAGCATCGCGAGTTCCGCCACGAGTGGATGCACCAGACCCGCCATCGCCGCCGGGATTGCAACGATGTTGTAGAAGAACGCCCAGAACAGGTTCTGTTTGATCTTTTTCAGCGTTTCCCTTGATATCTCTATCGCTTCCACCAACTTGAATATACCACCTTTCACAACGATGATGTCCGCGCTTTCCATAGCGATGTCCGTGCCGCTGCCCATCGCTATGGACACATCGGCGGCCTTCAGCGCTGCCGCGTCGTTTATGCCATCTCCCACCATCGCCACCTTTTTTCCCAACGACTGGTATCGCCTCACCAGTTCGAGCTTTTCTTGAGGTTTTAGCTGCGCATGAACTTTTTCTATCCCGAGTTTCTTCGCCATAGCCTGCGCGATGTGCACGTTGTCTCCCGTGACCATAACGATCTGTATGTTCAAACTCCTCAATTTCTCCACAGCCTCTTTCGCATCTTCTCTCAACTTGTCCTCCAGGGCAAGAAAGCCTCTAACTTTCCCATCCACCCTCACTTCCACGATGGTTCTTCCTTCCAGAAGCTGTCCTTCGTAGCGCGAATAATCCAAAGGTCTTCCGATGAAGTACTCTTTGTTTTCCACCACGCACTTCACTCCTTCGCCCGGGATCTCTTCGAACTGCTGTATCTCGATATCTCCATCACTGAGCTTTGCGATCGCTTTCGCGAACGGATGGTTCGATTTCCTTTCAATGCTCGATACGATCTTCAAAAGCTCTTCGTCCAGGTTGTGCTCCACGACAGTCGGTTCGCCCAGCGTGAGCGTACCGGTTTTGTCGCTCAGCACGAAGGAGACGTCTTTGGCCGTCTGTATCGCTTCGGCGTTTTTGATGAGCAAACCCTTCTTCATCGCTCGACTCGTTCCCACCAAGAGTGCCATGGGTGTTGCAAGACCGAGTGCGCACGGACATGCTATGACGAGCGTTGAGACGAAGACGAAGATCGAAAAACTCGGCGCGCCTGTGTGAACGACCCAGGGAAGGACACGGCTCACTCTCTCGAGGAAGGGCGAAAACCTTTCGAAGTTGAAGTACCAGAACGCCGCACTGGCGACCGCCAGAACGAACACCGTGGGAACGAAGAAGTTCGTCACCCTGTCAGCGAGCATCTGAATGGGCACCTTGAAACCCTGAGCTTCCTGAACGAGCTTTATCATCTGAGCCAGGAAAGTGTCTTCACCGACCCTGGTGACCTGGACCTTGATAGAAGATGTGAGATTCAACGAACCTGCGGTCACAGAATCGCCAGCCTTCTTGAGTACAGGCATCGATTCACCACTTATCATCGATTCGTCGATGAGGCTCACACCCTGCACGATCACACCGTCCACCGGGATGCGCTCCGACGGGTTCACAGCCACGACGAAGCCTTCCTTGACCGCTTCGATGGGCAGAAAGATCTCTCCGGATTCGAACAGGACGCGGGCCTGCCGTGCCTGAAGTCGCACCAGCGATTTCAGCTGTTTGCTCGCCCTGTCGCGCAGGCGCGATTCGATGAACCTGCCAGTGATGTTGAAGGCCACAATCATGGCACCAACGGCCGCGAAGGAGCTCACTGGAAAACGGAGGATCGAGAGCAGCCCGGTCATCCAGGCGCTAAAGGCGCCGAGGAAGGTCAGCACGTCCATGTTGGCGTGTCTGTGAATGATGGCGATCCAGGCACCCTTTATGATCCTCCTTCCGGCGAAGAAGATGACGAAACTCAGAAGGGCGAACTCGAGCCAGACAAGCCAGTGAATGTGAAAGAACATGTGGAGCATCATGAACAGCATCAGTGGAGCCGTGGCCAGCCAGACAAGAATGAGGTTCTTCTTCGCCTGTGAGTACCTTCTCGCTTCGACATCCTGTTCAGCTTCCATCTCAGCACCGTAGCCAACCGCTTCGACCGCTTTCCTTATCGTTTCAAAGTCTATTTTTCTTTCTGCCAGAATGAAGCCCGTGGAGGTCGCCAGATTCACAGAAGCGAACTTCACACCATCGATCTTCTTGAGCGCCTGTTCAACTATCTTTGCACATGTCGCACAGGTCATTCCAGTCACATAAAACGTTCTTTTGAACTGTTCATTCATTGCAACCAGCCTCCTTCAATCCATCGTACTGACCGCTTCCCACAGCCCGAGTATGTAGCACACACCGAGTGCTCTGTCGTACAGACCATAACCAGGTCTGGTCTTTTCGTCCCAGATCGTCCTTCCGTGGTCTGGCCTAAGATAACCGTCGTAACCAATTTCGTGAAGTGCTTTAACGATCTGAAGCATGTCAAGTGAGCCACAGGATGTTGGATGCGCGCTCTCGTAGAATTTTCTTTCTCCGATCAGTTTGAAGTTTCTTAGATGAACGAAGCTGATCCTTTTTTTCGAGCCGAAACGACGTATCATCCCTGGTATATCGTTCTTGGTGTTGAAGGCTAAAAACGCTCCAGGGTGGATCGTCCGGATGCAGAGCCATCTTCACGTTCAACTGTTCGCACACTGGAACGATCTGTCTGAGGAAATACAACAAATTTTCAAGCAGATCTTCTTCCTTCATGTTTTGGTACATGTTCAGAGTCTTTTCGAGTTCTTCGAGCCTGTCCCATTCCCAGCCGGGCAAAACGAAGCTGGCGGCGTTTTGTTTCATCATGGCAACGAGCTGTTTCGGTGTGATGTTTCTGACCAGTTCGTCGTCGTAGTACATCGTTTCTGAACCGTCAGGAAGTCTGTATCTCAAATCGGTCCTGAGCCAATCGAACACGGGCATGAAGTTGTAGGTGATGAGCTTTATTCCAGCCTTCGCGAGGTTCACGATCGTGTCTTTGTAGTTGTCAATGTATCTTTTTCTTGTAGGAAGACCGAGCTTTATGTCCTCGTGCACGTTCACGCTCTCGATCACTTCGAGTTTCAAACCGCTGGATTCCACCCTCGCCTTCAACTTCATTATCTTCTCCAGCGGCCAAACTTCACCGACGGGCACATCGAAGAGCGCACCGACCACGCCTTCCACGCCCAGGATCTGTCTGATGTGTTCGAGCTTCACCGGATCGTCCTCACCGAACCAGCGAAAGACGATTTTCACGTTCATCACCTCTTTTTTTGATTTTAACCCGGGAAGTTGACAGCGCGTTTGGTCGTGGTATAATGTAGCCAAAGTCGAGGTGAAGTTTTTGATTCGAACAGAAGTGCTGGTCGGACAGACTGTCGTTCAGAACAACTGGTGGTGGTGCTGCCCCGATTCGGTGGGGTAAGCACCGCGTGCCTTTACCTCGTATCGAATCGGGGCTCTCTTGAAAAAGAGAGCCCCTTTTTTATTTGAAAACTTACAGGAGGTGGGATTGTGAGAGTCAGGGTGGATTTGAAGGTCGATGAAATGCCGAAGTACTGGTACAACGTGCTCGCTGATTTGCCCTTCAAGCTCGATCCTCCGCTGGATCCGAGAACCAGACAGCCTATCTCTCCGCAGGCGCTTTCGGCGATCTTTCCGGAACCGCTCATCGAACAGGAGGTGAGTGAAAAACCGGAGATCCCCATTCCCGAGCCCGTTCTGAGAGAGTACGCAGTCTTCAGACCGACACCGCTCTACAGAGCCACGTATCTTGAAGAGTACCTTGGAACGCCGGCACGCATCTACTACAAGTACGAGGGTGCGAGTCCGACGGGCAGCCACAAGACCAACACCGCACTTGCACAGGCTTACTACAACAAGATCTCTGGCACGAAAAGGCTGGTCACCGAAACCGGTGCGGGTCAATGGGGCAGTGCGCTGTGCTACGCCGGCGCCAAGTTCGGTTTAACTGTGAACGTGTTCATGGTGAAAATCAGCTACGAGCAGAAGCCCATGCGTAAGTACCTGATGAAACTCTTCGGTGGAGACGTCGTTCCGAGTCCGAGCGACAGGACGAATTTTGGAAGATCCCTGCTCGAGAAAAACGGAGATATGCCGGGCAGTCTGGGCATAGCGATCAGCGAGGCCATAGAAGTTGCTGTGTCCGATCCAGCCACGAAGTATTCGCTCGGAAGCGTGCTGAACCACGTGCTGTTGCACCAGACCGTGATAGGACTGGAGATCAAGAAACAGCTCGCACTCCTGAACGAAACGCCCACAATCGTTCTGGGCTGTCACGGTGGAGGCTCGAACTTTGCGGGAACGATCCTTCCCTTTGTACCGGACAGGCTGGCGGGCAAGAATATCAGGCTCATCGCCTGTGAGCCGACGGCGTGTCCATCACTGACAAAGGGAAGGTACGAGTACGATTATGGCGACACGGCGGGCATGACACCACTTTTGAAGATGTACACGCTCGGGAAGGACTTCATGCCTCCGAAGATCCACGCGGGTGGACTGCGCTATCACGGGGCTGCTCCGATCGTCTCACGGCTCCTGAAAGAAGGTTTGATCGAGGCAGTCGCGTTCGAGCAGGACGAAGTCTTCAACGCGGCACGACTGTTTGCAAAACTCGAAGGCATAGTGCCCGCACCGGAAAGTTCTTACGCGATAAACGGCGCGATCAAGGAAGCGCTCAGGGCGAAAGAAGAAAAGAGGGAAGAAGTCATCGTGTTCAACCTCAGTGGCCATGGTCTGTTTGACCTCACCGCTTACGTCTCCTGAGGGCGAGCGATTGCTCGCCTTCTTTTTCCCCATTTCGTTTTGAGCCAATTTTGAGCAAATTTTCAGCCAGTTAAAAGTGAAATTTCAGCTCACTTTGAGCGAGATGGTTATCCTCTGAACCAGAAGGGTGAGGATAACATGGGCGAGTGGTCAGGAAGAATTCTGAAAACATGTTTGGTTCTGCCTGTACTGATCTTCTTCGTTTCACTAACACTTGCTCAGTTGCCTACCGTTTACGAATACGACCCGCAGACGGGTCTTTGGAAAAGAGTGGATCCAAAAGAATCCGAGATCGCAGTTCAGCTGCCTTCTGTCAAAGATTTCTTGAACAGCAACGTTGCGATTCCCATAACTGGCACGATAGTCTTGCAGCCTCCACAGTCTGAAAACATCTCTCAGATGATGACGACCAAGGGCTCGAACGATCGCAGATGGTACTACTACATGACCTATCCTTTGGACGGGCTCGAGAGGAGCTACGAGATCCTGGCTGGTCAAGACGAGAAGATCGGAACGGCGAAGGTGAAGAGCCAGAACGATAGACTTCTTGTCTCGTTCGTCCTTTTCGACGGCTGGCTCGCTGACGAATCCCACATGCTTGTCACGACTGAGGAACCGACGAATATGAGCAGCCACGAACTTGCACCTGGCAGGTTTCCCTATAAGCAATCTTATTCACCTTCGGTAAATCATGAAACTTACAATGTACCAGTTTTGACCGCGCAGGACTCAGTCATTGTATATGTGCTGCTACATCTTTCGGTCACGAACGGAGCGCGAAACGAAACGGCCTGGGGGGCAGAGGAAGAAGAGAACGAGATGTGCATTGAAGTCAGCGGGGGAAAGATCAACTGGTACGTGAAGAAACCTGGAGAGTACGTTGCCGAGTTCTTCACGGCAAGGGTCATCAAGAGTAGCCATCCCATCGCTGTCACTTTCTCTGGTTTCGACGATCTCACGTTGGAAGGGGGTGGGGACGATCAGTTGCCAGTTCACTACGCATTCGCAGATGACCTGTTCAACGTAGAGAGCTGGATAGGGGCAGCAGAACTGAACGATGTGTTGTTGAACCTGCAATCCGGCGAACGGTTGAACATGCTACACAAAATCGGGCTCTCGATTCAGCAGAGTGGAACGTACAGAAACTCGGCCACGATAACCTTCACGCTTCGAGTGGTGGAAGACTACATCGAAAAACAATGAATTTGACGGAGAGTTTCAACCATCAAATGAAAAGGAGGGAACAAGTATGAGGAAGATCGTACTGACGTTGGTGGCAATACTTGTAGCATTCGCATTCACAGCGTTCGCTCAATCACAGCTGGAGGTCTGGAAATGGGTTGATGGAGATTGGGTCTCGATCAGCGATGGGCTTGATGATGTTGACGCAGACGCCTGGGCGTTCTCGCTGGGTGGAGCTGAAGGCAGATGCAACAAACAAAGATGGGAAATCAATGCAGAGGTTGAGGTTCAGGTTGCTCAGTGGATCGATTTCCACCTGACAGGAACCAAATGGGCCTGGTACGTCAGAAAACCTGGGACGTATTTGACCGACTGCATCACTGCTATCATCGCGAGCAACGGTGAGGTCGCGGTCTCCTTCTCTGGGCTTGGCAACCCAACCTACCAAGGACCATACACCACGGTTAAAGACTTCATAGAGATGTGGGTTGGTTATGGAAGCAGCAACCAGAACATTCAGTTTGTTGCAGCGTCTGATCTGTCAACTACCAGTTTCACCATTCCAGACAGCAACGAGCTGCACTACGGCTTTGAAACAAAGCTGTGGAGCAAGATATTCGTGGCGGAATGCAACTCGGCGAGCACCTACAAAACGAGTGGTATGATTGTCTTAACACTTCAGAGAATCAAGCCCTGGATTGATCCAGACACAGGTTTCTTCGATCCGGAGTACAACTACACGCAGATACCAGGACAATAAGAAGAACACGACTGTTTCAGGTACGAGGGGACGTTCGTCCCCTCGTTTTTCCAAACATGAGAAAGACAGGGGTGAGTGAAGATGAGAAAGATGACAATCGCGTTGGTCTTATCGATGTGTATGATGATTTTTTCTTTCGGCATACGTGTCGATCCCATCCTGATAAGCAAAGTTGTCGGACAGGGTGAAAAAACATCCGCTTCGATATTCATAGAGAACGCGGATGAGTTCGAGACTGTCAACTTCGAAGTTTCAATCATGGATGTGGTTCAAAACAGAGAAGGTGGCTACGTCGTCGCACCCGCCGGTTCAACCGATTACTCGGCTGCCGAATGGATCAAGGTGACACCGACGAAGTTCAGCGTTCAACCGAAACGGTCCGTGAAAGTTGACATTGAGATAAACGTTCCTCGCGGCGTCACGGGTGGCAGGTACGCAGCTGTGGTGCTCAAGATCGTGACAAAGAAAGAGGAACTTACGGGCATGGAAGAGGCAACAGGTTTCGGTGTACTTCTGGACTATCAGATAGCAAGCTTCATTGAACTGAACATTGACTCCTTGAGAAAAAGACGGGAGCTTCACGTCGTTGGTTTCTCGTTGAGAAAGATAAGCGAGATTCCATCTCTGGCTGAGGTGCAGAAGATCATCGGTCCGAACGCGAACGTTTTCGCTGTGAGTGTTCTCAACAAGGGTAACGTGCACGTGCAGGCCTACGGCGAGCTGACGATCAAGACAGAAGATGGCAGAACCTTAGCAAAGTTTCCCATGGGAAGCGGAAACATCCTGCCCGGGGCAGAGGTCGAACTGAGGAGCATAACTAACAGGCAGTTTCCAGCGGGGACCTACATCGCAAGGGCCGTGGTCAACTACGGAGGTTACAGGCCCGCGATCATGGAATCGAAACTCAGCATCACCGAGACTCAAGCCAGTGCGCAAGTTCAGAAGCAAACAGAAGCACCATTGATCTTTATCGAGCCAGGGAATGTAGAACTGAAGTGTCTCCCAAAAGCGTTCAGGAGCACGACAGTGGAGATCTTCAACAGGGGCAATCAAACGGTGAACGTTTCTGCCCACGTTTACCCTCTGGTGTACGATCTTATGGGTGATTTGCTCCCCGTTGAAGAGAGGAACCAGGCACCGGACTGGATCAAAATAAGCCCGGCCTCCTTTCAGTTGAAACCCAACCAGAGCAGGAAGGTGAGAATCAGCGCAAGGCCGTCAGAGAATGCCACAGGAGGTCAGTATTTCGATCTTTTCTTTGTGGCGACGGCGGAGGGTTTGAAAACTGAACAGGGCGCAAATTTACTTGTGTTCGTTGGAAGGGATGAAGAAGCGGTTCAGAAAGTTTCAATGGAGTTCGTGAAGATCGTTCCCACGGAAAAAGGATTGGAAGTGGACATGATCGTTAACAATGAGGGAAACGTTCATGTCTTGCCTTCGATCACAGTTGGACTCGAAAGGGTCATACCGCAGCGCGAGGAGAACGGAATCATTTATCCCGAGTCGAGTGAAAGAATCGTGAGTGCTTCGTACACAGGCGACAATCCGATACTTCCAGGCACACAGAGGCTGTTCAAGCTTGGTCTGGACGTTGACTTGGAAAAAGCGGAGTACATGCTGATAGCTCGACTGGATGCGAAAGATGTGGAACAAGTCACAATTAAGCAGAGGATCAGAATAGAAAGGGGCGAGGAGAAATGAGAAAGTTGATGGTAGTTTCGCTTTTGTTGTTGACTGCAATCACGTGTTTCTTTGAAGAAGAACCGCTCGTGACAAACATCTTCCAGGATACATACATCTTAGATGTTCTGGCGGACATCTCTGCACAGACAGGGATACCCATAATAGCGGACACGACCGTTACGGGTTTTGTAACTGTAGAGCTGACAGACGTTCCGCTCGAACAGGCGTTAAAGATTGTGCTCATGCCTGGAGGTTACACGTACATAAAGTTAGATGGCTTTTACTTCGTTGGTTCACCGGATCCAAAGAATCCGGCGTTCAGACACATCGCTCAGACGAAGACGTACAGGTTGAAGTATCTAAACGTGGATTCTTTAGTGAACCTGATACCTTCCATGTACGAACCTTTTCTGAAGGTTGACAGGGAAACCAGTCAAGTTACGATCAACGCACCTGAAGAGATTGTGAAAGATTTTGAGGTACTGCTGAACCAGATAGATGTCGCACCAAACCAGGTAAAGATCAGTGTCCTGGTGACGGAGATCTCCAAAGACAGGCTCTCAGAACTCGGTCTTCAGGAAATAGGCTACAGCTTTGGGGCAAACCAGCAGTTCAATGAAAACTGGCAGGCGATTACGGGACTCGTTTCGGGTACTTTGGCCATCCAGACGGACGTATTCGGTACGATCGTTGCTAAAATAGCGGCGCTCGAAGAGGAACGTCAGGCGAAAATAAAGGCAGATCCCTGGATCATAGCGAAGGAGAACAAACCGGCGAAGTTGTTCGTTGGTCAGAGAGAGATCATCATAGTCCAGCCCGAAGGTGCCGCGGCGACGATACAGACCGTGGATGTGGGTATAGGGCTCGACATAGTCGCGAGAGTCGTCGGGGAGGATGAGATAGAGGTTTCACTCACGCCCAGTGTGAGCTACTTCTCGAACGGACGTACCACGAGGACTTTGTCTACAAAGAGAAACGAGATGTCTACCACGTTGATCATCAGAAGCGGCCAGACCGTTGCGGTGAGTGGGCTCACAGTTGAAGACGATTCTCAGAGCAGTTCAGGATTGCCTCTGCTGTCGAGAATACCTCTTCTCAGGTATTTGTTCGGAGTGAGGTCGGAATCGTCTGAACAGCGAGAACTGGTGATATTCCTGAGCGTCGAGAAGCTCTGAGAGGGGTATTGCCATGAGAAGGATCCTTCTGTTGCTTTCACTCCTTCTAGCCGTTGTCGCGACGGCGACACAGGTCGTCATCTACCAGTTTGAAGTGGTCCAGCTGAGCCAGGATATGGTGACGAAGTTCAACCTTGAGGGACTCGAAGCGAGTTTTCCCAAAGATGGGAGCTTCTTCTCTTTCAGCTACCTTTCGAACGAGATGGAGCTAAACATCGGCCTGCCCCTCGTTCAGATGAGCTTTGAGGTTGGCGAGAAGACAACTAAGAACAGATCGTCCACCAGACCGTGGTTGTCAACGATCATGAACAAAAGAGCTGCGATAACGATTTCGAGCGAGGAATTATCTCTTCTGACAGGTGTTCGAACGGGAAAAAGTTTGAGGTTCGAACTCACGCCCGTGCGTCTGCTCGATAAAACCGTCCTGACGAAGGTCTCAATCTCTGATCCGTACAGCCCAACACGTTTTGAAAACGAGCTCGAGATAAACACAGATGAGTTTTCCCTGATCGGATTCGTCACGATCAAAAAAGATGAAGGTTTTCAACACGTTGCACTTTATGTGAAGGCGAGTGTTGCCTCCACGCTTCCACAGGAAAGCGTTTATTCCTCGGGCAGTCTTGACGAAATGGCGAAGGTCTTTTTCGAGGAGGTTGAGAGCGAGCCGAGCGAGGTCTGTGGTGTTCTCATCTACGACGGCGACTTTCAGGGTCGGGTGAATCTCGTGCTATGGACCGATGCGGGCATTGTGCTAAACGCGAGCGTTTCGATACCTTCGATGAACTTCGTGGCGGGTCTGGAAAAGCTCGTTGGTAGTGAGGGGCTCAGAGCGGGGGCGAGGATAAGCTACGGGCAGGAAGTGTGTCTGGCCCTGGGTTTTTCGGACGTTTCACAGTTAACGAATCTTCTTTCGCTCTTCGCGAGTCTGTATCCCATAAAGATATCCTTGCAGGATGCATCGTTCAAATCGCCGGAATGGTCGTTCGGAGCGGTTCTGAGCTTCGATGAGATCACCATCAAACTGGGAATCTTCAGCGAATCTGCGATGGCGTTTTCGGGCGACGTGAGGTTCAACTTCACCAAGAACTTCTTCGTTTTGCTGGGGATGGCCTACGATTTCTCGACGAACAAGCCTTCCTTCAGAGTCGGGTTCGGCGTGAACTTCTAGAAGGAGCACTCGCCCCTGTTTCAAGCTGTTTCTATTTCATCCGCGCGTTCTTTGCGCGGCTTTTTATTCAAAGCAGATCACCGCCTTAAGCGCTTTTTTCTCTTCCACGTGCTGCAGCGCTTCGTTCACCTGCTCGAGTCTGAATCTGTGTGTGACGAGCTTTTCGAAAACGACAGGGTGCGAGGCCACCAGGTTCACCGCTTGAATAAGATGTCTCGTGTCGCTGACCCACACGCCCTGAAGTGTGACACCTTTGAACACAAGACTTTCATAGACTGAGAACGGAATCGGCTGCTGAGGCACGGCGACACCCGCTACTAAGTAAGTACCTCCGCGCCTGAGCAGGTTGAGTCCTTCAAGGAGTGCCTGACTGTCTCCGGCCGCTTCGATGACAATGTCTGCGCCACGATTGTGTGTGATTTCAAGAACTTTCTTTCGTCTCTCTTCCTCCGAAAGCTCTCTTCTGTTGAGTGAAACATCGACGAATTCCTTCGCAACGCTCAATCTCTCCGGAGAACCGCCTATGACTACGACCCTCGAGGCACCCATGGACTTAACAGCCACGGCGATGAAGATACCCAGAGGTCCGACGCCCTGAACCACGACGGTCTTTCCAGCGAGCGGTTCTGTAAGAGAATCGAGCGCGTTCATGGCAGTCGCGCCCGAGCAGGAGGCAATCACGACAGTAGCAGGATCGATGTCCTGAGAGAGCTTCAGCACTTCAACTTCTGGAAGCAACACGACTGCTTCAGAGTAGCATCCCAGCAGGTAAGGATAATCTCTGCAGGACATGTTTATCCCGTAAACCTTTCGGTTGGGACACAGGTGGGGTTGTTTCGCAACTGTGCACCAGTAACACTTTCTGCACACGATGCCCCTGTTCCAGATGACGTGATCTCCGGGACGAATCGATTCACCGTTAACGTCCCTTTTTTCTCCGGCAACTTCGATCACTTCTCCAACACCTTCGTGGCCTAGGATGATGGGAACGGGTGTTCGCGGATCTTCTCCTCTGGCTATGTGAACGTCGCTGCCGCAAACACCACTCGCGAGCGTTCTCACCAGAACACTGCCTTCCGGAAGCCTTCCTATTTCGAACTCTCTCATTCGAAGAGGCTCTTTGAACGCTTCAAGCACCATCGCCCTGAACTTCACGGTTCTTCCCCCTCTGGTCTTACTGGTTCTCTGATCTCGTGATGGATCTTTCCATCCACAAGGCGAAGGACGATGTATCTGTTCCAATCTTCTTTTCTCGGTACGAACTCCATTGTTGGTGGATCGAAGGCCTCGAACTTCAGATGAGGTCCCCTGCTCTCGTTTCGAATCAGCTCGGAGGTCAGAATGGCTCTGGCGAGCGTCAGCATGTTTCTGGTCTCGAGCAAGAACGTGAGGCCCTTTTCATCTTCCGAAATACCTTCCTTCTGGAGCTTTTCCAGCTCGCCGAGCGCGAGCTTCAAATTTTCATCGAGCCTTACAAGAAAGCCGTACTTCGACATGATCTCCAGCACTGTGTTGCGCGCCTCGCTCGCCGGAACTGCGCCGACGAACTCGTCTTCTTCGATCGGAACTTCCACGATCTGATTGTTCAGCGCTTCAATTGCTGCATTCTCACCCGCTATCTTTCCGAACACCTGCGTATCCAAAAGCGAGTTTCCCCCGGGCCTGTTCGCCCCATGCTGGCCTCCAGCACACTCACCCGCGGCGTAGAGTCCCTTCAGCGAGGTGCGGGCACGTTCGTCGATTTTGACGCCGCCCTGAAAGTGCTGAAGCGCGTTCTGAACCTCGAGAGGTTCTCTGGACAGATCGATGTGTCTTTCTCTCAGCCATTCAACGACACGCGGATTTATCTTCAGCAACCTTTCGTAAGGCGTGGGTAGAAGGAAGAGTTTCGAATCGACCTTCTCGCTCCATTTTAGTATCTCTTCCGGGACAGATTCGGCTGAAAGATAAGAAGGATTCTTCGTGAAGTCGAAGAAGACTCTGTGTCCTTTCTCAAGGTGTGCGTGTATGGCGAGATCTATCACTTTGGTGGGTGATTCGTAAGAGACGGGCCAGTGCGCACCTTTCTTGAACTGTAGCTCGGTTAATCGTGCTCTGTCCTGCTGGGAAAGGTATCCCGGCAAGAACTCCTCGCCGTTCTCATCCACGATCGCTGGCAGGCTTCTGAACATGCTGCCTGAACTTGCGAAAAGAACGTGAGGATGGCATACACCTATCTGCATGAATTCGAGGTTCACAAGCTCAGCACCGGCTCTCAGTGCTGCCGCATATCCATCTCCAGTCATCTCCGCCGGAAAGACGTTTCTTTTGAACAGCCTTCCCGCGCCACCCGTAGCGAGCACGAAGGCTCTGGCGAACACGCAGAAAACTTCGTTAGTGTGAACATCGACGAACTTTGCCGCGATGACTCTGTTATCCTTTACGACGAAGTCGTACAGCATGGCGTTCTCACGAAGGTCTATGTTCAAAGCCCTGAACCTTCTCATGAGCGCCTTGTGTATCTCCACGGCGGTCTCAGGTCCAACGTAACAGGCCCTCGGGTAAATCGATCCGTCCGTTAGAAACTGATCCAGCCTACCATCTTTCGTTCTCACGAAAGGAACGCCCAAACTCAAAAGGTACTCCAGCGCGTCCGCACTTTCCCGTGCCAGGATCTCCGCCAGGTTGTAGTCCGAGACCTCACCACCGATCCTGTATATGTCCATCGCGTGATGTCGCCAGCTGTCTTTTTCGGGAGGAGTGTAAGTCAGCGTTGCGTGGAACGCCATTCTGTCGGAACAAGCGATCGCCGTTGTGCCACCAGCACCGAGAGGTTTTTTGCTCAGGAGCAAAACCTTTAAGAAGGGCACTTTTTCTTTCGCGGCGATCGCAGCGCGGAGCCCCGCACCCCCACCACCTATAACGACCACGTCCGCGAAGAACTTTTTCACTCCTTCTCCTCCTTTCGGACGAGGCGGATCGCTTTGCTGGGGCACAGCTTCACGCACAGCCCACAACCATCGCACGCATCGCTGATCACGTAAGTGTTCTCAGATCTGTAAGGTGCATCGTAGATGCACACCCTCCGGCAGACATCGCACATCGTGCAGAGCCCTGGTTCGATCCTGGCGACGTAGATGTGCCTTCTGTCGATCTGCTCATTGTTGAGGATCCTGGATCCACTCACCTTTCCCCTGAACTGGTCCACGGATGTGTAAGATTTTTTCTCCATGAACTGCTCGAGCTCTTTCAAGATCATGTCGATTGCTTCGTAACCCAGCAGATAGATCAGGCTGCACACTTCAACAACGTCAGCCCCTGCGTAGATGAACTTCGCCACGTCGATACCACTTCCGACGCCTCCGGAGGCAGCGATCGAGATGTTCAGATGAGGACTGCTCGCCGCGATCCATCTGAGCACCGCGTTGAACGACCATGGACCCCCGTGGCCCGCGTAACCGCCGTGCATGATGGGCTTTTCGTCCTCGATATCTATGTCGAGTCCCGTGAGGCGGTTGAACATCACAACTCCGTTCACGCCGATTTTCTCCAGCATCGAAGCCACAGAAACGGGCGAAGAAAGTTGCATGGGCAACTTCACGATTATGGGTATCCTGACTGTATCTCGAACCAGACGTGCAACGTTCAGTATCTTCTCCTCTACGTCTCCGCCTCTGAACGATATGGAACCGTGTGGGCAGGAAACGTTCAACTCCAGTGCCGGCGCACCAGCTTCTTCCGCCATCTTCGCGTATTTCTTCCAGCCCTCATCGCTGATGCAGTTTATGCTGGGAATGACGGGGATCGAGAGAACGTTCACAGCCTTTCGGACCTCTTCGAAGTATTCTTTTTCATCAAAACCGCTCGCCTGCTCGAAAGAGTAGAACGTCTGGGATCTCAACTTTCCCATTCTTCGCTCTATGATTTCGAACCTCGGCGTAGGGGAAATCCTGCACACCTCTTCCTCGAACAGAGACTTCACCACGACGCATGCTGCGCCGTGCTCCTCGGCTTTCTTCATGTTCTTCAGATTCTCTGTCAAACCAGAAGACGCCACAACGATGGGATTTTTCAGCTTCAACCCAACATATTCGCAGGACAGATCCACTCACGTTCACCTCACAGTAGATCGACTCTCGTGCCTCTTTCTGCCGACAGATACGCCGCGTAGATCACCTTGACCGTTTCCTTTGCCAGTTCGAAGTCCGACTCGGGCGCCCTGTTCTCCAGCAGGCACATCGCAAAATCTCTCATTTCCTGTGGATAACCCCTGACCCAGTCTTCGTCGGGTGAGGGGAAGGTCCAGCCCGCTTTGGTTTCAATCTTTTCGGCGATATATTCGTCTTTCCAAGCATCAGGATCCGGAGTGTAAGCGAGCATCATGTTGTTGGGCGTCATGTTGCAGTAGATCATACCGTTTGCGGTGTTTATCTGAAGCAAGTTCTTCACACCTCCAAGGCTCACGTCGTTGGATATCACGATCGCCTTTGAACCATCTTCGAAGGTCAACACCGCGCAGGACCAGTCTTCGACGTCGAACCAGTCAGTGACCATGCTCGCTTTGCCGAACTGTCTGACGCATTCGAGTTTTGTCAGACTTGCCGTATCTGCAAAAACAGACCTGACGCGTATGGGTTTGCCATAACGAAGCTTTCCTTCAAAGTGTTTCATGTGTATGACCGCGCCCATGGGATGCGAGCCCATGCGCAGCAGGCTGCCACCGCCGGCGCTGCGCCATCTCCTCGAGTAGGCAGCGTGTGAACCTGAGTGGCTCTCCTCGGCTCTCAGCTCAAGGATGGGAGCTGTGGATGCGGCAATCAACCTCTTTGCTTTCGTCACGGCAGGAGCGTAGACGAAGTTTTCTGCGTACATGAATTTCACACCGCTCGATTTGACGGCTTCGTCTATCTTTTCAAGCTTCTCGAGGAGCTTTCTGTACATGTGCTCCTTGCTGATATCACCCACCCGCTCGATCCCTGGCATGTCTTCGCCGAAGTAGCCGGTCAGGGGTTTTTCGCATATGATATGTTTTTTATACTTACAGGCTGTCAGGATCACATCGTCGTGTACATTGGTTGGCACACAAACATCGACGACGTCTATCTGCTCACAGCTTGCAAGCTGCTCGAAATCGTCAAAAACCTTCTCTATGTTGTACTGGCGAGCGAGTTTTTCCGCGTTCTGTTTGTGAGCAGCACAGATTCCGACGACTTCGAAGTACTCTCTGTTCTCTCTGTAAGCAGCAATGTGAATGTGGGACACGAACCCCGCTCCAACGATGCCAACCCTGATCTTCTTCATCTTTTTTCACCTCTCCTCTTTGGCAAGTACTTCGAAAGAACCACCAGAACGATCGCGATGATGAGAACGAGAGAGATGGGTCTGGTGAAGAACGGGGAGATATCGCCGTTCGTGAGCATGAGAGCCCTTCTGATGTTCGTGTCTGCCATCGGTCCGAGGATGAATCCGAGCACAAAAGGTGCTGCCGGAAAGTCGTTGATCCTCATGAAGTATCCCAGCAGTCCGAACAGCAACATGACCCACACGTCGAAAATTCTTCCGTTCAAAACATAAGTTCCAACGACGCATAGAACAAAGATTATGGGCATGAGTATCTCTGTCGGAACCAGAAGAATCTTCAAGAACAGTCTCGTCACGAGCAAACCGAACGTGACCATGAGGATCGTTGCTATCACGAAAGATCCCGCGACGTAACCTATCATCTCAGGATGTTCTATGGGAAGCAGCGGTCCGGCCTTAATGCCGTGTATCCACATCGCAGCCAGAAGCACTGCAGCAGGCGCACTTCCGGGCACGGCGAGTGTGAGCACTGGTATGATGGCTCCAGCAACGCACGCGTTGTTCGCGGTTTCCGCTGCTGTTAATCCTTCAATGGAGCCCTTTCCAAACTTTTCAGATTCCTTGCTCATACGTTTTGCCGCATCGTAGGCAACCCAGGCGGCAACGTCCTCACCCACTCCGGGTATCACACCTACGAAAACACCTATGATCCCAGATCTCACGAGGTTCACCACGTTCTTCTTTATGATTCCGAAGTAGGAAAGCTTCTGTTTGCCCTTTGAAAAGTCCAGCACCACTTCAGCCTTGACGGCGCGCTTGAGACTCGTCAATATCTCTGGAATCCCGTAAACACCCACGAGCACAGGCAAAAGTGAAATGCCGCCGTACAGCTGAATGTTTCCGAACGTGTAGCGTGGATAAGAAACGATCTCATCCAGGCCTATCATCGCGATCATGAGGCCGAGAAAGCCGGCGATCCATCCTTTCAACGGGTCTTTCGGAGCGGTCAGGCTTCCTGCGATGATTGTTCCGAAGATCGCAAGGATCGCAAACTCCCAGGAGCCAAATTTCAAAGCGATGGCGCCGAGAGCTGGAGCCAGCGAGACGATGAACATCGCACCTATGATTGAACCTATGCCACTCATGATTGTTGCAACGTTCAGGGCAAAGCCCGCCATACCTGAGCGGGACAGGGGGAATCCGTCCACCGTCGTAGCGGCGCTTGCAGGCGTTCCAGGTATGTTCAGCACGATCGCCGTCCTGCTGCCACCGTAGATTGCACCGACGTACACGCACAGTAGCATGGGTATTGCGGTCTCTGGTGGAAAACCAAACGTGAGCGTTGTCAGAATCGCCACACCGAGTGTGGCGGTCAGTCCAGGGAGGGTTCCAACCAAGATACCAAGGAGTGTAGACCAAGACAGGTGAAAGAGCAGAACCGGGTTTGAAAAGGTAGAAGCGATAGACTCGAAAAAGACCTTCACCGTGTGCATCTTTCAAAACCCCTTTCACGGGAGCGGAAGCAAAAAGACTTGGGAAAAAAGATAATATATACCCACCGTGATGGCCGTCGAAATTGTAACGATCAGGATGGGTCTTTTTTTCAGAAAAACTATCGAGGTCGCGCTCAGAAAGACGGAAGTCAGAACGATGAAGTTTATCTTTCCAAGCAAAAACACATAGAGCAGGAACATTGCAGACGCAAGCAGGAGTCTTCGATTTTCCGCACGTTTGATTTCTTGGGGCACATCAGAACTATTGGTGCTTGCTCTCTGTTTTCTCACGAACATGATTAAGCACAAAAGAATGACCATCATCGAGAAGAACGCAGGTACGATCCCCGGAGCGCCATATTTGCCGTACTCTGTGGCCCTCGGCATCCTCAGTGCCCCAATCAGGAAGAAAATCCCAAGGGCCATGAAGACCAGCGCAGAGATTCTGTCCCTCATCCTTTGGACCTCCAAAGAGGTGCCCGCAGAAGCGGGCACCCGGGTTTCACTGACCTATCCTTGGAATTCCAAATTTCTCTGGCGAAACCGTTGCGATGCCTCGATCGTACAGCAACCAGGTGACCCTTCTCGCAACCTGCTCGACGATGTCCTCGGCTTCCTTGCCGTAGTAACAGACAGGTTTGAGTCCCTGTTTGATAGCCCATTCCTTGTACGCTTCCGAATTCGCTGCTTTTTCGAAGGCTTCGGCAACGGCTTTCAACACTTCTTCAGGAACGTCCTTCGGAATGATCAACCCGAAGTGGAAACGCACATCAGGGAAGTCGGGATACCACTGTCTTATGGATGGTATTTCCCCATAACCCTGCAGTTCAATGGGTTCAGCTGCTAGTGTACACAGGATTCTGATCTTGCCAGCTCTTGCCATGTCCGCCACTTCGTGGATGAACTGCATGTTTCCAACAACCTCTCCGCTGACCACAGCCGTCGTCGCGGGAGCACCACCCGCATACGGGACATGTTTGTACTTCACGTTCAGATGTTCTGCGAATATCTCGAGTGCCACGTGTCCCCCACTGCCGGTTCCTGCGGAGCTCATGGGTATTTCTGGATTTTCCTTCATCGCTTCAACCAGATCTTTGATGGTTTTGTAAGGCGTGCTGGGATTCACTGCCACGACGTTCGGAGCCTCCGCGCACAAAAAGTAAGTCCAGTCTCTGTGTGTAACGTCCATATACCCGAGTACGGCGTACTTCGTGAGATCCAGCGTCGCGTTTGCTGTCCACGTGTAGCCATCGTGTGGTGCCTGCCACGCGTTCAGGGTTCCTATCGAACCAGCTCCACCCGGTGTGTTCACGATGATGAACTTTCTGCCGAGCAACGGTTCCATCTGAGATGTGATCATCCTCGTCACCTGGTCCGTTGAACCACCAGCAGACCAAGGAACGATCACGGTGATGGATTTTGCAGGCTTCCACTGGGCGAACGAAACAACAACAAGAACCGCGGTCAGAACCACTAACAACCTTCTCATGCTGACCCCTCCCTTCAGGATGAAATCTACTGTCAACATTCTACAACGAATTTTAGTGATCTTCAATGTGATAAACTCATAAGAAACATGGAGGTGGGGCTATTGAAAATCGGCGTGGTGGGAGTTGGGAACATAGGTGGAATCATCGCGAACAGGCTGGTCGAGTCGGGCCTGTTCGAACCAGGACAGGTGTTTCTGAGCAACAGATCGAGTGAGAAGCTCAGGCCTTTCATCGACAGAGGTTATTCAGTGGCGAGCACGAACCAGATGGCCGCGCTGTGCGATCTCATTTTCCTTTGTGTCAAGCCCCAGGACAGCGATCAGATGTTTCGTGAACTCAACGGGGTACAGAACAAGGTCTTGATCAGCACGATGACCGCCGTGAGTATCGAAAAAATTTCTATGAAGACCAAAGCAGAGAAGATCGTCAGGATCATGCCGAACGTTCCGGCAATGATAGGAAAAGGTCTGGTGGGTGCGAGCAGATCTGCTCGGGTTGATGATCAAACGTGGCGGACGTGTCTGAAGGTGCTTTCGTGTCTGGGCACCGTGGTCGAAGTGGAAGAACAGCAGATGGAGGCGGTGACCGCGCTGAGCGGCAGTGCCCCCGCGTTCATCTTCGTCATCGTCGAAGCGTTGATAGACGCGGGTATAAGAATGGGACTGTCATACGAAAAGGCTCGCCTGATGGTCCTCGAGACGATGGCAGGTTCCGCAGAATTGCTGCTGAAACTTGAAAACCACCCGGGTGAGTTCAGACACGTGGTAACCTCACCCGCGGGCACAACGATCGAAGGCATCTACAGGATGGAAAGGGAAGGAGTCAGGGGTGCTTTGATGAAAACCATTCAGGAAACCTACCTGCGCGCGTTACAATTGAAGAAGGAGCTTGGAGGTTGAACCCATGGTGAAGGCGAAGAGAATCGGTCTTCTTTTTGGAATCGTTCTCACTATCCTTGGGATCGTTTTGCTGACTAGACTCAGTGCAGGTTACTTTTGGTCGATTCTTTTGATTCTGTTCGGTCTTCTGTTTGAATCGGGTGTTCTTGGCAGAGGTGCTGGCCGTTTTGTGCCCGGTGGTATCTTACTCGTGACAGGTGTCGTGCTTCTGGTCTGTAACATTTTTGGTTACGACAAAATGAGTTATCTGTGGCCAGCGTTCGTGTTCGCCCCCGGATTCGGGCTCTTTCAGGCCTATTTGGTGAAGAAATCGAAGGGACTTTTGAGATCTTCGATGGTCTTGATCGTCCTTTCAGCGATCTTTTTCATCGCTGCGATCTTTCGTATCGCTTGGGGGAGGGTGCTGTTCGGCGCCGTTCTCATAGCGCTTGGTGCGGTCATCTTGATCAAGAGTTTGAGGGGAAGAGCGGAATGAAGCGCTTCGTTATCGTTTTACTGTTCCTAACAATCCTGATTGTCGCACAGACTCCCACGAAAATTTTGCTCAACGACGGGTGGAAGATCGTTGGAAATGGGACTTTCGTTGAGAAACCCACTCTGCCGCTGACGATGATCGTTTATGGAGATTCGCGCTGGGGCAACACAACGCACCGGAAACTCGTCGAGATGATGGATCGATACAGGCCCTCGATCGTGGTTCATCTTGGGGACATGGTGAACAGAGGCGACAACGAGGAAGAATGGGAGATCTTCTTTGAAATAACGGCACCTTTGAGGAGTTATGCATTCTTTCAGCCGGTGAAGGGTAACCATGAAAAGCCCGACATGTACTACAGACAGTACTTCGGTTTGTACAACTACTGGACGAGCGTGGAAAATTACGTGCTCATTTTTCTCGATCCAGACACCGGTGTGAAGAGCTGTGAGAGCTTCCTCAGATCGATAGACCTGTCCGGCAGGATTCCCATTGTTTTCTCGCATTATCCCATCTTCAGCGGAGGACCCCACGGTGCCACACAGACAGTCAAGAATTTGCAGGTCCTCCACGATGTCTTTCGAGAACTGAAAGTGCCTCTGGTTTTTGGCTCACACGATCACAACTATCAACGAATCATCAAAGACAACGTGACTTACATCGTTACAGGAGGTGGCGGTGCGCCACTCTATCGAGTGAGTCCCATCGAAGAACTCCTGGTGAGCGCAGTGGTTCATCACTTTGTGGTGGTCAGATTGATGCACGATCAAATCGAGTGCGAGGCGATCTCCATAGATGGACGCGTCATCGATTCGTTCACGATCTCTGTCCGTAATTCTTTTTGAGAAATTCCATTGCTTCGAGTGCATCTCGCTCGTTGATCGTATGGATCGTTTTACCGGTGGATAGTGCCAGAACGTACATTTTCGCAGTTCTTTCTATCGTTTCACACATGTTGAAGGCTTCATTCAAACTTCCTGCAGCACATACCAAACCGTGGTTGGCCATTATCACCGCCTTGCTCTGTCTCATGGCAGAAACAACGTTTCTGGCGAGCTGTTCACTGCCAGAATTTCCATATTCGCTCACGGGTACGAACATGCAGTACATCAGCATCGTTTCGTTCAGTGCAGGCAACGGCAACCTGAGAATCGAAAGGACTCCGCAGTACGTGGGATGTGCGTGCACGACTGCCCACACGTCCGAAAAGTTTCTGTATATCTCCAGGTGCATTCTGAACTCAATGGACGGTTTTCTGTTTCCCTCGACAACGCGTCCTGTCAGGTCGATTATGGGCACGTCCTCGGGCGTGAGCTTATCGTAAGCTATCCCGCTGGGCGTGATCGCGAAGAGCTCCTGGCCAACCCTCACACTCAGATTTCCCGCCGTGCCGCCCACCATGTTCGATTCGAGCAACTTTTTTCCGTATTCAACCAACGACTTCTTTGCTTCCTCGAACATTTTCTTTCCCCCTCTTCTCGAACTTGGCACGGTACATGGCCCTGTCGGCTGCTTCGATCAGAGCCTCCAAATTTTCACCGTCTTTGGGATAAACTGCCACACCCGCGCTCAGGCCCAGTTTGATTATGACGCCATCTATGCTGAAAGGTTCTCTGAACTTTTCGTTTATCCTTTCCAGCACCTCTTCGGCCGTCTCAACGGCGCGGGTGAGGAACAGAACGAACTCGTCCCCTCCTATTCTACCGAACAGATCGCTCGATCTCGTGCAGGACTTGATTCTCCTGGAGACCGCCTGGAGCAGCTTGTCGCCGAAGGTGTGTCCGAACTGATCGTTGACCTTTTTAAACCCGTCCAGATCGATGTACAGAAGGCACGCCGTCTCACCGCTTTTCAGCGATTGAAGCTTTCTGCTGACGAGCTTTATGAACGTCTGACGGTTGAGTGCACCCGTTAGATAATCTGTGTACAAAAGTTTGTGCAGTTCCTCGCTGATGAAGTCTTTGAACAACCATAACAGGCTGATCGCCACGATGAAACAACCAGAAAGGCTCGACAGGGTCTCGATCAATTCGGATGCCGGTAGCATCAGATAACTGTCTAAGAAGTTTATCAGCGCAGAGAGACTGATCAAAGACATTCCGATTTTCATCGGTATGTACCCATAGCCGTAAACTGCGTAGGTTATGAAAACTCTCGTGGCGAAGTCCAGCAGACTCAGATAAAATAAAACTAAGTGCACTTCGTCATGTTTTGGAAAAACGAGCGACGAGATGATGGTGATGGTTAAGAAGATTGCGATAGTTCTCAAAAAAACCGGAGCGACTCACTTTGGTGATGCGTTCACCCCCTGACGTTCGGAAAGATTCCAATAGATTTTATCAAACGCTGCGATCTTCCGATTTTGTTTTCCTTTCTTCTCGTTCTATAATAGTACCAGACATCCTAACGAAGGAGGGATTGCTGGTGGTGAAGAGAGTGCTCGTGATCATGCTGATGGTTGCGTCACTGCTCTCGTTTGCTGCTGTTAAGATTGGATTCTTCGCTCCAATCACGGGTCCAGCTGCCGCGGACGGAACGAGTGCACTGCACGGTGCACAGCTGGCCGTTGAGTACATCAACTCCCATGGAGGGGTACTCGGCCAGCCTGCAGAACTGGTCTGGTACGACGACAACTTCAAGGCAGACCAGGCAGTGAACATCGCGTACAAGCTCGTTCAGCAGGACAAGGTTGCGGTCGTTGTGAGCGGCTCTTACAGTGGTATGACACGCGCCGCTGCTGGAATATACCAGCAGTTGAAGGTTCCAATGATATCAGCTTATGCAGTTCATCCGGATATCGTGGCGACAGGAGAGTACATCTTCAGGGTTGGTACACTCGCCACGGTCCAGGGAAGGGCTGGTGCACACCTTGCGGTGGAGAAACTCGGGGCGAAGAAGATAGCCATACTGACGGTCGACAACGATTTTGGTGTGTCGCTCACAGCAGGTTTCAAGGAAGAAGCTATCAAACTCGGGGCCGAGATCGTGTTCGAACAGAAGTATCCACTTGGAGAGACGGACTTCAGGCCGTTGTTGAGCAGAATCAGAAACGCAAGGCCGGATGTCATATACGCAACGGGTTATTTCTCCGAAGCCGCAAGGTTCGTCACGCAGGCCAGACAGATGGGTATCTTCATCCCGATCATCGGTCAGGAGGGTTACGATTCTCCACAGTTTGCGAAGCTCGCTGAGGCAGGTGCCGCGAACGGTGTGGTCATCACGACTGACCTGAACAGGGACAGTGAAAAACCCATCGTTCGCTGGTTCATCGAGGAGTACGCCAAGAGGTACGGCCTGGATGCCGACATGGTTGGCGCTTCGGCCTTCGATGCTGTGATGGCTGCGGCGAAGGCTATCGAGATAGCCGGTAGCTACGATCCGGCCAAGATAAGGGACGCGCTGGCGACCATCAAGGCCGGGGACGAAGAACTGGAAGATTTCGTCACAGGCTTCAGGGGTTTCACTGAAAAGAGAGAATCGCTCAGGACCGTGACCTGCCAGATATACCTTGGCAACAGGTTCCACTGGTTCTGGGAAGTTAGGGATCCAAAGATTGTGACTCCTTGAGGAGCGGGGGCTTAGGCCCCCATTCTCTTTCTCACAAACTTGAGAAGGTGGGGAATCAAAGTGTTGCAGAACATCGTTAACGCTCTGGTGCTCGGTAGCAGTTATGTGATGATCGCCGTCGGATTGACGCTTGTGTACGGAATTTTGAAAATACTTCACATAGCGCACGCGGGAATCTATGCATTTGGAGCGCTCTTTGCGGTCTACCTTTGTGAACTTGGTTTACCCCTGGTGCTTTCTATCACAATTTCTCTGATCTTTTCCTCGTTGCTTGGCGCGTTCATTTACAAAGGTTTCTACAAGCATGTCCTGGACAGAGGACGTATCGTGCCACTCGTGATGAGTGTGGGTTTGTTCGCAACGCTGGAAGATCTCTACAGACTCATATGGGGACCGTACAAGCGTCCTTTCGATGCCTACATCGGATTACCGGACGTGATGAGCCCAGCATTGTATCTCAGTTCTAAAGGCGTTTTGATGCTCATCGTCACAGCCGCTGTCATCGTGTTGCTCTATCTGTTGCTGATGAGAACGAAGCTTGGAAAATCACTCAGAGCGTGTTCGAACGATCTCAATCTCGCCGGTGCCTTCGGTATAAACACAGACAGGAGTGTGACGTTCGCATTCCTGATCGGTTCATCCCTCGCGGCTTTGGGTGGAATCCTGGTGGGACTTTACGACAACACCGTTTATCCAACGATGGGTAGCGTACCATCGTACAAAGCCTTCGTCGTGGTTGTGCTCGGTGGGTTTGGGAGCATCAAGGGTGCGATCCTGGCCAGCTACATTCTGGCTTTGGTGGAAACCTTCGTTGTCTATTACTTTGGTTTTCTCTTGCCGAGGGACGCGATAGCTTTTCTCACCATGATACTACTACTGATGTTCAAGCCTGAAGGCTTGTTCGGGAAGGTGCGAAGATGAGCCTGGATTATTTCCTGACGGTTTCAGTCTTCACCATGATAAACATGATACTGGCGCTCAGTTTAAACATCCTGATCGGTTATGCGGGGCAGGTTTCTCTGGGGCACGCGGCGTTTTTCGGTATCGGTGCCTACGCTTCAGCGGTTCTCACCGTCAAATTCGGTATGAGCTACTGGCCTGCGTTGTTGCTCTCAGTGTTGATAAGTGGCCTGGTGGGACTGCTACTCGGTCTGCCAGCGCTCAGAGTGAAAGAAGATTTCTTGGTTCTCGCAACGATCGGAGTCAACTTCGTTGTTGTATCGATTTTCAATTACGTGAAGTTCTTTGGTGGACCTTACGGTATACTCGGTCTGCCAAGACCGAGCCTGTTCGGTCACGCGTTCAGCACGAGAGCTTATGCGGCCTATGTGCTCGTATGGACACTCGTGGTCGTGTTCTTTGTGAGATACCTTTCCAACACTTATTCGAAGCTCGGGTTCGATACACTGAGGGAAGACGAAGATGCGGCCGAATCTGTGGGTGTTAGCTCACCGAGGTACAAGATGTATGCTTTTGCGATAGCTGGACTTTTGGCGGGGCTCGCAGGCAACCTTTGGGCACACTACATGACTGTGGTTTTTCCGGACAATTTCTCTTTTCCTGTGTCGATAGGCATTCTGACCATGGTGGTCATCGGTGGAGTTGGAACGCTCGTTGGACCGTTGATCGGTGCGGTCATAGTCACGGTGCTGCCAGAAGTGCTGAGGTTCGCAAGGGACTACAGGATGCTGATCTACGGTCTGATCATAGTCTTCACGATGTTCTTCATGCCGAAGGGAATAGTTGGAAGCATAAAGGGGTTGATCTTCGGTGACTCTCCTCTCGGTAAAAAACGTGTCGAAAAAGTTCGGAGGATTACAGGCAGTTAAGGACGTTTCGTTCGATGTCGACGTCGGCGAGATCAGGGCGATCATAGGGCCGAACGGAGCCGGAAAGACAACGCTTTTCAACATAATAAACGGTTTTTTGAGACCGGATTCCGGCAGAGTCGTATTCGATGGGAAAAACGTTGTCGGTATGAGACCGAGCAAGATCACAAAACTTGGTCTGGGACGAACTTTTCAAATCGTGAAGGTTTTTGCCAGCCTGAGTGTCCTGGAAAACGTTTTGGCAGGTCTTGGCGTGGATATCTATCCGAGTTTGGAAGCCTTCCTCCGTTCGCCTTTTGGGAAAGAATACATAGAGCAGGCTTGGGAAATAATAGAAATGCTTGGAATCGAGAAGTACGCGTTCGCGGCTGCAGGTACCTTACCGCTCGGGCTGCAGAGAAAAGTGGAAATTGCACGGGCTCTCGCTGTGAAACCGAAGCTCTTACTTCTGGACGAGCCCGTGTCGGGTTTGAACGATTTTGAAACTCAGGAAATGATCGACGTGGTGAAAAAGATAAATCAATCCGGCGTGACGATACTGTTCATCGAGCACGACATGCACTTCACCGTGAAGGTTGCCCAGAGAATAACGGTTCTCGACTACGGTGTCAAGATCGCGGAAGGAACGCCGGAGCAGGTCACGAGGGATCCGAAGGTCATAGAGGCTTACCTTGGGAGTGAGGAAGTTGCTTAGTGTGGAAAAGCTTTCTGTCCGTTACGGTAAAATCATGGCGGTCAACGATGTCAGTTTTTCGCTGAACGAGGGCGAACTTCTGTCGATCGTTGGAGCGAATGGAGCCGGCAAAACTTCGGTCTTGAACGCGATCATGGGACTTGTGAGGGTACATTCTGGCAGGATACTGTTCAACGGCGTTGACATCACACACTTAGAACCATGGAAGCGTGCTCATATGGGCATCAGTATCGTGCCGGAGGGCGCACGACCTTTTGCCGACATGAGCGTGATGGAGAACCTCGAGGTTGCAGCAATGAACGTTGCCAAAGCTGAAGCTAAAAGGAGGATGGAATGGGTGTTCGAACTCTTTCCGAGATTGGCAGAGAGAAAAAAGCAACCTGCGAAGACTTTGAGCGGTGGGGAAAAACAGATGCTTGCGATCGCCAGAGCGCTGGTTGGATCCCCAAGGCTCATCATTATGGACGAGGTTTCTCTCGGTTTGATGCCACGGTTGGTGAATGAGATGTTCAAGATCATAGAGAAACTGAAACAAGAGAAGCTGACGATACTTTTGGCCGAACAGAACACAAAGAAGGCGCTTCAGGTGGCAGACAAGGTGTGTGTGATGCAGAACGGTTCGATAGTCCTTGAAGGAAAGCCACAGGATTTGCTGGACAGCGAGGAGATCAAAAAGGCGTATCTGGGAATCTGAGGAGGTGAATAACTTGGCGCCTGTGAAGATCAGCATCATTGGAGCAGGAAGTGCGGTCTTCTCGATGAGGCTCGTCAACGATCTGTGCAAGACAAAAGGTCTTGCGGGAAGCCTGGTTTCGCTTATGGATGTTGATGAGCAGAGGTTGAACGGTGTGCATGAACTGGCAAGCAGGTACGTCAGAGAACTCGGTGCCGATCTCAGGTTCGAAAAGACGACATCCTTAGAAACCTGTTTGCACGAGGCGGACTTCGTGATCAACACCGCACTCGTTGGGGGTCACGCGTATCTCGACAAGGTGAGGGCGATAGGTGAAAAACACGGCTACTACAGGGGCATCGACGCACAGGAACTGAACATGGTCACAGATTATTGCACGATAACGAACTTCAACCAGCTGAAGTTCTTCGTGGATGTGGCGAGGCTCATGGAGAAGATATGCCCGAACGCCTGGTTACTTCAGACGGCGAACCCCGTTTTCGAAGGTACGAACCTCATCAGCCGCTGTTCGAGCACAAAGGTGGTCGGCTTCTGCCACGGACACTATGGTGTGATCGAGATGGCGGAGGCTTTAGGACTCGATGAAAGCAAGATGGATTGGCAGGTTGCTGGTTTCAATCACGCGATATGGCTGAACAGGTTTGTCTACGATGGAAAGAATGGTTATGAACTGCTCGAAAAGTGGATACAGGAAGGAAATCTGGAGAAATGGAGACCGAAGAATCCTTTCGATCTTCAAATGAGTCCTGCGGCCATCGATATGTACAAATTCTATGGAATTATGCCGATAGGAGATACTGTGAGGAACAGCACGTGGTATTACAACAGGGACCTCGAAACGAAGAAAAAATGGTACGGCGAGCCATGGGGTGGGCCCGATTCCGAGGAAGGCTGGAAGTGGTACCAGCAGCAGCTGAAAACGACCACCGATGCGATCGACTTTCTGTCGAAGAACAGAACTTTGAAGTTGCTGTCTCTGAACACGTATTTGAAATTCCTGCCGAAGGGTGCCGTCCCAATGGAAATGAGGAAAGAAGTCGAGGTCTTCTCCTCCCCAGACAAGTTGAGTGGTGAACAACACATACCGTTCATCGACTCGCTTGTGAACAACAATGCCAGAAGGTTCGTGATAAACGTGCCGAATGAAGGTTACATAGAGGGGATTCCGGACGGACTGTTCGTGGAAGTTCCTGCGATCGTGGACAAAGACGGCTGGCATGTGGAGAAGATCGAGCCCAAATTGACAGACAAAGTTTTGAAGTTCTACCTGTGGCCAAGGATGATGAGAATGGAATGGGCACTGCATACGATCATGAATGGAGATAAGGCGGCTCTGATAGAATTTCTGATGAGAGATCCGAGGACGAAGAGTCTGGAACAAGCGAAGGCTGTCATTGAGGAAATTTTGAACCTGCCGGAGAATCAGCGAATGAAGATGCACTACGAGAAGGGTTTGAAGTTGTGATATACTTTTAGTAAGATTTCGGAAAGGAGGAGTTTGGAATGAGAAAACTTGTCGTCATGGCCGTGCTCGTTGTTTCCGCGCTCGCGCTGGCAGCGGTGAACCTGGACGTCTTTGGAAACTACCACTTCACGCTCAGTGCAAGTCCAACGGCTGAAGCGAGCATCAGCTATCTCAGCTTTGGCCTGCAGGTTGGTTATGAGGTGACGGAGGGCGTACAGATTGGAGGAGGCGTGGGACTCGCGTACTTCTTGCCCGATGCAACGGCTGCAACTGACTTTTTGGGAGCAGCGAGTTCAACACAATGGACGCTGGACTTCACAGTCGGTGCCAAGTATTCGATACCGGTCAACGACTTCTCTGCTGTTGTTGTCAAAGGTTACGGCGGATTGTCTGTACCTGGTTTCACTGGATTCGACAAACTTGGTTACATCGTGGGTGCGAAGGTCCTCTATGTCTTCGACATGGTTGACTTCAACGTTGGCCTCGGTGCGGGCATCGAGATGAGAAGTTACGGGAGTTCTTCCATCACAACCATCCCCGTTGGAGTCACGGCGAACATAAGGTTCTGAGGGGGATCAAAAGTTTTAAAGCCCCGGCGATCGCCGGGGCTTAATCATGGTCAGGAATCACTTCACAACTTTCACGTGGGCAGCCTGTGGACCTTTGGGACCTTCCTGGATTTCGAACTCGACTTCCTGACCTTCCTTGAGGGTCTTGAAGCCTTCCATCTCCACTGCAGACCAGTGGACGAAGACGTCTCCACCCTCCTTCTTGGTTATGAAGCCGTACCCCTTCTTGGGGTCAAACCACTTGACAGTACCTCTCATGACACAACTCCTCCTTACTTGAATAGCTCCCCTCTCGGGGCTTGACACAATTATACACCTTTCACACGAAAAGTGAAGTTACACAGAGAGCATGAAGTTGACCACGGTGAAATATATCGCTATGCCCAGCAAGTCAACTATAGTTGTCAGAAGCGGGCCGGCCATTATCGCGGGATCGATCCTGAAAGTCTTGGCGATAAAAGGTAAAAGCGCCCCAATGATGTTCGAAACGATGACAACAACGAAGAGCGCCGTCGAGACGGCAAGCATGATGTATGTTACCCTCGTGACGAAGACCACGCGCAGCAGAACGGTGACAGCCAGAGTTGAAGCGAGCATAGCACCGATGAGCAATTCCCTGATGAGTACTCTCCACCAATCCCTTTGATCGATCTCTCCCAGAGCCATTCCTCTTATCACGAGCGCAGATATCTGAGAACCAATGTTGCCTCCAGTGTCCACCATCGCTGGCATGAAGGCTGCGATTATCGGCAAAGAGGCTAGGAGGTTTTCAAACCTTGCGATGATTCCACTGCTCAGAGTTCCAAGCAACAGCAGCGCGACGAGCCACGGCAGGCGATTTATGAAGAACTGCCAAGAAGAAGTGTGAAAGTATGACTGTTCGGTGACGACGATCGAGCTCATCTTTTGTATGTCTTCCGTTGCCTCTTCGTCTATAACGTCCACCACGTCGTCTATGGTGATGATACCTATGAGCCTCTGCTCGCTGTCAACGACAGGAACCGCAACCAGGTCATACTTTCTCATGATCTGAGCCACTTCTTCTTGGTCCGTGGTCGCGTAAACGTACACAGGCTTATCGTCCATCACCTGTTCAACGGGCATGTCTGGATCGGAGAAGATCAGATCTTCGAGCGTGACGACACCAAGAAGTTTTCTTTGATGGTCTATCACAGGCATCAGATATATGGTTTCTTTGTCCCTTCCTTCCTTTCTGATCTTCTCGAGAGCTTCTTTCACCGACATCTCTGGATGTAGTTCGACGCATTTTGGAGTCGTCAAACGACCCGCCGAGTTCTCTGGATAGTTGAGTAGGGCAAGAGTTTCCTCTCTTTCCTCGGGAGTCAGATAGGAGAGAAGTCTGTTCACGACATTCGCCGGCATCTCTTCGAGGAGTTCCGCTCGATCGTCGGGACTCATCGAAGAGATGATCTCTTTCAGTTTTTCTTCCTTGAACAGCTCAATGAGGGCTATCTGATCGTCGGGTTCCAGTTCGCTGAAAACTAACGCCGCCTGATCCTTTGGAAGGAGACGAAAAACGACGATTTTCTCGTCGGGGGGTAACTCTTCAATCATTTCCAGTATGTCGGCAGGTTCTTGCTGGGAAAGGATTACCTTCAAGGTGCGAAAATCTCCTCTTTCAATGAAGCTCTTGATGTCGAGTTTCACCTTCACCTTCATCGATCCACCTCCTGACGCAGTTTATGGCGGTAAACTTAACGAACTACTGGTACCTTCCAAGGCATTTCACCTCCTGAAGTTGGTCTTCCTCATGCCTATTTTACGTTTTTGCCCCGACGACCTTGTCGATGGAAAATTGAAGATATGTGAATGAAAGCGTTAAGAATTTTCGGCGCACGAGAACCTCGAGAGAACATGATTGCGTCGGTGTAACGTTTTAGAATCAAAAGTTGCGCATGTGAAATAGTATGGTAAAATACAAAAGAGAAAAGGATAGTGAATCTGTTCGAAAGGAGTGAGTACCTTGAGGAGATTATTTGTGTCCTCGCTCATCACCGTTCTTTCTCTGGCTCTGATCGTGTTCATATATGGCAACAGTTCCAGCAGGATCTATGGGGATGGGACTTTTACCGCTGTCTCTCAAGGTGACAAGTACGGATACGTAATGGTCAGCGTAGTACTCGAGAACGACAAGATCAAGAGCGTGACCATCAAAGAGTTCGACGGTTTCGGGGTTGAGAAACTCTACGAGGTTTACGGTCAGTTCTTTCCAGCAATAAAAGAAGCGCACGAGACCTTGGCCAAACGCATCGTTGAGGCGAACAGTTACCAGGTCGACGTCTTCACGGGAGCCACTGGTACATCGAACAAAGTAATGGAAGCAGTGAAGTTCGCGCTGGAAAAGGCGAAGATCGAACCGAGCAAGACGAAATACCTGGACGGCACCTTCATGGGTGTTTCTGATTTCACTCCAAGGGGTCATGCCGTGGCTTGGGTCACGATCGAGAACGATAAGATAGTCAAAGTTGTGCTGGAAGAAACAACACCTTCGGTGAAGGACGGTAAAACTGTTGTGGATGCCGCCGGAAGAACGGTGTGGGTCTTCAAAGGTGGAGATTATCCTTGGCCAGAATTCCACGAAGCCAAGACGGCGATAGCGAAAGCGGTTCTGGAAAAACAAACGTATCAGGTGGACGTGTACACGGGCGCTACTTCCAGCTCCAGCAAGTTCATCCAGGCAATTCAAAAAGCTCTGGAGTGGGCCAAGGCACGACAATGAAGGGAAATAGATCTTTCGAAAGGGCGCCTCAAGGCGCCCTTTTCGTTTTATACTTGAACTTGGAGGTGTCGACAGATGCCACTTTATAGATACGTCTGTCCGAACTGCAAAGAAGAACAAACCCTTTTGATGCGAATGAACGATGAAGATCCAAAATGTCCAAAGTGTGGCTCGAAAATGGACAAACAGATACCACGGGTACAGTTGAAGGGCGCGAGTGGTCCTTCTTGCACCTCTAACAGTTGCTCAGGTTGCTCGTCTTGCAGCTCACGTTCTTAAAGGTGGGATGACGTGTGGAGATCAGTTATCGTGATTTGATATACAGACTCGATCATATGCCCAGGTTCAAAACTACCGAGGAGATAGAGCCGGCTCACGGGTTCATAGGGCAGGAAAAGGCGAGAAAGGCTGTCGATCAAGCGCTCGAGATAAAAGAGAAAGGCTTCAACGTTTTCGTGGTCGGCCTGCCGGGTACAGGTAGAAGGAGTTTCATCAGTTCTTACTTGAGACAAATCGCCGCGAACATGCCCACACCCAGAGACTGGGTGTACGTTTACAACTTCTCTAATCCGTCTGAGCCCGAGGCTATCTCCCTGGAAGCGGGCAGGGGGAAAATCTTCAAGCAGGACATGCAACAGCTTGCGGACGAAGTAATGGAGGCGCTAGAGAAGATTTTCGAGAGCGACGAGTACGCACAAAGAAAGTCCGAGCTCGAGGACGAGTACATGCAAAAGAAAACACAACTCTGGGAAGAATTGAAACAAAAGGCCTCGGAGCTGGGTTTCGCGGTGCAGATAACACCCACCGGTGTGGTAACGGTACCCGTCTACGAAGGAAAGCTGCTGACTCCGGACGCGTTCGAAGCGTTGCCAGATGAAGTCAAGCAGGCCTTCAACGAGAACAGCAGGAAGCTGAAACTCATCGTGGAGGGCACACTTTACAAATCGCGCAGACTGGACAGAGAGTACAAGGAAAAGCTCATGGCTCTGGACAAAGATGCGGCTCTGTTCACCGTTGGGGCGATGTTTGAGGAACTGAAAAGCCAGTACGAATCAAACCCGCACATCGTACGCTATCTTTCGAACGTTCAGAACGACATACTCGAGAACCTCGCCCAGCTGCGCGGCGGTGATGAGGATGTTCGCCAGGCTTTCAAGAAGAGATACTCCGTGAACCTCATTGTCGATAACTCAGCCGTTGTTGGATCGCCTGTGGTCTTCGAGAGAAACCCCACTTACGCAAACCTGGCTGGTAAGGTTGAATACTACAGCAAGGGCGGTATGCTGTTCACGGATTTCACGATGATAAAACCCGGGGCTTTCCACCGTGCCAACGGTGGTTTTCTCATCCTGGAAGCCGAAAACGTGTTGAGGTATGCCTATGCCTGGGAATACGTGAAGAGATGCCTGATGACGGATCAGATCGTCGTCGAGAACCTGGAGACGGCCCTTGGACTTTCCAGCATAGTGTCACTTCGGCCACAACCCATACCACTCAATATCAAAGTGTTTCTGATCTGTTCACCCAGGCTCTACTATCTTTTGCAGATGTACGATGAAGATGCGGAGAAACTGTTTCGTATAAAGAGCGAGTTCGACTGGGAGATGGATGCGAGCAGGGAGAACATTCAGAAGTACCTTGGCTTTGTTGCTTCAACTTGCTGCAGATTGAACGCGCCACATCTCGAAAGACAAGCGGTGGAGAAACTCATGTGGTATTCTGCGAGACTCGCAGGCAACAGGAACAAGCTTTCCATGAGGCTCGGTGAGATCAGCAGCCTTGTCAGGGAAGCGTGCACCGTTGCAGTGAAGAAGAATTCGGATGTGGTGAGAAAAGAGCACATGCTGGAAGCCATAAAACAGCGTGAAGAGAGGGTGAATTTGCTCCAGACGAAGTACGACGAACACATCAAAAATCGTGATCTGATGATAGAAACAAAGGGTAGTCGTGTCGGACAGATAAACGGTCTTACAGTGATAGATCTGCACGATCATTCTTTCGGTGTGCCTGTTAAGATCACCGCCAAGGTTCACGTTGGTGAACGTGGGGTCATAGACATCCACAGGGAGGTCGATTTGAGTGGTAACATACACAACAAAGCTGTTCTAACGATTGAGGGATTCTTTAGAGAAAGATATTCCAGGCACGTTCACTTCAGTCTCAGTGCGACTTTGAGTTTCGAACAGGTCTACAGCGTTGTAGAGGGTGACAGCGCTTCGGTGGCGGAAGTACTCGCTTTGATTTCGGCCATCGCCAACGTGCCTTTGAGGCAGGACATAGCGGTGACAGGTTCGATGAACCAGCACGGCGAGGTTCAACCAGTCGGCGGCGTCACCGAAAAAGTGGAGGGCTTTTACAGGGCCTGCAAGCTCCAGGGTTTTACGAAAACTCAAGGTGTGGTGATACCTAAGGCGAACTTGAAGAACCTCATTTTGAAGGACGAAGTTCTTGAGAGTATCAAAAAAGGTGAGTTCCACGTCTGGGCGGTAGAACACATTGACGAGGCGATCGAATTGCTCACGGGCAAAAAAGCCGGCCGAACGACAAAAAGTGGAACCTTTGAGAAAGGCTCGGTGAACTACTTGGTGGTTCAGGCACTGAAGAGAGCGGAAAGAATAGAAGAAGCCAGGAAGAGCAGGAGAAGAAAGAAGAATCGCTAACCTTTCAGGTGCTTTTCCAGATTCATCTCCGCGATGGATTTTTGCAGATACAGTGGCTCGACCTCGTGGGGTTTTCTCACCACGTTTGCCTTGAGGTTTTCCACAACCTCATTCAGAAGAAACTCGCCCCTTGGATATTGAAGCTCCTTCTTGCCGATGCGGGCGACAGATTCAAACATGTGGGCTGCATCTCCGACCAGGATGGGATCGTTGAGACTTTTCAAAATGTCGCGCGTCTTTTGAACTTCCACCACGCTCGGTGAGATGGTTTCCCGAAGGTTCCTGTAGCAGGATATGTAGACGAAACCCTGTCTGGCCTTCTTCACTATGACCACGTCGTGTTCACAACCGGAGAAATTCATGGCAACGACTTTTGAAGAAACGACCGGAACGATGGGTTTAGACGTGACACACGCCATGGCTTGAACGAACGCAACAGCTATCCTCAGACTCGTCAGGCTACCTGGTCCTATCCCACAGCCAAACACGTCGATGTCCGAAACCCTCACTCTGCAGAGCTTCAAAAAGTCATCAACCAGAGGGGCAAGCTTCACTGCGTGCTTCTCAACACCGAAGTAGTTCGTCGAATAGATATTTTGCCCATCTGTGTAAGCAACACAGATCGCTTCTGTCGATGTGTCGATCGCAAAGATTTTCACCGGAGTATCTCCTCCAACCACTTGAAAATTTCTTCAATCGAATCGGTGGAGAGGAAAATGAATCCTTTTTCTTGCAAAGAGTTTGAGAGTTGACCGTCAAGTGTTATAAAAATCCTGTTGTCCTCCTGTACCAGTTTCAGGGCTGGGACATTGCGTTTCAAGAGTTCTTCAAAACCTTCTGCGATGGAACTGTCTGGGAGAGCGAGCATCAAGATCTTCCCGCCGGTTGAGAGATAGTTGATCAGTGTCTCCATCTCGAAATCGTTCAGAGCGCTCGCTTCAGCAAAGCCACCCTTTTTCGGGAATGGAAGTATCACAAGCTCGCCCCGTGGAACTGTCTTGAAGTACCTGCTGTTGAAGACGACTCGAAAACCTTTGTCCTCGAGGAAGGACTTTACAGCCTGTAGAAATTCTGGATGATCGTTTTCGTGGGAAATATCGATTAGCACAGTCTCTCCCTTGATTTCGACCTCAGTTTTCCAGCCAACCAGACCGTTCAGCAGGATCGTGACGGTGTATTTTCCAACATCCAGCCCACTGAATTCCACCGCAAAGCCTTTTTTGCTCTTTCCGGAGATGTGCTGTTCAAATTTCTTCTCCAGTTCTCCGACTTTAACGGTCAGTCTGACATCGCTCGCATCGTTCGAGAAGTTCACAAGGTCAAAAAAGACTCCCACTGTGTTGCCTTGCACCCTTGTTCTTTCGTTGACGGCATACACCGAGGATTGCTTCACCCACACTGGAGAAGAGACGATCCTGTCGCCGTCTCGCTGAACGGCGAGCACGTAGTACCATTCGTTCACCTCTCTCGGTTCGAGCACGAGATCCAGTTGAACTTGCCTCTCGCTGATTTTCCAAACTTTTTCTACACCGCGTTTGGACACCAATCGGACTTCCTCAAACGGTTCAGTATCTTCGAGAACGATCCTGAAGTTCAAACTCTTTTCTCCGAAAAGAATTGAACCCATGGGATGAGAGTTGCATTCAAAGATCAGTTTTGCGTTCCTGTCCTCGCTGGCATAGACCCTCCTTGACCAGAGGGCTTCCATTATCGCTTCGAAGCTTAACTCTTCGGCCAGTATCACAGTTCTGGTATCGTTTGCAGAGCCCCACTCGACCCTGTGGTTGTCTTGATTCGCCGTTGCACCAAGATGCCAGCCTTTTCTGAGTGCAAGCTGGTAATTTGAAAGCATCTCGTCTGTTATGGTTCTACCTCTCCAGCTCCCATTTCCAACTTCTATCAGATTTATGAAATCGTCCGCGAGAGGATCATACTCGAACTCGTTGAAGGTCCCGAAGCTCGAAGTTGGATGGTTGAACTGTGCCAAGGCCCTTTTCTTTATAATCCAGTCGTAAAGACCCTTCAGATCCACCTGGTTTCTGCTGATCCATTCATCTGTGCAGTAGACGCTTATGTGCCCGACTCCACCCGTCCACTCGAACCCCCAGAGCGCAACGAATTCACCGGTCTTAGTAGATTTCATGGCCTGTTCTTTCGTGAGAAGCAGTTTATCCAGGCCGTTGAGCTTCCGTTCAAAGTAGTAGGCGTGGTCCGTGATCGCCTGAACGTGCACGTATTTCATCGCGTGCTGGAAAGCTTCCGAAGGTGTACCGGCTCCGTCGGAATAAGACGTGTGCGCGTGAAGGTTGGCGAAGTAAAAGTTCTGGGCAAAGACGAAGATTGTCAGGAACAGAAGCACAGACAAGAAGATCTTTCTCACACGATCACCCCGCATTGAGAATTTTTCTGAGAAATCTACCCGTGTGCGACCTGTCCACCTTCGCCACTTCCTCGGGCGTACCGCATGCCACGATGTAGCCCCCGTCGTCTCCACCCTCCGGTCCAAGGTCGATGATGTAATCCGCGTTCTTCACGACATCCAGGTTGTGTTCTATCACGATCACCGTGTTTCCCTTATCGACAAGTCTGTGCAAAACGCCGATGAGTTTCTTGACGTCCTCGAAATGCAAACCAACCGTTGGTTCGTCGAGGATGTAGATGGTCTTTCCCGTCGCAACCTTTCTCAACTCCGACGCGAGTTTTATCCTCTGGGCTTCTCCTCCAGACAGAGTCGTCGCAGGCTGGCCGAGCTTTATGTAACCGAGTCCAACTTCGTTGAGCAAGCTCAGAGTTCTGTAAATTGTTGGAACGTTCTTGAAGAACTCCAAAGCTTCTTCGACCGACATTTCGAGCACTTCGTGTATGTTCTTTCCTCTGTATCTCACCTGCAAAGTCTCCTCGTTGTAGCGTTTTCCTTTACAAACATCGCACTCGACGTAGACATCCGGGAGAAACAGCATCTCGATCTTCACAAGGCCATGTCCCTGACACGCTTCACACCTGCCACCTTTCAGGTTGAAGCTGAACCTGCTCTTGGTGTAACCCCTCGCCTTTGCCTCGGGGGTCATCGCGAAGAGCTCCCGGATATAGTCGAAAACCTTCGTGTAGGTGGCCGGATTGCTTCGTGGTGTCCTGCCTATGGGTGATTGATCTATCGCTATGACCTTGTCGACGTTCTCCAAACCTTCTATTCTGTCGTGTTCACCCACGAAAAGTTTGGTCCTGTAGATGGCGTTCATCAGTGCTGGATAGAGTGTGTCTATGATCAGAGAAGATTTTCCCGAACCGGAAACGCCGGTGACACATATGAAAGTGCCGAGCGGGAAGCTCACCGTGATGTTTTTCAGGTTGTTGTGCCTGGCACCGACGATCGTCAGAAATTTTCCGTTTCCTTTCCGGCGAGCCACGGGATGTTCTATCTTCTTGGTTCCCGCGAGGTACTGGCCGGTGAGAGATCCGTCGGGATTGTCAATCAAGTGTTGCACAGTGCCTGCGAATACGACCTTACCACCGCGTTCTCCACCGTACGGACCGAGATCAACTATGTAGTCTGCACTCCTTATGATCTCTTCATCGTGTTCAACCACGATCACCGTGTTTCCGAGATCCTTCAGCTTCTTCAGCGTGTTTATCAATCTCATGTTGTCTCTCTGGTGAAGGCCAACCGTAGGTTCGTCCAGAACGTAAGTCACACCGGTGAGTCCAGAGCCGATCTGAGTGGCGAGCCTGATCCTTTGTGCCTCTCCACCGGAAAGGGTGTTCACGGGCCTTGAAAGCGTGAGATAGCCCAAGCCCACGTCGAGCATGAACTGAAGCCTTTTCTTTATCTCGATGATCAAATCTCCCACAATCTTGGTTTCTCTGTCTGTGAGAGAGTTTTGCAAATCTTCGAAAAAACTGTAAGCTTTTTCAATCGTCAGATTGGTCACATCCACGATGTTGAGTCCCCTTATGGTGACGGCGAGTGCTTCAGGTTTAAGCCTGTTACCGTTGCAGACAGGACACACCTTTTGAACGATGAAGTTCTTTTCAATCCACTGTTTGACGTCTTCGGATGCAGTCTGCTCGTAACGTCTCTCGAGGAAGTTCACCGCACCTTCGAAGTCCGCGTATCCATAAAGGAGGGCCTCCTGCACGAGCCTGGGCAGTTCTTTGAACGGTACCTCAGTGGACGCGCCAAACATCTTCACAATCTTTCTGAGTATAGGCATGTAGTACTCGCTGTGACCGAAAGGAAGGATTGCGCCCTCTTCTATACTGAGGTTCTCGTTGACCACGAGCGAAGGGTCTATCTGGAGGTTGTAACCTAAGCCGTGACAGTTCGGGCACGCACCGTAGGGATTGTTGAAGGAGAAGAGCTTCGGATTTATCTCGGGAAGTCCTATACCGCAGACTGGACACATCATGTGCTCACTGAACAGGAGGCTCTCGTTCGTGTCAATGTTCCTGATCTCGACGAATCCGCCACTCTCTCTGAAGGCTATTTCTATATCGTCCGCAATTCTGTGTCTTTCCGTTTCCGCCAACACAAGCCTGTCCACGACAAGCTTGATCGTGTGACGTTTGTTTTTGTCGAGTTCGCCGACTTCTTCTATTCTGAACAACTGTCCATCGACTTCAACGCGTACGAAACCTTTCGAGGCGAGATTCTGCAGTTCTTTCTTAAAGGTACCCTTTTTGTCGTTTGCGATGGGAGAAAGCACGTAGATGCGTGAGGATCGAGGAAACCTTGAGAAAACGTCCTTGACGATTTCGTCTATGCTTTTCTTCTCGACCGGTCTGCCGCAGGAGGGGCAATGTGGTTCTCCGATCTTTGCGAAGAGCACCCTCAGATGATCGTATATCTCCGTCGTGGTGCCCACCGTCGAGCGTGGGTTGTGCGACGCGCTTTTCTGATCTATCGCGATCGCCGGAGATAAACCTTCTATGTTGTCCACGTCAGGTTTCTTCAGTTCCCCAAGGAACTGCCTCGCGTAGGCCGAAAGCGATTCCAAGTACCTCCTCTGGCCTTCAGCGTAGATGGTGTCCATCGCGAGGGAAGATTTTCCAGAACCTGAAACACCCGTTATGACGGTGATCGTGTTCTTGGGTATCTCGACATCGATACTCTTCAAATTATGCACGCGCGCGCCCTTTATCCTGATGGAGTTCAAAACGTTACTCCCTCCAAATACCGATTATCTTCCACACACGGCAAAACGACGTTGAAACTGCTTGAAAATTGTCTTAATACTCGGGACAACAAAAACTGTTCGAAGCTGGCAGCGAAATAAAACCCCCTGCGATGCAGGGGGTTTATTTTGGAGCGGGCGACGGGTTTCGAACCCGCGACCTTCTGCTTGGCAAGCAGACGCTCTACCGCTGAGCTACGCCCGCAATCTGGTGCGAGAGGTGGGACTTGAACCCACACGGACTCATCGTCCACTGGATTCTAAGTCCAGCGCGTCTGCCACTTCCGCCACTCTCGCCCTGGTGACCCGCCTGGGACTCGAACCCAGGACCCCCTGATTAAAAGTCAGGTGCTCTGCCTGCTGAGCTAGCGGGTCAACCAGTCGACGGCGCAACTAAAATCTTACCACAGGTTTGGAACCTTTTCAAGGGCCAACCTTCAAACTCTCTGCAACTTTTCAACCAGTTCCTTTATCGATTCGTCCTCACTGACTTTCCTGTTGAACCCGTGAACACCCAGAAGGTTATACTTCCTCTTCAGAGACTTGTACACATCCTCCGCTTTCGTCACTTCCGACACGGTCACGAGCAAGACCTTAGAAGGATCAAAGTGGTCTAAGAACGACTTCGCTGCGGGGGTGATGGAGCCTGCCCAGATGGGTGTGATCAGAACTACGCGATCGGCTTCGAGCCTGCCCTCAATTGTGATTTTGGTTCGCTTTCCTGTGAGCGCATAAAAACCACCCTTCACGAAACCAAAGAAGCCTGACCAGTCCACATCGTCAGTCAGTCGGATCGCAGGATGAGCCGTCATTTCAGCGAGCTTCTTAGCAATGCGCTCACAGTTACCTGTGCGTGTGAAGTAAACTATCACCCAGTCCATGCGATCACCACAATGGATTATATCATTCCTGTTGCAGCTTGTACTGGATCGCCTCGGCAACGTGCCTGTAGTTCACAGTTTCCGAAGACTCAAGATCTGCGATCGTTCTGGCCACCTTCAGTATCTTGTCGATCGACCTTGCAGAGAGGTTGTACCTCGACACCGTTAACTTCAGCAATTCTTCGGTTTTTTCATCGAGCCGAATGAATCTCTTGATCAGTTTTGCGTTCAATTGGGAGTTCGTCGAGATGCTGATTTCTCTGTACCTTCTTTTCTGGATCTCTCTGGCTCTGATTACCCTTTCTCTTATCTTTTCGCTCTTTTCCGAGGAATTCTTCGAAAAATATTCCTCGGGTTCGAGCCTCGGAAGCTGAACGAGAATGTCTATCCTGTCGAGTATCGGACCGGAGACCTTCTTGTTGTACCTCACAATGTCGTAGGGCGAACAGTTGCACACTGCCTTCGGATCACCATAATTTCCGCACGGACAGGGGTTCATAGCAGCAACGAGCATGAACCTGGCGGGATAGCTCACCGTCGCCTTCGCTCTGGCGACCGTGACAAAACCTTCTTCCAGAGGTTGTCTGAGTGCCTCGATCACGTCACGTCGAAACTCGGGAAATTCGTCCAAAAACAGAACGCCGTTGTGGGCCAGACTGATCTCTCCAGGTCTCGCATCGTTTCCTCCACCTATGATGGCAACGGTTGAAGCCGTGTGGTGTGGTGCGCGGAACGGTCTCGACAACTTTTTGATATCCGCCTGTCCAACGGCACTGTAAACTGTCAGAACTTCCAAAGCTTCCTCGTCCGAGAGTGGAGGAAGAATCGTGCAGATGCGTCTGGCGAGCATCGTTTTTCCCGCACCGGGGCTTCCTTTCATGAGTACGTTGTGTGCTCCGGCGGCTGCGACTTCGAGCGCCCTCTTTGCCAGTGTTTGACCTTTCACGTCGGCGAAATCTATATCCTCGTCGTAGGAGAACGGTGGCAGACCTTCGAACTTCACAGGTTCGTACTTGACGAGTCCGTTTATGAACTCAACAAGCTGCTTAATGTGTTCAAAGCAGAACACCTTAAGGTTTTTCACCATCTTGGCTTCCGTCTCGTTCTCCTTCGGAACGACAATCGGTTTCGAGAAACCTTCTTTCGACAGCTGTGCGAGGATTGTGAGAACACCTTTGACCTTCCTGATACGGCCATCCAGAGACAGCTCACCCACACACAGAAAATCGCATTTGTTCAGATGGCCACAGGCTTGAAGTACTCCCATAGCTATTGGAAGATCCAACAGAGATCCTTCCTTCTTCAAATCGGCTGGTGCCAAGTTCACCACAATTTTGCCGTGAGGAAAGTCGAAACCGGAATTTTTCAGTGCGCTCTTGATTCTCTTTTTACTCTCCTTGACGGCCGTGTCCCCCAGACCGACGATATCGACATCGTGTATCACGCTCTTTCTGTCGATGTCGACTTCAACCTCGACTAAAGACACGTTCAGTCCTACGAGTGTCGCAGAGGAAAGCTTTGCAGGCATCCCTATCCTCCTTCACCAGAGTGGAATCCTTGCAGGCAAAAGGTGTGAAACGAGGAAACCGACACCGATCCCAGCGAGGGCTTCGAGCCAGCTGTGCCCCAGATCTTCACGAACGTACGGCCTCAGATTGACCGCATCTGAAACCACGACCATGAGTAAAGCAACGGCAACTGCGGTGACGGGTGATGCGTATCCGACACACCTGCCAAGCGTGAAAGCCAGCCCCGACATCGCTGCGGCGTGACCTGAAGGCATTCCACCGTACTTCTTGAAGGCTTTCAAGCTGCGGTGGGTGATGATCTTTATGACTTGAGCGGTCAGAAAAGAAAGCACAGTAGCTACAAGTGGTGTGTTCTTGAACAGATCAAGCATGGAACAGAAAATGGACAACGTCTCCCTCCCTGATCACGTAATCTTTGCCATGAGATTTGACAGCGCCAGCCTCGCGTGCTTCTTTGAAGGAAGCATAGCGAAGAAGATCTTCGAAGGCGATGACCTCAGCTTTTATGAAGCCCTTTTGGATGTCCGAGTGTATCAAACCAGCAGCGTCGTACGCTGTGGTGCCCTCGGGTATCAACCAGCTTCGAGCTTCGTTCTTGGTTGCCGTGAGGAAACAGATGAGCCTTAGAGCTCGCTTGATGTGATCGAGAAATCTCTTTTTGAGACCCTCTTCGAAACCGTACGCCGAAAGCAACTCTTTCGCCTCTTCGACGGAAAGTTCTCTCACCTCACACTCTATCTGCGCGTTCACAACGATAGCTTCAGAAGATCTTTCTTTTGCCATCTTCTCGACGACTTTGTCCAGTTCTTGTTCCAGGCCCCATTCGTCCACGTTCGCAACGTATATGACGGGTTTTTCTGACAGCAAAAAAAGCGAATCGAGAATATTCTGTTCCTGCTCGCTTCTTTCGAAAGTTCTTGCGGGTTTCCCAGATTCCAGATGCTTCTTCAAGCGCTCAAGAAAATGCAGCTCGAACCGAGCGCTTTCATCGCCCGTTTTCGCCTGTTTCGCGATCTTCTCGATTCTCCTGTTCACCGTCTCGAGATCCTTCAGTATCAGCTCGATCTCAACAATTTCAATGTCCCTCGCGGGATCGACATTGCCCATGGGATGAGAGACATCATCGATCTTGAAACATCTCACCACATGGAAGATCATGTCAACCTTGCTTATGTGGTCCAAAAACTGATTTCCCAGACCCTCACCTTTGCTCGCACCTTTCACCAGACCTGCAATGTCCACGATGTGGAAAAAGGGATGAACCTGATCCTTTGAACCTTCCATTTTTGCGAGTCTGGTGAGCCTCTCATCCTCAACAACGAGCACGCCCACATTCGGATCTATGGTGCAGAACGGATACTTCTCGGCGGGCACGTTCTGGTTCGTGAGCGCATTGAAGAGAGTCGATTTTCCACTGTTTGGAAGCCCAACAATGCCCGCCTTTTTCATGATTTCGCCTCTTTCGATTTGTTGTACTGGTTGACGTAGTTCAGCTTCAGGTTCGCCACAACGCCCTCGAGCTCCCTCTTGATTTCGTCGTCCAGCTCATCCTCCATTGCTTTCAACACGGCGTCCAGCACGTCGATTCCCAGACGAGCTTCCTTCAAGTCCTGCCTGAGTTCTCCATACTCGTCCCTCGTGAGACCAAGTCTTGCCCAGCAACGCGCCGCAATCGTGTTGAAGAAAAGGATTATGAGCTGTTCCATTGAGAGTTTCACCGTTTCCTTTTCTTCCTCCTGCACCCTCTCACCTCCAGTACTTCTCAAAAACCGACAGGAAAATCCTGCTCGTTTCTTCGTCTATGTTGCAAAGCCGTATGAGTTTCAAAGATGTTTCTGGATGTTCTTTGAGAAAATCCGAGATTGCTCTGTAGAAGATCTCCGCGCACTGATCTTTTGGGAAACCGAAGATACCACTGCTTATGGCTGGAATGCTGATCGAACTCAGCGATAGCTCTTCGGCTTTTCTGAGAACGTTTTGCACTGCCCTGTAGAGCTTTTCGTGCTCGTTTCCTTCACCCCATCGCGGCCCGACGACGTGCAGCACATACCTTGCCTTCAATTTTCCGGCGCCCGTGACGGCAACCTGTGAAACGGGAACTGGCCCATACCTCTTCACGTATTCGTCACTTTCTCTCTGGATCTCTCCGCCTCCCGCTCGCACGATGGCTGCCGCCACGCCTCCACCGTGCTTCAAGTAAGAATTGGCAGCGTTCACTATCGCATCGGTGTCCTGTCTGGTTATGTCGTCCTGAACGATCTCAACGACCGCGCCCTGAAAAGTGAAACTTTTCAGGAGCATCGCACCACCTACTCGTAAACGATTTCGTAGGTCAGTTCGGCAGCCTTTTTTAACATCCCAGCAACACTGCAGTACTTTTCTTGCGACAGCTGAACGGCCTTTTCAACCTGCTCCTTGAAGGGCTGGCCTCTGAACTTGAAGATGTACTTGAGGTGGATCTTCGTGTACACCTTCGGATGATCCTGAGCGCGCTCGTAAGAGACTTCCATCCTGAAGCTTTCGACCTCATCAAGCACCTTCATTTTCGAAAGGATCGAGACAACGTCCATGCCGGTGCAACCTGTGAGTGCGACAAGGACAAGTTCCATCGGGCTGGGACCGGTACCGAGCCCTCCACTCTCCTTTTTCGCATCCATCAGGACCTGCCTTCCCGAATCGGTGTGTGCCAGAAAGGCCATCTTGCCGAGCCATTCGGTTTGCAAAGTTGAACACCTCCACTTATAATAATAACAGACAAATCCTGTGAGGGGGGACGCGTGATGAGGAGATTTCTGTTTCTCACCCTGGTTCTTATGATTTCCACGTTTGTTTTTTCCTCGCAGCTGAACGTCGCTGTCCTCGGAGAAGTGAGATCTCTTAACCCCTTCCTGGTGAAATCCGCTGCCGAACGTATCGTCGTGGGCTATCTCTACGAAACGTTGCTCACCGAAAGAGCGGGACAAGTTGTTGGCGCGCTCGCGGAGGACTTTCAGGTTGACTTTTCGGACAACAGCCTGATTCTCAAGCTGAGGGACCGAAAGTTTCACGATGGTTCTCCACTGACCGCGGACGATGTGGTGTTCTCGTTCAACTACATACTTCAGAAAAGACTCCCGCTCGGACCCATCTTGGCCTATTTCACTGGCGCTGAGAAAATCGACGAAAGAACTGTCAAGCTCAAGTTCCGAACGATGAACGTGTCGATGCTCTCCTTCGCACCCATGGCGATACCCATAATTCCAAAGGCAGTGTGGGAGAAAGTTGAAAAACCACTCGAATTTCCGAACATCGAAAATCCTGTTGGCAGTGGCGTACTCATGTTCGAAAAGCTGACACCTCAGAGCGTTGTCATGAAATTTTTCAAGGGTCATCCCGACGCTCCACAAGGGCTGGACAGCATGGTGTTTCACATCGTTCAGGACGAAACGATGGGGTTCCTCGGCCTTGTGAAGGGAGATTACGATTACGTGTTCTGGAACCTCGATCCAGAGCTTGCGAAACAAGTTATGGAGAATCCGAACAAATACCCGAACGTCAAGGTGGCCCTCATCGAAGGTGGAGTCGTGAACGTGATTCTGTTCAACCACAGAAAGTCGCCCATGAACGATCTGAATTTTAGAAAGGCCGTGCTGCACGCGTTGAATTACCGGGAACTGGTTGAGAAGGTCTACAGCGGGCTTGCAGAGGTTGCCTCGCTCGGCCTGATCCCGAAGAAGGCTAAGGCAGTGTACGACGAAAGCGTTGGTGTTGTTCAGCAGAACGTTTCTCTGGCCAAGGAGCTTTTGAAGAACAGCAGCTACGATGGCAGAAAGCTGACACTCTTGGTGTCTTCGGACAGGAAAGCCATGGACATGGCGGAGTACATAAAACTCTATCTGAAGAACATTGGCGTTCAGGTTGAGCTTGACGTGCAGGGTCCAGAAGGTCTCACCACCAGGTTGAAGAAGGCAGATTTCGATCTCGCATTGTACTCTTACAGCCTGGGAAGCCACTCGGAGATGGTGTTTTACCATCTGCACTCCTCCAGAGGTGAAATGAGGAACGGTCAGGTGGTTGGGTTCAACTACGGTGGGGTGAACATTCCAGAGCTGGACCAAGCCCTTCAGGCGATATGGATAGCCTTCTCTGAGAAGGAGCGAGTCGAGGCTTTCGCGAGGTTACAGAAACTGCTCGCTGAAGTTGTGCCTGTTGTTCCCCTGCTTGTGCCTGTGGACATCGAGGCTTACAGTGTGAAGAACTTCACGGGTTGGGTTGTTTCACCAACTGAGGGTGTCATGAACGTTGAGACGTTGAAATCGTTGAAGCCCGCAAGGTGATCACATGAGCTTTTCGTACCTCGTCAAGAGAATAGTTCAGATGATCCTGACCATCCTCGTAGCGGTCACAGTGAGTTTTGTTCTCATAAGGGCTCTGCCGGGAGACCCGGCAGAGCGTTTCTATGGCGATCCCCGGATTCCGGAAGAAGTCAAACAGGAGATAAAATCGGCGTTCGGTTTGGATAAACCCGTCCTGATACAGTATCTGAGCTTTCTGAAACAGTTCTTCAAGGGTGATCTTGGAGTTTCCTACACTTACAACAGGCGCGTGGTGGGTGTGGTTCTGGAAAGACTCCCCTGGACTCTTCTTCTCACTGCGGTGCCAACGATTCTGGGAATGATCACATCGCTGAGCTTGGGCGTGTACATCGGTTGCAACAGGAATTCTTTTGTCGACAAGCTGGTACGTTACGTTGCGTTCGCACTTCATTCTGTTCCAACTTTTTGGTTTGCGCTCTTGCTCGTCTTGCTGTTCTCCTTCAAACTCGAGTGGTTCCCGCTTCAGGGTATGATTGATCCTTCTGCAAGGGGCTTCTCAAGTTTCGTCAGTTTGTTGAGACACGCGTTCTTGCCCTGGCTGGTCATCTTCGTCGTGAACGTGCCTGGTTTTGCAGTGTATGTCCGAAACATGGTGATTCTGATCCTGAACGAAGAATTCGTTTTGACAGCGAAAGCGAAGGGATTGACTGAAAGACAGATAAGAAAGAGGCACATCCTGAGGAACGTTCTTGGACCTCTCTTTTCGATGCTCACACTGCGCATCGCGGGGATGCTCGGCGGAGCTGTGCTGATCGAAACCATCTTTTCCTGGAAGGGCATGGGTCTGCTTGTGCTGGAAGCTTCGAGAAATTCGGACTATCCGCTGTTGCAGGCAACGATCATCATAACGATCGTTTCAATCATAGTTGCAAACTTTCTTGCTGACGTGCTCCAGGCAGCCTTTGATCCGAGGGTGAGATTTGAATGAAGAAACGAAAACCTAACTTCTTCCGTGAATTGTTTCGATCCTTCGAAGGCACTGTTGGTTTCGTGATTCTCTGTGTGATGGTTTTCTGTGCTGTCTTTGCTCCCCTGATAGCTCCCTACGATCCTTACGACATCACGCAGAGGGGCCGAAAGTTGCAACCGCCTTCTCCGCAGCACATCATGGGCACGGACTGGTACGGTGTGGACATATTCAGCCAGATCGTCTACGGTGCCAGAACGTCCCTCACCGTCGGAGCACTCACGGCAATTGGTGTGAGCGTCATAGGAGGCTTCCTGGGGGTCACCGCTGCGACCTTTGGTAAAGGAGTCGATGTTTTGATCATGAGAATCGTCGACTTCGTGATGGTACTGCCGGGTTTACCCATCATGATTATGATCATGACCTATCTTGGGAGCAGCTTCTGGACGCTTGTGTTTGTGCTCGTCGTCTTCGGCTGGGCAGGCATTTCAAGGGTCGTCCGCGCGATCGTACTCTCTGAGAAGAAGAGAGGTTACGTCGAGGCCGCCGTCTGTGCCGGAGCCAGTAAGTGGTACATCCTGAAGAAGCACCTCTTGCCGGCGGCTTATTCGGTGCTCGTAGTGAACGCCGCCTTCTCAGCCGCCGGCGCAATGCTCGCAGAGGCGGGGCTTTCGTTCCTAGGTTTTTCCGATCCACGCGTCGTGTCCTGGGGAAAGATGCTCAGTCTGGCGAGGACCTGCAACGCGCTCGTTCTTGGCGCCTGGTGGTGGATTCTTTTCCCTGGTCTGGCCATCTTTCTGGCGTCTTTTTCGATAATGTCTCTGGGTGTGGCGAGCGAGAGGATACTCAATCCGAAAATCTCTGACAGGAGGGAATAGTGTGAGAATTGAAAACGGCGTGGTTCACTTGACTGTTCGAGGACAGGAGAAGACTTACAGACTGCACGAGCTGGACGAAGCGTTTTTCAACTGGCAGATCCAGACTCGAGCAAAAAGCTTGAAGGTGTTTCTCGGTTTAGAGAAGGGTGTGCCCAACTTTTCACCACACACTGTGGTCATGTCAACATTTTCTGATGAAGAAGAGTTTCCAATCAACAGTTGCATCAAAGGCCTTGGCCTGGTACCAAAAGAAGAGCATCTTGATAGGCTCGCAAGCAGGGCTATGGAACTCATAGATCTCGCAAAACAAAAAGGCACCAACGAGACGTTCAGAGAAAGGATACAGTTCCTTCTGGAACTCTACGAAAATCCTGACCTTTTCGATAGAAACGTTCTCTCCAGCATAGAGATGTTTTACAAGAGAAGCTACAGGAACGTTCTGAAAGATCCGCGCGCAACACTGCTTTTCTACGACCAGATGAGTGGATACAGCATCATGTTCAACGTGGTTGTTGAACTGGTGCCGAAAGGAAATGATTTCTACAGGTACGTCACGGCTGTGCACGATCTTTTCCACGTGCCCAGAGATCCAAGCGTAAAAACAGACAGGTACGAGTACGTCTACAGGTTCTGGCCCATTGAGGCGTACGATAAAACTCCCGGTCCGAGGGCGAGTCAGAGATTGTTTTGAAAAGACTGTGTCTGAAACAGTCCGAGCCGCAAAGTTCACAGTGCGGCTCGGATCATATGAGCACGTGGAGGAAAGTCAGTTTTTGGGCTGGGACTGCGAAGGTCTATAGTAGCTCAGATAATAAAAGACTGTCAGAAAGATGCCAGGTCCAACAATGTTTCCCAGCGTAACTGCGAAGATGTTTTTCCAGAAGCTCATCCAGTTCAATGTCTCTGGACCGTAATTCGAGGCCGCCTTTATGAAAAGGCCTATCGGAATCAGGGACATGTTGGCCACACTGTGCTCGAAGCCTATGGCAACGAAGGTCATGATGGGGAAAAAGATGCCGAGGATCCTACCTTCGACACTGTCTGCGGCAAGTGCGAGTATGACGGCCAGATCCACAAGAATGTTGCAGAGCATTCCTCGGAAAAACGCCTGACTGAAAGTGAGCGTTGCCTTCGCATTCGCAACAGCGACCGCGGCTTTGCCGAAGTCGTTGATGGCTTCTTTGTTACCCCACAGACCTGTTTTGAGGAGCATCCAGGCTATCAGGAGTGAGCCAATCAAGTTGAACACGTAAACGACGATCCAGTTTCTGAGCAGCTGCTTGACGGTTATCTTCCTCGCATAGACCGACGTCAGCATCAGCACGTTCCCAGTGAACAGTTCTGCACCCGCTATGACCACGAGCATGAGTCCCACGGTGAACACTGCCCCACCGAGGACCTTCTTCAGTCCGTAGGGTTCAACTTGTGTCATGGCGGTGAGTGCCATGATGCCACCAAAACCGATGTACATACCCGCGAGAATGGCCAATAGCGTCATCGGCAGGAGACCGAGTTTCGCTTTCTTTACCGAAACCTCTTCAACGATAATCTTTTGAATCTCTTGTGGTGATTTCACGATCGCACCTCCTTTGACCCGTTGGGAAGCAGTCCACCGCAAAGCAGGATCTCGCAGTATGGATTGATCGCACAACACTCTCACATCTCGCCAGGTTTGCTCTATTTGTGTAGAATCCAACAAGACAAACAGTCCCGTTGGACTCTGTCTCACAGCATGCTTTCCAGACTCAGCTGATACCTTTTCTTAAGTTCCACGTACACTTCATTGTCAGCCAACGACCAAAAAAGAAGAAAGTCACCACGCCACTTTTGATGTCTCTGAACATGGGTCTGCCAGAACAAGCACTCCGAAATCTTATTGGAGACAATGGGACTGCTTAGCGAACTTTGAAATCCAATTTTGTGTGTATGCTGGCAAAATCCTATCTGCCAAGTATCAAGAATTTTCATTGAACCAGACGGTTCCGCAGGTCAAGTGAGGTTTTAATCCAGATGACACGTGTCGTTCAGGTAAACCAGTCTCACCCTGTCTTGGATCTCGATCAAGCTTATCGAAGCGTTGTCGAGCTTGAAGTTTTTGTGCTCGGTCAAGGATAGTTTCAGAACCCAACAGATCAGTGTGCGCAATGATAGCGCATGAGACACCACAACAACCGACTCGAAGGAGTTCTGCAGTAATTCATTGAAGAACAGAACGATGCGATTTTGAACGTTCTGCAGAGATTCGACTCCGTCTATCTGAGCAACAGGGTCGGTAGACCAAATTCGATACTCTCTTTCGTATCTCTGCAGCGTTTCTTGCATCGTCAGACCGTTCCACAGGGATATTTCGCACTCCTTCAATCTTTCGTCCAGAACGACGGGAACTTTAAGCTCCTCACCGATGACTTTCGCGGTTTGATGAGCCCTCGACAGTGGGCTTGAATAGATGATCTGTACGTTCTGTTTCGAAAGTCTCTCGGCGATCTTTTGAGCCTCTTCAAAACCCGCCTGGTTCAGCGGAACGTCACAGTTACCCTGCCACAGTCCCAGATCGTTCCAGTCCGTCCTGGCATGCCGAACGAGAAAAATTCTCAGGGTTACCACCGTCCTGTACGCTGATACACGATCACGCTAGCTACATTATATTCAGAGAAGGGTTCTTGGTTGTTTCGCAGTCCGAGTTTTGTGTTACATTCTTTATCGAGAAAGGCTTTGGTTTGAGGAGGGCCGACGTTGCTTATCATTGGCATAGGTGGTGGAACAGGTTCGGGAAAGACAACCGTCGCGAAAAGGATAGTGCAGTCTCTAACTGAAGAAAGGTGCGCGATCTTGCCTATGGACAACTATTACAAGGACATGAGCCATCTAACGATAGAAGAGCGGAGGCTGCTGAACTACGATCATCCGGACATGATAGAACATCAGTTGATGGTCGAACATCTTCGAAAGTTGCTCCGTGGCGAGGCCGTTCGGATCCCAACGTACGATTTCGTCACATACACCAGAAAGGTTGAAACGTTGGATTTTGTTCCCAAGAGAGTGATCCTGGTTGAAGGTATTTTCGCGCTGTATTATGAGGAGCTCAGGGAACTTTATGAGCTTTCTCTGTACGTCGAAGCGGAGAGTGATATCAGGTTTATACGCAGGTTGATGCGCGACATGAATGAGAGAGGAAGGAGTGTCGAGAGCGTCGTGAACCAGTACCTGCGAACCGTCAAGCCCATGCACGATGCGTACGTTGAGCCAACGAAACGCTACGCGGATATCATAGTGCCGAAGGGTGGTCACAACGACAGGGCGATCGAAGTAGTTGTGAACTACATCACCAAGAGGCTGGAAAAAGAAGTATGAAGAAATTGATCTTGCTGATTCTCGTTGTGTGCTCGACGTTGTGGGCGGCGGGCAGTTTCAACATGCTATCGACCAGACACTTGGATATACTCTACGACAATGGTTTAGAACTGGCGGCGTACAGACTCTACCGGGTAGCTGACGGGATCTTTGAGCGCTTCATGCTGGAGTTCAAAAGCCCGCCACGTACGAGACCAAAGGTCTATCTACTCAAGTCTGACTTTTCCAACGGTTACGCAAACATCGTTAACAACGTGATCGTTATCTATGTGAGCGATATGAGCCCTTATCAGTTCACTCCCAAATATGAAGATTGGGTCGTCTTTTGCTTCGTTCACGAACTCGCACACATCTTTCTGGCAAGCCAGTTCTCCCCGTACATCGGTTGGTTGAGGATCTTCGGCCATGCTGTGCCCGCGGCGGTTCAATCGGTCTTGACGCCTTTGTACCTGCACGAAGGTGTGGCGATCATGCATGAATCCAGGGAAGGTGAGGGTAGGGCGAATGATGTGCTGTTCGAGCTCTACCGGAAAAACGCGTTGGCCAGCGATATAGGTCTGAAGTTCGCTTCTTCCATCAACACGGTTCGCTTCACGCCAGGCGGGGCGAGTTACACGCTGGGATACACGCTCTTGAAGTCGCTCGAGAACAAAAGACAGGGTACTGTGAACGAACTGATCGAAGTTTTTTCGAACGATCCACTTGCAACTTTTCACAGAAGTCTGAGACGGTTCGCTTCCTCTGAGGAAGTTCGAAGTTGGCTGACCGCCGAAGTTAATGTGCGAGGGGAGATGTTGACGGGTCTGTCTCTCATCCCGAGCAAGCTGAATGTGGAGCTCTGGAGAGTGTACTACGCTTTCAGTGGGTATGACGAGGCGGGTGCGATTTACTTCTACGACATCTTTGAGGGCAGGAACCACAAACTCGTTGAGGTTTCCAGCATCGTGAGTTTTGCGGTCAATTCGAAGCGACAGCTGGCGATCGTCAGAAGAACCGTGAAAGATGGCAGGTACGTCAACAGGTTGTACTTGTGGAAAGGTGCTCTGAGAGAAACGAGCGTCGAGCACGTCATCGATGTGGCTTGGATGGACGACGACAAGCTAGCGCTGATCGTTCAGCACAACGATGTCAGAAAGATCGAGATCTTCAACACTGAGACATCCTCAACGCAAGAGCTTCGAATTCCCCAGGAGCTCGTTCCACTACAAATTGCGGCGTCCAGAAACTGTGTCGTGCTCACGGCCAAACAGGAAAGCAGCATCGATCTCTATCTGCTCAGAAATGGCACTGTGGCAAGGCTGACGAAGGATGGGAAGGCGAAGCTCTCACCAGTCATTGTTAACGACACACTCTATTTTGTGGCTGAAAAAGACGATGAACTTCGCGCTTGTAAACTCGATCTCTCCACGAATCAGGTTTACGAACTCGGAGTGAGAGACTGTGTAGCAGCGGTGGAGTGGGAAGACAGAATCTTTTCCATCAAGCCTCTACCGGGTGGGTATGCACTCTTTTTTGAGCCCGGGCGAACGATCCTTCGAAGCGCCGTTGTGGCTGAAGTGCTGAACGCGATTGGTTCAAGGCCCGAGGAGATGACGCTGGTTCCAAAGAGAGTCTACGATTCAATGAAACTCAGATTCGTTCTGCCTTTTCCCTACATCGATCCAGTTGAGAACGACTGGGGTGTCGGCACGTACGTGGGCTTTTGGGACGATCTGATCGAAAACGTTGCGACACTGGATCTTCTGAAGACATCGAGATCTTTTCGGGCAAATCTGTCGTTCACCTCTTCAGGTCGTTTGGCGATATCTCTCACGGGAACGAACGAATCCGTTACTTTCGACATGATCGTGTCTGATTCGAACTATCGTGCACTGAGGAACGATGTGCTCTTCTCAAAGCTGGGTCTTGTCATCGAACCCGGTGGGCTGACGCCGAAGTTCGCACTCGGGTACGCCTGTGGAACCGTCGGTGGTCCGATACATCTGCACAGGTTCGCGGATTTTTCCTTCACGGTTCAACTGTTGCCCGACATGTATTTCGAACTTTCGAAAGCGTTCGCGTTCAGGCAACTGTTGTTCGAGCTGCGTGGGAAGGTGAGTTCCTCGGGACTGGATTTTTCTACACGAATGGTTCTACCTGCGGCCAAAACGGATCTGGGAAGCTTCGATGGCTTTTTGGGTCTGGACAGTTTTGCGGTGAGCTTCGGCATGGTTCAGGGTGAAACTGAAGAGTACTGGGCGAGGGTCGATTTCAACGGTCATGTTTCCTACCAGCTTCCGTTGAGACCTTATGTGAAGTTTGGATTAAGAAACGAAGAATTCTTTGTCCAGCTCGGTTTTGAGGATCTTATCAGCGGCTTTTTCAGGGTCAAACAGGACTATGCTATAATCTCGACAGCGAGGTGAACACCGTGAAGGTTGCGATGATCGCTTACGAGGTCTATCCTTTCGCCAAGGTGGGAGGCCTTGCGGACGTGCTCGGTGCTCTACCTAAGGCCTTAGACAGAAGTGGGGCGAAGGTGACGATATTCATGCCGTTACACAAGATCGTACTGAAGAATAGTCAAAAGTTCGGCTACCAGCTGAGCGAAGTTGCCAAATCCATTCCTGTGGAGAACGTTCAGACCAAGGAAACTTTCGACCTCTACAAATCGCAGCTTCCGGGCTCCGGCGTGACGGTCTACTTCATCGCAAACGAGTATTACTTTTCCGCAGAGAACGTCTACGAAGGCCCCGATCTGGCTGAACAGGCGATATTCTTCTCGGCCGCAGCGATTCAGGCCATGAGACATTTGTCTGAACGGTTCGACGTGGTGCACGCACACGATTGGCAGACTGGGCTGGTGCCCGTCTATCTCAAGACACTCTACAGGATGGATCCGTTCTTCAGTCGCACGGCGATCATCTTCACGATTCACAACCTCGGCTATCAAGGCATCTTCAGTCCGAGCTACATGAAATTCGCTGGCTTGCCCGGTTATCTGTTCAACATAGATGGGCTTGAGTTCTACGGAAAGATCAACTTCCTCAAGGGTGGGATTCTCTTCAGTGATATCGTTACAACGGTGAGCCCCACTTATGCTCAGGAGATACAGACGGAAGAGTACGGAGAGAAACTCGACGGTGTTCTGAGGCTCAGATCGGAAGACCTTTACGGAATACTGAATGGGATAGACTACGAGGAGTTCAACCCTGCCACGGACAAGAGGATATACGTCAACTACGACATCAACAGCATAGAGAAGAAGTATGAAAACAAGAAGATGCTGCAGAAAGATCTGAACCTTCCGGTCAGGGAAGATGTACCGTTGATTGGAATGATAAACAGGCTGGTTGATCAGAAAGGGCTGGATCTCATCGAGAAAATCGCTGATTATATGTTTCTCTTCGATGTGCAATTCGTTGTGCTCGGTACGGGTGAGAAAAAGTACGAAGAGATGTTCCAGCAGCTTCAGAAAAAGTACCCAAGCAAAGTTTCCAGCAACATAAAGTTCGACACAGAACTTGCGCAGAGGATCTACGCAGGCTGTGACATGTTCCTGATGCCTTCTCGCTACGAGCCGTGCGGACTGGGTCAAATGTACAGTCTGAGGTACGGTACCATCCCGATAGTCCGCTACACCGGCGGTCTGGCTGACACCGTGAAAGAATACGATCCGGAAACTGGCCTGGGCAACGGCTTCGGATTCAGAGAGTACGATCCCGCACATCTGTTCATAACCATTGCCAGGGCAGTTCATTTCTACAGCAACGAAAAACAGCACTGGAAGAAAATCGTTCAGAACGCGATGCAGACGGACGTGTCCTGGGAGCGGTCGGCGAAGCAGTACATGAGAATCTACCAGGAAGCTTTGAAAAAGAGAAGGGTGTGAGGAGGAAAAGGAATGCCTGAGTTCAGGAAAGATCCTGTGCTGAAAAGGTGGGTCATCATCGCTACGGAGCGAGCCAAAAGGCCGCACGATTTCGCCCGCCCAAAGGTTGAAGAGAAACCCGCGTTCTGTCCGTTCGATTACGGTAACGAACACACCACGCCCCCTGAAGTCCTCGCGTTCAGGCCTCCAGACACCGCACCCAACACGCCCGGCTGGTGGGTGAGGGTCGTGCCCAACAAATTTGGAGCGGTGAATCCCAACCTTTCACCCAGAAGGTACGGTGTGGGTATGTTCGACGCGATGGACGGCTTTGGCTATCACGAAGTGATCGTTGAAACGCCCGATCACAACACACACCTTGCCCTCATGGATTACAAACAAGTGGAGGAAGTGGTGTGGGCTTACAAGCAGCGCTATGACAGCATCTCGGCGGACAAGAGGGTTGAATACATTTTGATCTTCAAGAACCACGGTCGTGATGCTGGAGCGTCTCTACAGCATCCGCACAGTCAGCTCATAGCACTGCCGATAGTTCCGAAAAGAGTCCAGGAAGAGCTTTCTGGTTCCAGGGAGTACTACTCTTACAAGGAAAGGTGCGTTTTCTGTGACATTGTCAGTCAAGAACTGGAGAGAAAAGAGCGGATCGTTGAAGAAAACGAGGACTTCGTTTCGCTGGAACCTTTCGCAGCAAGATTCCCTTGCGAGACCTGGATAATACCGAAGCGTCACGCGCACAGTTTTGGCGACATAAACGAGAGAGAAGTGAACAATTTTGCGAAGATCTTGAAGAACACATTGTATCGTATCTTTGTTGCTCTGGATAACCCACCGTACAATTTCATGTTACACACGGCACCGACCAACAACGAGGGAGAGGAATACTATCACTGGCATTTAGAGATTGTTCCCCGTCTGACAAACGTCGCGGGATTCGAGTGGGGATCAGGGTTTTATATAAATCCTATGCCACCGGAAGAGGCAGCTAAATATTTGCGTGCGGTTGAAATAACATAAATATGTGGTAAAATCACTCGTAGCACAGCACCAAAAGGTACTGTGCACGAGATTTTTTACAGATCAAGGAGGATTGGTCGAATGGAGATTTTGAAAGTCAGTTCGAGTTCGAACCCTAACAAAGTTGCAGGAGCCATAGCAGGCGCTTTGTCGAAGGCCGACAGAGTTGAGATCCAAGCGATAGGTGCGGGGGCCGTGAACCAGGCTGTCAAGGCGATCGCCGTGGCCAGGAGATTTCTCAACGAGAACGATAAGGATATCTACATGGTACCCGGTTTCATGGAAGCCAAGATCGAAAACGAAACACGCACGGGTATATCCTTCAAGGTGTTCGTGACGACCAAGCAGAGCTGATGGATGGAAGATGTACTCCTGCAGATCGCAAATGCTTGTGCGCAGGATGCCTCGCTGCTTGAGATCGTCAGGCACGTTGCTTCGATGTCCGATGAGGAAAAAGCGCTCTTCAAGACAAAGGTCAAAGTGTACTTTCTGAACAGAACGGGCGAGATTGATCTGCAGGCGTACGAGTTCTTCAGATTGATCTTAGAGGACAAAAACGCGGAACGAGTCCTCCAAATGCTCGAAGAAGGATCTAACCAGATCTGAAAGTTTTGGTATGAAAAAGTGAAGAGGAAGTATTCACAGTCCGCCAATCGGTGATATAATTGATTTTGGTGAGCGGGCGTAGCTCAGTGGTAGAGCATCAGCTTCCCAAGCTGAGGGCCGCGGGTTCGACCCCCGTCGCCCGCTCCAGACCTCGGCTCGGATGTGGGTGCAGTCCCCTTCTGGGCTGAAGGCTGAGCAGATGGAGGTGTGCTTGTGGACAAGGAGCAGAAGCAACAGATCATCGAGCGGTTCAGGATCAACGAGAAGGACACGGGCTCAGTGGAGGTCCAGATCGCGTTGCTCACAGCAAGGATCAACCATTTGACCGAGCATTTGAAGGTCCATCCGAAGGACTTCCATTCCAGAAGAGGCCTGATGAAGATGGTTGGAAGAAGAAGGAAGATGTTGAGGTATTTGAAGCGAGTGAATCCCGAGTCCTACAGGAATTTGATCGAGAAGTTGAACCTGAGGAAATGAAAAAGCAGAGCGAAACGAGGGCGGGCGCTGGCCCGCTTTTAGTTTCATCTTGAGAGGTGATGGTTTTGAAGTACTGGCGACGTGTCATTCTGGGCAGGGAATTCTATGTAGAACACGGGAGAGTGGCTAAACAGGCCAACGGTGCCGTCTTGGCACGAGTTGGGGACAGCACCGTGCTTGCAACTGCGGTCATGTCAGATCAAGCTGTGGAGGGCATCGATTTCGTGCCGCTCACGGTTGAATTCCAGGAGCGTTTCTACGCGGCTGGCAAGATACCCGGTGGGTTCGTGAAGCGTGAGGGAAAGCCGAGTGAAACAGCGATCCTCTCAGCACGGACGATTGATAGACCTATAAGGCCACTTTTCCCAAAACATCTGCGCAACGAAGTTCAGGTCGTTGTGACTGTTCTCTCCGCTGACCCCGGCAACCCACCGGATGTCGTGGGCGTGATGGCGGCCTCTTTGGCGTTGAACTTGTCGGACATACCCTTCAACGGCGTGGTCGCCGCAGTGAGGGTAGGTCTCGTCGACGGACAGGTTGTCTTCTTCCCCAGCGAGGAAGAGCTCGAGAGAAGTTCTCTGGACATCGTTGTTGCGGGTACAGCGGATGCCATAACCATGGTGGAAGGTGAGGCGAAAGAGGTCAGCGAAGAGCAAATGGTTGAAGTGCTCTTCAAAGCTCACGATGCGATCAGGCAGATCGTCGAATTCGAACAGGATATTCTCAGCGAGTTCAACGTGACCAAGGCACAGATCGAGGAAGTGAAGTTGCCGGAGGACATCGAAGGAGATTTCCGCGCACTCGTGGATACGAATGAGCTACGCAACAGATTGCTCACGCAGGGCAAAAAGGCCAGAGCACAAGCCGTAGGCGAGTACTACGAATCGATCCTTGAGAAGTTGAAGCAGAAGTATTCCGAAGAAATTTTGAATCAGTACGCAGCTCAGCTCAAGGATCTGTACGAAGATTTGATGAAGCACAGGATGAGGAGAATAATCGTTGAGGAGGGTATAAGACTGGATCTCAGAGGGCCGAAGGACATAAGACCCATAACCTGTGAGATCGGTCTGCTTCCGAGAGTTCACGGATCGGCACTGTTCACCAGAGGTGAAACGCAGAGTCTCGGCATTGTGACGCTCGGAGCGCCCATGGACGAACAGATTGTCGACACGATCCTCGAAGAGGGCACGAAGCGTTTCATGCTGCATTACAACTTTCCACCTTTCTGCACCGGTGAGGTTAAACCTTTGAGAGGACCGAGCAGAAGAGAGATCGGCCATGGACATCTGGCGGAGCGTGCCCTCAAGTTCGTTCTGCCAGGCGAGGACGAGTTTCCATACACGATAAGGGTTGTCTCCGAAATCTTGGAGTCCAACGGTTCCTCTTCCATGGCGACCGTGTGTTCGGGTTCGCTGGCTCTCATGGACGCGGGGGTTCCTGTGAAAAAGCACGTTGCCGGTGTGGCGATGGGATTGATCTTGGAACCGGATGCTGTGGTCGTGTTGACCGACATCATGGGCGCAGAGGACCACTGGGGAGACATGGACTTCAAAGTTGCCGGAACGCGTGACGGCATCACGGCATTCCAGATGGACTGCAAAGTTTCCGGAGTTTCGAGAGAACTTTTGTACAGAGCTCTCATGCAGGCGAAAGAGGCGAGGATGTTCGTGCTCGATAAGATGTACAGCACGATCGACAGGCCAAGATCGAGTCTCTCGAGCTATGCACCCGTCATCAAGACCACTATCATCGATCCAATGAAAGTCGGTGAGGTCATCGGCCCTGGGGGACGAATAATAAAGGGTATCATCAAGGAGTTCGACGTCCAGATATCGGTGGACGACGAGACAGGGCGCGTGAGCGTGATCGGTAGCAGCGAGGAAAAGGTCGACGCGGCTATCAAAAGGATAAATGAAATAGTCAAAGAGATAGCGGTTGGCGACGTCTTTGAAGGTAAGATAACACGCATAGAACCATTCGGCGTGTTTCTCGAAGTTGGAGCTGGAAAGATCGGACTGCTGCATCAAAGTAAGCTCTTGAGCAATCTGAAGACGCTCAAGATTGGTGACACGCTGAAAGTCAAGGTGTCCAACATAGATAACCTTGGGAGGCTCCAGTTCGAGGAGGTGGCATCGGGCCAGTCAGGAGAGAGAAGGAGTTCTCAGACGAGAACGGAAAGATTCCGCCAAGACGAGAGAAGGCCTACCCGAAGCAGGAGGAATCCGAAATCAGGGTCAGACTGAGACGGAGGTATGTCACTTGAGAATTGAAACGCTGCCAGTTCGGAATGGGCACTTTTATTTCGTGCCCATTCCATCCGTCAAAACTCTGTCACTTGCGTTCGTTGTACCGGCCGGCTCCGCGAGCGAATCACCAGATGAGGCTGGTGTTGCCCATCTCATTGAACACGTTGCGTTCAAGGGAACGAAGAAGTTCGACGAATTCACGCTGAAATTCAGTCTCGAGGTCGTGGGTGGCAGTCTCAATGCTTTCACAACCAAAGATTTCACAGTGTATCTTGCGAAGGTGCCCTACAGCCATCACGAGAGAGCGATCGAAGTACTCTCTCAAATTGTCTTCTATCCCCTTTTCGAAGAGAGATCAATCGAACTTGAAAAATCCGTCATCGTGGAGGAAATAAAGACTTACGATGAGGACTACGAGAGCAGAGTTCAGGACCTTTTCGCCAGGACGTACCTCGAGGAACCTTATTCGAGGCCGGTGAGTGGTTACAAAGAAACTGTTGAGAAACTCACGAGGCAGAGAGTACTCAATTTTCATTCTACGCACTATGGAAATATCGAAATAGTCGCGGTTGGAAAGATCACGAAGAGTGTTTTGCAAAAGTTAACACAGATCCTCGAGCGGCACAACAGAGAAGTGGATCCTCCGGACGTGAGCCCCTGTTTCAAACCGGAAGGGATCAGTTGTGAGGCCAAGAACGATCTGTCACAGATTCATATAATCGGTGGCACACGTTTGGACTTCGGAGTCATGAGTGAGCGTTACCCTGCCTTCATGGTTTTGAGCACTTTACTGGGAAGCGGGATGAGCTCGGTCCTTTTCACAAGGATCAGGGAACAACTTGGACTCGTCTACGACGTGGAACTTGTGAACACGCTTTGGAACGATGGGGGAATCTTCGGAGTGTACGCGTGTGCAAGCCCCGACAAGCTTGAAAGGTACGTCGAAGAGCTGAGGAAGATAATGAAAGAGGATATCTCGAAAGATCAGTTCGATTACGGCAAACAGCGATTGATCGGCAAGCTTCAGATGATTACAGAGAGCGTCTCGGGCATCTTCGGCTACGTCATCGAATCCATCATCTCCAGAGGTAGACCCGTGCCACTGGATGAAATGCTGAAGAGAGTAGACGCGGTGACCTTGAGACAGGTCAGGAGTCTTTGGAGAGAAATTTCTGAGAGGGCGTGGCACTGGTCGTGTGTGGTACCTGTAGGAAGTGAGGATCAGGTGGTGAAAGTTCTTGGATCTTGAGCCTATGCAAGCCATATTGAAGAGTGTTGAATCGCTTGCAGGTGTGGAGATATCGCTCGAGACCGTACGTAATCCGGATGGCACGGTTTTGATCAAAGCTGGGGACAAGATCACGCTGGACAAGATTGAACAACTAAAAGACAACGGTTTGAACAGAATCTGGGTGAAGGTCGAAGAAGTTGTTCCGCCGCTGGTAGAACCTGAGAAAATAGAGCAGGCGAAGCAGGAAATACAACGGGTGTTCAGGTCCGCCGTTGAAAAGTTCAAGATAGAGAGTGAACAGGTCTGGAGAGTTTCACAAACTGTGCTGAGCGACATCATGAGTAACTATGGTGAGAAGATTTCGCTGGTTTTTCTCGTTCAGCAGACCGACGAGGACTACACCTACACGCACGAGGTACACGTCAGTATGATAAGCTCTCTGGTCGGAATGGAGCTGGGTTTGAGGGTGGAACAACTATCACATCTGGCTTTCGCTGCGATGGTTCACGATGTGGGAAAGGTCTTGATTCCCAGAGAGATACTGCTTGCGCCGCGCAGGCTGACCCCAGAAGAATTTGAGGTGATGAAGAAGCACGTTGCGTTCGGTGAGCGGATAGTTCGAAAATCTGGCTTGAACGACGATCGTGTCGTGAGTGCCGTGAGGGATCATCACGAAAAGCTCGATGGAAGGTGGTTATCTCGCAGGTTTAATTGATGAACAGATAAGTTTGTTCGCGCGCATCGTGAGCGTTGTAGACATCTACGACGCACTCATCTCGAACAGGTCTTACAAGCCTTCCTGGACCCCCTACAAGGCCATGACCGAGGTCATAAAACTGGCCTCTCTTGACAAGCTTGATTCGAAGGTCGTTCAGGCTTTGGTTTCGGTCCTGGGGCTGTATCCAATAGGCACCACCGTTGTTCTGAACGATGGAAGAAAGGGCGTCGTGGTCGGGGTGAACAGGAAAAATCCGTTGAGACCCATTCTGAGAATTGAGAGTGGTGAGACGATAGACCTCTTGGGAGAAAAAGGTCTCAGAGTAGTTTCGGTCATAGAGTAATGGAGGTGGTTTCGTGGATCTGAAAAGCAGGCTGAATCAAGATCTAAAGGAAGCACTGAAAGCGAAAGACGAAGTAAAACTCAGAACGGTGAGGATGCTTCTGGCAGCCATCAAGAACTTCGAGGTTGAGAAGATGACTCCGGTGACAGACGAGGATATTTTTCAGATCATGTCTAAGGAAATAAAGAAAAGACAGGAAGCCATTGAGATGTACGAGAAGGGCGGCAGACAGGATCTGGCTCAGGCAGAAAGACAGGAAATCGAGGTGATCCAGTCTTACATGCCAAAACAGTTGAGCGAGGAGGAAATAAAGGAGATTGCGAAGAAAGTCATCTCAGAGCTGAATCTGAAGGGCCCTAAGGATGTGGGCGTTGCCATGAAGGCGATCATGCCCCAAGTGAAGGGCAGAGCGGACGGAAAACTCGTGAACAGGATTGTCTCTGAACTTCTCAGCGGGAGCTGAGAGTTTGTTCGACACAATTGTTGCCATAGCGAGTCCCAGAGGCATCGGAGCGATTTCGATCGTCCGTCTGAGTGGGCCAGATTCCTGGAAGATCTGTCTTGAATCCCTGAGGAAGAGACTCAGTTCCGTTGAGCCACGCAGAATTTATCACAACTTCATCGTGGACGACGACGGTCAACCCATCGACGAAGTAGTCTTAGTGTTCTACAGCTCACCCCACTCTTATACAGGCGAGGACATGGTTGAAGTTATGTGTCACGGTGGTCCCATCGTGACGCAGATGGTTCTGGAGAGGTTTCTCAAGTTGGGCGCAAGGCTCGCAGAACCCGGCGAGTTCACGAAAAGGGCCTTCTTCAATGGGAAAATTGATCTGACGAAGGCCGAGTCTGTGAAACAGATCGTGGAAGCCACGTCGAAGAGTGCGGTAAAAATGGCTGCAGCAAATTTGTCCGGAAGGTTGGCAAATTTTGTCGAGCGTTTGCGGCAAGACGTGCTCGGTGTGCTTGCCCGGATTGAGGTGGAGTTCGACTATCCAGACGAAGTTTTCACAACGCCGGAAGAGCTGAAAAACGAATTGTCAGGTTTGCTAGATCGGGTGAACGAGTCTTTGAAGAACGTCGATGACAGGCTCGCTCTGTCAAGGGGTTTGAGGATTGTGATCGTCGGTAAACCGAACGTTGGTAAATCCACGCTTCTGAACGCACTGCTTAACGAAGAGAGAGCAATCGTGACGGAGTTGCCAGGTACGACGAGGGACACCATAGAAGCGTTCGTGACGATCAAAGGCGTGACGTTCACGCTGATAGACACCGCAGGTATAAGGGAAACGCACGACAAGGTGGAGAGAATGGGTGTTGAGAGAGCCATAAACACCGCGAGCAAAGCCGATTTGATCCTCTTCGTTCTCGATGCCAGTGTGCCGGTCGACGAAGACGATTTCAGGATACTACAGCTCATCAGGAACAAGAGATATCTCGTCGTGGTCAACAAGGTCGATGTCATCAACAACGTGGATCCTGAGAGTCTGAAGAGGGCGCTTGGCACGGATACGCACGTTTTGGTCATATCTGCTCTGAAGAGGGAAGGTATCGAGAAGCTCGAAGAGGAAATCGTCAGGCAGGTTCAGGATGTGTTCGAGAGCGTGGAAGGCTACGTGACCACGACCAGGCAGTACGAACTTCTGCTGTCCTGTAAGTCGAATCTTGAAAATGCAATCAAAGAAGTGGATGAGGGAAGGCTTGATGCCGCAGCCGAAAGACTGAGGAACTGTCTTGAGGCACTGGATGCTCTGCTTGGAAGGCAGTACAGGATCGATCTGATTGATCGGATGTTCAAAGATTTCTGTGTTGGCAAATGAAAGGGGGCTCGCGCCCCCTTCTTTCACTTGACCTTTTCCTTCAGAACTTTGCCAGGTCTGAATTTCGGAACTTTCCTGGCAGGAATCGTGATAGGCTTCTTGGTCTGCGGGTTCACACCTTTCCTCTGCGCCGCCTTGCGAACTTCGAAGCTTCCGAAGCCGACGAGCTGGACCTTTTCGCCCTTTGCCAGAGCTTCGGTGATGGACTCCAGCATCGTGTCGACGACCTTCTTGACGTCTTTCTTCTTCAGGCCAGCCTTCTTCGCGACCTTGTCGACGAGTTCTTTCTTGTTCATCCTTCAACCCCCCTCCTTACAGCAGTTTTGGGAGATCAGATCTCCCTCTTGCTTGTATAATAACACTTTGGGGCCACTCATTTCAAGTGGGTACTGAATTGTACGGGGAAAATGACGGGTAAAGTTATGAGAAATGCGATGGAAAAAGGAATCCAGAAGAGGTACCGAAAGTTTTTGGCTATCTTTTTGGTTTAGCTGCGATTCTGAGCCGATATCGGCCAATTTTATGGTATTATTAGGTGAAAAATGTACGAGGAGGTATCGGGATGAGAAAACTGATACTCTTGTTATTGCTGGTGAGCACGCTGTTGCTGGGGCTCACCCAGTTTGTTCCGCAGAATTACGATTTCCTTTTGTTGAGCAGAGACAACGCGAAATACTATGAGCAGATGAAAAAGGTGGCTCTGTTCGACACGCTCATCAACGGTCTTGGGATCGAGTCCATGATTCAGGGTGTCATAGCCAGTCAGCTCGTGAAATACGGGGCGAAAATTGACCAGTTCAACGAGCTCCTATCAGGTCAAATTCTGTTGATTCAAAAGGATCAGGATTTCTTCCTGGCAATGGGCCCGGGAAAAGAAACGGAGAAACTGGCCAAAGCCATCGCAGATTTTCTGGGCAAAGAGATCTGGGTGAGCGCCCAGAAATCTTACGTCGTGGTTTCGAACAACAAAGATTTCGCCAACCTGTGCCTGAAAGGTGGAGGCACAGTTCCACCCGAAGTGTACAAGCGTTTCGAGGATCCGTCCGTTTGGGCAGTCGGTTATTCACCCGAGCTTGCCTATGATGAAGCTGAGTTTGAATCATCGCTTGTGATCAAGGTTGAATCAGACAGAGTGAGTGGTTTTCTGCAGTGGAAGGCCAGGAACGATGCTGCGAAGGCGATACTTTCCGAAACGAGACCAGATACATCTTACCAATTGCACAGAGATCCAAACCTCTCGGGTGAGATTTTCGTCTTTTCTAACGTCCAGAACGCGAGGGCTGTGAAGACTATCCTGGAGCAGGTTTCGAGTGATCTGGCAGGTAACGTGCTCGGCTCACTTGGGCAGGTCTTTGGGATTTCCGGTGATTTCGGCAGTACCACTGAGCAGATCCTGGTTCTCTCTGAGAAAGCCTCAGGCAAGATGGCAATGTCTTTTGGTTTCAGCCAGTTCGTGCAGAGTCTGTTTGAAACGCAATCTAGCACTGAGACTGTTGAGCCATCGTTCTATGCGGTTATGGAAGCTCACGTAACACCGCAGGAGATAGCAGAAGCCCTGGGACGTGGAGAGGTTTCAGGAGACGAACTGAGAATTGACAACTTCACTGTGAAATGCGATGGAAGCCACGTCAGGATCTTCAGTAACCAGAAGAGTAGCGAAAAGGCTTCTCTGGATAAAGCTCTGAAACTTTTCGATCCCAGCAGGCATTCGCTGTTCGTATTCGTTGACTTTGCTCCCATCATCGAGAAGCTCCTCGGGGTGACTTCACAATCGGCTTTCGTAGCTGTTGGTACGGTCAGCAACGATGCTTACATAACAGAGTGGAACATCAAGTGAGGGAGGTGTGTTAATGAACAAGAAACTCGTGTACTTTTTCGCAAACGGCGTGGCAGAAGGGAACGCCGAAATGAAGGATATTCTCGGTGGTAAAGGTGCAAACCTCGCCGAGATGACGAACCTCGGTATACCTGTTCCGCCCGGGTTCACCATTTCTGCTGAGGTGTGCAGGTATTATTATCAGCATGGTCGTACGTATCCTGAGGGACTCAAGGAAGAAGTCGAGCGCGCAATGAAGCGGCTCGAGGAGGTCACAAAGAAGGGCTTCGGAGATCCCGAAAGACCGCTGCTCGTTTCGGTGAGGTCGGGAGCGGCGATCTCCATGCCCGGCATGATGGACACGATACTCAATTTGGGTTTGAACGACGAGACTGTCAAGGGCCTCATCAAGATGACGAACAATCCGAGGTTCGCCTACGATGCTTACAGAAGGTTTTTACAGATGTTCGGCGACACCGCGTTGGGTATTGCCAGAAGCAAGTTTGAGAACGCGCTCGAGGAGATGAAGAAACAGAAAGGTGTGAAGCTGGACATCGAGCTGGACGCGAACGACCTCATGAACCTCGTTGAGATCTACAAGAAAATCTATGAAGAAGAGGGCAAGAAGTTTCCACAGGACGTATATGAGCAGTTGTGGCTCGCCATCGACGCGGTCTTCGGAAGCTGGATGAGCGAGAGGGCAGTGAAGTACAGAGAGATCAACAACATAAGGGAAGACGAACTGCTCGGTACGGCTGTGAACGTGGTGGCAATGGTTTTCGGGAACATGGGAGAACGTTCCGGAACCGGTGTGGCCTTCACGCGCAACCCGAATACCGGCGAGAAAGAAGTTTATGGAGAGTTCTTGCAAAACGCTCAGGGTGAAGACGTCGTTGCAGGTATCAGAACACCGGTCCCACTGGCAGAGTTGAAGCGGCTGATGCCTGAGGTGTACGACGAACTGATGAAAATCATGGACAAGCTCGAAAGGCACTACAGGGACATGCAAGATATAGAGTTCACGGTCGAAGAGGGTAAACTGTACATGCTCCAGACCAGAAGCGGTAAGAGAACCTCGAAGGCGGCCATCAAGATCGCCGTGGACATGGCCAAGGAGGGCATAATCACTAAAGAAGAAGCGGTGCTGCGAGTCAAACCGGAAGATATAGAGAGAGTCTTGCACCCACGTTTCGACGATAAAGCTCGCGCAAAGGCGAAGGTCATAGCCAAGGGCTTGCCCGCTTCCCCGGGTGCGGCAACGGGTGTCGTAGTCTTCAATTCCAAGAAAGCTGAAGAAATGGGAAGAAGTGGTGAGAAGGTCATACTTGTAAGGCCAGAGACCAGCCCTGAAGACGTCGGAGGGATGGCTTTCGCACAGGGTATTCTCACCTCGAGGGGCGGAATGACCTCTCACGCGGCCGTCGTGGCCAGAGGCATGGGTAAGCCTGCTGTTGTCGGCGCGGAGACGATTGAGGTCAAAGAAGAAGAGGGCTTCTTCAGAGTGAACGATGTTCTGGTAAAAGAGGGAGAATGGATCTCCATAGATGGTGCCACTGGTGAAGTCTTGCTCGGCAAAGTTGATACGATCAAGCCTGTCGGTCTTGAGGGCGAAGTGGCTGAGCTCCTCAAGTGGGCGGACGAGATCAGAAGACTCGGTGTGCGCGCCAACGCTGACATACCGAGGGATGCTGAGATTGCAAGGAAGTTTGGTGCCGAAGGTATAGGTCTGTGCAGGACGGAGCACATGTTCTTCGAAGCGGACAGAATACCCAAGATGCGCAGGATGATCGTGGCGAAGACCAAAGAAGACAGGGAAAAGGCCCTGAACGAGCTCTTGCCTTTGCAAAAAGAAGACTTCAAGGGCTTGTTCAAGGCGATGGCCGGTTATCCCGTTACGATAAGGCTCATAGACCCACCCTTGCACGAGTTCTTGCCGCACGACGATGAACAGATTGAGGAGACTGCGAGGGAGCTTGGTATATCACCGAAGGAACTGAAGGATATCGTCAGGTCCCTCAGTGAGCTGAACCCAATGTTGGGCCATCGTGGATGCAGACTCACGATAACGTACCCCGAAATAGCGATCATGCAGGCGAAGGCAATTATCGGAGCAGCCATAGAGCTGAAGAAGGAGACCGGCATGGATGTGATTCCGGAGATCATGATACCCCTTGTAGGTCATGTGAACGAGATCGCTTTCCTGAGGAAGATCATCGCGGAAGTTGCCGACAAGATGATAGAAGAATCCGGCGTGAAGATAGAGTACAAGATAGGTACCATGATCGAGGTTCCCCGCGCGGCCGTCACAGCGGATGAGATAGCTAAAGAGGCTGAGTTCTTCAGTTTTGGAACGAACGATTTGACGCAGATGACATTTGCGTTCAGCCGTGACGACGTTGGCAAGTTCCTGCCCGAGTATCTGGAAAAGGGTATACTCGAACATGATCCGTTCAAGACGCTGGATTACGACGGTGTGGGTGCGCTTGTTGAAATGGGAACGAAAAAAGGAAAACAGGCCAGGCCGAACCTCAAAGTGGGCGTTTGCGGTGAACATGGAGGCGATCCACGCTCGATCCACTTCTTCCACAAGGCCGGTCTCGATTATGTGAGCTGCTCACCGTACAGGGTACCTGTGGCAAGGCTCGCCGCCGCACAGGCCGCCCTTGTTCACGACAAGAAAGCTAGCTGAAAAGTGGGGGGCCGCCTGTGGCCCCCTTCTGCTTCCATGGAGCACTATTACACGGAAAAACCAAAGAGTGAACTAAGGGTTAAAACGGCCATACTGAAATTGAAGAACGGAAGGGTCTATCAGTTCCAGACACCGTCTGGCGTTTTCAGTTTTGGAGCGATTGACAAGGCGACGCGCATCCTCATAGAGCACTGCGAAGTGTACGGCAGGAAGGTGCTCGACCTTGGCTGTGGATACGGTGTGATAGGTATCGTGTTGAAAGGTGAATATCCCGATCTGGAGGTCTGCATGAGTGATATCAACGAGCGAGCGGTGGAGTTTGCAAAAATAAACGCAAGGAAAAACAACGTGGATGTCACGATAAAGTTGGGAGCGTTCTTTGAACCCTGGAAGGATGAAAAGTTCGACCTGGTTTTAATGAATCCACCCCTGGCAGCCGGCAAGAACGTGGTGCTCAGATTGATAAGAGAATCGTGTGAACATCTGAACAACGGAGGTTCACTGCAACTCGTCGCCTATCACAACAAAGGTGGTTCGTACATAAAACGGGCGATGAAGGAGATCTTTGGAAACGTCGAAGATCTCTACAAGGAGGGCGGCATCAGAATTTACAAGTCTCTGAAGGTGGGATCGTGCTCGAACTGAGCGATGTCTGCTTCAGTTATGGTGACGGTTTTAGCTTGAGAAACATCTGTTTGAGAATAGAAAAAGGTTCGTTTGTGCTGCTCGTAGGTGCGAACGGTTCTGGAAAGACAACACTGTTGAAGATCCTGGCCGGACTGCTTTCCATTCATTCGGGTTCCATACGTCTGGATGGAAAACTCGTTGGCAGCAAAGAGTTGCGAGAACTGTGTTGCTACGTGTTTCACAATCCCTTCGATCAAATTGTTGGTTCGACGGTCGAGGAGGACATCGCTTTCGGCTTGGAGAACCTCGGTCTGAACAGAAACTGTATTCGAAACAAGGTCGATCGAGCCCTGAGAATGTTCAATCTTCTGGAGAAGAGTTCTGCGAATCCTCTCACGCTTTCGGGTGGAACCGCTCAGAAACTCGCCATCGCATCGATGTACGCGCTTGAGCCGGAAGTGTTCCTTCTGGATGAACCTACATCGATGCTGGACGACCTTGGTGTGGAGGAACTGAAGGAAGCGCTGAGTGAACTCAAAGAGCTCGGCAAAACGACAATAATTTCGACGCACGAACCAAGAGTGTTCTTTGAGCTGGCAACTTCCGTGGTCCACATGGTCGACGGCAGTGTGGATTTTCACGGTAGCGTGAACGAATTTATCGAGCGACAGTTTGGCGATGTCGAATCCTGAGTTGACCCTGCAGAATGTGGTCTTTGGCTACAAGAACGGTGGAAGGTTGTTCAACGGTTTGAACGTGACCGTGCGAGGCGGTCAACTGCTGCTTGTGTATGGACCAAACGGAAGCGGTAAGTCTACTTTGCTCAAACTTATGGCAGGTTTGCTCAAGCCTCAGGCTGGTGCTGTCCTGTTGAACGGAACATTCGTTAGCAATCGCCATTTTAGCAAGATTGGTTATGTGATGCAAAGGGCTGAGGATCAATTCTTCTGTGAAACCGTTTTCGATGAGGTTGCCTTCTCTGCGAAGAATTTTGGCTTTCACGATGTGGACGAACTGGTAAAGGAGGCACTCGCTGAGGTAGGTCTCAGGGATGACGTGCTCGACAGGAGTCCGTTTCAACTGTCGGAAGGGGAAGCGAGGCGTGTTGCGATTGCCTGTGCTCTGGTGCACAAACCTTTACTTTTACTCCTCGATGAGCCCCTGATCGGGCTCGACAGAATTGGTAGGCAGATGGTGCAAGATATTCTGAAGAGGCAGAAACAAGCTGGAAAGATCATCGTGGTCACGAGCCACCGTTCAGATAATCTTCGAGATCTGGCAGACGTCTTTCTCACACTTTGATCTTGCGCGTGAATGGAGTATAATTGTTGTGCAATACACTCGTTTGGGGGGTTGAGAAGATGAGAAGATTCTGGGTCATCGCTATCTTAGCTCTGGCGGCACTGATCTTTGCAGAAGTCAAAAACCCTGACACCATCATCACCGTCACAATTGGTGAGCCAGACACACTCGATCCGCACTTTGCGTACGACACGGCGAGCGGTGAGGTTCTGAACCAGATCTACGAATGTCTGCTCGAGTACGTTGGCGACAGCGTCATCCAGATGGCACCGAGACTGGCCACGGCTGTGCCGAGCCTTGAAAACGGACTCATCAAAGATGATGGCAAGACTTACGTGTTCCCGATCAGGAAGGGCGTAAAGTTCCACAACGGTGCGGAGTTGACACCCGAGGATGTCGAGTACAGTTTCGAGCGTGGCTTGTTGTTTGACCCGGCCGGTGGACCGATGTGGATGCTCTGGGAGGCCATGTTTGAAGTCTATTCGCTGGACGAGTTCGTAGAAAAGATCGTTGGTAAACCCCTCGGTGAAATCCTCGACCCAGCCACGAAGGAACCACTCCCGGAATACCGCGACGCACTGATCAAGGTCTACACGGACTACATCGACCCGGCTATAGAAGTGGACGGAGACAGCGTGGTGTTCAAACTCTCAAGGCCCTTCGGTCCGTTCCTTTCGATCCTCTGTGGCTATTCAACATGGAGTATGATCCTGAACAAGCAGTGGGCAATCGAACAGGGCTGCTGGGATGGCAAGCCCGACACCTGGTGGAAGTACTGGGATCTTCCAAAAGAAGAGTCACCGCTGTACGCGAAGGCAATGGGAACCGGTCCGTTCAGACTCGTAGAATGGGATAGGACGCAGATGAGGGTCACTCTGGAAAGATTTGACAACTATTGGAGAGGCCCCGCGAAGATCAAGAAAGTCATCATCTGGGCGATCGAAGAATGGTCCACGAGAAGGGCAATGCTCGAGAAAGGTGACGCAGACTTTGCTGCAGTACCGGCACAATATTTGCCCCAGGTTGAGAACATGCCGGGCGTCGTCATAACCAAGGGACTTCCGATCATAAGTATCACATCGCTGCACTTCAACTGGAACGTGAAGCCAGACAGCAAGTACATCGGCTCTGGAAAGCTCGATGGTAACGGAATACCACCGGATTTCTTCAGCGATGAGCACGTGAGAAGGGCGTTCGCCTACGTTATAAACTACGATGCTGTGATCAAGGACGTCTTGCGTGGCCTTGGTAGAAGGGTCCCCGCAGACCTTCCGAGCAGCCTGCTGGGCTACGATCCGAATTTGCCGATGTTTGAGTTCAGCATTGCGAAAGCAGCTGAAGAGTTCAAGAAGGCATGGAACGGTGAGGTCTGGAAGAAAGGATTCAAGCTCACGCTGCTCTACAACACGGGTAACGAGGCAAGGCGAACTGTCGCTGAGATGATCAAAACTTACGTTGAAATGATCAATCCGAAGTTCAAGATCGAAGTCCGTGGCGAGCAGTGGCCAACGTATCTGACTTCCTACAAGCAGGGTTATCTGCCGGCGTTCATCATAGGCTGGCTTGCAGACTATCCAGATCCGCACAACTTCATCCAGACTTACTACCATTCGGCTGGCACCTACGGTTTCGCTCAGGGTGAAAACTTCAAGAAGTTCGTCTCGACACCCACGCCCGAACTGGGTGGTAAAAGCTGCAACGAATTGATCGAGCAGGCGGCCACAGAAACGGATCCGAACGTCAGAGCTGAGATCTACCGAAAGGTTCAGCAGTTCGCCATCAACCATGTGCTCGGTGTTGCACTGTACGAACCTCAGAACCTCAACGTGAGAAGAAGCTGGGTCAAAGGCTGGTACTACAACCCAATGATGCCAGGTGCCGCAGATTACTACAGGCTGTGGAAGGAAGAGTGAAGTAGCTGAAATTGAAAAACCCGGGCGGCGAGCCCGGGTTTTTATTTTGCGAAGTGGCAGGCTACCCAGTGTCCGGGGCTGATCTCTCTCATCTGGGGTTCTTCCTTGGAGCAGATTTCCTGTGCCATGTAACAACGCGTGTGGAACCTGCAACCTGATGGAGGATTGACGGGACTGGGCACATCGCCTTTGAGAATAATTCTTTCCTTCTTGATGTTTGGATTGGGTATGGGTATCGCGCTCATCAGTGCCCTCGTGTAAGGGTGTGAGGGATTGTCGAACAGATCTTTCTTCGCGGCAGTTTCGACGATTTTGCCAAGATACATGACGATGATCCTGTCGCTCACGTATTTTATAACCGAAAGATCGTGCGAGATGAAAAGATAAGTCAGTTTGTGTTCGTGCTGGAGATCTTTCATCAGATTGATGATTTGTGACCTTATCGAAACGTCCAGTGCCGAAACTGCTTCATCGGCGATCACCAGTTTGGGAGACAAAGCGAGTGCTCTTGCTATACCAATTCTTTGTCTCTGACCACCGGAGAACTCGTGCGGGAACCTGTACATGTAATCGCCGCTTATACCAACATCTTCAAGCACGGAACGCACCTTGTTTATGAGCTCTTTCTCGCCCTTCACCATTTTGTGAACTGCAGGACCTTCGCCCACGATAGACTTTATGCGGAGCCTGGGATTCAGAGAGCTGTACGGATCCTGGAAAACTATTTGAACGTTTTTCCTGAACTGCTTGCGCTTCTCATCCATATTGGAAAGGAGTAACGAACAGAATTTTCCAGTGGAGGACTTCGCCTCGCTGAAGAACATTTCGGCGTACCTTCTGTCCACTCCCTCCAAAGCGTTGACCACGGCATCCTTCGAACCCAGCTCTTTCAACAACGCATTGAATTTGTCGACGTATGTCCGCTTTATGTAAGATCGTGCACGCAGTGCCGGCATGAAGAAATAGGTCGTATCCTCGTTATCAAAAATGATTCTCCCTGAGGTTGGCTCGTAGAGTCTGAGCAGGACCATACCAATCGTCGTTTTGCCACAACCGGATTCGCCAACGAGTCCAACTGTTTCACCCTCGTTGATCTCAAACGACACGCCGTCCACAGCCTTGATCCAGGCCACAACACGTTTGAAAACCCCGGCCCTGATGGGGAAATACTTCACGAGGTTTTCCACTTTCAAGATTGCGCTCACACGAACTCACCAACCTTTCTCTTTTTTGCCTCGTCCACCTTCTGCCAGAAGAAGCACCTCACTGTGTGGTTTTCACCGACCTCGATCAACTGCGGTTCTTCCCGCGTGCACCTTTCTTCTTTGAACTCACACCTCGGGTTGAACTTACAACCAGGTGGGAAATGAAGCGGATCGGGAACCACGCCAGGAATGTTGTACAGCCGCGTCTGCTCTATGTCCAGCCTCGGGATCGCGTGCAGCAACCCCCACGTGTAGGGATGCTTTGGATCGTTGAAGAGAGTTTTGACGTCTGCGTATTCGACGACCTTTCCGGCGTACATGACCACCACCCTGTCGGCGTTCTCGGCGATGAGTCCCAAATCGTGAGTGATCAGCATGATCGCCATCCCGTACTCTTTTTGAAGCTCCTTCATCAACTCCATAATCTGTGCCTGAATGGTCACGTCGAGCGCCGTGGTCGGTTCGTCCGCGATCAGCACCTTTGGTTTACACGAGAGTGCCATAGCTATCATCGCGCGCTGCCTCATTCCTCCGGAAAGCTCGTGCGGGTATTGATCTATTCTCTTCTCTGGCTCGGGTATACCGACCTTTCTGAGCAAGTCTACCGCCATGTTTCTGGCTGTTTTCTCGTCGACTTTCTGGTGAAGCATGATCGCCTCCATGATTTGATCACCGATGGTGAAAACCGGATTAAGAGCCACCATGGGTTCCTGGAAGATTATGGCTATGTCTTTTCCTCTGATCTTTCTCATATCTTGCTCTTCGATTTTCGTCAGGTCGACTCCGTCGAGCAGAACCTGCCCTTCCACGATCCTGCCTTTCTCATCGAGGATTCTCAGAATTGAGAGCGCGGTGACGCTTTTACCACAACCAGATTCTCCTACTATTCCAAGCGTCTCACCCTGATAGACGTCGAAGTCGACACCATCAACCGCTTTTACTATCCCGTCTTCCGTATAGAAATATGTCTTGAGATTCTTCACACTCAGCACGGGTTTCTTCTCCATCTCGCTCACCCTCTCAGACGTGGATCAAACGCATCCCTCAGTGCATCACCAACCAGATTCCATGCAAGCACGAACAACACCATCGCGGTGCCTGGATAAACGATCGCGTACCAGTACCTCAAAGCTTCTCCGGAAGCTCCCAATAGCCAGTTGCGGGCGAAGTTCAACAGTGCTCCCCAGTCCGCGTACCCAACGGGTGCTCCGAGACCGAGGAAACTGAGTGCCGCTGCCGTGATGACAAGAGAACCTATTCGCATCGTCGCCTGTATGAGCACAGGAAAGATCGTGTTCGGCAATATGTGTTTCGTTATGACCCAAAAATCACTCACACCAAGCGCCTTTGCCGCGAGGACATACTGTTCTTCTCTGGCCTGCAATATGTTCGCTCTGATGAGCCTGGCCGTGGCCATCCAGCCGAAGATGATCAGAGAAATCATCACCTTGTCCAGGCCCATGCCAAGGAAGGCGGTCATGACTATCGCCGCGAGTATGTAGGGAATTGACAGAAAGACATCGGTAATCCTCATGAGGACCTCATCGAGCCATCCACCGAAATAACCCGCGATGGAGCCTATAACAAGCCCCACGAGTGTTGAAGTCAGTGTAACCGTCAAACCCACCTTGAAAGCAGTCCTCGTACCCCAAACGACCCCGTAGAAGATGTCCCGTCCATCTATGATACCGAACGGATGTCCTTCCGACGGAGGCTGTGGTGTCTTATCCCAGGTCACGATGGGTATCATGTACGGATCGTAAGACTGCGGTGGACATATTAAAGGCGCAAAGATCGCGATCAGGGTGAAGAAAATTAGCAGTGAAAATCCCAGCACGGCGGATGGGTTTCTCAGGAGCCTTCTCAATGTTCTTCTTGTCTCAACTCTCATGCTCATTCCCCCTCAACCGAGCCTGACACGTGGATCGACCACGGCGTACAGAATGTCTATCACGAGGTTTCCCAAAACGAGTATCAAAGAATAGAAGAGCGTTGAGGCCATTATGGAGGCGTAGTCGAGCTGTGTAGCCGCTGTGGCGGTAAAACTTCCCATGCCAGTCCTGTTGAACACCATTTCAACAATCACCGTGCCGGCGAACAGTTGTATGACCATTCCTCCACCAACGGTTACTACAGGTATCATCGCGTTCCTTCTCGCATGCTTGTTGATCACGACCCGCTCGGACAAACCCTTGGCTCGCGCAGTTCTTATGTACTCTTTTGTGAGAACTTCGAGCATACTCGATCGAGTGATCCTCAACAGATACGCCCACCAGAGCCAGGAAAGAGTCAGGATGGGAGCCACGAGATGCCTCAAGGCATCGACGAAAACGTCGAATCTGCCGTTCAAAAGAGCGTCTATCGTAACAAGAGAAGTGAACCTCCTGAATTCGGGAGATTTGATCACCTGGTCCGCCCACAGGCTGAGGTTACCAGGTGGGAACCACCCCAGGATGCTGTAGAAGACCATGAGTACGATGAGCCCAAAGACGAAATCCGGAAAACTCCATCCAACGACCGCAAAGATCCTGACGAAATGATCGAGGAATTTGTCCCTGTTGACCGCAGCTATCACGCCGAGCCACACTCCCACGAAGACCACCGGGATTATTGAATAAAGAGCCAGTTCCGCGGTCCAGGGCAGCCTGCTCAGTATCGCATCCCTCACGGGTTGCTTTCCAACGAGCGACCAGCCAAGATCTCCCTGAAGAGTGTTCTTGAGCCATTTGAGATAACGGATCATCATTGGATCACCTAAGCCGTACTTCTGCTTAATCTTTTCCAGCTGAGCTGGTGTCAACTTGTCCAGCACGCCGGGATTCACATAAGCTGCCAGCAATCTGTCCGGTCCCAAACTCTGTATCATTCCAAAGACGATCAAAGACAGCCCGAACAGGATTAAGGGTAACAGAAGCAACCTTCTGACGATGTACGTTAACAAGAGAACCACCTCCGCTGACTACTCTAACGCTGACAGAATACATTCTACCAAAAAAGAAAATCAGCCAGAAGATCTGATGCAGAGAACAATCGGTTACGAACCGCGTGAAACAGGTTGCAGATCACATTTTCTCTCGCGAAAATCGTGCGTAGTGATGTTTGCTGACGGCAAGAGCTTCCTATTTGATAGCGCAGGAAGAGGCGAAGAATTCAGAGCCAAACCTGCCAACCACAGGCCGCCTGATCTGACACTCGGTTCATTCCTTTTCTCTTCAGAAACGATGCGTAACTACTTCGTTAGAGATTTTTCCAGCACATGAAAGGCAACGGCGGTATAAGTACATTGGAGAGGTGTTACGTTGAGCCGAAGTGTGATCATAGATGGTTCTGTCATTTACACAAACTACAGCCAGATCATGGGCCAGAAGAAGTTCGAATCGCTGCTCAAAGAGTTCATTGACATTCTCAAGGAGAGACGCAGCCCACTTCTGAACGCCCTGAACACCTTCAAACTCGACGGCGACTACGATCTCCGTAGATTCATTGAATATTTGCACCTGCTGACGATGAGAAACGTGAAAGAACTGACGAACATCATCTATTACGTCAACCCACGGGATCTTGAGAAGTTTGTCGAGGCGTTCTATTCTTTCTGGCGTTCGAAACACAGATTCATGGTTCGCAAGGAGAAGTATTCCGACGATCACATAAGAAGGGCGAGCATAGAGTATACGATCACCCAGATCAGCGATCAGTTCAAAGCAGTGATCAAGAATCTTTACAGAGAGCTCGTGATGAACATTTCCAATTCCTTCCCCACGGTGATGAGACAACTTCCCAGCGGTGCGCAGGTAGCCTTTCTCGTTGAGGATATCGACGCCGAGAAATTCGATCGATTGCCCTGGATCAGGAAGATACCCACCGTTTGGGGAGCCGTGTTTGATCCACCGGTGATCTTCTACACCAAGTCGAACAAGAGAAAGGGTGTTCTGCCCGTCGTCGAAGAGCTTGTTCTGGACAAGATAGAGCTCGATTCCAAAGAATGGTTTAGATTTCCGATCTTCGTGGGAGATTTATTATTTTACAACCTGGTGCACGTGGATTATCTTGCGCACGGTGCGGGTTTGGCTAACTTGTTCGAGCTCGCAACGCCGAAGCATCTCAGGCAGAGAGAACCCGATGGAATGCTGATCTTTGGTCTGGAACCAAGCAGAATTCCCAACTTCAACGAGCGCTGGAGAAACGGTGTGATATTCAGAGATGGTGAGATGTACGTCGGGATCATCCCGGCGATCGATGAGAACGATTATTTTGGTTACATGAAGAAGACCACGCTCACGATTCACAACTTGATCAGAATCGATCAGGGACGGTTGCCGATACACGGTTCGATGGCCCGGATCATTCTGAAGAACGGTAAGATGGCCGTCGCGATGTTCGTCGGCGATAGCGGCGCGGGAAAGAGCGAAACACTGGATGCTTTGAGCAGGCTTGAAGAGGTTGCACAGGTGGACACGATAATTGATGATATGGGCAGTCTCGCGATCATGGATGGTCATGTGGTCGCCTACGGTACGGAAACAGGAGCATTCGTTAGGCTCGACGATTTGCCGCCAGGATACGCCTACTCAACAATGGACAGGAGTATCTTCATGAACCCAGACCAGATAAACGCGCGCGTCATAGTTCCGTTCAACAACTACAACGAGATAGTCACACCCACACACATCGATTTCTTCTTCTACGCCAACAACTACACCGAAGTCAGTAGAGACGAAGAAAGAATCGTTTTCTTCGACAGCGTTAACGAAGCTCTGAGGGTTTTTTCCGAGGGCAAACGCATGAGCAAAGGCACGACTTCGGAAAGCGGATTGGTCACGTCGTACTTCGCTAATCCTTTCGGAGCTGTCCAACGGCAGAAAGAACATCACAAGCTTGCTGAGTACTATCTGAAGAAGATGTTTGAGACGGGTGTGAAGGTCGGGGAAATAAGGACCATGCTTGGTGTTGAGGGTTACGAAAAAGAAGGTACGACGCTTGCTGCAAAGGCCCTGCTTAAGATCATCGAAGAACTCTGAATTTAGATTATCGAACGGAAGGCGAGCATCATGAAACTGTACACCACGAGGGCTCCAAAAGCGAGTGCCGCTGCTCTCCAAGCAAGAAACACGGATTTTTTCCGACTGTAGACAGAAGGCACCGGTTTGATCAGATAACCCATCAAGATCCCGGTGAAAAAACCTCCGAGGTGCGCCGCGTTGTTGATGCCGCTTCCAGGCAAGAATCCGTACACGACGTTGAAAATGATCATGGGCAACAACGCGTAGCCAGTCACAGACCTCACGTAGAATGGAGCATCGCGTTTGAAACCGAGGATGAACAACACGCCGACCAAACCGAATATCGCTCCGCTCGCACCAACTGAGACCGACTTGTAGTAAAGCAGATGCGTCGCGACGTTGCCAACCAGGCCAGACAGAAGGTACAAAACGACGAACTTTTCGGGTCCGTAGATCGACTCCACAATTGTTCCAAAGTAAAACAGTGCGTAGGAATTGAACAACAAATGCAGGATACCACCGTGAACGAATATCGCTGTGACGGTTCTGTACCATTCTCCGTTCGCCACAAGTGGACCATACTGAGCACCGAAATTCAACAGAAGATAAGCTTCATTGCGAAAAGAGGAAGTCAGTTTTGCAATCATCATCACAAACATGATGAGTACGTTGACGAACAGAATCAAATGTGTGAGCTTGACCCTTCTCAAATTGAGACCTCCCACAATGATTATACCGAACACACGGTTATTTTCACGCCGGATCCGTAAGACCTGCCCGGACCGAATGGATGTCTTTGGCATAATTGCACTCTGGAATTCTACATGGATGCCCTTGCGAAAACCCGATAGTGGTGACACTCGTAGTTTCGGTACTTGCCAAGTGCGCTTTTAACGCACAGGAACGCATCAAAATCGCGGGTAAGATGGCTATCTTTACCACACCAGGCCCTGCAAGTGCTCGGAGGTTTGTTCATACGAACTGTGAACTCGTATTCACGCTTGACGAACCCACAAGCCGTAGGTGGTGTGACGTTACGCACCCGTGCTAGGTCTCGAGGAGAGGAGGGATTTTCACGGGATAACACAACGCAGACTCCGCGTTCGGTCGTCCAGTCCATTCGGACAGGCTCCCTCTGAAACCAGGATTTGGAGAGGTCTTTGATCTTTTTTGAACAGCTGCTCATCTTTTGATCAAAACTCTTGAACAAGTACGGCCAAATGTGGTATAGTAGGTTTAAACCAAGACGAAGGGGGGATTTCTGTGAAAAAGTTGTTGGTGCTGACACTAGTAGTGCTGACGCTCGTTGTAGCCTACGCGAAGACGCCCAAGGACACGCTCGTGATCGCTGCCAACACGGAGATCTTCATCACACTCGACCCGGCTGTGTGTTATGAGACCTTCGCTGCCGCAGTGGTCACCGCTGCTTATTCTGGTTTAACCAAAATCGAGCCAGTCAACGGTGTTCTGACACCCGTTCCAGAGCTCGCAGAACGCTGGGAAGTTTCCCCAGACGGCACCGTGTGGAAGTTCTACCTGAGGAAAGGATTGAAGTTCTCGAATGGAGATCCTCTCACGGCAGAAGACGTCGTGTTTTCGTTCAGAAGGGTTCTGAAGATAAGGAAATCCCCAGCGTGGTTGTTCGAAGAGCTCGGTTTGACCGCCGAGAACATGCAAGAAACGATCTATGCAGAAGATGACCGGACGGTTGTTCTCAAGACCAAGCCACTTGCAGCGAACATCGTTTTGTCTATCATCGCACCACCATGGGGAGGAATTGTGAACAAGAAACTTGTGCTTGCGAACGAAGTCAATGGAGATCTTGGCGAAGCGTACTTGACAGACAAATCCATCGGAGCCGGAGCAGGCCCCTATGTGGTGACTGAATGGAAACGCAGGGAAATGATCACGATGGAGGCGAACCCGTACTACTGGCGTGGTCAACCACCGCTCAAGAGGATCATCATACGCGATGTTCCTGAGGAAACAACGCAGTTCTTGCTGGTTCAAAGAGGCGACGTGGACGTGGCATGGAACATCACGACGGAACAGGCGGCACAGCTCAGAGAATCGGAGCCATCCAACATCAGACTGGTCACGACGCCTGAGCAGTCCAACGAATACATCGCGATGAACGTCGGTTGGGGTCCATTCAAAGATGAAAGGGTGCGTTTGGCGATCAAATACGCGATCGATTACGATGCGATAATCAACTCTGTCATGAGAGGCTTTGCTGTTTTGAACCAGAACTTCATGCCGATAGGTTACTTCGGTTACATCGAGTTGAATCCGTTCAAGAGGGATGTAGAGAAAGCGAAGCAACTGCTGGCTGAAGCGGGTTATCCGAATGGTTTCGAAGTTGAACTGATCACGAGCACGACGGAAATAAGAAGGAACGAGGCTGTGATCGTGCAGTCGAACTTGGCAGAGATAGGTATAAAGGCGAACATAGTCCTGATGCCATCTGGAGAGATGTACCAGAAATATCGTCAGCAAGGACATCAGATGATCATAGCAGGATGGGGTATTGACTATCCAGATCCAGACGCACTGGCGAAACCTTTTGCAAACTACAGGGTCAAGCAACTCGCATGGCGAAACATGTGGTACGATGACTACGCTGCAGATCTTGCAGAAAAAGCAGGAGTTGAACAAGATCCCGAGAAGCGTGCTCAGTTATACAAGGAGCTTCAAGAGTACTGGATCTACAAGAGCCCGTTCGTCATGCTGTACCAGCCTGTGGGATTCTGGGCGGTGAGCAACGACGTTGTGGGATTTGAAAAGGCATGTGAAGGTTACACGCTCGTGTTTGATTTCACGAAGATAAGCAAGAAATGACCTTGGCGGCCGGCAGAGGCCGGCCGCTTGCTCTCAATTTCTTCTAAGGAGGTCAACTCAGTCGCATGAAGCTTGCGTCTTTCATAGTTAAAAGGCTTTTTCTGATGCTACTGGTTCTTTTCGGCGTTTCTGTTCTCGTGTTTGTGATTTCCAAAGTCATTCCTGCAGATCCGGTTGGAGCGATTTTAGGAGGAAACGCACCTGTTGAATTAGTAGAGGACTTGAGAAGGCGTCTCGGGTTGGACAAGCCACTGATCAATCAGTTTTTTGATTACATGTCTGGCTTGCTGAAGGGTGATCTTGGCACATCTTTGAAAACGAACAGGCCTGTAGTCAAAGACATCGCGGAGTTTTTCCCAGCCACTCTTGAGCTTGCGATATGTGCGACGCTGCTTTCGGTTGTTTTGGGCATCCTGCTGGGCATACTGTCAGCTGTCTATCGGAACAGGTTCATAGATCATTTCTCCCGTGTTTTCTCGATACTCGGTGTGTCCATGCCAGTATTCTGGACGGGCCTTTTGCTGTTGCTTCTCTTCTATTTCCGTCTCGGCTGGTTGCCTGGAGGAGGAAGGCTCAGCCTGTTCGTAACACCCCCAACGAAATATACGGGCTTGCTGGTGCTCGATTCGCTTCTCTCGGGTAACATGGAAGCCTTCAAGGATGCCCTGGCTCACCTTGTTTTGCCCACGATCGTCTTGGGATACTCGGCAACTGCGTCGATTGCGAGGATAACAAGGGCCAGCATGCTAGACGTTCTTCGGCAAGATTTCATCAGGACCGCTAAAGCGAAAGGGATAGGCAAGCGCCTTGTTATATACAGACACGCTCTGAGGAATGCTTTGATACCTGTTGTAACGATCATCGGTCTCACGTTCGGAGGCTTGCTCGAGGGTGCTGTACTGACAGAAACGATCTTCAGTTGGCCTGGCTTGGGCAGATACATCGTGAATGCTCTCCTTGTACTCGATTATCCCGCGATAATGGGTGGTACGTTGTTCGTTGCGGTCATATATTCACTCGTGAATCTCGTTGTGGACATCGTGTATGCAGCGCTCGATCCGAGAATGAGGATCTGAGAGGTGGTTTTGTTGGAGAACACACAGGTTGGGAAGACTGAGATTTCGCGGTGGAAACCAATAATCGAAGATTGGAAACACACACTGTACCTCTGGAGAAGGACCAAACTCGCCATGGTTGGAACGTTCATCGTCATCGGTTTTCTCATCATGGCCCTTTTGGCACCAGTACTTGCACCCTATGATCCTGTAAAGGTGGACCTTGCCAACAGGTTGAAACCCCCGAGTCGACAGTTTCTCTTCGGCACCGACCAGTTTGGCAGAGACATACTGAGCAGAGTGCTGTACGGTGCGAGGATCGAGGTCTGGATCATATTCCTTGTGACGGTGATCAGTGGCACGATAGGTACAGCAGTCGGTATCGTTGCGGGATATTTCGGTGGCTGGATCGATGAGGTTCTCATGCGCATCACTGATGTCTTTCTGGCTTTTCCAAGGTTGATACTCGCGATGGCCCTGTCCGCAGTTCTGGGCCGTGGGTTGACCAACGCCATCATTGCGATCTCGCTGGTGGAATGGACGGTCATAGCGAGGCTGGCAAGGGCAGAAGCGATGCGTGTGAAGTCCCAACCATTTGTGGAGGCAGCGAAAGCTGTTGGCGCGAGCGATTTGAGAATCTTACTCTTTCACATCCTGCCCATGTGCGTCTCACCGATTCTTGTGCAACTTACGATGAGAATGGGAACGATCATCCTCACTGCGGCGGGCCTTGGCTTCCTTGGCCTTGGAGCCCAGCCGCCGACACCCGAATGGGGTGCAATCGTGAGCGATGGGAGGAGTTATTTGATAAACCATTGGTGGATCTCCACCTTTCCTGGTCTCTTTATCGCTCTGGTGGTTTTAGGATTCAATCTTTTAGGTGATGGTATCAGGGACATTCTCGATCCGAGACTGCGAAGGTGATCGAAGGTGCGCGGGTCTCTCTTGAATGTAGAAAATCTGAGGGTGGTGTTTTACACCTATCGTGGGGTCATAAAGGCACTCAACGGTGTCAGACTGTGGCTCAACGAGGAAGAAAGGCTTGCGGTGGTCGGCGAGACTGGTTGTGGAAAATCCGTAACAGCTTTGTCGATCATGAGGTTGATAGAGCCGCCTGGCGAAATAACGACTGGTAAAGTTGAATTTCTCGGTCAAGATCTGTTGAGCCTGTCTGAGGAGGAGATGGAGAAAGTTAGAGGCAAGTCGATTTCCATGATCTTTCAAGAACCTGTCGCCGCGTTGAACCCCGTTTTTAAGGTAGGTTTTCAGATCGCCGAGGCGATAGCGCACAGTCAGAACATATCGATAAAGGACGCCTACCAGCTCGTTCCGGAGGCCCTCACTATGGTTGGACTCGACTGGAAGAGAACGATGAATCTGTATGCCCACGAGTTGAGCGGTGGGATGGCACAGAGGGTCATGATCGCCATGGCACTGGCAGTGAAGCCAAAGTTACTCATAGCTGACGAACCCACATCGGCGCTCGATGTGACGATCCAGGCGCAGATTCTTGAGTTGCTCGACGATCTTGTGAAAGTGAGCAAGAATGCTGTCATCTTCATCACTCACGATCTGGCGGTGGCTTCGGAATTCTGCGACAGGGTTGCGGTTATGTACGCCGGAAACGTTGTTGAAGTGGCGAAGAGTGACGAGATATTCGCGCACCCTCTACACCCCTATACGGTTGGTTTGATCGACTCGATACCACTTGTTGGACAGAGAAAGGAACTCAAAGGAATCCCTGGTGTGGTTCCAGACCTGGTCGATCCACCCAGCGGTTGCCGATTCCATCCAAGATGCCAAAGAGCTTTTGGGAGATGCAAGGTTGAGCTTCCCGATCTGATAGAAGTTTCTGAGAACCATTTTGTGGCATGCCATCTCTACGCAGCGGGTGATCGAAATGGCAGCGTTGCTGAAAGTTGAAGGGTTGAAGAAGTATTTCGAGATCAGGAAGTCCCTGTTCTCCAGGCCAATCTACGTGAAAGCGGTGAACGACGTATCCTTCGAAATACAAAAAGGTTCGATCTTTGCGGTGGTTGGCGAGTCGGGATCCGGTAAGAGCACACTTGGTAGAACGGTGATCAAGCTCATCGAACCCACCTCTGGAAAGATACTTTACGATGGGCACGATATCACACAAATCGAAAAGAAAGATTTCCTTGAGTTCAGGCGACGGATGCAGATAGTGCAGCAGGATCCTTACAACTCGTTGCATCCAAGAAAGCTCGTCAAGGACATTGTTGGTGAGGGTCTGAAGATCCATTTCAAAATGCGTTCCGATGAGATATACGTTCGCATAAAGGAAATTCTCGAGCTGGTCGGTATGCGCGAAGAGCACATGTTCAGATACCCTCACGAGTTCTCGGGAGGTCAGAGGCAGAGGATAGCGATCGCAAGGGCACTGGTTCTAAGGCCAGAGTTCCTGGTGCTGGACGAACCCACGTCTGCGCTGGATGTGTCGGTTCAGGCTCGAGTACTCACCCTGTTGAAAGAACTCAGGGAGAAATTTGGTTTGACTTACATGTTCATCACGCACAATTTGGCGGTCGTCGATCACATGGCCACACATGTTGCGGTCATGTATCTTGGCAAGATCATGGAGATGGGTTCAAAAGAGGACATATTCGAGAGGGCCGCGCATCCTTATACAAAAGCATTGCTTGATTCGATACCCTCCTTTGGTACGGGCAGACGCATTAGATCGATCCCAAGAGGTGAGATACCCAATCCGGCCAATCCCCCATCCGGGTGCGTCTTCCACACGCGATGCACCCAAGCCGTTGAAATGTGCAAGGTTGAGGAACCGAAACTCGTTGAAGTATCACCGGGCCATTTCTGCAGGTGTCATTTCTGCGGTTGAGCCGCGGAGTACTCGACCTGTTCTTCCAGTTTGCTGACGTTCAGATTGACGCCCGCGACACCTTTGAATCTGCCGTTTTCACGGATCGCGAAAGCGATCGTGATGACCATGTTTCCGGTTGCCCGCGAACGTATTGGATCTGACATGGTCCATTCAAGATTGCTGTTCCTCAGGCGATGAAAATAGTTTCTGTCTTTAATGGTGCCCTTTGTACCTGTCGTGGTGATGAAGTTTCCTTCGCTGTCGGCTATGAACGCAGCCTCATAGATACCCTGTTTCTCTGCAAGAAAACGTTTCACAACGGGTTCGAAAGCACCCCAATCGAGCCGCTGACACTCCGGTCTTGAGAACAGCTGCGAGAGTTCTTTCACACGCTGCATGATCCAGTTTCTTGCACCCGCTAGACTTCTGAGCTTGAGCGATCTTACCGTCAAGATTTGGGCTTTTTCTGCCAGCTGGGAGGCCACATTCTCAAGTGAGGTCGCGTTCTTTTCCATCTCCAAGGTGAACTCCATCAATTGTGATGCGGCGTTGGTGTTGCTGTTCACTGCGAGCTCGATCTCTCGCGTGGAGGTGACCTGACTCTCTATGGAATGAACTATCTCTTCCAGCGTTTTTGCAAAACTGCCGGCCTGCTCTTTGAACTTTCCCAACCTGTTGGCGAATACCTGACTCGTCTGAGCTGTTTCTTTCATCGTCCTGGCGACTTCCTCATTCTTTTTCACCGAGTCAGCGACCGCCTGTTCGACACTCTGCACGTTCTCAACTATCGAACCGGCGAACTGCTTCGATTGTTCGGCGAGCTTGCGAACCTCCTCTGCAACGACGGCGAAACCCCGGCCGTGTTCTCCTGCTCGCGCTGCCTCTATTGCTGCGTTGAGGGCCAGCAGGTTTGTCTGTTCGGAGATGTTCCTGATGAGCTGAACGGCCTGCACGATCGCACCGGTTTTCTCCCTGAGGTTTTCCATAGATGAGAGAAGCTCGTTCAACCTTTCGGAGGTCTGTGCGTTTTCTCTGGAAAGCTCAAGCAAAGCATCGTGTATTTGCTTCACTTCCAGTTCGAACGAGCTGAAATCCTGACGCATCCTCTGCGCATCCTCTCCCACAAGCTTTGCAGTCTTTGCGATTTCGCTCGCGCTGGAAGATGTTTCCTCCAAGGCAGCTGTCAGAGACTGGATCAGCTCAGAGATCTTCTTCGATTGCTGTGAGAGTTCCACGGACATGGTTTGAGCTTGCTTCGAAACGTCACCGAGTTCGTGAGCGTCCTGCTTCAAAATGTCTGCAGATGTGAATATCTCTTCGAAGACTCTCTCGTTGTTTGTGTCTTGATCGACACTCTCGACGCACTTGGGGCGACGAATTATTGATACTGCCCCCAGAGCGATGAAGCAGACTACAGCAACAAACCGTGACGATGGAAAATTCCACAAGACTGAGACAATACCGACCGTTGCAAGGATCGTGCTCACTAATCTCACGCTCGATCGCCTCCTCCTGTAGATTTTATGAGCTCGAAAATATCGGTGCCCTCAGAGTCGATGGCCACTATGAGAGGAAAGTTCTTCACCTGGATTTCGTACACCGCCTCGGTCCCGAGATTTTCAAAGGTCAGAAGTTTGAGACTCTCAACGCGTTCTGAAAGTGCTGCCGCGGCTCCACTCGGTGCGACAAAATATATCCTGCGGTATTCTCGACAGAGCTTTCTCGCCGTCTCGCTCCTTTCACCTTTCCCAACGGTGGCCAGGACTCCAAGTTCGAAAAGCATTTTCAAGTACCTGTCCATTCGCTCGCTCGTCGTTGGACCTATGGCGAACCTGCCGTCCACGATTCTGGTTGGTCCAGCGTAGAAAACAATCTTTCCCTTTAGATCGACAGGCACATTCGAACCCTTTCTCAAAAACATTTCAATCCTTTTTTGTGCGGCGTCTCTCATAACAATCATAGCACCTGTATAGTCAATTCTTTCGCCTGCTCTCAATTCTAACAGGTTCAACTTCCATCACCCCAATTCTGGAGAGATAACAGTCAAACGAAACAGCAACTGGAAGATTTGCTATATGCGTTGGTGCCTGCAGAATGTGAACTGAGAAAACCGTAGGACCAACTCCAAGGCCTTGAAAACCTATTCTCAGCTGGTTCAGTTTCTCCGAAATTCTCCGTTCGAGCAATTCATAGCGTGGATCAGGATTCACCTCGTTGAGGCTGTAAGTGAGCGCGAGCCTCGAAAGCAGCATGGCTTTGTCCGCGCTCCCACCCACGCCCACACCAACTCTCAAAGGTGGACAACCTTTCGAACCGTGTCGGGCAACATGTTCGGTTATTCTCTCAAGAAGCTCCTCGTCGTCGGCCGTTGGAGGCAACATGAACAACGTCGTTAGGTTCTCGCTTCCCCCACCCTTGATCAACAGCCTGATCTGCAGCCTGTTTTCGCCCCAGTGAAAGATGTGACAGATCGAAGGGGTGTTGGTCCGAGTGTTTCTCCGTTCGTACAGAGGATCACTCACGACGGAGTGGCGGTAAGGCCTGGAAGAGTAAACCTTCATGACGGCCTCATCGCAACTTTCTTGAACAGGTCTTTGAAAGATCGCGTTGAACGGAGTGAAAATGAAGAACTCTATAAATCCTGTGTCCTGACACAGGGGAAGGCCTTTCGTTTTTGCGACCTCAGCGTTCCTGCGCAGCACGTCACAGAAGGGACCTTCGTAAGAAAGAAGTTGCCGAAAGATCTCTTCTCGCATGATGTTGTTGGCTTCAACAATCTTTTGAGAAATCTTCTCCACGAGCTCTTCATGCCTTATCAAGAGCGTTTCCACGTACACTCACCTCTATTTTGTTGTGTTTCAGTTCAGATGATACAATAGAAATGAAGGAGGTCGAAAGTGTGGAAACGGTGGAAAAGCAAAAAATCATCAGGGCGCCGAGAGGAACTACCCTGACTTGTAAAAGTTGGCAGACGGAAGCAGCGATGCGCATGCTGATGAACAACCTTGATCCGGAGGTGGCGAGAGATCCGGCCAATCTGATCGTGTATGGTGGAACTGGAAAAGCCGCACGCAATTGGGAGTGCTTTTACAAGATCGTTGAAACGCTGAAAAAACTTGAGAACGACGAAACTTTACTCGTTCAGAGTGGAAAGCCCGTAGCGGTGTTCAAGACACACGAATGGGCACCGAGAGTCCTCATCGCCAACTCGCTTCTGGTTCCAAAATGGGCCACGTGGGAGTACTTCAGAGAACTCGAGGAACGTGGTTTGATCATGTTCGGACAGATGACAGCAGGTAGCTGGATCTACATCGGAACTCAGGGAATACTGCAGGGTACCTATGAGACTTTCTATGCCGTGGCCAAAAAATACTTCAATGGCACTCTGAAAGGTAAGTTTGTTCTCACGGCCGGTCTTGGTGAAATGGGTGGCGCTCAGCCCCTGGCGGTAACCATGAACGATGGTATCATGCTCGCCGTGGAAGTGGACAAAAGGATGATCGACAGGAGGTTGAAAACAGGATACCTTGACACCTGGACCGACGATTTGAACGAGGCGCTCAGGCTGGTCAAAGAGGCACAGAAAGAAGGTAAACCCTTGTCGGTTGCCCTGCTCGGCAACGCAGCAGAGGTCCATCCGAAGCTCGTCAAGATGGGCATCATTCCGGATGTCGTGACGGATCAGACGGCAGCGCACGATCCTTTGAACGGTTACATTCCCAAAGGTTTGAGCATCGAGGAAGCCGCGGAGTTGAGGAAGAAGAACCCGCAGGAATACCTCGAAAGGGTTTACGAGTCGGTGGTTGAGCATGTGAACGCCATCCTTGAGATGAAGAAACAGGGTGCAAAGGTGTTCGAGTACGGTAACAACATCCGAAGGCTCGCTTACGATCATGGCGTGAAGGATGCCTTCCAGATACCCGGCTATGTACCTGAGTACATAAGGGAACTGTTCGCGCAGGGTAAAGGTCCGTTCAGGTGGGTTGCCCTTTCGGGCGATCCTGAGGACATCTACGCGACGGACAGGAAGGTTCTGGAGCTCTTCCCTGAGGATGAACATCTGCGTAAATGGATAGAGATGGCACGCGAGAAAGTCAAATGGCAGGGTCTACCTGCAAGGATCTGTTGGCTCGGTCAAGGTGAAAGAACGCTCATGGGCCTTGCGATGAACGAGATGGTCAAGAAGGGCGAACTGAAAGCACCCATCGTGATAGGCAGAGACCATCACGACACGGGTTCTGTCGCGTCACCTTACCGTGAGACCGAGGCAATGAAGGACGGTAGTGATGCGATCGCCGACTGGCCAATTCTCAATGCTCTGCTGAACACGGCCAGCGGTGCTACGTGGGTTTCCGTACACCACGGTGGTGGTGTTGGGATCGGTTATTCGATCCATGCAGGTATGGTCATCGTTGCAGATGGAACGGATCTTGCTCGTCAAAAACTCGAGCGAGTATTGACAAACGATTCTGGTATCGGGGTGATAAGGCACCTCGATGCGGGTTACGAGATCGCTTTGGAAACGGCAAAGAAGAAGGGTTTAAGGTATCCAATGATGGAGTGACCACGAAAATTGGGAGGCTTGTGCGATGTTGCAGGGTATTCTGGCAATGCTCAAACAGACGGCGTTCGCGCACTTCACCTTTGGAAACCTCATCATGTTCGGAGTTGCTGCAGTTTTGCTCTACGTTGCGGTGAAGAAAGATGCCGAACCGTTGCTGCTGGTGCCGATCGCCTTCGGGATAATACTTGGAAACGTGCCACCGCAATTGACCAGGATTCTGGACGAGGGTGGTTTTCTCTGGTATCTGAACTACGGAGTGATCAAGGGTATCTATCCTCCGCTCATATTCCTGGGGATAGGTGCCCTCACAGATTTCTCCTTCATGCTCTCTTATCCGATCACCATTTTTCTTGGAGGAGCAGCACAGGTAGGAATATTCACCGCGTTCATGCTCGCAAGAGCCTTAGGTTTCACTCTGAAACAAGCCGCAACGATCGGAGTCATCGGCGGTGCGGATGGCCCAACGACGATTTACGTCTCGAGCCGGTTCTCTCCGGAGATACTCTCCGCCGTTGCCATAGCTGCTTATTCCTACATAGCCCTGATTCCAATTCTGCAGCCTCCCATTTCGAAGCTCCTGACCACACGGAAAGAAAGAATGATAAGGATGGGTCCTCCGAGGAAGGTCTCCAAGCTCGAAAGGATCATATTCCCTATAATCGTGACGATCGTTTCAGCGGCCCTTGTGCCACAATCTCTACCGCTGGTAGGTATGTTGATGTTTGGCAACCTTCTCAGGGAAGTTGGGAACGTTAAGAGACTCGTCGAGGCTGCAAGCAGGTTTATACTCGACACGGTGACAATCATACTCATGGTGTGCGTTGGAGCTTCCGCAAGGGCAGACGTGTTTCTCAAACCTGAGAGTCTGAAGATATTCAGTCTTGGTGCTTTCGCGTTTGTTTGCTCCCTTTCAGGAGGCATCCTGTTCGCCAAGTTCATGAACCTATTTTTGAAGGAGAAAATCAATCCACTGATTGGGGCTGCAGGTGTGTCGGCAGTTCCGGATTCGGCACGCGTGGCGCAGAAGCTTGCCAGCGAAGCTGATCCAACGAACTTCATTCTGATGCACGCGATGAGTCCAAACGTTGCGGGCGTGATAGGTTCAGCCGTTGCGGCGGGTGTTTTCCTGACATTGCTCAAATAGGAGGCGAGTGATGTGAAGAAACAGTACGACATATACATCAACTACGAATGGTGTAAGAGATGTGGGATATGTTACAGTTTCTGTCCAACGGGAGCATTATCGAAAGACGAATTGCTCAGGCCAGTCGTCGCCAATCGCAGCAAGTGTATAGGCTGTTTGATGTGTGAGAACCTGTGTCCGGATTTTGCTATCGCTATAAAGCAGCTCGAGGCCGTGCAGGGGAGTGTTGGTAATGCCTGAACGCTTACTCATGCAGGGAAACGAAGCGTGCGCTCTGGGTGCCATAAGGGCTGGGTGTCGTTTCTACGGAGGTTATCCAATCACTCCTTCGAGTGAGATCGCAGAAGTCATGGCGCGAGAGTTACCAAAAGTTGGAGGCGTGTTCATACAGATGGAAGATGAAATAGCCAGTGCTGCGGCAATCATCGGGGCATCTCTCGCGGGTGTGAAGTCCATGACTGCAACCAGCGGACCTGGATTCAGTTTGATGCAGGAAGCGATCGGTTATGCAGTGATGACTGAAACACCCTGTGTTTTCGTCAACGTCATGAGGGGAGGTCCTTCTACAGGTCTTCCCACACAGCCGGCGCAGGGTGACATCATGCAGGCTCGCTGGGGCACGCACGGTGACCACGAAATCATAGCGTTGTATCCCTGGAGCGTTGGAGAAACCTACAGACTGATCATTACAGCTTTCAACTACGCTGAGAAATACAGAACGCCCGTGATCTTTCTGATGGACGAAGTTCTTGGACACATGCGCGAGACTTTTGAACTCCCGGACGAAAAGGAGATCGTTGTCATACCCAGGCTGCAGGAAACACAACTTGAAGAAGAAGAGATCTATACACCGTTCGTTGAAAAAGATTTTGGTGAACCGACACCGATCCCACTCGTCGAGATGGGAAAGGCACGGTTCCACGTGTCGGGTCTCGTTCACGATGAATCTGGATTTCCGCAATCGAGCTTTGAGGTGAGTGACAGGCTTGTACGGAGGCTTTCGAACAAGATTCGCATACACGCGGATGAGATAGCGATGTACGACGAGTACATGACCGAAGATGCAGAAATACTGGTTGTCGCCTATGGATCCGTTGCCAGGAGCGCGATCAGAGCGGTTAAGATAGCAAGACAGAGCAAGGTCAAGGTTGGTCTCTTCAGACCCATCAGCATCTGGCCTGTACCGGCGACGAGGCTCAAGGAATTGTTGAGTCGAGTCGAAGCCGTGTTGTTCGCTGAAATGAACCTCGGCCAGTACGCAAAAGAGGTTTTGTGCTTGACGAAGAAGAGTCTGAAGGTTAAACTGGTCACCAAAGTCGGAGGTGTGCTCATAACCCCCGAAGAAATCCTGGATGGTATCAACGAGCTTCACCTGGAGTTGAAGGAACTTTGATGGGAGGTAAGAAGGCATGGTGAACTTGTCGGAACTTCTTTCCATAGCGCTGAATATCGAGGCGGAAGGTTATACGTTCTACGCCAATCTCGCTTCAGCTCAGACTGATGAACAGTCAAAGCAACTGTTCCAGAATCTGGCACAGCAAGAAAGGGAGCACCAGGAGATATTCAAAAAACTGATCGGCGAATTCTCTGAACCTGATTCTTCGAAGGACAGCTGGGTTTCCGAAGAGGTGGCGGGTTATTTGAAAAGTTATGCCAGCATGTCGATCTTTCCAGCGATCACGAAAATGAAACAGATGAATTCAAGAGAAGCCTTGAACCTTGCCGTGGGCGTCGAGAAGGACAGCATCATATTCTACTCTGAACTTCTGCCTTACGCAGGGAAACAAAAAGAAGCGATAAAGAAGATTATCTCGGAAGAGAAGCGTCATCTGATGGATCTGTTGACCCTGCTTTCTCAATGATTTCGACGATCCTGGGTCTGAAGTTTTTTCTGAAGCGCTTGTCGTAAAGTTTGAGAAAAAAGAAGTAGGCCGTAACGGAAGCAATTCCTGAAAAGAAGGCAGTGAGTTCACCCCAGATTTTCACTGTCAGAAAGACCGTCAGGACGAACAGAACGGTTGGTATTGTGTAAACAAGAAAGGCGGTCTTGGTTGCGCTGACAGCCGGCGTTTCGACCAAGACCACGTCATCTTCTTTCAAATCTAAATTGTCCTTTTCAACCACAAGACGCACTTTCTGAGCCTCGCCAGTGCAAAGCATGTTTGCTGGACATTTCCCGCACATCGAGGTCCTGTCTCTCTCAAGCACAACATTATTGTTGATAATGGTCTTCACCACCATCTTTTCACGCGCCACTGTTCTTCTTCGACCTCCTTTTCCTCGAGTTTTTTCTTCACAACTCTTAAGACCTCGTACACGTTCCATCCGTTCGATCGCACCAGGCCACCCTCTCTCGAAAGGAACAGAGCAGCTGAGATGAGGGTTCTCAATGGTACATAACGTCGCGTTCTCACCCTTCCAAGCAATCTCAGCGTGAATGCCCTGAGCAATCCCGAGGCCAAAAACATCAGCTGAATTCCGTATATAGGAAGGTTGCTTGTACCGAGGTGTACGTCTGAAAGAAGTTTTGCAATCGTTCCACCTGAGAGTGCACCGATCAAACCGCCGACACCACCGAGGGCGGCATAGGTTGCAAAATATGCACTTGACGAGCTCTGTGCGACTTCCATGGGTAAAGTCGGAAAGGATAGGTTTATCGCTGACCAGCCTATGCCCGTTATCACCGCGTCCGCAATCATGAGGTAACGATAAGTGAACGTGTTCATGAAAAACCACATCGGAGGGAGGAAGCTGACGATGAACACACCCACCATGGCGACGGACTTGTGCCCAATGTTATCGGAGAGCCTACCCCAGATGAAATAAAAGATCATAGCCACAACGCTGCTGAGTACACCGGTGAAGCCTATGTATGAGAACGGCACCTGCAGGTTCTTCAAAAGGTGATAACTGAAAAATGGAGACGTAAATGCAATCACGACGTTCCACACGAAGTAGAATAGACAGAGTTTCATGAAATTCCTGTCCTGGAAAACGAACTTGACTTCGGCACTCGCACTTGAGCTCTTCAGTGGAACTTCTGGCACTTTGAGCATCGCCCAGAAAGAAAGAAATGTTCCAAACATGCCAATGGCTATGGCGAGCTGGTAACCCAGAGGGTCCTTCAACTGGTCGATCAGCAAGGAGTAAACGTAGAAGAAAACGAGTGAAGTGAGCGATACGTAGACGTTCCTTCGGCCGAAAAACGTACCCCTTTCGGATTCTGGGATCAGGTCTCTCACCAAAGAAGTCCAAGCGTTTCCTGCGAGTGTACCAAAAATCTGCGAGACGGCGAAAATCAAAACGAAGAACGTCGGATTGCGTTTCTCGAATGCGAGAAACACGAGCAGGAACGTCCAGGGCAAGCGTGAGAGCAGGTTAAAGAGATTGACAAGAGTCCTGCGTCTGGGAAATTTTTCAACGACCAGTGGAGAAAGTATTTGAAAGATCTGAGCAATCATCGGGAAAGATGCGGTGAGTCCAATCAAAAACTCATCGAGATTAAAGGCGATCGCCAGACCTGTGAAGATGGCACCCTGAGTCAGCAGAATGTACAGTGTCGAAGCGACGCCTTCAAGGTTCAAATAGAACTTCATCCCTTTACCACGCCCAATGGAACGAGCCTCGCCACCTTTCTGCTGAGCCCCACCTGATCGACGATCTCGACCACACGGTCCACGTCTTTGTAGGTTTCCGGAGCCTCTTCGACCAGTGTCTTCTTGCCCTTACTCATGACTTCGATGCCTTTCTGTCTCAATTCGTTGAGTACCTGTTCGTAGCTGAGGCTTCGCAGCGCCGCCCGTCTTCCCAGAGTTCTGCCTGCCCCGTGCGCCGTGCTGCCGTAAGACACCTCCTCGGCTTTGTTCGTGCCGACGAGGACGTACGAAGCACTGCCCATACTTCCTGGAATGAGCACCGGTTGGCCAACGTTGCTGTAAACACTCTGAAGCATAGGGTTCTTGGGCCCCAGAGATCTGGTCGCGCCCTTTCTGTGGACGATCAATTTTCTATCGTTGTAGACCTCTACCTTTGCTATGTTGTGTGCGACGTCGTAGAGCAGCCACACTTGAGCCGTAGGAAAGATTTTTAAGAGAGCCATTCGCACAGCATGTCCGATCATCTGTCTGTTCGCAAAGGCGTAGTTCGCCGCGCAGTTCATCGCGCTGAAGTACTGCTGGCCTACTGGATGTTCGAACGGAGCGTTTATGAGTTGTTTGTCCGGCAAATCTTTGTTGTGGTGGGCGAGTTTGTCGCGCATAATCTGTATGTAATCTGTCGCAATCTGATGGCCGAACCCTCTGCTGCCGCAGTGCACAGAGATCGCAACCTGTCCTTCGAAGATGCCGAACGCTTCTGCGACCTTTGGATCGAATATCTTTTCCACCTTCTGTATCTCTATGAAATGGTTCCCCGCCCCAAGTGTGCAAAGTTCATCAAGCCCCCGTTCGAAGGCTTTGGAAGAAACGTGATCTGGATTGGCAGGTGAAAGTTTGCCCGTGTCTTCTATGCGCTCCAGATCTTCTTTGAACCCATAGCCGTTCTCGACGGCCCAGTGCGCACCCTCGATGCACACGTTGCGCAGTGTTTTTATGCTGATCTTCACGGCTCCACTTGCGCCGACTCCCACAGGTACAGCGTTGAAGATCGCTTCAACGAGTCTGCGCAACTGTGGTTTTATCTGTTCGGAAGTGAGCGAGGTCAACATCAGACGAACACCACAGTTGATATCGAAGCCTATGCCACCCGGCGAGATGACACCGTCCTTCGCGTCGAAAACTCCCACACCACCGATGGGAAAGCCGTAGCCCCAGTGGATGTCGGGCATCGCCAGTGCCGCGACGATCCCTGGCATGTACGTGACGTTCACAATCTGCTGTAGGGCCTCTTTGAACTCTGGATCGTTGATCGTTTCTTGGTCTGTGAAGACCACGGCATCCACGTTCTTACCCTTGATGCTGAAGATGTACTTGTCAATGCGCTTGATGTCCATGAAGATCACCTCGGGGAAGGACCGAGCAAAAAGGGAGGGAAAACCCTCCCTCTGGAGGCGACGGTGGGATTCGAACCCACGCATAGGGATTTTGCAGACCCCCGCCTTAACCGCTTGGCTACGTCGCCTTCCGGCCACATTATAACACACCGTTGGGGCACGTCAAGCGTTGGGAACATAACACGTTCCAAACCTTGGAACGTTCTCACCCTGGTCTCGAAATATGGAAAGCAAAAGCCCCATTCTTTCGCTGGACAATTCACCAATTCCGCTGTCTCGTGTCAGGTCTCACACCTTTGACTTTTTATTGTGCTGAACAATATTCGCAGCTGAAGGCGCACGAAATGCGTCCCGACTTTCACTGCAGGAATGAGACACCAACGCCTGGAACTCATCGACCTGAGTGGAACTCGATGGGAGACAGCTTGGCCGTTGGTGTCTGATGTCGAAATTTGATAGTAGGGCTCATATCACGAACGAATGGTATCATTTTAGTTGAACATCGTGTCGTGAAACTTGGCGCTCCGTGAACCGGTTCTTGAATGTCATGTGCAGCCGAACAAGTTCGAGGAGGTCTGGGAGATGAAGTGGGTCTACGTGGAGGAATTGAAGAATCACATCAGCGAAGAAGTTGAACTGCGTGGATGGGTCTGGAATCTTCGCTCGAGCGGGAAGATACATTTTCTCCAGTTCAGAGACGGCACGGGCTTCGTGCAGGTGGTGGTCGAACGCTCCATGGTTCCCGAAGATGTGTTCGAGACGGCTGGGAAACTTCGCATCGAATCGAGCATCATCGTGCGAGGTCTGGTGAAGGAGGACAAGAGGTCACCTTACGGTGTCGAGATATTGGCAACGGACATCGTACCCGTTCAAATTCCCAAAGAGCCGTACCCCATATCCAAAAAGGAGCACGGAATAGATTTTCTGATGAGTTATAGACATTTGTGGTTGCGTTCCCGAAGGCAGTTTCACATTCTTCGCGTCAGGGATGCGATCATATGGGCGATAAGAAAGTTTTACAAAGATAGGAACTTCGTCCTGATCGATACTCCGATCTTTACAGGTTCGATCGGTGAAACGGCTGGTAATCTCTTCGAACTCGATTATTTCGATTACGGAAAGGTCTATTTGGCGCAAACAGGTCAGCTCTATCTGGAGGCAGCCTGCCTGGCCTTCGGTAAGGTGTACAACCTCGGTCCAACGTTCAGGGCAGAGAAGTCTAAAACCAGGAGGCATTTGATCGAGTTCTGGATGCACGAAGCCGAAATGGCGTACTACGAGCATGAAGACAATTTGAGGCTACAAGAGGATCTGGTTTCGTACGTTGTTAAGTATGTTCTTGAGAACGCTTCCGAGCATCTTGTGGCTCTGGGTCGAGATATCAGCAAGTTGGAGAAAGTGACTGTGCCGTTCGAACGAATAACCTACGACGAGGCGATAAGGTTCTTGCAGTCAAAGGGCGTGGACATACAGTGGGGTGATGATTTCGGTGGAGATGAAGAGACCTTGATTGCTTCACAGTTTGAGAAGCCCGTTTTCGTAACACGCTATCCGCGAAAGGCTAAAGCGTTTTACATGCAACCTGATCCTTCCAGACCAGAGGTTGTTCTGTGTGCGGATCTGCTGGCGCCGGAAGGTTATGGAGAGATCATAGGAGGTTCTCAGAGGATTCACGATTACGATTTACTGGTTGAACGACTCAAAGAGTTCAACCTGCCGGTTGAGAAGTACCAGTGGTATCTGGATCTGAGGAAGTGGGGAAGTGTTCCTCACAGTGGCTTTGGACTGGGTATAGAACGAACCGTTGCCTGGATTTGTGGACTGGAACACATAAGAGAGGCTATACCGTTCGCCAGAACGCTCTACAGGGTGTATCCGTGATGAAGGAAGTTGAGTCGATACTGAACTTCAGGCCGAACAGTTTGGACGAGTACGTGGGACAGGAAGAAGTGAAGAGGAGACTGAGAATCGCCCTGGAAGCAGCAAAGCTTCGTGCAGAACCTTTGGACCACATCTTGCTCGCTGGCCCTCCAGGCTTAGGAAAGACGACGCTCGCACACGTGATAGCTAAGGAGCTCAAGAAGAACATATACGTCACGAGCGGACCGGTCATTGAGCGCGGTGGCGACATCGCCGCGATGCTTTCGAGCCTCGAGGAGGGCGATGTGCTCTTCATCGATGAGATCCACAGGATGAACAAAACTGCCGAGGAGGTTCTCTACTCAGCGCTGGAAGACTTCCAGGTCGATGTGATGATCGGCAAGGGCCCCACGGCGAGGTCCGTCAGAATCAGGTTGAAGCCCTTCACACTGATCGGTGCAACAACGAGGAGTGGCCTGCTCAGCTCACCTCTCAGAAACAGGTTTGGAATGATATTCGAGCTCGACTTTTACAGTGTGAAAGAGTTGACGTTGATAATCGAACGGGCTTGCGAGCTCATGAACATGTTTATAGAGCAGAAAGCGGCCGAACTGATTGCCCAGCGATCGAGGGGTACCCCTCGCATCGCGCTCAGACTCTTAAAGCGTGTGAGAGACGTGGCAACGGTGCGTGGTGAAGAGACAATAACGCAGTCGATCGTTCTAAAAACCATGGATATACTGGAGATAGATGCTTTGGGGTTGGACGAGATGGATCGAAAGATACTGCGAACGATCATCGAAATCTACGATGGAGGCCCCGTGGGTCTGGAAACGCTTGCGGCGACCCTGAATGTCGAGATTGATACACTCAAAGAGGTTTACGAACCATACCTGCTTCGTACAGGTTTGCTTGTAAGAACATCACGAGGGAGGGTGGCCAGTGATTTTGCGTACCGTCATCTTGGATACGAAAACAGGTTGAGAGGTGGACTCTTCTATGGGTATGTTGCAGAACGTTCTGAAGATCAAAGAGAGGATAGCTCAGGCGGCAGTGAGGGCTCATCGTGATCCAAGTTCCGTTAAACTGATCGCGGTGGTGAAAGAGGCGAGCCTCGAGCAAGTGAAAAACCTGGTGGATTTGGGACTGAGCGATCTTGCGGAAAACTACGCACAACAGCTCGTGAAAAAGTATGAAGTTGCTCCAAGCGCTGTCTGGCATTTCATCGGGAGGATCCAGACCAACAAGATCAAATACATCGTTCCAAGGTGCGAATACATACATTCTGTGTGCAGAGAGGAAGAGATCGTTGAGATAGACAGGATCGCTTCGAGGCTAAAAAAGGTGCAGAAAATTCTCATCGAGGTCAATGTATCTGGCGAACAGAGTAAAGCCGGTGTTGAGCCGGACGGAGTTGTTCGGCTTTTGAACTTTGCAAAAAACTTTTCGTCCATCGAGGTGGTTGGTCTTATGACAATGGCGCCCCTGGTGGAAGATGCGGAAAAGGTCCGCTGGGTCTTCAGAAAGCTGAGGCAGATGCGCGACGAGATCACGAAAGAATGGCCTGGCGTCGTTCATCTGTCGATGGGTATGACCAACGATTTCGAGGTGGCTATCGAAGAGGGAGCAACGATGGTTCGAATTGGTAGGGCAATCTTGAAAGGAGGATGAAGATGTTCGTCATCTCGAATTTTCTGTATGCAGTCGCAGTAGTCCTTCGGCTTTTCATCTACGTGGAAATCTTTGCCGTGATCCTTTCGGCACTGCTGAGCTGGATCACACCTTTCAGGTATTCCTCGTTCAGGCAGTTCGTTGATGCCATTGCGAACATCGTGCTGAGGCCTTTCAGAAGACTGATTCCTCCGATAGGACCGGTGGACATCACACCGATGGTGGCGATCTTTGTGCTCGTGTTTCTGGAAAACTTTGTTGTCAGAACTCTGTTCGATCTGGCGGTGAGGCTCCGTTGAATCGTACGTGTATCGTCCTGTACAAATCCGGAAGGGATAAGGAAGCACAGGAACTGTACGAGCGCGTTAAAAACCAGTTGAACGTGCTGAACGTTGAGGAACTTTCCTGCCGACGGGTTGAGGTGAACTGTGATTTCGCGATTGTGGTGGGAGGTGATGGTACAGTTCTGAGGGCTGTGAAGTGCGTGTCAATGCCCATAGTCGGATTCAAAGCTGGCAGGATCGGCTTCTTGACGCCTTACAGGATTGAAGAGGCGGAGCAGTTCCTCAGGGACTTACAGAACAGAGATCTTGTGCTTGAAAAGAGGTGGATGCTGAGGATTGTCATGGGCGAAAAAGAATTCGATGCGGTGAACGATGCGATAGTGCGTGCGAAAGCCAAGCCTATGAGCGAGTTCAAGATTTCGATAGACGGTTGTAGCGATCTGGATTTTTTTGCAGACGGCGTGCTCGTGTCCACACCCACCGGTTCCACCGCTTACAACCTCTCTCTGGGTGGGGCGATCGTCATACCGAGTTGTGAAGTTGTACAGGTCATGCCCGTGGCGCCGTACTATCTTCAGAACCGTAGCATAGTGTTGCCTGCAGACAGGAACATCCACATCGTGAGCCAGCTCGAATCCGAGCTCGTGATAGATGGTGTCTGTGTGGGTACGACGAGGGAAGTTTACGTGAGTAAGTCCAGCAGAAGTTTTTCGTTGCTGAGACCCAAAAGGTACGACTTTTTCTTCGTGTTGAAGAACAAGGTGGGTTATGGAAAGGGCGTGAACGAACCTTGAAATGGCTCCTGGATCAGAAGATCGAGAGATTCAAAAAAGCTTTGATGAAGATGGGCTGGTTTGCCGAGAAGATGATGATAAGAGTGATCGAGTCCATGGAGAACAGGCAAATCACTCCCGCAAAGCAAGTTGTCGAAGACGATGACATGCTCGACGCTATGGAGGTCGAGTTGAGAGAGGAAGCCACTGCGTTGCTCGGTACGTACACACCCACGGGTTTCAACTTGAGGTTCATAGTCAGTTCACTGGAAGTGGCAAACATTCTGGAGAAGATAGGTGACAAGACGCGTAGGATGGCTCAGCTTTTGCTCTTTTTCTACAGAGAACAGTCTGCGAACATCGATCCGAACATTGTCAGGATGGCGAAAAGCGTCGCCACGTTGTTCAGAGAAGCCCTCGGTGTTGTGGCAGACATGCAATCTGAAAAAGCTTTTGACGTGTGCACGAAGGATGAGGAGATAGACGAGCTGTTCGAGGCAATGAGATCGGAACTCACGGATCTACTGAAGGGAAAACCAGAGCAATCAGAACGGATCCTTTGCCTGCTGGAAATTGCGCAGGAACTCGAGGAGGTGGCGGACCTCTGTACGAACATCGTTGAGTCGGTACTTTACGCAGTTTCTGGGTCCAGCTACAAGTGTTTCAGAGATCAGATGAAGTTGTTCAAGAGAGGGGAAGGTGTCCTGTTTGACGATTCTGACTAAATACTTGTTCAAGCTCTCGCTGGCACCATTACTGATCGGTCTGGGAGGCTTCATAGTTTTTGTGAGCGTCGAGGTGCTTTATCAGTTATCGGATTTGATCGTTAGACACAGAGTCAGTTTCTTTGTGCTTTTGAGAATCCTGTACTACTATCTTCCCTACTTCACCGCGCTTGGTGTACCTGTTGGCATCCTTCTTGCGGTGTTCTGGGTGCTGTCGAAACTGTCAAACGATCGCGAACTGATGGCCATGCAAGTGCACGGAATCTCACTTAAGGTGCTGATCGTTCCTTTCTTACTGCTTGGTGCGATATTGAGCCTTGTTGCTTACTTGCTCAACGACAGAGTCGTTCCTGTCTTCAACCAGAAGGCAGACCAGGCGCTCTCCAAGTATGTCTACAGAAAGCCGGAGGTGTTCATCAGCGAAAACGTTTTGACGAAGGTCGATGAGAACCAGTACTTCTACGTGAAGAAGTACGACAGACAGAACGGCGTTTTGGAGAATGTGGTTCTGTTCAGAAACGAGCCTTCGGAAGAGGAAATCATCACGGCACGCCGCGTGACGAAAGAGGGAAACAAATGGTTCATGTACGACGGTCGAATGTACAGAGTCGATAAGGAAGGTTTCTTACGTTTCGACGTGAGTTTTTCTAAAGTTGAACTCGATCTCAAACAAGACATCGAATCGATCCTGAGAACTGGTAAGACACCGAGAGACATGAAGAGCGAAGAACTGAGGGAGAGAATCTCCACGATGAGGAAGCTCGGCATAGACCCGGCACCGTGGGTGGTCGAACTGCATTCGCGCTATTCTGTCGCGCTGGGTCCCATCATAATAGCGCTCGTAGGAGTTCCTCTGTCGCTCATGTTTAACTTGAGGAGTAAATCCTGGGGTGTCATACTCACCTTCGTCCTGATCGTTCTTTACCAGGGCTCGGGCGCCTGGATCAGTGCCATGGGAAAGGAGAACCTCATTAACCCGGTCCTTGCGGCCTGGCTGCCCGATCTCGGCTTTGGAGTGGTTGGTGCGATACTGTTCCTGTTACTTGACACACGCATTAGTTACAGATTGAGAGAAGTCTTGACAAGATTTTTGGCCGTTTTGTTCGTGATCCTTCTGATGTCGCATGCGCAGGCTGCGAGCATGCAGCTCAGGGGCGGTAACGTCACACTCGAGAAGGGAAAGCTGATCCTTTCGCAGGGGGTTGAAGTCTCTTACGGGGACATCTTCATCCAGTGCTCGACTTTGACAGCTTTTCTCAACGATAAGAACGAAGTTGAAAGAATCCTTGCTAAGGGAAACGTGCTGTACAGTAAGAAGGACACTCAAATAAGAGCCCAGCAGCTGTACTACGTTTTTTCAGAGAAACTCGCGCTCGTTTTCGAAGCTAGGGGCAAGACGGTCTTCTCGGACGAAGAGAAAGTGAAACACGCGATCTACTTCGCCACGGAGTCTTCGAAAATGGAAGAAAATCTCGCCGAACTTCAAAAGTCCTACCTGACAACCTGCGATCTCGAACGGCCGCACTACAGGCTCCAGGCAACCAACGTGGAGATAAAGGAGAACGACTATCTCGCAGCGTACAACGTTGTCCTGTTTGTCTTCGATGTCCCTACAGTTTACTTTCCTGTCTACTTTGTCTCTTTGCGTGAAGGGCCACAACCGTTTTCTGTGAAGGTGGGTTATTCGAAGGACGAGGGCTTCAGCATCGAAAGTGTCTACAATTTGACATACCAGAACGGCTATGTCTCGGCTCGCGTTGGTTCCAGGGAAAAAGGCGACAAAGCTGGAAATTATTCTCATCTGACGTTGAACTACAGGGCAGATGGTTGGGAGCTGACCAACAATTTCTACAACCTCGAAGGGCCAGATGGGAAAGATTACGAAATCAGTGGAACGCTGTCTGTGCCATCGTTGTATTCGAAAATGACAGCGTATTTTAGTGATGAAAGATTCTCTTTGCAGTACGTCCTGAATCCTACCAAGAACTTCGTTGTTCAGAGTTTGCTGACTAAAACTCAGACTAAAACGCATTGGACGTTGCCGAGCATTTCGGTGAAAAAGTTTACCGTCCTGAAGGAGCCATTTTCGCTGATCATCAATTCAGTTTCACACGTTTCATCGCTGCAATACACTGAAGGTAATCTCTTCGATCACTTAGACGATTTCTACACCTTCGGACGCTACAACGCATCGATACAGTTCAAACCTGACCTCGTTTTCAAGCAAATCAATGTCTCGTTGAGCGGTGCCTACGAGTTGGTCGGGACGAATATCACGAGCAAGTACTCGAGGAACTATTTCCAGCTCGATTCGAGTCTGCCCTTCAAGACCGCTCTGCTGCGCGGTGGCTGGTTTAATCTCTCGTTTGATTCTTCCCTGCGCTCGGGCGTTTGGTTTGCCCATGGAATGGATCTGGAATATCTTTTCTCTCAGACGAGCCGAATGGCCTTCACAATCAAACCTCTTGACTTCTTCTCCGCTTCGATTGGTTATCAGAACAGGGCTTCCCTGAACAACGTTTCGCACTCGAGTTTTTCGGACTTTTCTGACCTTTCCAAGGTCACGCTTTCGACGAGCTTGAAGGTGCCAACGAGCAGTATCGAGCTGTCGACAGGCTACGATCTGATAGGGTACAAGTGGGACGATCTTTTGATAAAAACTTCCAGTACTTTCGACTTTCTGTCGCTCCGCTTATCTGTCTACACCGAAACTCTTTACCAAATCGAAAGCGAAATGTTCCAAAGGACCAACTGGGATATAACCGTGGGCTTCGGTTCTGTCAATCACGAGACAAAGTTCACCTACCGATACGACAGAACGCCCGCTGTGGATATGCTGGAAAACAAGCTCAGTATCAGGGGAAAGGGCTTTTTGTTCATGGAGAGACCTAACCTGTCCGTACGTTACACTCTCAGCGTCGAACCTTTCGATCTTCTCACCATCCAGGCCAAGGGTTCTTTCTACACGGGCCCTGCAAAGCACGCGTTCTCTCTGACCTACACGAGAAGTTCTTACAGACTCCGGGCTTCGTACGAGCTCTCCGACTTCGATCCGTCCATAAAGGTTTCCTTCTCAGGTAAAGTTCAACCTTTTCAGATCAGTTCTCTCGACCTGACGATAACCAAGGATCTTCACTGCTGGGGGCTGGTCTTCGAGACGAGCTTTTCGACAGTCGGTGGGTTCAATCTCGAGAAACTCTCGTTCAGATTCTTCATAAAGGAATTTCCGAAGAAAAGCTTTTCGTTCGATCCCATCACTGGATCGATCGGGGCCGATGTGTTCTGACGGTGGTGAAAAGAAGTGAAGATAGACTATCTGCAAGAACTCGATGAAGAACAGAGAAGAGCCGTACTGGAATCTGAGGGTAGATCACTCGTCATCGCGGGACCCGGATCTGGAAAGACCCGTGTCATCACGTACAAGCTGCTGCACCTTCTGATGAACGGGATCAAGCCTTCGCAGATTCTGCTCGTCACGTTCACACGCGCCGCAGCAAACGAAATGATAGAGCGGGCGAAGCAAGTCACGGGCATGGACCTCGAGGAGCTCACCGCAGGCACTTTCCACCACGTGTGCAACCTGATACTTCGAAGATACGCCAACAGGGTGGGTATCTCGCCGAACTTCACAATACTGGATGAAGAGGACTCGTTGAGTCTCATAAAACACGTCAGAACGAGAGTGCTAGACAGGATTTTCCAGGGCGAGAAGGAGAAGCATTTTCCGGCACCATCGATCCTGCGGAAAGTCTTCTCCTACAGTGTCAACACGATGTGTTCACTCAGGCAAGCTTTGCTGACACTGTATCCAAAACATGCGGAGTTCGAAACGATCATCGAGGAGATCTACAAAGAGTACACCATGGAGAAGAGAACTCAGAATTGCGTCGATTACGACGATCTTCTTTCTTTGACAGTTTTCCTGCTCGAAAACGATCCGCAGGTCAGATACAGAGAAGCCTCCAGATACAAATGGTTGCTCGTGGACGAATTTCAGGACACGAACATACTGCAACTGAAAATGGTGGACCAGCTGTCCAGCGTTCACAGAAACGCGTTTGTTGTGGCAGACGATGCTCAAAGCATATACTCTTTCAGAGGCGCAAGGTTCGAAAATGTGAAAGATTTCGCTCGATCCGATGCCAAGATATTCAAGATACAGACGAACTACAGGAGTACCGAGAGAATCGTTGAGTTCATCAACGCGATGATCCCAAGGACCAGCGTGCCGAAGTTGCTCCGTTCAGTGAAACCGGACGGTCCAAAACCGAAGGTCGTTAGCACCTGGGACAGAGCGAGTGAGGCGAGCTTCGTAGCGAGACAGATCTTGAAACTGATAGAGTTTGGTTACGAGCCGAACCAGATAGGCATACTCTACAGGAGCCATTCGCACTCCTTCGATATACAGCTCGAACTGAGCAGAGATCAGATCGCCTTTCGAATCCTTTCGGGACTTCGTTTCACAGAGACAGCTCACGTGAAGGACGTGCTGGCCTTTTTGAGGTTGCTGCAGAATCCAAAGGAGAAGGTCTCCTGGATCAGAGTGGCGAGGTTGTTCCCCGGCATAGGAACGAAGACGGCTTCGGCTTTCGCGGATCACGCCTCTTCGGTGGAGACGATGGACTTTCAGGAGATGTTCGAAAGTTTTCCCCTGAAGAAAGCTTCCTTGAACAGGATCCGGGAGATCTTTTCTGAGTTAATGAAAGAAGAGGCTGTTTCGAAGAAGATAGAGAGGCTCTACGAATCCTTCTACAGGGAATATCTGGAGGAAAACTATTCGGACTACGCAGAAAGGCAGCTCGACATTCAAAGGCTCATAGAAATGGCCGGGCGGTACAGGTCTCTGGAAAGGTTCCTGTCGGATCTGATGATCAGCGAAGACGTGAACCAAGAAAGGGGCACCGACAAGGTCACGTTGACGACGGTTCACCAGGCGAAGGGTTTGGAGTGGGACGTTGTGTTCGTTCTGAGCGTGAATCCGGGAGATTTTCCAAGTTACTACGCCGTGATCGATGGGAAGCTCGATGAGGAGGAAAGGATTTTCTATGTTGCCATAACGCGAGCCAAAGAATTGCTCTACATCATGCGACAGGAATCTGTACAGCGAAACTACGTCTCATGGATGAAGTTGCCCGACTTCATCGATAGAATTCCGAGGGAACTCGTTGAATGGATCGATGCGACCGACTGAGAGAGTGGTGAGCCGATGATTCTGAGGTTTGCCGGGAAAAAACTGCTCTATTTCGATTCCTTCGATCTCGAGTTCAGTGAGGGGTTGAACGTCATAACGGGTGAGACGGGTGCTGGCAAATCGATCGTGTTGAAAGGTCTGCAGGCGTTGCTTGGAAAAAGAGTCGAACTGTTCGACAGCGATGAGACGTGGCTCGAAGCGCTCGTACAGGTAGACGCCGTTGATGAAGAACTCAAGGAACTGGGCATTCAACAGGGTGAGCACATCGTGAGTTTGAGCGCCGGTAAAAGGTGGATATACCGCATCGATGGAAGGATGTATCCGCAGAATGTCGTCGAGAGAATGTTCGAAGACAGGGTCCATTTTCATCAGCAGAACACCCATGTGAACTTGCTCAGGAAGCGTTATCAGCTGTCTTTGCTCGACAGGTTCTGCAACAATCTTCAGCTTTTTTCTGATTATACTGAGGCGTACGGAAGAATGATCGAACTTCGAAAAATCGTCGAAGAATTCAGCATCGAGAATTTGGACCAGAGAATCGAGGAACTGAACAGAGAACTTGCTTTCTTCGAAAAGTACAAACCCAGCGAAGACGAAGAAAAAACTCTGAAAGAAAGATTCGAGAGAATCAACAAAGCCAAGCAGATCGTATCACTCATGGAAGAGATTTTGAACACGCTCGATGAAGATCTCACTACACGAATTTGGCGCTTGAGCTTTTCGGCTGACAGAATGGCATCGCTCGTGCCGAAAGGCCTGCCTGGACTGTTGAGAGATATCGCCGAAAAGTCCGACGAGGTCAGGAGATTGATCACGAGGTTCATCGATGAAATGCAGCTTGAAGATTCGCGCGAGCTGGAAACAAGACTGAGCGTGTACAACGAGTTGAAGAGACGTTTTGGACCCGATTGGGAAAATATAAAGAAGAACTGGGCGAGACTGGAAAGAGAAAAAGACGAATTGGTCAGTAACAAAAGAAAGCTGGAACTCGCAGGCCGTGAGCTTCGCTCGATTGAAGAACGCTGCTGGAGCCTTGCCGAAAAATTGCACGAAAACAGACTCAAAGCCGCTGGTGAGTTTGAAAGTCTAGTCAGGCAGCATCTTCAGGAACTTGCGATGAGTCTAAAATTTTCGGTGAAGATCGGAAAACTGAATCAATTGACCCCCAGCGGTGTCAGTGATGTCGAATTCGTCGTCGAGGCAAGCGGTGAAGAGAGACCTCTCAGAGACGTACTTTCTGGAGGAGAACTCTCACGTATGGTGCTCGCAGTGCATTTATCGGTTGCAAACCAAGCAGGCAGTGTCTTCGTCTTCGACGAGATAGACAGCGGCATAGGGGGTATAACGGGAAACGTGCTCGGAGAGAAGTTGAAATCGCTATCGAGAACATCTCAGGTCATAGTTGTGACTCACCTGCCGCAGATCGCGAGGCATGCGGATGCGCATTTCGTGGTGCTCAGGGAGGACAGAAGCATGCGTGTGAAATCTCTCACACCGGAAGAAAGAAGATACGAGCTGCTACGCATGATCGGAGGAAAGGACCTGTGGGGGGATGTCGTGTGATCCTCTTTGGTACTGGTGGCGTGAGGGGGATCATGAGAGATGGTGAGTTCGACGAGGAACTCATAATCAACGTTTCACGTGCCGTTGCCTTATGGATGCATGAAGAGAAACTGGATGGAGTGGTCATCGCGTACGATACGAGGAGGAATTCCGGTTATTTTGCAAAACTCGCAGCGCAAACTTTCACGAGTTGTGGCATAGAGACGTACCTTTTCGATGCTCCCACGCCGACACCTCTTCTGTCTTTCGCCGTTCGAGAGTTGAGAGTCGGGGCTGGCGTGGTGATCACGGCAAGCCATAATCCTCCGCAGTACAACGGTTACAAGGTCTACACGGGCGATGGGGTGCAAGCAGTTCCGAGCTATACCGAAAAGATCTCATCGTTAATGGGTAAACCCTTCAGGGTGAATAAAACTGCCCGAATGCAATTTGTTTCAAAAGAGATCGAAGAACGTTATGTTGAAAAACTCGTTCAGCTGGTGAAAGACCACGTCGAGAAGCGTTCAAGGATCGTGTATTCCCCACTTCAGGGTACGGGTGCTCGCTTCGTTCCTAAGGTTTTACGTGAACTCGGATGTGAGGTGATTTGTGTCGAACAACAGATGGAATTCGATCCAGATTTCTCGAAAGTGACATCGCTGAATCCCGAAGACGAGAAGGCTTTCGATATGGTGAGAAGAGTGTGTCAGGAAGAAAAAACGAGATTTGGAATTGCAACCGATCCGGATTGCGACAGGGTCGGGTTGATCGTCGATGGAAAGAGGTTGTCGGGCAATCAGGTAGGGGTGTTGCTGACAGAAATGCTCAGGCACCGTGCAAATCCTGGAAGTAACCTGATCAAAACCTTTGTGACCACAGATATGGTGAAACCCATGTGTGAAGAACTGAATCTGCGCGTGCTGGAAACCCCCACGGGATTCAAGTACATAGGTCATCTAATAGAAACCAGGTCGAAGGAGCCCAGCTTCAGCTACTTTCTTGCCTTCGAGGAGAGTTGCGGGTATCTGATGGGTGATCTGGTGAGGGACAAAGACGGTGTTCTGGGTTCAGCACTGATCGTTGGGCTTTGTTCGAAGTACGACCCAATCGAACTGTTAAACAGTCTGTACGAGAGGTACGGTTACCACATCGAAGAACTGATCTCGATGTCTTTCGAAAGTCCGGAGCAAGCGAAGCAGAAATATGAAGCACTGAAACACAACCCGCCCACGAGAATCGCTGATCAGGAGATTGTTCGTATCTTCGACTATGAAAACGATCCACAGATGCCGAACGAAACGCTTCTGCTCGAGACTGAGAGTGTCAAGATTTATGTCAGGCCTTCTGGAACCGAACCGAAGTTGAAGATCTACGTGAAGGTCGTAGGCTGTGACGAACACGAAGCAAGATCGATTCTGGGATCTGTGAGAAAGGCTGTGATGAGATTATGAGCATCTTGTTGAAGAACGCGTTGCTTATGTGCGATGTTCGTTCAGAGCCGAAACTTTCGGATTTGCTCGTGGAAGATGGTAAGATCGCAGGGATAGGGAATTTCACAGAAGCGGCAGTCGACGAAGTTCATGATATGTCTGGAAAACTCGTCATGCCAGGTTTTGTGAACGCGCACACGCACGCAGCGATGGCACTCATGAGAGGCTCTGCGGAGGATATGAGACTGCAGGAGTGGCTTCTCAAAAAGATATTCCCGATAGAGGAGAGATTAACCCCGGAAGACGTCTACTATGGAACGATGATGGCTCAGCTGGAGATGGCAAGAAAAGGCGTTGTAGCTTATGTCGACATGTACTTCCATTGCGATGCGGTCGTGCAGGCGGCTCTGGACTTCGGGATGAAGGCTCTGATAACGCGTGGCTTGACCGATCACGATGGTGATAACGGTAGATTGAAACAGAACATCGAGTACTTCGAGCGCTGGAATGGTAAGCAAGGTTTGATATCGATAGGTTTTGGTCCGCACGCACCTTACAGCTGTTCACTGTCATACATAGATCAAATCGCCCGCGTCGCTTTGGAACTGGGTGCCCCAATCACGATGCATCTTTTCGAGTCGCCCGAGGAGGATTACTCACTGAAAGAGATACTGAAGACCCAACTCAGAGAGTGCAAAGTGATCTTCGCACACTGTGTTCACATCCCGGAGAAGGACATCGAACTCCTTTCGTCAGAAAACTTCTTCGTTGCGCACAATCCAACGAGCAATCTGAAACTTGGAAACGGCGTGGCTCCAATTCAAAAGATGATCGAAAAGAATGTGCAGGTATGTCTGGGCACAGACGGTGCCGCGAGCAACAACACACTCGACGTTTGGCACGAAATGCGCTTGGCTGCCTTGTTGCAGAAAGCTTCAGATCCAAGGAACATTTCCATCCATCAGGCATTGAACATGGCGATCGAGCAAGGTGCCAAGGCTGTGGGTCTCACGCCCGGTAAGATCGAGATCGATGGAGACGCCGATCTGATTGTTGTCGATCTGAACAAACCTTGGTATGTGCCGCTCGACAGGATCAAGAATCACATCGTTCACTCTGCAAATTCGCTGGACGTCTTCGCCACAATGATCAAGGGTCGGTGGGTTTATTACGACGGAGAGTATCCCACTGTCGATACAGAGTATATCTTCGAGAAGTGCGAGGAGGCGATCCGAAGATTGACAGGTACAACAAGCTGAGCGAGCATTTGAAACGTCGTTACGGTGCGAGGGTTCACAGGCTCATCATAGACGCAGGTTTCACGTGCCCCAACAGGCAAAAGAACGGTCCGTGTATCTTCTGTGATCCTACAGGTAGTGGGTTCAACACGCTGCACGGTCTACCCATCCGCGAACAGGTGCTCAGGCAGAAAGAATGGGCAAGTAAGAGATATGGCGCAAGCAAATTTATAGCCTACTTTCAAGCTTTCACGAACACCTACGCACCAGTAGATACACTCCGCGAGAGGTACTCGGAGGCTTTGGTGGACGAATCCATTGTTCAGCTCGCAATCTCGACCAGACCCGACTGTGTTCCAGAAGAAGTGCTGAACCTGCTGGATGAGTTCAAGACGCGAGTGGACGTCTCGCTCGAACTCGGCCTTCAAACGATCAATTCCAGAACGTTGAGGATACTGAACAGAGGTCACGGCGTTGCTGAATTCGTAGACGCCGTGCTCAGGGCAAAAGATCACGGCTTTGAGATCGTTGTCCACGTGATCGTCGATCTGCCCTGGGACGAGCTGGGAGATGTTGTCGACACCGCGAAAACCCTCTCTTATTTGAATGTGGATGGTGTGAAGATCCACTCACTCTATGTTGTGAAGGATAGCCCTCTGGGGACAATGTTCAGGAAAGGGGAGTTCCAGCCAGTGAGTCTCGAATCTTTTTTCGAAAGGATCGTCGCCTTTTTGGAACATCTCTCCCCCCGAATCGTAATACACAGACTGGTCTCGGACCCTCCCAGGGCCGGGACACTGTTCGCACGATGGGGCCTGTCGAAAAGTCAACTCGTGAGCATGATAGAGGCCGAACTTGAAAGAAGAAACACCTTTCAAGGTGCGAAGTTGATGCCCGCCAGGGGCGGGCAGGTTAATCCAGCTTGAAACATTCCGCAGGATCGAAGACTTCGCTTTTCAGAAGCAGCTTTTGCTTGAAGAACTCAACGATCAATTTGTATCTCTTCAACCTGTGTGAATAACTCGCCTGAACGCTGTGACCGTGTGCGCCTTTCTTGAAGATTGCAATGTATACTTCCTTTCCAAGATCCTTGAGTACGTGATAAAACATCAGCGATTGATCAAGCGGACAACGATAATCCTCAAGACTGTGTATGAGCAACAGAGGTGTTTTCACGTTCTTAGCATGGAACAGAGGGCTGAGTCGTCTGTAATTTTCATCGGTGAGCGGATCATCGCCGATGAGGTTTTTGTCGAACCAGAAACCGATGTCCGAAAAGGCATAACTCGTGAGCCAGTAACTTATGCCGTTCTCACTCACCGCTGCTCTGAACATATCGGTCTGCGTTATCGCCCAGTTCGTCATGAAACCCCCGTAGCTGATCCCTGTGATGCCAATGTCCGTGACAGCTTCTTTTTTCTTCAACTCTTCCACACCGCTGAGGATGTCTTTGAAATCCTCCAAACCTGTTCTCTGTTTCACCGCGAGGGCGAATTCTTCGTCGTAGTTATCGCTACCGCGTGGGTTCGTGTAAAGAACGTAGAAGCCCTCCTGTGCGAGTAACTGTCCCATGAAGTAGAGACACTTGCCATACGCACCCTTTGGGCCTCCGTGGACAAACACAATCAGGGGTGCGGGTGACGTGTCGGGCTTGAGATACCAGGCATCGATTTTTGTGCCGTCAAAACTCGCATATTCAAAGTGATTCAATCTTCTCACAGTGACAGTTGCCAGGAACTGCTCGTTCAAGGAGGTGATCCTCTCGTTTTTTCCATCGTGCAGAACGTAAGCCTCAGCACCGTGTTCGTCGTCAACCGCCACATAAACAACCTTTCCATCCTCACTTGCGTCGAAACAGCTGACAGCACCTTCGCTGAAAAGAGTTTCTTTCACAAAGGAGCGCAGGTTCATTCTTTCCAGCTTCACGTTGCCACGTTCACCACTCTTGAGGTAAACCCACTCACCGGCTGCGATCGGATACGTCTCGGCCTCGGATGCCCACACCTCGAGACTGATGTGTCCGGAATTGTCCAAACCGTACCGTTCTGTGAGTGGAAGGATCTGTCCATTCTTCAGTAAATACACGTAATCGTGTTGAAAAACGTTTTTCCTTTCTCTCCCAAGCAGTATCAAACCTTCTTGCGATCCGCTCGTTGCAATGAATCCAACGTTCTCAAGGACGGTTCGCCTCGTACTGCCGCTGCGAAGGAAAATGTCAAAGCGTGTGAACGGAGCTTCCTCACGAAAGACCGTGTAGACTATGCCTTCTCTCGACCAGAACGCATGCGCCACATTTCTTTCTTCAAATTGTGTCAACTCTTGCCGTGATTCAACGTCGAAGATGTGAAACACATCCCTTTGGTCGTCTAAGAATCCCTTTGCATCGAACCAAACAGGAATGTGCGTCTCAAAGTACAGGTCCGGGTCGTTCCTCTTCTTCTGAGAGACGACGAACAAGTTGCGTTCATCGCAGGACCAGCCGAAGAAACTCACGTTCGGGACAGTCAACAGGGTGTAGCTTGAAAACTTCGAAAGTTCCATGATGCAGAGACTACTCTTGTCGTCCTCTTTCTTCAAGTATGCGAGTTTTCTCGAGGTCGGCGAGAAACGAGGTTTCGAAGTATTTTCGGGCAGGAAGAAACGTTCCCTGGTCACAAGGTTGTACAGAATCAGCTGTCTGATGGCCCTGTTCTTTTCGGGATCAATTCTCTTGATCGTGTACGCGACCCAGGTTCCGTCTGGACTCATCCTCACCTCGGTCGGGACAACCAGCTTTGCAAAACTCGATACACTCCACACTTTGAGTCCCTCCTACCATAACAGTTTGAATTTGTTGATCCTGGATTTTCTTTGCTCTTCGAACTTTTTCTTGACTTCTTCAGCCTTCCGCTTCAGCCTTCCAGCATCCACGTTGGGTTCGTACCCAATGGGTTCGCTGTTCATCAAAATCCGCGCTGTTTTGGTCACAAGCATTCCGACGTTGTATGCGTCCATGATCGCTTGAAGATCCTCGGTTGGATCCTGCGAATGCGTGTACGCCATAGACCATGGAACGATGTGAACACCCATGCTGTTGAGCGCGACGATCAAGTACGATATGGCCATCATAACACCGCTGTCCAGACCGGCCGCAATGAAACCCGCGACTTTTCCTTCGAGCAAACTTTTTCCCGTGTGGTCGATCATGCTCTCCAGGCTTGTGAGTCTATCAATGAAGTTTTTCAGAGTTCCGTTGGGCGCGTACCAATACACGGGTGTGGCAATCACGAAGCCTTGTGCTTCGATCAGTTTGGAAGCTATCTTGTTGAAATCGTCATCCTGGATCGGGCAGGGATACCTGCAAAATTTCTCTTCGTCTGAGCCGCATCCTATGCAAGATTTGATGGTGTGATCTGACAGATGAACGATTTCGAACTCACCTTGCGCATCGCGCACACCTTCTGCAGCAATGTGAAGAAGTTGACATGAGGAACCATACTTTCTCTCAGAGGCACTCAAAAGAACAATCAGAGGTTTCACAACAAACTCCTCCTTGAGTCTCTTTCAAAAAAATCTTATCTCAAGGAGGGGCAAGCGTGTTTAAGACAAATTTACAGAAGAAGGGCCGTTGCCGGCCCTCCGTGGTGACTCAGATCGATTTTGCTATCTTCGCTTGCTCATGCACGGGTTCTGTGAGAACTCTTTCAATCCGTTCCAGTGCCCAGTCTATCTCTTCTTTCTCTATCACAAGCGGTGGCGCGAATCTGATGACCTGTTCGTGAGTCTCTTTGCAGAGTATTCCCATCTGTGCGAGTTTCTCACAGAAAAGGCGAGCCGTGCCGAACTCTTTCTTTATCTCGACACCTATCAATAAACCTTTTCCTCTGATCTCCTTGACGTAATCGCTCTTGATGCGTTTGAGTTGGTTCATGAAGTATTCGCCAAGCGTTCTTGCCCTCTCATCGAGTTTCTCTTCCACGAGCACGTCTATCGCTGCCATACCAACAGCCGCGGCGAGCGGATTTCCTCCAAAGGTTGAACCGTGATCTCCCGGCTTGAGCACGTCCATCACGTCGTTGCTCGCAAGGACTGCAGAAACTGGATAGACTCCTCCACCAAGTGCCTTTCCGAGTATGAGCACGTCAGGCTTGGCGTCCTCCCACTGCCAGGCAAACATTTTTCCGGTCCTGCCCAATCCCGTCTGAATTTCGTCGAACATGAGCAGGATGCGATACTTTGTCGCTATCCTTCTCAGTTCTGCCAGATATCCTTGAGGTGGCACCCTGACGCCACCCTCGCCCTGGATCGGTTCGACGAGTATCCCGAGCGTGCGATCGTCGATGAGGTTTTCCAGGGCACGCGCATCACCAAACGGGGCGATCTTGAAACCCGGCGTGTAGGGGCCGAATCCATCTCTGTACTGGTGCTCCGTTGAGAACGAGACTATGGTGATCGTTCTACCATGGAAGTTTCCCTCTAGAGCAATGATGTTTCCCTCGTTCATGGGAATGTTGCGCTTGTAGTACGCCCACTTCCTTGCGACTTTCAATGCGCTTTCCACGGCTTCAGCACCCGTGTTCATGGGAAGCACTTTTTCGTATCCCGCAAACTTTGCAAGTTTTTCCTCGAAGAGGCCGAGTACGCTGTTGTAGAAGGCACGGGATGTGAGTGTGACCTTCTTAAGTTGACGTTCGAGCGCCTCGATGATCTTCGGATGTCTGTGTCCATGGTTCAGTGCTGAGTACGAAGACAGCATGTCCAGATATCTTTTCCCTTCCACATCCCAGACCCAGACGCGTTCCGCTCTATCGATGACGACAGGTATCGGTTTGTAGTTGTGGGCACCATAACTGTACTCCAGATCCATGTAGTCTTGACTTCTCATGAGGAATCCTCCTTTCTGTGCAACAAAATCATAACATTGGAGCCAAAAACATTCAAAGTCTGGCAAAATATGCCAATCATTTGCCAGCGGGAACTAATCTTGACCAACATGCTTATTCTTTCTCTTTCTCACGTATGCTCACGTATGCTCTCTTTTGCTTTCTTATGCTTGTGTCTTTGAACAGCGTGGTAAATTCTTCTTGGGGTGATGCGTATGAAGAGGTTCATGGTTCTGGTGTGGCTTTTTTCTTTCGTGGTGGTTTTTGCCTGGTCTGCACATGAGACGCTGACTTATCTGGTCGTGAAGTCGTGCTTGCCGAACGCTGACGATTTGGTGCAAATAACACCTTACAGCTATGAAGAGAAGAGAATCTACAACACCGAGAGGCTGATCTTGGACGACCTTTGCGGACGGTTCATGGTCAATTTCATCCCAAGCTGGGCCAAGTTCTACCCTCCAGATCCAGCTCCCATAAACGGTAAGGTGCCCGTGTGGCAGGTACTGACCGTCTATTCGGTCGAACCCGATCTCGGCATGGATGAAGGTTTGACTTTGTCGCCGCTTCAATCCATCATCGGTAACAGTCAGGGCGTCAGGCACATGAAGTACAAACTCCTCTTCTTTGACTTCTTTGAGGGGAGTGAATCTTTCCTGTACTTCGTCGAGATGTCCAGACAAGCCTTTGGCAGGAACGATCGATACTGGGGTTACAGGTTTCTGGCGAGGGCCATTCATTATCTTGAGGATCTGTCGATGCCCTACCACAACGCGCCGGGCCGGCTCGGAGAAGTTCTGGAATCACTCTTGTGGAACGAAGAAAAAGGTATGGAGCTAGCTTACAGACACTTCTCGTACGATGATTATCTGGCGTACCTGCTGTACTTCAAAGACGAGGAAGTGATAGGTTCGATCGTGGAAGCCCAACCAAAGCGGGTGAGGAACATGAGAGAACTCATTCAGCGTGTGAGGTTGCTCGGTCTGAGAAATTTGGAGGCTGTGAACAGAATCTTTGCAAGTGTCTATCCGGGTCTCGACAGAACTCTCAGCTGGAACGATTTCGAAGCGAGCAGTGCGCATCTGAAAGAGCTGAAGAACATCACAAAACTCATTATGAAGGAGTTTTCTGCCTATTTGAAGGGGTTCCTTCTGGATTTTCTCACCCAAGTCGGCGAAATCTGAGGAAGCAGGGAAAAACACTCTGGCGCTTTCGTCATTCGTCTGTTATAATGTTAACACGGTGAACGCTCACGAAAGGAGGTGTACCCGAAAGGGTGTGACTATGGCGAAGAAGAAGATCCTGGTTGTTGATGATGACCCTTCGATCATTGAGTTGGTGAGTTACAACCTGGCCCGTGAAGGCTACGATGTGCTCAAAGCTTACGACGGAGAAGAAGCACTGAAGGTTGCAACGAACGAAAGTGTCGACATGTTCATCGTGGACATCATGCTCCCGCAGATGGACGGATTCGAGCTCGTCAGGCAGCTCAGGGCCATGGAGAAGTACAAGAACACGCCGGTCATCTTCTTGAGCGCCAAGGGTGAAGAGTTCGACAAGGTACTCGGCTTGGAACTGGGTGCCGATGACTACATCACGAAGCCTTTCAGCGTGAGAGAGATGATCGCTCGTGTCAAGGCGATCTTCAGAAGGATCCAGCTGAGCGCTCAAGAGCGGGAGGAAAGGCCAAAAAAGATCGTAGCTAAAGGGCTCGAGATCGACGTGGAGAGGTACGAAGTAAGGGTAAACGGTCAGAAGGTCGCACTGACCCCGCTCGAGTTTGAATTGCTGAGGTTCCTCGCAGAGAACGAGGGCAAGGTCTTCAGCAGAGATGTTCTGCTCGACAAGCTTTGGGGTTATGATTACTACGGCGACACAAGGACTGTGGACGTGCACATAAGAAGGTTGAGGACAAAGATCGAGGAAGATCCATCGAACCCCAAGTACATCATAACGGTGAGGGGCAAGGGATACAAGTTCAGAGATCCTGGGAAGGAAGAATAATTTGTGATAGTCTTGCTCATCATCGCCGCAGTTGCAGCGACAGGTTTTTTTTTGTACTCACTCTCGCTGCTGAGGACCAACAAGAACCTTCTTCATTTCTTCAGGAGGGTGGCAGAGCTTGCAGACGTGGTTGAAGACTCTCCACCCTCTTATGTGTTGGAACGACTCCGCAAAAAACTTAGGACGATAGAAGAAGAACTATCGATAGCCCAGAGAAGCAGGGAGAACATACTGACTCTACTTGATAACATTTCTGATCCGATAATCTTTGTTGAAGCAGATGGCACTATAACTTTCGCGAACATGGCAGCTCAGAAGATCGTGCGTTCCGAACCTATAGCAAGGAAGATATACGAAGCAATCGAGGATTATTACGTCATAGAGATGTTCGAAGAAACTGTAAGGACATGGCAGGCGCAGGAATCCAAAGTAGTCATGTACATCAACGACGAAAAGAGATACTACTCTTGCAGCATGATACCCGTGATATTGCCGAGAGGAGAACGAAGAGTAGTGATTATAATGAGGGACGTGACCAAGGAACACGAACTGAACGAACTGAGAAAGCAGTTCGTGTCGAACGTCTCTCATGAGCTTAGGACTCCGCTGACATCCATACACGGTTACGCTGAGACTCTTCTAAGCGATCCTGACATGGACGCAGAAACGCGCAAGAGATTCCTGACTATAATTGAGAATGAATCGGCGAGAATGTCAAGGATGATAAACGATCTGCTCGACCTGGAACGCATGGAGTCCGGTGAAGCAAGGTTCGAGTTCAAGGAAACGGACTTATGTAAGGTTGTTAACTACGTTTTGTCCATTGTTGAGCCCCTTGCGAGTGAGCACGGTGTCAAAGTTGATATTCAGTGTGAACCCGTCAGCATATGGGCTGATCAGGACAGGATGGTGCAGATGATCCTTAATTTGGTTGACAACGCCATCAAGTACACTTCTTTGAAAGAGATTGGAGACAAACGCGTTAAGGTCAGGGTCACCAGAGAGGGCAAACATGCGATAATTGAGGTTTCCGACACGGGTCCTGGAATCCCAAAAGAAGCACTTCCGCGACTTTTCGACAGATTTTACAGGGTGGATAAGGGCAGGAGCAGGAGGATGGGAGGTTCCGGACTGGGCCTTTCCATAGTCAAGTCCATTGTTGACAGGCACGGTGGAGAGATCAGTGTGAGCAGTGAGGTAGGTGTTGGAACGACTTTCTCCGTGAAGCTGCCCATCGAGCGGGAAGTGGAAGCATGAGGATGTACGACATCATAAAGAAAAAGCGAGACGGGGAAGAACTGACGGCGGAAGAGATTCGATTCGTTGTGCATGGCTACACTTCTGGGGAAATTCCGGACTATCAGATGGCCGCGTTTCTCATGGCAGTCTACTTCAGGGGTATGAACGAGAGGGAGACCTACGATTTGACCATCGCGATGCTCGAGTCTGGCGAACGGCTGGATCTATCATCGCTAAAAGGAACGAAACTCGATAAACATTCGAGTGGAGGTGTGGGGGACAAAATAACATTCGTCGTGCTTCCCATCGCGGCGAGTTTTGGTGTGAAGATAGTCAAGATGTCTGGTCGCGGACTGGGACATACAGGTGGCACAATAGACAAACTCGAATCTATACCGGGAATGAGGACATCCCTGACGAAAGACGAGTTCATAAAGATCGTTGATGAAATAGGCTTCGCTGTTGCGAGCCAGACTGAGAACCTTGCCCCCGCCGACAAGAAGATCTACGCACTCAGAGATGCAACAGCAACGGTGGAAAATTTTTCTCTCATCGCTTCGAGCATAGTCAGCAAGAAACTTGCCGCAGGTGCTGATGCAATAGTGTTCGACGTAAAGGTTGGATCTGGTGCCTTCATGAAGGATGTGGATCAGGCGAGGAGGCTCGCACTCCTGATGCTGGATATTGTGAAGCGCAATGGGAAGAAAGCCCGAGCCGTGCTCTCCGGCATGGATCAACCACTGGGAAGGATGGTTGGAAATTCTCTTGAATTGGTCGAAGCTCTGGAATGCCTGAGGGGAGAAGGTCCAGAGGACGTCATGGAACTGTCTTTTACTCTTGTGAAAGAAATGCTTGATCTTGCTGGTGTGAGAGTGAGTTACAACGATATCGAAGGTATGGTTCGCTCACATGAACCGCTGAATCGCTTCAAGAAGTTCATCGAGCGTCAGGGAGGAGATCCCTCGGTCGTTGATGATCTTTCCAGATTACCGATCAGCAAAGATATCGTGGAGGTGCGAGCTGATAGGGATGGCTACGTCACACGCCTCAACGCTGAGGCAATAGGCAGAGCTTGCGTGCTTCTCGGCGGAGGAAGATCGAAAAAGGAAGACGAGATTGATCACTCTGTCGGGATAGAGTTGCTGAAAAAGGTCTCGGACCGTGTCAAATCGGGGGACGTGCTCGCAAAGGTGTACCATTCGAAAAGAAGTGATCTGGATTCGGCGCTCGATCTTGTTCAATCGGCATACGTGATTTCCGAACGTTCAGTCGAACTACCACCAATTGTGCTTGAGGTGATCAGATGAGACGTTTGTTCCCTCTTTTGCTTGTTGTTCTGGCTTCGTGCGTGATGGGTCAAATCCTCGTGGGACTTCAAGGAAAGTTCGCCGTGCTGCAGGAATCGGAAGGTTACGTTGACGTGCAAGGTTTGCAGCAACTGGGTTTGACCTTCGTACTTTCGGAGGTTTCCGGGAGGGCCTATTTGATCTTCGAAAAAAAGATCGTTTTGCTCAATAGAGACGGCACGGTGAGTGTAGATTTTCTGGACGTCTATGAAAAATCTGCGAGGTTTGTCGGAAAAAGGGTCTTCATCAAAACGGAACTTCTACAGAAGATTTTGGGATTGAAAGCTTACAAGACACCGTCTGGCCAGGTTGCACTTCTTGACAGTGTTCCGATCCTTGGTTCCGCGGCTTTCGAAAAGAACCAGCTGAAGTTGAGTTTCGCTGGCTCCGTCTCCGAGCAAATGTTTTCTGCACGTACGTCGAAGGGAAAACTGACCGTTGAAATCTCACCGTGCTTGAGCTCTGCAGTGTCTCTTGAGCCTGTGAAGATTCTGACTGAAGGCACATCTGTTATCGTTGAACTCGATCTGGGTGTGGATGTGGAACCTGTCATGGTTATGAAGATGGAAGCGAGCGCTCTTGCCTTCGAGCTCAGGATGCCCATGCTCGGTAAAGAATGGATCGCCAATGGTGTTTACTGGCAGCAGACGACCGAACAAATTGGCGACAAGGAACTCTTAGTGAACTATCTGTGGATAGACCCGAGCATTGTCGAGCTGAAACCTGCGATCAGTTCTTCAGGCATCGGGACGATGGAGAGCGTGGAGTCAATGGTGGCGAGGAGCGGTGCCATAGCAGGTGTGAATGCGAGCTATTTTGATCCAGACACCGCGATTCCAATCGGTTTGTTGATCGTGGATGGCAAGGTTTTGCAGAGCATCTATGGAGACAGGCCTATCTTTGTATACACCTATGCTGGGACGGCGCACATTGAAAGATTTTATTTTGACCTCAATGTGCGTGTTGGGCAATTGTTGTTCATCGTGAAGGGTGTCAACACGATTGCTCTGGGGGATGTACTCATCTTCACGAGAGAGTTTGGTTTGCCGATTCCAAGGAGAGATAACACGATCTACTTTGTCGTCGAAAATGGCAAAGTTGTGTCGAGGGGGTGGATAGCGAAAGCCCCAGACAATGGTTTTGTACTGGCAATTTCGAACAAGTACGAGAGATACCTGCAGGAGGTCAGGCCCGGTGATCCTGTTGAGTATGTCGTGAACACCAACTTTCCCTACAGAATAAAGCATGCCGTTGAAGCTGGACCCCTGTTACTCTACCAGGGAGCTCCGATACCGGACCGGAACCAGGAAAAGAATCGTTATGGAGGCAACATCGCAAGAGTGAACGCGACCAGAACGCTCGTCGCCACGACGCAGGACGGCAAAGTCGCCCTGATAGTCATAAGCGATCAGAATGGGTCCGGAGGTGTCAACTACGATGAACTAGTTGAGTTTTGCCTGAGGAAAGGATTCTACTCGGCCATGAACTTCGATGGAGGAAGTTCGTCCGTGATGGTCATAGGGGACAGGATCGTGAGCAGGACTCCAACTGGGTGGGCGAGGGCCGTTCCTGTTTCACTGTTAGTGGTGGAGAAATCCAAATAAAACGAAGAAAGTGGAGGTGTACAGAGATGGCAATCGCTGCTGAGAAGAAGAGAAACTTTGTACTGATTGGTCACAACGGTTCTGGAAAATCTCTTCTGACCAGCTCGATGATGAAAACAGCTGGCCTGGCTGACCGCGTCTCAAACAAGCTCGTGGACGTTGACCCACTGGAAGAAGCGAAAGGTTCAAGTATCAACTCCCACGTTTTCACGTTCATGTGGAAGGACCACCTTTTGACTGCGATAGATACCCCCGGCTTTGGTGACTTCATTGCTGAGGTGATCAACGCGATTTTCGTGAGCGAGAACGTGGTGAGTGTGATCAATGGGGTTTCAGGAATCGAGATACAGACCGAGCGAACCTGGCAAATCGCCCAGGAGATGTCCAAGCCCATCATGGTGTTTGTGAACCAGATGGATAAAGAAAGGGCGAGCTTTGAAAACGTTCTGGAGTCAGTGAAATCAACGTTCGAGTGCAAGGTCGTTCCGCTCGTCTTGCCGATCGGATCTGAAGCCAGCTTTAAAGGTATTGTAGATCTGCTAGGTGGGAAGGCCTACATCTATGAAGATGGTAAGGCCAGAGTCGTGGAAGTGCCAGCAGACATGGCAAAGCAGGTGGAAGAAACCAGACTCAAGCTGCTCGAGGACGTCGTTGAGAGCGACGACGCTCTGATGGAGAAGTATCTGGAAGGGCAGGAGATCAGCGAAGAAGAGCTCAAAACGGCCCTTGTTAAGGCTTACAAGGCTGGCATCATCGTACCTGCGCTCTGTGGTTCCGCCGAAAAGGGCATAGGAGTTGATCCGCTGCTGGATGTAATCGTTGATCTTGGAGCGAATCCGCTCGAAGCCAAGCCGTTGAAGGCCGTTCTTGAAAGTGGCGAGGAAACGCTTGTCTCAGCCAGTGAAACAGAACCTTTCTGCGCCTACATTTTCAAGAACGTGGTGGATCCGTTCGTCGGTCGGGTGAGCTACGTGAAGATCATCGCAGGTGGTGCCAGACCTGGAGATAACTTTGTGAACGCGAACCGCGGGACAACCGATAGGATCAGTAAGATCTATTGGGCTCGTGGAAAGGAGCAGCTGGAGATAGAAGCAGCATCGTGTGGGGAAATCGTGGTGTTACCAAAGCTCAAGGAAGGCAGTGTTGGTGAGACACTGACCCACAAAGACAGAAGGCTGAAGATAGTTCCACCGCAATTCCCTGAGCCCATGTTCTCCAGATCCGTCAATCCCAAGAGTAAGACAGATATAGACAAAATAAGCAACGGTCTTTCGAGGCTTGCCGAGAGCGATCCCACTTTCAAGTGGGAATACGATCCTGAGACTGGCGAAACTGTTGTTTCCGGTCTCGGAACGATACATCTCGACATCATGATCGAAAAGCTCAAGAGCATCTTTGGCGTGGATGTAGATGTTGGCAAGCCCAAAATCGCTTACAGAGAGACCATAACCAGGAAAGCTGTTGCGGAGTACAAGCACAAGAAGCAAACGGGAGGGCATGGTCAGTACGGTCATGTGAAGATAGAACTGGAACCACTTCCGCGTGGAGCTGGCTTCGAGTTCGTGGACAAGATCTTCGGAGGAGCGATCCCGAAGAACTTCATTCCGTCAGTGGAGAAGGGAATACTCGAGGCTATGAAGCGTGGGTCTCTTGCGGGATATCCTGTGGTGGACGTACGCGTGACACTGTTCGACGGATCTTACCATGAAGTCGATTCTTCGGATATCGCCTTCCAGATCGCAGCGATTCAAGCTTTCAGAAAAGGTATGGAAGACGCCAGACCCGTCATACTCGAGCCCATCATGGAAGTAGAGATAATCTGTCCGGACGAAGTGGCGGGAGATGTCATGGGTGAAGTAACGAGTCGCAGAGGAAGACCGCAAGGGATGGAACCAGCCGGTCGTGGTATGTCCAAGATAAAAGCTGAGGTGCCTTTGGCTGAAATGCTCGATTTCTCCGGCAGGCTTTCTGGAATCACAAGTGGGCGGGGCTACTTCACGATGAAGTTCTTGAAGTATCAAGAGGTTCCGCCAAACATTCAGGAGAAGATCATTCAGGAAAGGAAACAGGAGCAACAGGGCAATTGAGGTGGGAGTCGGTCAATGCACGTGGCAGTAGTGAGCTTCAAGATAAAACTGTTCGGTATCAGCAGCTTGAAGGAGAAGCGCAGCCTTATCAAAAGGCTTATGAACGAACTGAGAAGCAAATACAACGTCTCAGTTTCTGAGGTTGGCATGTGCAACTCGAAAGGTTGGGCTGAAATAGGCATCGCTGTCGTGAACTCTGCGAAAGAGGTGGTTGACAGCACGGTGGAACAGATAAGCAACGTCCTTGAATCAACCTATGGTTTGCAGATCGTTGACTTGGAAAGAGAAGGATGGTGAGATGTGCAGCATATTGTTCAGGAACTGACCCGAGTACTGAATCTTCTGGTAACTCCAAGGCGCCTCCGTCACATATATTCTTGTTGTAGCTTTGCGAGGAAACTTGCAAAATTGCATTGTATCAACGAAGAGAGGGTTACGGTTGCCTGCCTGGCACACGATGCGTTCAGGGACGTGTCCACATCTAAGTTGTTGAAGATTGCCAGGGCATATGGGATCGAACCCAACGGGATGGAGCTGGCACATCCTGTACTTCTACACGGAAAGATCGCGGCCGAGTACTTGAAAAGGAGATTCAAGATTGAGGATCGGGAGATTCTCGAGGCTGTTGCTGCCCACACGAGTGGAAAGCCAAACATGGGAGAGATCGCGAAGATCGTTTTCCTTGCGGACTCACTTGAAGAGACAAGGGTTTACGAGGGCGTGGAGGATTTAAGAAGGCTGGCAGAGCAAGATCTGGATGAGGCCGTGATTCAGACGCTTCGGAGCAAGGTTTGTTACGCGATGAAAAAAGAATACCTTTTGCTCCCCGAAACTATTGAAATGTGGAACTGGTTGCTTCAGAACAAGAGACCAAAGTCGGTAACGGTGAACGATCAAGACGGAGTCGAAGGAGGTTGACATATGGCTATCAAGAAAAGAAAAAGCGGTCTCTTCTGGGTACTTTTAGCTGTCCTGATCGCAGGCGCAGGTTTCGGTCTGTGGCTCTTTTTGTCTTTGAACAGTCTGAAAGGATCAGCTGAATTTGCTTCGCCCGTGGTTCACTATGCTTTCATTCTAAAAGATCAGCAGAAGGCTTACTTTGTACGTGTAGATTTGGGCAAAAGAATGATATACGTGATCGAACTGCCTCAATACGCGTTCAACCCGTTGAACAACCGGATGCTCGATGTTCAGAATCCTTTGGAGGTCTTCAGTTTTGCTGAGTCCATGATCGAATTCTCTTCCAGTTTTCGATACTATGCAGTGGTTGATTCTGAACAGATCAAGAGGTTCGCCAAGATTCTTTTAGGTAACGGTGCCGAGAGCTTTGAAAACCTTTTGAGAAGTCTCGCCGTGAGGAAAGCGGGCCTGTTCGATCATGTCTTGGTTCGAAAGTGGCTAAAGGAGTTCAGCAATGAAAACACGATGACCGCGGCTGCTCTGTACAAAATTATGTACGAGTCTACAAGAAACGCCTTGAGATTTTACACAGTGAAAGGAACGCTCGAAGGGCCTCTGACCATAACAGTTGACGGTAAGCGATACCAGAGGTTGTACCTGGATGCTGAGAGTATTGAAGCGATCAGGCAGGACATGAGGAGGTGAACGAATGCAACATATCAAAATAACAATTTACACTACACCCACGTGCCCATACTGTGCAAGGGCAAAGAGTTACTTGAGACAGCTTGGTTTCAAATTCACCGAAGTGGATGTTTCAAGGGACCCGCGAGCAGCGGAGCGTCTGGTCAAGAAAACCGGTCAGACGGGGGTTCCCGTGATCGAGATTGGTAATCAAACGGTCATAGGTTTTGATAAGGAAAAGATAGACAGAATCCTGGGAGTGAAATGAAGGTTTGATCGATGTGATCTTTGTACCTAAACAAAAAGTGAAGTCGGATGTGTGCGTTCTGATAGACGTGCTCAGGGCCACGAGTGTCATAGTTACGGCTCTGGCAAACGGAGCAGTTTTTGTAAAACCCGTCTCGAATGTGAGAAAGGCACTCGCAGAAAAAGCACCAAACGTGCTCGTGTGTGGAGAGAGAAAAAGTGTCAAGCCAAGGGGTTTCGATCTTGGAAATTCACCAAGTGAGTATTCAAGGAACAGGGTCGCCAACAAGGGAATCGTCCTGACAACCAGCAACGGGACGCGTGCGGTCGAAAAGATCGAGTGCGAGATCCTCTACGCAGCGAGCTTTCTAAACCTTTCTGCTGTGGTTCAACAGCTGAGAAGGCATCGTCATTTCATGTTGGTTTGCTCTGGACAGAACGATGGCATCGCCGTAGAGGATGTGCTGTGTGCGGGTGCGATTGTCGCGATGAGTGGTGTGAAAGAAAAAACGGACTCGGCGTTGATAGCCGAGTCCGTTTGGAAGTGTAGCGATTCGGTTTTCCGAAGTCTCTGTGAATCAAGGCACGGCCAGGAACTGATTGAAAAAGGGTTCCTGAAAGACATCGAGTATTGCTCTCAAATCGATATCCATCCGATCGTGCCTGTTTTCGATGGAACTTCCTTCACACTGCGAAAGACTGCACGATCTGGGCGAGTCTGACAAATTGTTCGTCCAGGCTCGCACCGCCCACCAGACCTCCGTCCACGTCGGGCTGAGCCATGATTGCGAAGAAATTACCCGGCTTTATGCTCCCTCCGTACAAGATGGGTATGCTCTCTGCAAGCTGTGCATCGTAAAGTTCGCACAACAGTTTTCTTATGAATCTGTGCACCTCTTGAGCCTGTTCGGGTTTGGCAACAACACCGGTGCCTATCGCCCAAACCGGCTCGTACGCTATGACGATGTTCTCAACTTCCTCTCTTGAAAGTCCATAGAGAGCCTGTCTGATCTGCATTTCAACAACGCAGAAGGTCAATCCCTTTTCCCGTTCTTCTTTGGTTTCGCCTACGCAAATTATGGGCCTCATACCCTCAGAGAGCACAGCTTTCAACTTCTTGTTCACCATCTCGTCCGTCTCGTTGAAATATTTCCTCCGTTCAGAGTGCCCAACTATCACATATTCGACACCGATAGCTCTCAGCATTGTGGGGGAAACTTCTCCTGTAAACGCCCCACTACGCTCGAAGTAACAGTTCTGCGCACCAACCGAGATATTCGTGCCACGTGTTATCTCCACAACGTCTGCCAGAGAAACGAAAGGCGGGCAAACCACGATTTTGAAGCGCTTGCCCGCCAAATCGTTGATCAGTCGATTGACAAAAAGCTTCGCCTCTTCGTTAGTCTTGTGCATCTTCCAGTTACCAGCGAGGATCAGTCGCTCTATTTTTTTTTATCCGCGATGCTTTTGATACCCGGCAACTCACGACCTTCCAGGAACTCGAGTGAGGCGCCACCTCCGGTTGAAACGTGCGAATAGGCAGATTCCAGGTTGAATTTAGTAGCAGCTGCCGCTGTGTCGCCTCCACCGACGACGGTTGTTCCCTTCACCTTACTGATCGCGAGGGCTACTTTCTTAGTACCTTCCGCAAAGTCGTCTATCTCGAAAACACCCATCGGTCCATTCCAGACAACGGTCTTCGCGTCTTCGAGTTCTTTTTCAAACAGTTCAACCGTTTTCGGACCTATGTCCAGGCCCATCCAACCCTCAGGAATTCCATCCTTCAGATCGACGATTTTCTTCTCAACGTTTGCCTCCATCTTTTGTGCGATGACGCAATCCACAGGCAGAACCATCTTCACTTTCTTCTGAGCTGCTTGCTCGAGTATCTGGCTGGCCAGATCGAGCTTATCGTTTTCGACGAGCGATGAGCCGACGTTCAGGCCCTGCGCTTTGAGGAAGGTGAACATCATCGCTCCACCTATGAGGATCTTGTCCGCCTTGTTCATCAGGTTCGTAATGACACCTATCTTGTCGGACACTTTCGCTCCACCTAGTACAACAACGTAAGGATGGTCAGGTTCATAGGTCACCTTGCTGAGAAACTCGATCTCTTTTTCCATCAGGAATCCTGCCACACTCGGTATGAAGGAGGCAATGCCAACATTCGATGCATGTGCCCTGTGGGCAGTACCGAACGCATCGTTCACGTGAATATCGGCCAGCTCAGCCCAGGCCTTTGCCAGCTCGGGATCGTTTTTTTCTTCTCCAGGATGAAATCTCGTGTTCTCTAGGACGATGACGTCCTTGGGTTTGGCTTCCTGGACAGCCGTCTTCACCTCTTCCCCAACAACGTGTGGAACAAAGATAACGTTCAAACCTGATATCTGCTTCAAATGTTCGGCCACTGACTTCATGCTGTACTTCGGGTCAACACCCTTCGGTCTTCCCAAATGCGAAAGCAGTATAACCTTCGCGTTGTGTTCTACAGCGTACTTTATCGTTGGCAGGGCGGCCACGATGCGCGTGTCGTCCATGACTTTTCCATTTTCCACGGGAACGTTGAAGTCCACGCGCATAATAACAGTCTTTCCGTTCAAATCAACATCCCTTATGGTCATCTTTTTCATCGTTTCACCCCCTCAAGAAATGAGGGAGCAACGCTCCCTCACAGAAGTTTTGCAAGCAGTTCCACCGTATCCACGACCCTGCATGAATAACCGTACTCGTTGTCATACCAGGAGAAGATCTTGATGAGTTTGCCCTTCACATTCGTCAGGGTAGCATCAAAGATACCGGAGTAGGTCGTTCCGATTATGTCCGTGCTCACGATGGGATCCGTGTTGTACGCTATGATGCCCTTAAGTCGTGTCTCGCAAGCTTCCTTCATGACTTGGTTGACTTCTTCTATACTCGTCTCCTTGCTCACGATGGCGACGAAATCCGATATGGAACCGTCTGGCACAGGAACTCTTAAAGCTACTCCGTCGAGTTTACCCTTCAGCTCTGGAACAACGAGCGCAACCGCTTTCGCAGCTCCCGTCGTCGTTGGGATGGTACTCAGCGCGGCTGCCCTTGCTCTTCTCAAGTCTTTATGGGGCAGGTCAAGCACCCTCTGGTCGTTCGTGTAAGCGTGTACCGTCGTGAGAAAACCGTTCTCGATGTTGAATTTCTCGTGGAGCACCTTTATGATCGGTGCGATGGAGTTGGTTGTACAGGAAGCACAGGATATGATGTCGTGTTCGCGTGTGAGTTTGTCCTCGTTGCATCCGATGACGATTGTGGTGACTTCTCCACCTTTTGCTGGAGCAGTTATGACGACTTTCTTGGCTCCTGCTTGTAGATGTAGTGAGGCTTTCTCTCTATCGGTGAAGACACCGGAGGATTCGATGACAACATCCACACCGAGATCTTTCCAAGGAAGCTTTGCGGGATCTTTCTCACTGAAAACTTTGTACGCTTTACCGTCGATGATTATGGAATCAGCCTCAGCTCGAACTTCTCCTGGGTAAATCTTGTGAACCGAATCGTACTTGAAAAGGTGAGCCAACGTAGCGGCATCCGTGATATCGTTGATGGCCACGACTTCGATCTGTGAAGATTTCCTCTTGAGGATTTCCCTAAGCACCAACCTTCCAATCCTACCAAAACCGTTGATCGCAACTCTCATCCCTACAAACCTCCCTTCAGCCTGAATGTTCAACAGAATAATAGAACAACTCATTTGAGCTAAGGGCAAGATTGTGTAAAAATTCACAAACGCAACTGGTCTTGTGTTATCTTCATCATCTCCTCATCTCTCCGCTTTTGAATTTCCCTGAGAGCCTCGTTCACCGCGGCGATGATCAGATCGTTCAGCATGTCCTTGTCCTGAAGCAATTCATCGTCGTACTCGATTGATATTATGCGATAATCACACGTGGCCCTCACCTTGACTGCGCCACCACCAGCTGACGCGGTTACTTCCACCTGACTGAAAGAAGCTTCGAGCTGTTCCAGCTTTTTCGCCATCTCCTGCTGAACCTTCTGTAACGAACCTAAGTCAATTTCCTTTCCTTCTCCCTTTGCCGGTCCGTAACTTCTTCCCCCAAAGCCTTTGATCTTCTTCAAACACATCACTCCTCTATCTTGATTCTACCTGGGAACAACTTTTGGAGTTTTTCGAGCAACTGTTTCTCACGCTCTTCGTCGACCCTGAGCTCAACGGTAGCGTTGGACTTGAGCTGAGTTTTGAAGAGGTATTCGAGCTCGAAGAGTTTTTCTCTGAGATACTCGTACTGGAATCTTTGAGATGGAAGGAACGATATCTCTACTGTACCATCTTTCTTCGTGATCTTCGACTGCGTCAGTGCCACATACATCGCCATGTCGCCTTGTTCCCTCAGATAATTCAACAGCGGGCTAACATCAAACTGGTCGGTGGGTTCGGGCTGTGCTTCCACTCTTTTGTCCTTCACTTCAGCTCGCTCGACACTCTTTGTTTGCTCCTCCGCAGATCTCACCGGTTGCACCTTCGTTTGCCTCTTGGCTGCAATGTCGAGGGAGAGCAGTTTACAGGCGATCCGTTTGTTTTCGAAGAACCTCATCTCACTCGTCAGGTTCATAAGATCCCTGGCAAGAGAGATCGTCTCCATCGATGGATGAGAAGCGATCTCCTCCTCCATTCGTTCCAGACAAACCTGAACGAACTGTTCGATGTCGTAACCTTCTTCGTACATTCTGTCTACGATCTCTCCAGCCTTCCTCGCATCGCCGTTCATCAGCGCGTGAAGGTACTCTTCCACTGCTCCTGCCGGAGCCAAGCCCAGCGCCCGTTCCACCGTTTCGACTGTGATTCTATCGTTGAACGCATAACTTGAAACCTGTTCAAGCATCGTCAGCGCGTCCCGCATGCCACCCGATGCACGCTTGGCAATGATTTTGAGAGCCTCTTCCTCAGCGGGTATTTTCTCTTTAGATGCAACGAGCTTGAGTTGCTGCAGGATATCGTTTTCCTTGAAGCTTCGAAACTCTATCAGCTGGCATCGCGAAATTATCGTTGCTGGAACCCTCTCTAGGTTGGTTGTGGCCAGCACGAAAACCACACGCTCAGGAGGCTCTTCAAGCGTTTTGAGCAAGGCGTTGAAGGCTTCTCTCGTGAGCATGTGAAACTCGTCGATTATGTAAACTTTGTACATTCCCAACATGGGTTTGAACATCACAGCATCTCTGATCCTTCTTATTTCGTCTATGCCCCGGTTCGATGCTGCGTCCAGCTCGACGACATCGGGGTGATTTCCTTTGTCTATGGAGATGCAGCTTTCACACGTGCAGCAGGGTTCGAAATCTTTCCTGTTTGGACAGTTCAAGGCCTTGGCGAGTATTCTTGCAAGCGTAGTTTTACCGCTTCCGCGCGGACCAGAGAATATGTACGCGTGCGACACACGATCGGTTAAAATAGCATTCTGGAGAACCAGTTTAGCTTGAACCTGGTCTATTACCTGGGAGAAGCTCTTGGGCCTGTACTTCCGATAGAGCGCCTCCATGCGATTCACCAAAAATAGATTATATCAGAAACGGAGGATGAACGAAGGATGAGAAGTTTGAAGTGGCTGACGACGCTGTTCTTGCTGCAGATGGTTTTCGTTCTGGCTATCGAGGTGCCGGACTGGTTCGCAAAACTGATGGTTGAGACGCGTTCAAAGCATGGATTGCTTACGGACGACGCATACGTTGCGAGCCTATACGAAACGATACTCGAAGTCAGTGAGAAGTACGGTGTGGATCGTCTGCTGATAATCGCGCTCATAGCTGTAGAAAGTGAGTTCAGAAACGTGGTGGGAATGCATGGAGAGCTGGGTTTGATGCAGATCAAACCCGAGACCGCAGAGTTTGTGAGCCGGATCTATGGCCTTGATGAGCCCGAAGAGGGCTGGGGTAGACTGCTCTGGGATCACAAACTGAACGTGGAGTTTGGGACCCTTTATCTGAAGTACCAGCTCGAGAGATTCTCAGGTAACGTACTCAAGGCTCTCGAGGCATACAACGGTGGCAATTCGAAAAGCCGTTATGCTGCCAAAGTGGTGGACCGCTACAGGGAGTTGATGAACCATTCGCTTGTTGATCGTGGAGGATGATCAGAAGATAGCACGGCTTTTACAGATCCTGTTCGAAAGCCATGGCTATGAAGTCAGGATCGCCAGGGATGGTGAAGAAGGCTGGGAACTGTTTCACCTTTTTGATCCCGTGGTTGTCGTTCTGGATTTGATGCTGCCTGGTATGGATGGTTTTGAGGTGCTCGAAAAGATCAGGTCTGTTGACGAAGAAGTTGGAGTGGTTGTGCTCACCGCGCGTGGTGAGGTCGAAAACAAGATAAGAGGTCTCAAGAAGGGCGCGGACGATTACGTACCAAAGCCATTCCACCTCGACGAGTTACTTGCACGTGTGGAGAGTGTGGCAAGGAGGGTTAGAAAGAAGGATGTCTTCCATGTTGGTGACGTGACGTTCGTGCCGAAGATGAGGAAGTTGGTTTTTCCTGATGGGAGCGAGGTGAACCTTTCGGACAGAGAATCAGCCATACTGGAGCTGTTCTGCGAAAAGAGGGGCAATGTGGTCAGCAGGGAAGAACTGCTCGAAAAGGTGTGGGGAGACACTGACAATATCAGTCGTAACGTGGTGGACGTGTACGTGAAGTATCTGAGAGACAAACTTGGAAAGAGTGCGAAATTTTTGAAGACCGTGCGAGGCGCTGGATATGTTCTCGACACTTAAATGGAAACTGACCGTAACCCAGACGGTTCTCTTCTCCCTCGTGCTGGGACTTGGATTGTTGCTGGCCTACAACGTGACCAAACAAGTGCACATATCACGGTCCGTGGCACTTCTCAGGCAGGCAGTTTCGGCTTATTTGCGAAGTCCGATGAGGAACGCCCCAAGATCGGGTTTACCGGCTGGGATTGCCATCATAAGCCGCACAGGCGAGGTGATCTTTGGTACGATAGACACGCAGCACGAGAGTTTTGAGGAATTTCTCTCCCGTGTTCTCTCGATCAGGAAGCCTTCGTACATCAAGTTGGGTAACGACGAGTATCTCGTCGTGAAATTCACGGTTCAGACGTTCGCCGGCCAGAATGAGTTGTTCCTTCTCTCACCCGCGGGGGGAATGGGTGACTTTCTTAGGCTCCTTTCGCGCATGTTCTTGATCCTGTGGGCCGTTTTCTCCCTGACTTCATTCTTGCTGGGGCACTATTTTGTGAACAGATCGCTCGTCCCAATGAGGAGGATCACCGAGGAGCTGAGAAACATAAACGCATCCGATCTGAGCAAGCGTGTTTACGATCCTGGCACAGAGGATGAAGTTTCCAATCTTGCAAAGACAATCAACGATATGTTGAACAGACTTCAGCTTGGTTTCGAGATGCAGAACGACTTCGTGAACGACGTTTCTCACGAGTTGAGGACACCTCTGACGAGCATTCAAGGCTATGCCGAACTGATCGAGAAATTCTCAACGAACAGCGAGATCGTCACTGAGTCGGCGAGAACCATAAGAGAGACAATTCAGCAAATCGTAGATCTCACCGAGAACCTTCTGACACTCTCAAGGCCGATCTCGAAGGTGGAACTCGTGAAGCTGGACTTGCGCAAATTCCTTCAGGAAGAGGCTGAAGAATTTTCCAGACAGTTCAGGGATTTCACGTTCGAAGTCGAGGGCGAAGGTGAAGGCTGTGGTGATGCGAGGGCGCTGCGGATCGTTCTGAAAGCTTTGGTGGAAAACGCGGTGAAATTCTCCACAAACAACAGAAAGATCGTGTTGCGTTGCGGGAATGGCTGGGTCAGCGTCAAAGATTTCGGAATCGGCATAGAGGAGCCTGAGAAGAGGAAGATTTTCCAGAAGTTTTACAAATCTGATCGATCGCGTTCAACACCGGGTTATGGACTGGGCCTCGCGCTTGTGGACAAACTCGTCAGGGCCATGGGCGGCACCGTAGAAGTGGTGAGCGAAGTGGGTAAAGGCAGCGAGTTCATTGTGAAACTTCCGGAATGTTGAGGAGGTAGCGATGTGAAAGTTGGAGGACAGGCAATCATCGAAGGTGTGTTGATGCTTGGAAGCAGGGTATCGATGGCAGTCAGGAACAAAAAAGGTGAGATCGTTGTAGAGGATCTTTCTCAAGGTTCTGTGACAGCAAAGAAGATTTTCAAGGTGCCTTTTCTGAGAGGTTTCGTGAGCCTGTACTTTTCTCTGTACTTCGGTATCAAAGCCCTGAACAGATCTGCCGAGATCAGCAGTGGTGAGACCGTTAAGAAGTCGGAGCTTTTATGGACCACTCTCTTCGCTTTTGGTTTGGCGATAGGGCTGTTTGTACTGCTACCCATGTGGATCACAGGATTGTTCGATGCTCTGAGAAGAAACGAAATTCTCTTTGCAATAGCTGAGGGGGCTCTAAGATTGGCATTCTTCGTTCTGTACGTCTGGATCATATCGTTCTTTCCGGACGTAAAGAGACTCTTTCAGTACCATGGGGCAGAGCACATGGTGATCAACGCTTACGAAAATGCTGAGCAGCTGGAACTGGAAAACATCAAGAAATACAGTACAATCCATCCACGTTGTGGTACGAGTTTCATTATGATATTCTTGATCTTCTCGGTGGTGGTGCTCTCCCTTGCGAGTCCGATTGTTTCAAAGAATTTCGTTTGGAGACTGGTCAGCAGACTCGTGCTTCTTCCGTTCACGGCGGGTTTTGCCTACGAATTACTCAGAGTATCCTCGAAGAATCCAAAGTTGCTCAGGTTTCTGTTCTATCCTGGATTGTTCTTCCAAAAGCTCACGACGGCTCGACCTGACGATTCGCAGCTGGAAGTAGCCGTTGCCGCATTGAAGAGAGTGTTACCCGACTCGGCTAAGGAAGAAGGTCCTGAGTACTTCGGATGATTCACCAGCGTGTGGTGAGCTGAAGCTTTGTGCTCGGTATGACGTTGTAGCGGGTGAGCAACTCTCTTACATCTTCGGTGACGTAAACCCTTACAATCTGGACGAGGTTACTCGCCAAAAGCCGATAGGCTGGATAGTTCTTAACGTAGTCCTCCAGAGTGATAACGGTATCCACCTGTGGATCGTAGAGGAACACGTTGCTGTTCACAAACTCCTGCGGGTGTACCAGCGACAGCTTGTACGGAGTGTCTGACTTGAACACGACCTCGAAATCATCGAGGAGCCGCCTCATGATTTTTCGATCTTCATCTGGAACTTCTTTCGAATCGACGAGTTTTTCCAGTCTCAGCCTGATCTTCTGCAAGGTGTCTGCCACTATTCCAACACTCATTACATAGGGGTCCGCGCCTTCTGCTGTAAAGGCGATCTCCACTATCACTTTCCACAGGTCCCTGGTTTCAAGTCTTCGCAAGATCCTGTATGCTTCAATGACGTTATATTCGTCATCGCTCAGATCTGCGGTTTCGATCTCAGCCTCGCTGTCAACCTTGTGCTTTTCGAAGATCTTCCTGGCCTTGAGCTTCACCTCAGTGAGCAGGGCTTGATCGGTCAGGTCGAGGAACTTCTCCAGCTCGTTCACTCTCTCTGACAACCTTAGCGGTTTGTAAACCAGCGACAGTATTTCCTGTATCATGAGATCGACAGCCCTGGAAGTTTTGTGGAAGTAGACGTTCTTGTACATCATGAACCTGCCAAACAGACTGGCGTAGATCTGGTCGAGTACCTTCACGTGGTAACACAGAATAGTTTTTGAATCTTTCATCTTAAGATAAGCGTTTCTGATGATCCGATCGACCGCTCCAACACCGAAATGGGTGGTCCCACTGTAATAGGCATCCCGCAACAGAAAATCCAGTCTGTCCGCGCCGAGCGGTCCCTGAACTACGTTGTACTCGGCGCTTCCCGATTCTTCACCCTTGAAGACGTTGTTCACTTCTTGCATCAGTTGTGTCAGGCTCTCGATCGTGACGTCCTCAGTGCCAATCGTTTGCTTCAGATCTTTTCGTATTGCTTCCTTTTTCTGAGGATCAGAAATCTTTTCGTAAGCTTTGAACATCTCTTTTGGCATTAGTTCAAGCAGGATCCTTTCCCTGTGTTCATCGTGACCATTTTCCAAACCCATTCGCTTATAGACTACGTCGTCAAACTGGTGGCTGAACGGTCCATGCCCCACATCGTGCAGTAAACCTGCGAGCCGCACAATTCGCCTTCTGGAATGCTTCTGGAACAACCTTTCTGCATAAAGACCCGCGATATGCATGACACCGAGCGAGTGTGCGAAACGAGTATGGCTCGCTCCAGGATAGACCCATTCTGCACCCACAAGCTGAGAAAGTTGCCTCAACCTCTGTACAGGTCTGGTATCGATCGCGAGTATCTCAAGAGGATACAGAAATATTTCTGAATGTATGGGATCTCTCGAAACTTTGTAGTACAAGTTTTCGCCTCCAAACATAGTATAATCGAGCGGACAAGATTTGGTCATGGACGTGATGAGAATGCGTGCCGTTGTGAAATACAAAAAGACTGGCCTGCTCCGCTTCCTCTCGGCCATAGAGACAGCAAACGCCATAGAAAGGAATCTGAGAAGGGCTGAAGCACCGCTTGAGTTCAGCCAGGGTTTCCACAAGAAGCCTAAGATTTCGTTTCTAGACCCCACACCAACCGGTGTTTTCAATCTGGCACTCTACGTGACGGTTCATCTGCAGGGGTTCGATGAAAACCTGTTGAGTCGGCTCATGCGAACCGCGGTCGAAGGTTTGAAACCGGACCGACTCTGGTGGACAGACGTCAACGTGAACAGAATCGTGAGCGGCTATCTCTTCAGAGTGCTCTTATTGGAAAACTGTGTTGATCCTTCCCGGTTTGATCCACAGAGACAAATCTTCATTCCTGAGAAGAACAAATCCGGCAAACTGGAGGATTTTTTCAAGCAGGTCCGCTTCGACAAAGTTGGCAATCTCTTTGTTATAGTGTATTATCAAAACAGAGATAACCTTGTCAAGGCGAGGCATTTGTATCAGACTGTCCTTACGAAGGAGTGTCCTTTGGTACTGGTGCAGAGACTGGAAGCGATGTGCGGTGAAAGCCGGTTGAGTGAAGTTCTGGGGGCGAGATCTTGGGCTGTCGAGTGTTAGTCGTCGACGATTCTGATGTCCTGAGAAAGATCGTTAGTTTCAACCTGACCAAGGAAGGCTACGTTGTCGAAGAGGCGCGCGACGGTGTGGAAGGTCTGGAAAAGATGAAGTCAAATAAACCGGATCTGGTGATCCTTGACGTTATGATGCCTCACTTGAACGGTTTTGAGGTGCTAAAACGTATGCGTGCCGATCCAGAGCTTTTGAACATACCTGTGATCATATTGACCGCCAAAGGCGGAGAGAACGACGCGAAAATGGCCCTGCAGAGTGGGGCAAATGGATTTCTCACCAAGCCTTTCAGTCCTGTGAAACTCATCGAAGAAGTGCGGAGAGTGACCCAGCGTGGTGGATAACTTTGAGGCGTTGTATGAGAAACTGAATCACCTAATCAAAGTGACATCGGAGGATAAGATAGCAAGCAAAAAAGAGATGTTCAGTTTTTTGGAACAAGTTTTGAGACAGATGGAACAACTTCGCGAAGAATATACGAAACTCCTGCAGGACCATCTGGAAGAGTTGTCCAGGACCTACCAAGAAATAGCGACGCTCTTCGAACTGAACAGTATGTTCGCGAACGTCGTTGATCCCTCAGAAGTCTTTGAACCTTTAACCCAGACGCTGAGACAAACAGTGGCGTTCAAGGCGATAATCATTGAGCTTACTGTACTGGGCAGCGTCGTGAAATACGAACAGAGCTTTGATCAAAAAAATTTGATCGTTAAAGCAAAACGCCTACTCCAGAATCTCGAGGGCATCGTGCTCATAGAGCCCGAACACGGCATGGAACTAAAAAACCTGCTTTCTGTACCCGTTAGAAGTGGCGGAACTGAGTGGGGACGGATAACATTGGTTGAGAAGGAAGGCGGTATTTTCACCGCAGCCGATAGGAAGATACTGGAGGCCGCGGCTTTCCAGCTGGCCGCAACTTGCGAGAGATACACCCGATTGCGAAGAGAAATCGAGAGGGAGAGAATCCGGGAGCAACTGGAAATTGCCAAACGTATCCAGTCAAGCCTGTTGCCAAAGCGTTTACCTCGAAGCCGTCACTTCGAAATCGCAGCCCAGATGGTCCCGGCAATACAAGTTGGAGGGGACTACTACGATGTGATTTCGAAAGGAGAGTGCGTCCTCGTGGTAGTTGCTGATGTGTCCGGGAAAGGCATTCCTGCAGCTTTGCTCATGATGTCTCTGAGAAGTACGTTGAGAGCACTTGCGAAGGACGATTTTGAACTCTCTCGTCTCGCTGAGGAGCTTAACAGCGTTCTGTGTGAAGATCTCGGAGAGGACAGATTCGTAACCCTAGCGTTTGTGGGACTTCGTCAGGACGGCGAAGCCCGTATTATAAATGCGGGACATAACCCCATTGTGCACGTGCGAAACGGTCAAATCGGATTGCTAGAAGCTCGCACGCTTCCAATGGGAATCATGAAGAATGTCAATTACGAGGAGACCGTGTTGAAGTTGGAACCATCGGACGCACTCGTGATCTACACGGATGGTGTCACGGAAGCACGGAATCAGGTTGGCGAAGAGTTCGGTTTTGAGAGACTTTCCGAAATTGTAAAGAAATGTTCGCACAAAAGTGCCAATGAAATGATGAAAGAAATTCAGGACGAGTTGAGGTTTTTCTGTGGCGACGCACCACAGCATGATGATTCCACGCTGGTAGTGGTAAAATATTTTGGATAAAAACTGAACTTTGACAACGGGAGGTTGGAACATGTCTGGTCACAACAAATGGGCGAACATAAAGCACAGGAAAATGGCCCAGGATGCGAAGAGATCTCAGCTCTTCACGAAACTCATACGTGAGCTGATCGTTGCGGCTCGTGAAGGTGGTGGAAACCCCGACACGAATCCGCGCCTGAGAGCCGCGATCGAGAGGGCAAGAGAGGCAAGCATGCCAAAGGAAAACATCGAGCGTGCCATCAAGCGTGGAACGGGAGAAATAGAAGGCGCTGAATTTCAGGAAATCATCTACGAAGCTTACGCTCCAGGTGGAGTGGCACTGTACATCCGCACATTGACGGACAACAAGAACAGAACAGCGCAGGAACTCAGGCACATTCTGAGCAGGCACGGCGGTAACCTCGCGGAACCAGGAGCTGTAGGCTGGGTCTTCGAGAGAAAAGGCATAATCCAGATACCGAGAGAACAGGTTGCAAACGTTGAAGAACTCGTAATGATGGCGATCGACGCCGGTGCAGAAGACATACAGGACCAAGAAGATCCAATCAGGATCCTGACGAGCCCTGAAGATGTGATGAAAGTCAAGGACACACTCGAAGCAAGCGGTTACAAGGTCGAAGCAACGATCGGTTACGTTCCGAAGAACACTGTTAGGGTCACGGGTAAGGATGCCGAAAGGCTCCTGACGCTCCTGAACGCTCTGGAAGACATGGACGATGTACAGGAGGTTTTCTCTAACTTCGAGATGGATGACGCCGAGATGGAGGCCCTCTTGGCACAGCTCGGGCAATGAGATTTTTCTTCATTTTGCCGTTGTTGTTCACATTTATTGGTGTTGCGGCAACAGTCAATTTTGATTATGCTTTGGGCAGCGACGCGTACTTCGGGATAAGAGTGGTCCCGCGCATTGAGTTCTGGCGCGTTGAGGCTCTTCTTGACTTTCCGTTTGGTTTCAAGTTGGTGGGAGGATGGCTCACTCCCATCGCTTCTTCTCTTGAGAGTTTGAAATACCTCAACGTTGACCTCGATCCAGGAGGCGTACGGTTCAACGTACCGTATCTGGTACAAACAGCTTTTGCGAACATCGATTTTCACGAAAGCTCCTTGGTAGGCTGGGCTTTCAACGGAAGTCTTGGCGGAGTGATCGGTCCAGAAAACGCAATGTTCTTCAAGACCGTTTTCTTCAACGCATCCATAGATTCTGCAGGGCAATACCATGTTGGATTGAGCTTCCCTGTTGGTTCAATCGAGTTGGGCGGTTTCACCTCGAGTCGCGGTTACGGTTTCGGTGTACTGATGGATCCGTTCATGTTCTTCTACATACCGAAAAACGGTTTTCGATTCGCAGTAGAGAGAAAAAACGTTTACCTTATTGGACAGTATCTGGATGGAACCCTCTCTCTTTCCATGGGCTGGTTTGGGAAAGAAGAATGGTTCCTGGTAGGCACGAACGGAGTCGAAGCGAGGTTGAAATTCGGCGAGCTCGCCTTAGTGATGAAACTGCAGAAGGAGCGGTGGTATGCAGGATTTTCTTTCCCAATCGTTTGGTGAACTGCCGATGGAAGACTTTCAATGGTTTGTTAAAGAGATACACAGGCACTTCGGGCTCGATCTGAGTGGATACAAGCCACACCGCATGAAACGTCGAATCGAGATACTGATAAGGAAGTACAGGCTATCGTCTTACCAGGAATACCTGAAGCTGTTGTTATCAAGCAGTTCAGCGAAAGAGGAATTTCTTGATAAGATCACAATAAACGTCACAGAGTTTTTCAGAAATCCAGAAAAGTGGTGGGAGCTCAGAGACAAATACCTTCCGGAGCTTCTCTCTTTTTCCAGATCGAGGTTCAGGGCATGGAGCGCAGGTTGCGCGAGTGGAGAAGAACCTTACTCGCTTGCCATGCTCCTCGAGGAGCTGAAGGCGCCGGCTGGGGCGCATGTTCTGGCAACGGATATAGATGAGAGGGCTCTGCAGGAAGCTAGGAACGGAGTTTACGAATCGCGTTCGATGATAAGCACACCGAAAGCGTACGTCGATCGTTACTTTGAGATCGTTGATGGCATGTACAAAATCAAAGACGTCGTGAAGAAGCGCGTGATATTTCAGAAGCACAACATGTTGCAGGATCCTTTTCCTCAGGGTCTCGATCTCATCGTGTGCAGGAACGTCGTCATTTATTTTGAGGAAAGCGCAAAGTCGCAGCTCTATCGCAATTTTGCCAAGGCGTTGAGGCTTGGGGGCCTGCTGTTCGTCGGGAGTACCGAGCGCATCTTCAATCATGCTGAGTTGGGTCTGAAGATCGTGAGTCCTTTCTTCTACCGAAGGGTGACGTGAATGTTCTGGATCACTTTTGTTGTGTTGATGGATCAGCTCAGCAAGATGCTGATCGAGAGATTCTTGACCATTCCGACCTTCGTTGTCCCAGGACTGTTGTGGTTCAGCTACACGAAGAACACAGGCATAGCCTTCGGAATGTTCGCGAGGTCTCCCTGGGTTGTCTGGGTCACTTTCTTCGCAACGTTCTTTCTTGCGCTTGTGCCGAGGTTCGTGAAATGTTCAGCGCTGACAACGGTAGGTCTTCAGATGATCGTGGGTGGTGCCATTGGAAACGTAATAGACAGATTCAGGCTCGGATACGTCGTGGACTTCATAAATCTGAGATACTTTCCGGCCGTTTTCAACGTGGCGGACCTCTTCATTACCATCGGGGGGATACTCGTTCTTGTGAGTCTTTTGAGGGGTGAGCCGTCGCTTGACGATAAAGGTGAACAAGAATGAAGCTGGAGAGAGGCTCGATCTTTTTTTGCTTTCCAGATTGCCGAAAATTGTTTCACGTTCTTTCTTGCAGAAGCTCATCAAGGACGGACAGATCAAGGTAAACGACAAAGTCGAAAAACCAAGTTACAGGGTCAAAGCCAACGATATCATCTCGCTGCCGGACCGTCCTGTACCCCAGCAGATAGAGATCCTTCCTGAACCCATAGAGCTGAACGTTCTGTACGAAGATTCTGATATCATCGTTGTCAACAAACCTGCGGGAATGATCGTTCACCCAATTCCCTCACACACGAACGGTACGCTCGTGAACGCCTTGCTCTATCACTGTAAAGACCTACAGGGTATTGGAGGAGAACTCAGACCCGGTATTGTCCATCGCTTGGACAAAGACACCTCCGGGGTCATGGTGGTTGCAAAGAACGATTTCGCGCACAGGTCGCTTTCGCAACAGTTCAAGAACAGAGAAGTGTTCAAGATGTATTTGGCAATCGTACAGGGCAAGCCGGACAAAACCGAGGGGGAGATACAAATTAAGGTGGCGAGACATCCAACCCTGAGGGTGAAGATGACCGTCACATCGGAAGGAAGAATCGCCGTGACCTCCTACAGAGTTTTAAAAAGTTTCGATGATCTTGCTTCACTCGTTGCCGCGTATCCCAAGACGGGTCGGACGCATCAGATCAGGGTTCACATGAAATACATCCGGCATCCCATATTGGGTGACAGGCTTTACGGCAAAGCCGACCCCATATACGTGGAAAGACAAATGTTGCATGCAGCGGTCTTGCAGTTCAGACATCCGAGAAAGGATAAAGAGATGAGGTTCATCGCCCCGCTCCCTGAAGATTTCAAAGCCGCATTGAGATGTCTGCACGAGGTGTCATCAAAATGATCTTGTGTTTTGTTTCCCCCTATTCGTTTGATGGCTCGGTTATCCGACTCGAGCAACTTGTAGAGTTCGCAAAGGAAAAAGGTATGAAGTCCCTTCTGCTGGCTGACACCAACTTTCACGCTGCTGTTCGCTTCAATGAGCTCTGCCAAGAGAACAATCTGATACCGGTCCACAGCCTTAGAAAGGGCCAGAAGATCTTCTATGCACGTGATCGCGAAGAGTTCGAAGAGCTGGTGAGATCTTACAACGAGAATCGCGAGCCACGTTTGAATTCTTTAGACGTTAAAGAAGTGAGGCTCGTCTACTATCTGGATCGTTCTTTATTAGAGGCACACCGGTTCATGGCCCGCTTGGTGGGCTCCGAACCGTGCGAAGGCTGTGAAGCCTCCGGTAGGTTTCTCGATCCTGCGGAGGTTCTGGGGGTACGTCGCTACGATTTGAAGGTCAGTCACAAACTTCTGAACCCACCGGAAGGATGGCTCGACGAGCTCTTCGAAAGGCTTGATCTGGAACGTAAGACAAGACTCCTGCGCGAGGTCAAGGTTGTGAGGAAACTCGGTTTTGAACCGTACTTTTATACGGTGAAACGCGTCGTGGACATCGCCAGGCAGAACGGCATCTTGATAGGTCCGGGCAGGGGAAGTGCGGTCGGAAGTCTTTTAGCCTACCTTCTCGGTATCACATCGATCGATCCGATCCCTCACGGTTTGATGTTCGAAAGATTTCTGCACGAAGAACGTAGAGAACCACCCGACATCGACATCGACGTGGCGGACGAACAGCGAGACAAGCTCCTGGGGTTGTTGAAGGATTCTTTCCCCTATTTTGCCCAGATCTCAACGTTCGTGACGCTGACCGAGAAGAGTCTCTTCAACGAGGCCAGGAGACTGAATCTGGATGTGAGTTCAAATGTGACCAAAGCTCTCGCTGGACTTCCCTTGAGAAGGAGCATACATGCAGCAGGAATAGTTCTCGCAGCCGAGCCACTCAACCTGCCGCTCGTACCATCCTCCGACCAGTCCGTAATTGAGTATGATATGGATTCTCTCGAGTGCATCGGCGTCGTGAAGATAGATGTGCTTGGTTTGAGAACTCTGACGATTCTCAACAAAATACGAAAGCGCGTGGATATGAAAACGATGCCTTTCAACGATGGGCCAACTTACGAACTTTTGGGACGTGGAAAAACGTGTGGGATTTTTCAGCTCGAATCGGCAACAGCGAGGAATTTGTGCAGATTGATAAGACCGAGCAATTTGGAGGAGCTTTCCATTCTGCTTGCGCTCAACAGACCCGGTCCACTTGCTGCCAACTTGGAGAAGACCTATGCCAGACGGAAGCGGGGCTGCCAGCAGACTGAGGAAAACATGTTCGTCGAAACACACGGTGTCATTGCCTACCAGGAACAGGTTATGAGACTCGCCATGGAGGCGGCGGGCTTCAGCGCGGCCGAGGCGGATCTCTTCAGAAAAGCGATTTCTGAAAAGAATCCGGAGGTCCTTGAACCTGCACTGCAAAAGTTCAGGAATGCGCTTCATAAGAAGGGCTACAGACCGGATTTCGTGGAAAAACTGTGTGACGTTCTCGTCAAGTTCGCAGCTTATGCCTTCAACAAGTCCCACAGCGTTGCTTACTCTCACCTGAGTTACGAACTGGCATACCTGAAAGCTCGCTGGCCCAAGGAATTCTTCGATGTTTACGTGCGAGAGCATTCGTCAGAACAGTTCAAAGTCTTTCTCGCGGTGCAAGAGCTTCGCTCGCTGGGCTACAAAGTGCTCCCACCGTCCATAAGTTTTGGACGCCCCGAAGATAAAGCCTTCCATCTGCCTCTGGAAACCGTCGACGGTGTTGGTGAATCCACCGCCCGCATGATTCAGGAACTGGCTCCCTTTTCCAGTCTCAGGGATTTCGCCGAGAAGACCGGACTGCCAGTTTCTACAATTCAAAGGCTTGTCTGGACAGGGGCTTTTGATGAGATGTACGGGAGCAGGTCGGCCGCCTTGGAAGATTTCGAGGCATACCAGAAGGGTTTCGACCAGGAATTGAGTCTGGTCACTGCTAAGGTTTTCGGCAAGCGGGCTGAGGTGAGACAGAAACCCTCTTACAACGAAGTGGATTTCGCAGAACTTGAAGAAAGAGCCTTCGGCTTTGCTCTCACACCGTTCGCGTTTGAAAACGAAAAAAAGTTTGCACCACTCGCTGAAGTGTTCGCTTCATCTCGCATCCTGCCCGTTGCGGTAAAAGTTTCAGGAAATTTCGCGAGCGATGGATGCACGATAGTGCGTCTGAAGGATCGCCTCCCTGATGGATACTACGCCCTGGTAATTGCTCCCAACGGGAGAATCGTTCAGCAGAAACAGCTTGACGAAGTTCAGTGTGTCGTGTACAAGCTGGAAAACTGCTTCGACGAACGAGATATTGAGAGAGCTTCGGAGCTGGAGTGTGTGGAAACGGTTCTGTGTGGCAAAAAGGTCATTCTATCTGGCTTCAGACCGCTCGTGGATTGGTACAGGATCGAACTCGTATGACGCGCTTGCACCTTTCCGAACTTTTTGGTATACTTGAGATGGCGCAGGCGTAGCTTCAAGCGGTGGAGCGCCGCCTTGGTAAGGCGGAGGGTGTGGGTTCGAGTCCCACCGCCTGCTCCATTTCATTTCTCGTGCACCAGTTCACCCGCCACGTACACCGCCACCGGATCCTCATCCAGATCGAGAGGGTTTTTTTCGTAAAGGCAGAAGTCCGCGAGAAAACCAGTCTTTATTTCGCCAACGTTGTTCAAACCTGCCATTCGTGCGCCGGCAACCGTGTACAGCTCTATTGCCTGCTGTTTCGTAAAACCCAGTTTCATCGCGCACTCAATAACGTACTTCGGATCCTCTGGAGAAACCGGTGCGTCGGTGGAGAACGCAATCCTGAATCCCTGCTGGAACAGCATTAAAAATGGATAACGCAGGGCTTTCAGGTCCTCGGGCAATACCGACTCGATGAGGTGACGGTCTTCGAACGCGAAGTGGGGTTGAATCGAAAAGAAGCTTCCCCTCAACAGGGATAAGTCTTCATCTCGAACCAGCTGTGCGTGTATGACCCTGTGTTTGGGATGTCTGCTGAAAACCTTTGCCACTGTGTGGACTGCCTGGTCACCAATGGCGTGCACGCAGAGCTGAACGTTCTTTCTCTCGCAGAGAATCGTGAATTTCTCAAGTTCCTCTTCGTCGATCAGCTTCGTTCCAGAGTTCGACGGATCGTCTGCATATGGAACGCTGAGCCAGGCGGTTCTTCCCCCAACAGATCCATCCACGAACAACTTCACGGCTTTCACGATGACACGGTCGGAGATCTGACCGAAACCGTCGAATCTCTCAAGATCACTTAGAGATGAGAAATATACTTTCTCGAAAATCCTCATCTTAGAATCCTTCAAAATCTCTCTTAAATCCCCCCAACTCAGGCCGTGCAGATCGTCGGAATGAACGAAGGTCACCCCGTGCATCAAGAAACGTTCCTGCCCGATCTTGAAAAACTTCTCATCTTCCCGCAATGGCAGCTCTTTTCTCAACTCTTCCAGGTCCTGTTCCTTGAAGACCCCATCTTCTCTCCACTTTCCGGCCAGCTTCATGAGGGGTGTATTCGCGACCGCAACATGCCCGCACCTTCTGATGAGAAGAACAGGTTTTTCCAATCGATCGAGTAACTCTCTTGTCGGCTTTGCTCCCAGTTTCTCTTCACTCCATCCCCTGCCGATGATCACACTGGGATCTCCTACCTGAAGTATTTCCAAAAGCTCTTCAATTGAGCCGACATTCTCCAGATTCACATGGCCATACTTATGGCCCGTACCTATCACGTGTGCGTGTGAATCCACAAAACCGGGCATGACATAATAACCGGTTGCGTCGATCAGGGGTTCCGAAGGACTATCGACAAAAATGCCCTTCTCAACGCTGAGGTCCATTCTGACGAAGTTTCCATTTCGATAAACCAGACAATTTTTCAAAGTCACTTCAATCTCCCCCGTACGCTCTCTCCTCAAGCATCCTTCTTTCCTGCTCACTCATCGTGTACGCATCGTCCTCTCGTGTGCACCAAGCAGGCAGCGGGAACCTCACGGTGATCGGTATCCTCATGAAAGGCTGATCCACGATGACTTCTCCTTGTTGAAGCAAAGCAGCCCTGGCCTTTTGCTCATCCGTCAGGTGTGAATACTCCGGCTTTGCCAGCTCGGCACCTTTCTGCCTTCCAACCACCGTCGTTGAGGACTGAGTTATGATGCGATAGTCAACCTCCGAAGCTGTCTGTTCCGCACCGATCAGTATCACTCTGAACGACCTACCGCGTTCTGCGATATCCCTGAAGATGGAAGAGAGTGGGCCTCCCCCAAAACGTGGCGCGTACTTGTTGAGTTCGTCCAAGAATATGAACACCGGATCCTGGTTTGTCTTTTCTTCCCGTGATCTCATTACTTCAAGCAACACGGCACCAACCACAAAGCTCTGTGGACGGTTTTTCAGCTTGGATATATCGATGACCGTCACTTGGCCGGGCTTGTCCCAATCGATGCGTCTTGTGACGTTGTGCCTGAGGAAGTTCGTCCGTACCCAGAGAAGGTCGAAACCAACCGCTTTCGCCGCCTTTAGCCTTCTTACAAGTGCCGCGATCGTGGCTTTTCCCTGTACCTCCTGTGCGATTCTCGTTTTGAAGTCTTCGTCCTCGTCAAACATCTTTATGAGTTCGTCGAGTCCGTCGGGCAATCGCGCCATCGTACTCACGTCAAAGCCATTCGCGATGGCCGTTCTGATGATCATCTCTGGATCATTCGGAACCTTTATGTGGTTGCGTTCACAGAATCTCTTCGCTTCCAGAATGGCTTCCTCGAAGCGCGACTGCAAAACTTCCTGAACGCTCGTGACAGCGAGCTGAAGGTTCTGGTTCTTTTCCAGTTCTTCCTGATCGAACAAAAGTTCGAACAGACCGAGTTTCATTATGTCAACGATGTCCCAACCGTAGATCTGTACGCCCTGGGATCTCTTGTTTACCCACGGTTCGTCCTTGGTCAGTTTCCTTGGGGCAAAAAAGGCGACTTTTTCGAACGGTTCGGCTTTCATCTGCAACGCTTCGTACATGCTTTTCCACGATTTTCCTGTGCTTGTTTCCTCTTTCTCCTTCCAGTCCTTCGACCACTTGTCCAGGAACAACAACCCCTCGCCTTTGACGTTAAAGATGATGAACCGGGACCTCGACAGGCATGCCATGAGTTCGTTCTTTTCCTTCAACCTGTTTCCCGTGTCGAGGAAAGACTTCACGAGGAAGGTCGCGTAGGAAGTCTTGGCTGCCACCCCAGATTGGCCCGATATGTTTATGTGTGCTCCGTTCTCGCCAAGTATGTACCTCACATCTGCGTAGGCGCATCTGCTGTTTCTGAACAGTCCTATTGGGATCGCATAATGTTTCTTCAAGAGCTCGTCAAAACCCAGCGCCACATCGAGCTCCGATTCACTTGCAATGCTCACTTCTGCGCCAGGTGGCGGTGGTACCTGTGGCGCGTCCGGTAGCACTTTTCCGTCCTCGATTTTCAACATTCTGGTGGTCATGACTGTGGCCATGAAGATGGGATTCGCTGGAGAGAGACCTTTCAGTGCGAGTTCTTCCTCGTAACCGGATATGGGACCGAAGTCCCACCTTGCCATTATCTTCACCACGATGCCGTAATAGATGAGCGAACCCTGTGGGTGATAATCGAACTTCACTTTCACAACGTCGTCTATCTGAAGCATGTGACACGGTTTTCCGTCTTCCTGTTCGAGTCTCACGTGAAAGATGTAGGGATCGGAACTGTTAATACCAGTGACGACGCCAACTCTCACGATCTTCCCCCCATGAGTCTCAGATACAGGTACGTTCCCGGTGCCAGCCTCAGTTCCTGAGAAACCAGCTTCGTTTCACCATTTAGGATCAGGGTTCCCCTGATTTTCAAGTTTTGTTCCTCGATCTGAAAAACGCCAGACTGAGGTCTAACCAATTCTTTTGCAGTGTGCAGGAGAGCTACACTCTTTGAGTTGAAACTGCTCACGTTCAAAACAACTGCTTCGAGCAGGTACTCATGGCCCAACAATCTCTCGGCCTGCTCAATTTTTCCGTCTCTTATCATGTCCCTGATGCGGGAGCTACTTATGCGTTCTTTGTTTTCATCCAGGACGTCAGGGAAAGTTCTGAGAGTGATATTCCTATCTTCACAGAGCTCCTTGAGCAAATTGAGATCACCCAGAGCGTTTTTGCCAAATTTGAAGTCCCTTCCTACGACGAGCACAGAAGTATCCTTTGCAAGGATTCGCTCGAAAAACTCCTGCGCGAGCATGTCTTTGATGCATCGCAGATCCAGAAGCTCCACCTCATCCAGGTACTGCGACAGCAAAAGGATTCGTCTCTCGTGACTTGTGATCAGACCATCGAAGTCACCAGTGAGATGTTCAAAGGGGTGAGAAACCACAAAAGCCCTTGATCTAAGATTCCTCTCCTGCGCGAGACGATTGACCTCTTTCAACAACGCCTTGTGTCCGAGATGAACCCCGTCGAAGACTCCTATCGTTGTAACGTACATGATCAACTCTCCTTGAATACCTTGAACGGTTTGAGGACCGCCTCGTTTCTCTCCTGCTGCAACAAAGTTTTCAGAAACGTCGAACGCCGTTCGGCACGTGCAAGGCATAGAAGTACATCTTCGTTGAACACTTGAACGATCGAGCCTTTTTCAAACGGTTCATGATTCAGAATGTCCTTCACATGGATTTTCATCCCGTTCAAAACTCTCTTTTTCGCTTCGTTGTTAATCCAGACTTTTGGAAAGTGAAGTACTCTCGAAATAGGGATGATTCTTTTCGTGATCTCCTCAGCGCTCAGGCTGTAAACGTCCACAGCGTCCTCAACGTTGAAGGGCCCAATGCTGAGTCTTCTCAGTTCCACGGCGGTTGCCCCGCAACCAAGCTTGTATCCGATGTCCATACAGAGCGACCTCACGTAAGTGCCCGGACTCGTCTCAACTGTGAAGGAAACGAAGAGATCTTCGACTTCAATGTCCTCTATGCAGTAGATTGTTACCTGCCTGGGTGGTAATCTCACGATCTTGCCCTGTCTCGCCAATTCGTAAAGTCTTTCTCCCTTGTACTTCTTAGCTGAGTACGCAGGCGGCACCTGAACATAGCTTCCCACAAAGCTTTTGATCGTTTCTATGATCTCCTCCTTTGTGGCGTTGCACTGCCTCTCTTCTTCGATCTTCCCGGTTGTGTCGAACGTGTCAGTGATGAGACCAAGCTTCATCTTCACTCTGTAGACTTTGTTGTGGTTCATGAGGTACTCGAGCAACCTTGTAGCGTTTCCCACACCGATTATGAGCAAGCCCGTGGCGAACGGATCGAGTGTTCCGGCATGACCCACGCGCCTTTGGTTCAGCTTTTTCCTGACTTCCTCGACCACATCGTGAGAAGTAGGCCCTCTGGGTTTGTCCACGAGCAGAATGCCGGAAATGCTCACTTTTTTTCCTCCTTGAGTTTGTTCAGCAGTTCTTGAACACGAACGCTTGCCTCTATACCCGGATCCTCTTTGAAGCGAATCTGGGGTGCAACGAACAAATCCAAATTGTTTGCCAGATAGGTTCTGAAATAACCCTTGATCTTGTTGAGATGTTCGACCAAAGCCTTCCGTTCGCTTTCATCTCCCATTGAGCTGACGTAGATGTCAGCAAATCTTTTGTCAGCAGAGAGTTCTGCGCGGGAAACCGTGATGATGCGATCCTTAAGTTTCGGATCCTTTGCCTCCCTGAGAGCTTCACTGATCAGCTTGACGATTTCAGATTCGAGCATCGCTTTTCTGTAATCTGGCCTCATGATACCGCCTCCTGCTCGAGTTTGAGAAATTCATCCGCGGTCGCTAACTTTTCTTTCAGCTTCTTCAGATAGTTTGTCAGCATCCTTGGCTTGAGTCCCAAAAGGTTTAGGGCGTACGGAGACAGCACAAACCCACCATACGAATAAGACTCCCCATAGTTAATCGTGTTCACAAAGAAGTCGCTCACATGGACCATGCTTATGACATCGGAGTACAAGCTCTCCGAGAAGGACTCCGGTGTGTGGTGACCACCGCAGGATTGAGACACGAGCTCGGGAAGTCCCCACCGCTCGATCGTTTTCATGCTTATCAGGGCATGGTTGGGAAGATTCAACTTCTTCTCTGCTTCGAAAAAAGAGATCTTCAAGGTTTTGCTCAGTTTCGCTATCGCCATGAACATCTCGGACGAGACGAACTCCAGCGTCACCTTTCCGATGTCATGGAGCAAACCTGCAACGAAAAGTTCCTCTTTGTTGGGATAACCCACCACCTGAGCCATGAGCTCCGCTGCGACTGCGACACCTATGAAATGCTTCCACAGCGTCGCGTGATCTATTGTTGATCTTTTCTTTCTCATCAGGGAGTTGTAGGTGAAAACGCTCAATGCCAAATTCCTGACGGTCTTGAAACCAAGGATCATCACGGCTTCGCTCAGCTGGGCGATCTTCCTTGGCAAACCGTAGTAGGCTGAATTCGCGAGTCTTAAGACGCGCACCGACAAACTTGGATCGAGTTTGATGACGTCGGCCAGGTCCTTCGCCGATGCGTTTGGATCGGAGGCCACCGCGATGATCTTTTGAACTATTGGATCGGGTGTAGGAAGTTCCTCTATCTTCGCGATGATTTCTTCCAGCTTCACTGCCCGTCACCCACCGGTAATTCCACGAAAACCGTTGTACCGACGTTCGGTTCACTCTCCAGCCAGATGCGGCCACCGTGAAGTTCAACGATCTGCTTGGCGATGGTGAGTCCCAAACCGGTTCCATCCACTCTGTGGTCCATGACGGTTCCCACCCTGAAGAATCTTTCGAAGACTTTTTCTTGATACTCCTTTGGTATCCCTAACCCGTTGTCTGATATCTCGATCAGGACTTTTCCATCCTTTCTCTCTATTTTCACCTTCACGTACTTTTCCTGGGAATCTTCTTTCGAGTACTTGATACCGTTGCTCAAAAGGTTTGTTATGACCTGTTTGATGCGTCTCTGGTCTGCTCTGATCAATACAGGTTCTCTGGTCAACAGTTCCAACCTGACTTGTTTCGATCTGGCGAGTTCCTCGATCGATCTCATCGTTTCCCTAACCAAACCGGTCAAATCGAAGGTGGTTTTCTCGAGAGTCAACATCCTCTGCTCGAGTTTCGAAAAATCAAGAAGTCCTTCGAGTATGGATTCCAGATGCTCGCTTTCTCTGTAGATGATCTGGACGAACTCGTTCAAAGTCTGTTGATCCAGCATTTCGATACTCGTGAGTATGGTTTCCGCATAAGCTTTGATTGCCGCAAGAGGTGTCTTCAATTCGTGAGAGATATTTGCCACGAACTCTGTCTTCAGTCGATCTATCGCCTTGAGCCTCTCCACTTCCTTCGTGTTCGTCACGTCAGTGATGACGAGCAACACCTGGGGCTGGCCTTCGTATTCTATGAGTTCAGCAACGATGGAGTAGAAGTTTGCACCTTCTTCGACTTCGAGCATCTGGCGCGATCCCGTCAGGAATGTTTTCTGAACCAACTGAAGAACCTGTGAAATGAAGTCTTCGCCGAATGTTGACAACGAGTAACCTTTGTTGGCAAAAACGATTCTCGAGTCTTGATCAAACACGGCGATGTGCTGGGGGAAAGAGTCCAAGATCCTCTGCATGTAGTTCTTGGTTGCTTTGAGTGCCTTGTGCTGTCTTTGCAAGGAAGAATAGAGTTCGAGGTTCTCGAGAACAACTGCAGACAAAAAGGCGAAGGTACGCAGCAACTCAGAAGTCTCGACCACTATTTCTTCCTTACTCCAAGCGAGCAGCACACCCAGAGTCTTGCCTGCTTTCACCAGTGGAAAGATGTGTATCATTGCATCACCTGTGGGCAAGGACATGGGAGAATGCTTGTCCACGACCCACTGGACCATCTTTTTCAGTTCTTCATCGATTTCAACTGTGCCTCCTTTGATCTTTTTGACATTCAAATCGTTGCCCAGCACGACTATGCGCTCGCAGTCAACGAACCTTTGAAAGATCCTCATGAGTGCGTCGAGCAAAAGATCTGGCTCCGTCGCGTTCATTATTTCCCTTATGAAGCTTGAGAGGAGCGAATGCAGTCGACTAGAGGATATTTGATTCAGCACGTCGCACACTTCTCCTTCAGAGACTCTTCCTTAGTATTATACCTTGTTTTGAAACTTTTACCCCTTGTCACTCTGGGGGTCTTGAAATCCTCGGTTAACTTGACTATAATTCTGGTCAGGGAGGAGCAGTGTGAGGAATCAGGTCGAGTTCTTTAGTCTTGCCGATGCGAAAGCGAAGTTATCGGAGCTGTTGAAAAAGGTTCAGCAGAAAGATATCATCATAACGAAGAATGGGGTTCCAGTTGCAGTTCTGATCGACTACAACCGCTATCGAAAGATCATGAACTTTCTCGATCAGGTGTACGATCTTTACTTGCTCGACGTGGGTGATCCTTCAGCCCATGGAGCGTTGAGTCAGAGAGAACTCTTTCAGGAAGACATTGAGGAGGTGTGAGTCAATATGGCCAAGGTGGAACTCGAGAATGTGACGAAGATCTTTGACAACAAAGTTGTCGCGGTGAAGGACGTTACGCTGACCGTTGAGGACAAAGAATTCGTGGTGTTACTGGGACCGTCTGGCTGCGGAAAGACCACGACGCTCAGGATGATCGCAGGTTTGGAAGAGGTCACGAAGGGAACGATAAAGATCGATGGAAAAGTTGTCAATGACGTTGAACCCAAGGACAGGGACATCGCGATGGTTTTCCAGAACTATGCCCTCTATCCCCACATGACCGTTTACGAAAACATGGCCTTTGGCCTGAAGTTGAGAAAGTTTCCAAAAGACGAGATCGACAGGAGGGTCAAGGAAGCGGCAAGGATTCTGGGTATAGAAGAACTGCTCGACAGGAAACCGAGGCAGCTTTCCGGTGGTCAGAGACAGCGTGTTGCGGTCGGTAGGGCCATCGTGAGGAATCCAAAGGTGTTCTTGTTTGACGAGCCCCTTTCGAACCTGGACGCGAAATTGAGAGTGCAGATGAGGAGTGAACTGAAAAAGTTGCATCACAGACTGGGTGCCACGATCATCTACGTCACCCACGACCAGGTCGAAGCCATGACGATGGCCGACAAGATCGTCATCATGAAGGATGGAACCGTCCAGCAGATAGGTACACCCTATGAAGTCTACAACAAACCAGCGAACACGTTCGTCGCAGGATTCATCGGAAGTCCTGCTATGAATTTTTTGAATGCTGTCGTGGTTGCTGAGAGCGGTGGCATATGGATAAAGACGAGTGGTTTCAAAGTGAAAGTCATAAAAGAGCACGAACCTATCCTTGAACCTTGGATCGACAAAGAGGTCATCTTTGGCATAAGACCCGAAAACATCTTCGACAAGCTGTTTGCCATAGCACCGCAACCTGAGAACACCATCACGGGCACGGTGGACGTGGTTGAACCGCTCGGTAGCGAAACTCTGTTGCATGTCACCTGTGGGGAAGACTCACTCGTTGCGAGGGTTGATCCAAGAACGAGGGCCAAGGAAGGTGAAAAGATAGATTTGGTCTTCGACATGAACACGATACACGTGTTCGACAGAGAAACACAGAAGGCCATTCTGTGAGCTGAGATAGAACCACCTTTTTGCTGGACTCGGGGGCCTTTGGCCCCCAAAGTTTTTTGGTAATACAAAATCAACCGAGCTATGGGGGGGTTCGAGTGCCGGACGTCTTGAGGTTGCTGAGGATAAAGCAGTGGGTGAAGAACCTTTTCGTGCTGGCACCTTAGAAGAGAAACAGGCCCATCGCAGGCAACCGTATCAGTGTTCGAACGACCTACGTTGTCTTTTCTATTTTGCTGTCTGCATCTGTCCTCATGGCGATCGAGGTCGGCCTGAAGTTCCTCGCCTGCATCGTGGTTTATCTCTCTTTGAACGTGTTCTACACTTTCAGGGGAAAGCATCTTGTCCTCATAGACGTTTTCTGTATCGCAGCAGGCTTTGCACTCAGGGTGATGGGTGGTAGCTATGCAATCCGGGTTTCACCTTCGGACTGGTTGATCATTGGTACCTTTTTCCCGTCGCTTTTTAAGATTCAGCAAGAGAAAGGCAGAACTCGTATCTCTGGATCAAAACAATCATGCTCAGCGACCAACCCTGCAGTTTTACTACCGCTTTGTTGTGTCGGAAGAATCAGAGAGGAAGAGCTTTTCAGGAAAACTTGGTTTTGGATGATCGCGTTCGTGGTTATGAACTTTCTCATGGGCTGTGCGAGAGAGATTAGGCTTTTTCTACCAATGATGGTGTACGTCTTTCCGGTATTCTGGTCGGGCGTGAAGCTGTTGTATAATCAGTTCGAAAAGTGAAAAGCGAGGCGTCGGAGGGTACCGAAGAGGTTCAAAAGGGAAGCCGGTGAAAGTCCGGCGCGGGGACGCCACCGTAACCGGGGACGAAACCCACAAGAGCCACTGGTGTAAGCCGGGAAGGCGTGGGGAGTAGGATGATCCGGAAGCCGGGAGACCTGCCCTTCGACGAAATCACCACCTTCTCCGGAACCGAGAGGGTGGTGAAAAACTTTGCCGGGAGGTGTTGGTATGAGAAGGTTTGCAACTTTGTTGTTACTCATCGTGCTGCTCACCCTGACCTGGTCGTATCCCATCACAGTGGTGGACGATGCGGGAAGGGTTGTTACGATCCCGCAAAGGCCCGAGCGCGTCATCTGTGCCGCGCCTTCCACGACGAAGTTTCTTCAGTACTTGGGTCTGGAAGACAAGATCATAGCCGTGACGAACTGGGACGATTTCGAAGCCGAAAGGATTGGCGATCTGTTTCCCTTGAACTTGGAAAAGATCCTCAGTCTCAATCCGGATCTGGTCTTCATCTTCGGAGGTTTTCAGCTGCCGGAGGTTGTCAAGCTTGAGCAACACGGACTGACCGCCGTGGTTTTGAACGCGAACAGTGTGCAGCAGATTCTGAACGATCTGATCTTGGTCGGAACGATCATGAACGTTCCCGAAAAGGCCAGGAAGCTCGCCAACCAGTTGCAGGAACGTTATTTGAACGTTGCCAAGAAGGCCTACAACATACCTTTCGACAAAAGGGTGAAAGTGGCGTATCTGATGGACATCCCCGGTCCAGACGTACGAGAAATTTGGACTTGCGGCCAGGGTTCCTATCTGAACGATTTGATCGCGCTTGCCGGTGGAGCCAACATCGCAGCCTCATTCAGTGGGCCAAACGGTTTTTTGCCCATCTCTCTGGAATACATAGTTTCGCAGGATCCGGACGTGCTCATTGTCGCAAGTTACGTCCCCAATTCCGAGGAACAGATCAAGGAGAAGATCTCTAACCATCCGATTCTCAGATCTTTGAAGGCGGTCAGGAACAAACGCATCTATGTTTACGACAACTATTTGTTGAGTTTGCCGGTTCCACAGTTAGTAGAATACATAGAAACATTCTACAATGATTTTTACGGAGGTAAATGATGAAGCTTGGTAAATGGCTCGCCCTGGTCGCGGTTTTTGCCGTTCTCGTTCTTCTGTGCCTGGCCGTTGGATCCGTCGAAATGAATTTTGCAGATGTGCTGAGAGCGTTGCTCGGTACAACTTCTAAACACAGGGCGATCATCTGGGGTCTGAGGCTTCCTCGCGTGCTCATGGGACTCATCGCAGGGGCGAGCCTGGCGGCTGTTGGAGCCGCGTTTCAAGGTTTACTGCGCAACCCTTTGGTTGATCCTTACCTCCTCGGTGTTTCCTCCGGCGCCTCCTTTGGTGCGGTCCTGTCCATTTACCTGGCTACGGTGAGCGGTTTTCAGTTTCTGTACAGACTGCCAACTTTGAGCTTCGCTTTCGCCATGATCGCATCGCTGGTGGCGATCGTCCTGGCAAAGAAGGATGGGACCATACCGATCGTGGAGTTGGTTCTCAGCGGTGTAATGGTCAGCGTGCTGTTCAGCTCGGCTACGATCACGCTGTTGATGCTTCTGCGCAGGAACATAACGCACGCGTACGTCTGGCTGTTCGGAAGTTTGTCCGGCGTAACCTGGGACGATCTGCTCAGTCCGTTCACGTTCTTCTTGATTTTCTTTTGGACGAGCCTGGGCTTATCACAGCAGCTGAACGCGATGGCGATCGGCGAGGTTCAAGCGAAGATAAGTGGTGTAAACACGGAACTTGTCAAACTGATCATATACAGCCTTGGAAGCCTCGCGGCCGCTTCTGTGGTGTCGAAGACAGGTGTGATAGGTTTCGTGGGACTCATCACACCACACATGGCTCGAAAGCTCTTCGGAAGCGATCATAAAGTTCTGCTGATCTCAAGCGCTTTGATGGGTGCGGTCTTACTGTGCGTTTGCGATGCCATCGCAAGGGTGATAGTGAGTCCATCCGAGATGCCCATAGGTGTGGTCACAGCTTTCGTTGGGGTGCCCGTGATGCTGGTGCTGCTCAAGAAAGGTGAAAGCCATGGTTGAGATCAGTTTGAGGAACGTCGATTTTGCTTATGCGAAGGACCTCGTGCTGAGATCGATAGACCTGCAGATCAATAAAGGCGAGTTCGTTTCGCTCATAGGGCCCAACGGCTCTGGTAAGACCACGTTGCTAAAGTTGGTGGCGGGTTTGCTGAAACCAACGCGCGGAACCGTGTTGGTCAGGGGCATGGAACCTGGCAGAATGAGAAAGAAGCAACTTGCGAGGATTGTGGGTTTCGTGACAGAGGATCTCAATCCCATCTATCCCTTTCAGGTTAAACAGATCGTGCTGACTGGAAGACTGCCGTACAAGAACAGTTTCTTTGCATCCTGGGAGGAACTGGACTTTCAAAAAGTGAAGGAAGCTCTTGCAAAGGTCGATGCGCTCGAATATTTTGACAGATACTTCAGTCAACTGAGCGCGGGTGAAAAGAAAAGGGTGTCGATCGCCCGAATCCTGGCTCAGGACACACCGATTCTGCTTTTCGATGAACCCACAGCTCACTTGGATCCTGGACACGCTGTCGAAGTGCTCGAGATAATGAAGAAACTTCATGATGAGGGCAGAACCATTTTGACGGCATTCCACGAGATCAACTTTGCTGTGAGACTCTCTGACAGGATCGTGATGATGAAGGAAGGAAAGATATTTGCGGAGGGAAAGGCAGAAGAAGTGCTTACGAAGGAAAACTTGGAGCAAGTTTACAACGCTCGTTTCAGGCTGGTGAATGATCCTTTAACAGGCTTGCCTTACGTTATTTACTGAATCTGCGAGCTACTCATCATATCGCGCTGAATCTGTAAAGCTCTTTCCAACTCGTTTCTTCCGATGAGGTTGAGCTTGATCAGAAGTCTTCCTATCACGAGGTGTTCTGTCATCCTTTCCTGAACCTCCAGGGCTTTTTTCAGATCCTGCTCGCTCATGATTCCCAAGGCGATCAGGATCTCTCCCAGTTTCATGGGCGGCTGGACTCTGAGAACTGTACCACCGCATTTCTCGCACACTGGAAACTTTTGTAACTCTAAAGGTGCGGCGGAGTAGCTTATGTCCCCGCAATTAATGCACTTAAACTTGTATGCCATCCTCGCCACCTCGTTTTCCACACCGAGTATAACGGTGACGCTCAAAAATATCTGATCGTCTGCTCAAAAAACTCTGAAAGAATCAGCGGGCCAGCCTCGAGGAAACTGTGGCCCGAATCGAATGCTGATTGAGGCATTCTTCGATCCGCTTCTGTATAGTCTCAGCGGTGTTTCTATCAACGTCCTGTACGAAGAGAGCCATTTTCTCACCTGAGAGGATCTTGATCTCATCGTTGTCTCTGAGATGGTTCTTCAGAATCTGTATAACCTCGTCGATCGGTTTCGCTTTGATAATAACGATCCACGTCACCTTCTTCCGACACGTTAAGATTTGGTCGTGAAGATCTTTGAGTTGTTGACACGGGAGAACTCCAAGTTCTTTCTCTATTCTCCTGGAAAAAGACTCATAGAAGCGCAGTACCTCTGTTTCCTGGCCAAGCTGAGCCAGAGCTTTCATGTAACTGAGGCAGGCTTGTTCGTTCAGGGGATCCTTTTCCAAAACGCGTTTTGAAAGAGCATGAGCTTCGGCAGCGTTTTTTGTTTGTTCAGCGTATTCCGTCAGCTCGAGCAGAACGTCTATCAGAAGATCCTTATAGTGTTCGCGTGCTTGAACGATCCATTCTTCGTAGCGATATTCGGGTAAAACGTCGTCTTTGTAGTCTTCCACGACTTGTTTCAAGATCTGAACCCTCTCTTCCTTACTGTCACAGCTCCTCGCCTTCATGATCGAATTTTCCAGTTCTTCAGCATCGACGATTATCTCGTTGTCTTTGTCAAAGCAGTAACTTCCATCAGAATAAGTCAGAACGCTCTTACCCAGACAGCGCCTGATTGACGATATTGCTGTTTGTAAGCTTGCCCGAGCGTAGCGTTCTTCCACACCAGGCCAGAAGGTTTCACACAGGAGTTCTACGGGAATCTTCCGTCTGTGAAAGATGATGAAATAAAGCAACAGTTCTCGAGCCTTCCTTGACCTTATTTTTGCTGCATCAATGTGATTTCCTTGATCGTCTTCGATCATGAGTTGGGCGAGAATGTGTACATTCACGCTCTTCCCCCTTGTCCCAAACAATTGTAACACGATTTTGGAATTCTGTCTTCGTATGCTAATATTAATAAAGCATGGGGGTTGAATGGTGCTCGAAAAAACTCTCTTACTTTTAGTTCTGATAATACCTTTAATGTGCTGGGCGCTTCAGCTACCTGACGCTTTGAACCTTTACCTTGAGTTGGTTCATGAGTACGAGTCCGGCTCGATTCAAAATCCGTTTCTTGTCAAAACCGTTCAGTCTCTGGAACACTTTGCGCTCTATCGTTACTACAGGTTCTTGATCGCTGGCAGTGTGGACAAAAGAGAAGCCACGCCCGATCTTGGGTATTATTTGAGCTTGATCTACTCCTCGTACGATTTCCAGACTGAGGAAGAACAGCTCGCTGCGGCACTTTTTCTTTCGTACCTTTCCAGCAAACTCGCCAAGACTCGCTTAACGGCAGATTACATCATGAAAGATGCTTCTTTCATTGATTTTTTCACACACTACAGGAACATCATCAGCAGAGAAGCCAGATCTTTCTTTGCGTGGATCATTACCTACCAGGTTGGACTTACGGACGAAAAACCGCCACTGGATTTGATTCAAAGCTATCGGCTTGAGATCTCCGATTACGAATTCGAACCTCCAAACGATTTGAAACACCTTGCAGACCTCATCAGTTTTTATTCTGATCCCGCGATTCAGTCAATTCTAACCCAGGCTCTGGAGAGGGTTGTGGAGAAAGCGAAAAAGGATCCTTCAAGAATCTCCGCACACATAAACAGAGAGGCAGCCTTTGTAGCGAGAGACATCGTCAAACCCATCACGAACTTTCAGACGTACGTGGCGCAGACGGTGCAGAAGATGACACCGGTCGAGAAGAACTACTGGTGGTTGAGGTTTGTCGTGTATGCGTTTGTGATATTCCCGGCTGTCAGGTTCGTAAAGCTTAGAGGTTTGCTCCTGGGCTGTGTCTTGGGGTTCGAAGCGCTCTATCTGTTCTTTTTCTTCGATCCGACTTCCATGTACGAGTCTTTGATTTACGGTCTGGTGTTGATTTTGGGCTTTGCGTTCGCGGCTCTGAGGTTGCCAAAAAAGCGTCCGATATGGCTGAACGTCGTATGCATCATCCTGATAGTGCTCACGGCTATCTTTCCACTGGTGCCCAGATGTGAGGAACTGTCTATGGATAAGCACGAAAAATTCCTTGATTCTAAGTACTACGACCTGTTGAAACGAGAACTGTACGTCGATGAACTTTCTCCGGTATCGCAGTACGTGAGGCGATTGTCCTCAACCATGTACACGAGTATGGAAGACACCAAAGCGATCGTCAGCGATCTCGTCGAGACGCTGGCAAACCTGAGTTCACGCGGTGTTGTAACGGAAATTCTTCTCTCGTCGAATTATGGGGCGTTTTTCAACGATCTTTCGAGTTTCTTCAGCTATGGCGGCTCGAAAGGCAGAGTGGAAATGTTCCAGCCTCTGTCGAACACGCTCAGATTCTATCTGCTCGATGAAAAGTCGAGAATGAAGAGCTTCGAGAAAGATCTCAGCGTGTTGCTCGACTACAGCAAGAAACTGGTAGAGTACTCGGCTCCAAAGATGCAGCAAGAGTTCAAACAGCACATTGAGAATCTTTTCAGCACGAAGTATCCCATCCTTTCGGATCTACAGAGCACGTTCGAAAAACGAATTTTTCAGAATTTTCAGCGCACAGCATCTCCTCATATCAGAATTTTCAACAACAGAAGTTCACTTTCCGTCTTCTTGATCACAATCCTGGTGTTTTTGACAAATTTCTTCCTGAACCCTAAAATATCTGTTGGGCCATCGATCGTTCTCTTGATTGTTTCAGTGCTGGGATGGCTAAACGCCCACAATTTGATGTTGATTGTCGAGCAAACGTCGCCCTTGCTCCAGTTACAGACATCCTCATTGGTCAACCCACTGGTCTTTTTGACCGCCATGTTCGTGGCGAGTGTCAGTCTTTTAAAACTCTTCAGAAGGGGGGAGTTAAGGTGAAGAGGTTGCTCGTTCTGTCATTGATCGTCGCGCTCTCAGTCTTCGCAATGGCGTTCAAGGTCATCATGGTCACAGACGTTGGAGGTCTCGGAGACAAGTCGTTCAACGACGGGACCTGGGAAGGTATAGTTAGAGCAGCCGAGGAAATTGGCGCCGAGCACAAAGTCATACAGTCTTATGAGCAGGCAGACTACATACCCAATCTGACGAGGGCTGCACAGGAGGCCGATGTGGTCTTCGCGGTCGGGTTCATGATGACCGACGCGCTGTTCAAAGTCGCGAAGCAGTTCCCGAACGTGTATTTCGTCGGAATCGATATCGTTCCACCCGAAGGTACGAGCTTGCCGAACGTGCTATGCTACATATTCAAGGAAGAACACGCGGGCTTCTACGCAGGCTACATCGCGGCAGCAATGACTTCCACGGGAAAGATCGGTTTTGTGGGAGGCATACCGATCCCACCGGTCGAAAGGTTCCGCTATGGTTACGAAGCGGGTGCGAAGATCTACTCCACGCTTCACAAGAAGAAAGTGGACATTTTGAGGGGCTACACGAACGACTTTGAGGATCCAAAGAAGGGTAAGGACCTCACGATGGCGCAGTACGCGCAGGGCGCAGACATCGTCTTCTTAGCGGCCGGTGCCTGTGGAAACGGTGGCATCGAGGCTGCGAAGGAAAAAATGGTTGCCCTCGTCGGTTCCGACAAGTTGGTAGACATAATCGATTACGTTGTGAAAAACAACAAAGGTTTCTTCGCGATCGGTGTGGACGTTGATCAAGACTACATGGCTCCCGGAGTCGTCCTCTGCAGTGCCATGAAGGGCATCTCCATGGCTTCGTACTACGGTGTCAAGTCTGCGTGGGACGGCACCTTCGAAGGAGGATTGAAGGTCCTCGGTGTGAAAGAAGACGGTGCGGGTGTGAGCCCGATGAAGTACACGAAGGGCATGATACCGAACAGAGTCATCGCCGAGCTCGAATATCTGACAAAGCTCATAAAGGATGGTAAACTGGTGATTCCAGACACCGAGGACGCTCTCAAGGCCTTCCAGGTTCCTGCGATAAGCTTCCCGTTCTGAAAAATCGTGGGGCGCCTTCGTGCGCCCCTTTTCAAAGAGAGGTTTTTGACGTGGAGAAAGCTGTCGAGATGATCCAGATAGTGAAACGCTTTCCTCAGGTGGTTGCGAACGATCATGTGGACCTGACGGTGCTAAAGGGCGAGATACATGCGATCGTGGGAGAGAACGGTGCTGGAAAGACGACGCTGATGAACCAGTTGTACGGCCTTCTGAAACCTGACTCCGGTGAGATACGCATCTTCGGTAAGAAGGTCAACTTCAAAGGTCCCCGTGACGCCATCTTGATGGGTATTGGAATGGTTCATCAGCATTTCATGCTGGTCAATAACCTGACGGTGGCGGAGAACGTGGTGCTTGGCTCCGAAGCAGGAATTGGCCCTCTTTTTGATCTCAAGTCTGCACGCAAGAAAGTTTCAGAACTTTCGAAACGCTACGGCTTGCACGTGGATGTCGACGCGAAGATAGAGGATTTACCCGTCGGGATGCAACAGAGAGTAGAGATACTCAAAGTCCTTTACAGGGGAGCTGAGATTCTCATTCTGGATGAGCCCACGGCGGTGCTCACGCCCCAGGAAACGGAAGAGCTCTTCGAAACGATGTTCAGGTTGAGGGAAAATGGGAAAACGATCATTTTCATTTCGCATAAATTGAACGAGGTGATGCGTGTCAGCGATCGCATCACGGTGATGCGCCAGGGTAAAGTCACCGGTGTGCTAAACAAGAGCGAGACTGATCCCAGACAGATAGCACGTCTCATGGTGGGCAGGGATGTGGTTTTCACGGTGGAGAAGACGCCGGCCAGGCCCAACGGTGTGGTCTTGAAGGTTGAGAATCTCCACGTTAAGGATTACAGGAACTTGGAAGCCGTCAAAGGCGTTTCCTTTGAAGTGAGGGCCGGTGAAATCTACGCGATCGCAGGTGTTGCGGGCAATGGTCAGACAGAGTTGGTCGAAGCGCTCACGGGTTTGAGAAAACCCGTTTCGGGCAGGGTGTACTTCTTGGGAAAAGATATCACCCACGCAACACCCAGGGAACTGAGGGAGATGGGAATGGGGCACATTCCTGAGGACAGGCACAAGTACGGCCTGATTCTCCAGTTCCCCGCTTATTACAACGTGATCTTAGGTAGACACCACAGACCTCCGTTCGCAAACGGAGAGTTTCTCTGTCACAGCAAAATCCTGAGCTTTGCGGAGAATCTGCTCAGCAGGTTCGACGTACGACCGAACAACGTGAGGATGCTCGGGGCGAACTTCTCAGGAGGCAATCAGCAAAAACTCGTCATTGCGAGGGAAATAGGGTTGGAACCTAAGCTCATGGTGGTTTCTCAACCAACGAGGGGTTTGGACGTCGGTGCGACAGAGTTCGTGCACAAGACCCTCATTCAGTTACGAGATTCAGGTGTCGCAATATTGCTCGTTTCGATGGAACTCGACGAGGTTCTCTCACTGGCAGACCGAATCGCCGTCATGTACAACGGTCAGATCATGGGAGAGGTTGAACCGAACGCCGTTTCTATCGAAGAGATAGGTCTCATGATGGCTGGCCACAGACTGGAAGAGATCAGGGGGCGTGTGGCTTGAACCAGAGGGTTTGGTCGTTTCTCGTGCCGTTACTTTCGGTCATCGTTGCGTTGATAATCGCATCCTTCGTTATTCTGATGATAGGAAAAAATCCCATCACTGCATATGCAGCTCTGGTAAGAGGGGCACTCGGCTCAAAGATGGCGATCGCATCGACGATCGTGAAAACGACACCCTTGATTCTCACCGGATTGGCCGTCGGATTTGGTTTCAGGGCAGGTCTGTTCAACATAGGTGCGGAGGGTCAAATGATCATGGGCGCAATGGCTGCCACAGCTTTCGCAATCAACGTTGGTTGGATGCCGGCAGTTCTGGCGATACCATTGACGATGCTGGTGGGCATGCTCGCCGGTGCTGGCTATGCGTCGATCGCAGGCTTTTTGAAGGCCAAAACTGGTGCGCACGAAGTCGTCACCACGATCATGCTGAACTGGATCGCGGATTACTTTTCGAGCTACGTCGTGACGGTGCCGATGGGTGTAGGTTTTGGTACACCCAAGAGTCCCGAGATAGCCTCGAGCGCAAAACTGCCACCATTGATGGTGGTTCAGGCAACGGAACTCACGAGCGGCATCATAGTCGCCGTGCTGGCCGCCGTTTTCATCAAGATCTTGCTCGACAAGACGAGCAAAGGGTACGAGTTGAAGGCGGCAGGTTTCAACCCGTACGCGGCGGAGTACGGGGGAATAAAACTGGCAGAGAACATAGTTCTGGCGATGGCGATCAGTGGCGCACTCGCAGGGCTTGCAGGTACGCTGGAAGTCATGGGTGTCCATCACAGATTCTTGGGGACTCTGTCCGGCGGGAAGGGTTTCGACGGTATCTCCATTGCCCTGATAGGGCAAAACAATCCCATAGGCATCATCTTTGCTGCCCTGCTCATGGGCGCGTTGCGTAACGGTTCGAACGAGATGCAGTTCGTGGGGGTTCCAAAACACATCATCATGATTGTTCAGGCGATCATCATATTTCTCGTTGCCGCAGACCGCATCGTCAGGACCATTTTCTTAAGAAAGAAGGTGGCCAAATGAGACTTTTCCTCGCTCTGATAGACATTTTTACCAACCCGGCTTTCTACAAGCTCACTCTGACGGCCGCCACACCATTGATCTTTGCTTCATTAGGAGGAGTTTTCAGTGAGATAACTGGTGTTGTGAACATCGCCCTGGAGGGCATCATGCTCATGGGGGCCTTCGTGTCGGTCGTCTTCACGTGGTTGACGGGAAACGCGTGGATTGGAGTTCTTTTTGCTATTCTTGTAGGAATCGGTATGGCCTGGTTACATGCGTGGGCGAGCATAACGTGGAGGGGGAACCAGATAGTTTCGGGCACGGCACTAATACTCCTCGCACAGGGGGTCACGGGCTTTCTAATGGAACCGATCTTTGGAAGACCTGGTCAAACAGACATCGTGGGTAAGATCCCGGAGGTCAAAATTCCACTTTTGATGAAGAACAGATTCTTAGCGCAGTCCATTGGTGAGCTGAGCCCGATGATATACATGGCTTTCGCTTCTGTGTTCATTGCTTGGTTCATCATCTACAAGACGAAACTGGGTCTGAGAATGAGGGCGGTGGGTGAAAATCCAGAGGCTGCCGACACTCTCGGTGTGAACGTATACGCGGTGAGGTATTTTGGAGTGCTCATGAGCGGTGTGATGGCCTCGTTAGGAGGGGCATTCTTGAGCGTGGGTGAGGTGGGAAACTTTCGCGAGCTGATGACCGGCGGACGTGGTTTCATAGCGCTCGCCGCGATGATTCTCGGGAACTGGAATCCCGTGGGGGCAATGTGGGCCAGCTTACTGTTTGGTTTTTCAGAAGCCTTCGCGAACCAGTTGCAGAGTAGCCCACTGCTAAGAGTGGCTTCGACCACGAAACCTTTGTTCAACATGTTTCCGTTTATTGTCACGCTGATTGTGATTGCTGGCTTCATTGGAAAGACGCGACCACCTGCGGCTGACGGTGTGCCCTACGAGAAGTGAGGCATCTCGAAAAGTGCTCCTAACGATGTCGGTGCTCTTCGCTATCGTTCGCACTTTCTTCTGATGAGCATATACCTTCTTCACCTCAGATGTCCAGCAGCAATTTTTACGAAAGCCCGCCGGGAAAGTGTACTCTTTCAAGGGTGGAATGAAAGGCTGCTTTTTCGTTAGATATATTGCAGTTTTTCTAATGATGGTAATGTACAACAGAAGGGAAAGTAAATTGTGAGCAAAGCCGATTCCCTGC